>Ga0070680_100003820_pt1 | contig 11265 bp, 9 predicted proteins | sample KBSC73BmetaG_FD_64672 | JGI IMG/M metagenome (GOLD analysis project Ga0070680, IMG submission 64672) | Corn rhizosphere microbial communities from Kellogg Biological Station, Michigan, USA - KBS C7-3B metaG | ecosystem: Host-associated > Plants > Roots > Rhizosphere | place: USA: Michigan...
GTGCCGACGATGGTCGCGATGGAGTTCGCGGAATCGTGGAACCCATTGCTGAAATCGAAGATGAACGCGATGAGGACGATCGCGACGACGTAAGTGACCACGCCCCGAATCCCTTACGCGTTCTTCAACGAGATGCTCTGAAGCACCTGGGCCACGCCCATGCAACTGTCGATCGCGCGCTCGAGCGTGTCGTACATCTCCTTCCAGCGAATCACTTCCAGCGGATCGGGGCGTCCGGCGAACAGCGCGCCCACCGCCTCGTGATAGATCGCGTCGCCTTCTTCTTCGAGGTGCTTGATGAGGGCGACATGCTGGTTCACCTGCGGCGGCTTCCGCATCTCCTTCACGGCGACCTGGATCTCGTTGGCCGCTCGGCACAGCACGCCGGTGAGCTGCTTGGCGGGCGGCAGCACCTCGGTGATGTGCAGCATGGCGAACCGCCGCGCGGTGCCGTCGAGCAGATCGATGACGTCGTCGAGCCGGGACGCCAGCGTGTGGATGTCCTCGCGGTCGATCGGCGTGATGAAGCTCTTGTCGATGCGCTGATTGACCGTCAGCGTGAGCAGGTCGGCCTTGTGCTCGATGTCCTTGATCGCCTTCACGTGGTCGTTCACATGCACGGCGTCGCCGAAGAGCCGGTCCAGCATGTTCGCCGTCGTGGCGAGGTGTCCGGCTAGCTGGTCAAACAGCTCGAAGAACTGGTCGTCGCGCGGGAGAAGTCGGCCAAGCATTGGGCTCCGGGGAGTCGATTGTCACGGGACAGTCGGCGTCGCGTGACGACTCGAAGATATCCGGCCTCGATGGTACGGCAAAGTGACGCGCGACGGCGGTGCGACACGTCAGGTTCCCGCGGGAGACCACTGGCGGTGCTCGCGGATCGCGTTCCGCTCGGCCACCAGGCTGCGGTTCTCGAACACCTTGATCAGTACCATCCCGGCGACGAACCCGCCGATGTGCGCCCACACCGCCACGCCGCCGTTCACGTCGGGATTCAACGGCGTCGCATACGCCGTGAGCACCTGCAGACCGAACCAGTAGATCAACACGATCCACGCGGGGATCGCGAACACCTTGAAGAAGATGATGAAGATGAAGAGCATGTTGACGCGGACTCGCGGGTACAGCACGAGGTAGGCGCCGAGCACGCCGGAGATCGCGCCGGACGCGCCGACGGTGGGCACGGCCGACGTCGGCGACATGAGCACGTGCGTCGCCGCCGCGATGAGGCCGCAGAGGAGATAGAACACGAGAAACCGCCCCGGGCCCATGCTGTCTTCGATGTTGTTCCCGAAGACCCAGAAGAAGAGCGCGTTCCCGAGGATGTGGCCCCAGCCGCCGTGCAGGAACATCGAGATGAGCGGCGTCCAGATGTTGATCGGGCTGTTGTCGACGGCGCACACCAGGTGATTCGAGATCGGCACATAGGTTCCGAGGGCCACACGATGCGTGAGCTCGCCCGGCACCATTCCCAGGTTGCAGATGCTCTTCGCGAGCTGATCGGTGTCCAGTCCACCGCCCTGCACCACGAACCAGACGGCGAACATCGCGCCCAGGATGAGCCAGGTCATCACGGGCGTGCGGAGCGTTGGGTTCTCGTCGGAGAGCGGGATCATGATGTGCGCTGAGGCGCGGTCGCTTGCGCCCCGAACCAGGGCGCCGTCCGCGAGGTACGAGAAGCAAATCGATTCGGTTGCACAGGGCAACGAGCAAGCAACGTCAAAGCCAGGTCGAACCGGCGGCGATGTCGAGGGCGCCCATCGCCGATCGCCCATCGCCGGCCATTCTGCCGCGATGACAACACGGCCCGCGATCGCTCCGCGAGACGCGCCAATTTGGCGCAAAAATTCGGTCTCGCTCTTGCCCCTATCCGATGCGTTCCCGGCATCGGCGCGTATCACGCGCCACGATGCCAACCATCCATTCGTTAGAGGAAGCAATGGCCGACAAAGTCATTGGCATCGATCTCGGGACGACGAACTCCGTCGTCGCGGTCATGGAGGGCGGTGACCCGATCGTGATTCCCAACGCCGAGGGCGGCAGGACCACCCCGTCGGTCGTGGGCTTCACCAAGGACGGCGAGCGTCTCGTCGGACAGGTCGCCAAACGCCAGGCCGTCACCAACCCACAGAACACGGTCTTCTCGATCAAGCGCTTCATGGGCCGCCGCATGAGCGAGGTCCAGGACGAGACGAAGCGTGTTCCGTACAAGGTCGTCGCCGGCCAGAACGATCTGGCCGCCGTCGAGGTCCAGGGCAAGCGCTACACGCCGCCCGAGATCTCGGCGATGATTCTCCAGAAGATGAAGCAGACCGCCGAGGACTACCTCGGCACCTCGGTGTCGAAGGCGGTCGTGACGGTCCCGGCGTACTTCAACGACGCACAGCGTCAGGCCACGAAGGACGCCGGCAAGATCGCGGGGCTCGACGTCCTGCGCATCATCAACGAGCCGACGGCGGCGGCGCTCGCCTACGGTCTCGACAAGAAGAAGGACGAGAAGGTCGCGGTGTTCGATCTCGGCGGCGGCACGTACGACATCAGCGTGCTCGAGCTCTACGACGTCGAAGGCTCGCGCCAGTTCGAGGTGAAGTCGACGAACGGTGACACGCACCTGGGCGGCGACGACTTCGACCAGCGCATCATCGACTGGATCGTCGGCGAGTTCAAGCGCGATCAGGGCATCGACCTCTCCAAGGATCCGATGGCGCTCCAGCGCCTCAAGGAAGCCGCCGAGAAGGCGAAGATGGAGCTGTCGTCGACGATGTCGACCGACATCAACCTGCCCTTCATCACCGCGGACCAGAGCGGCCCGAAGCACCTGAACTACACGCTCAGCCGCGCGAAATTCGAGCAGCTCGTGGATGATCTCATCCAGCGCACGCTCGAGCCGATGAAGAAGGCGCTCAAGGACGCGGGGCTGCAGCCGAACGAGATCGACGAGGTCATTCTCGTCGGCGGGTCGACCCGCATCCCGAAGATTCAGCAAGTCGTGAAGGACTACTTCGGCAAGGAGCCGAACCGTTCAGTGAATCCTGATGAAGTCGTCGCCATCGGCGCGGCCATTCAGGGCGCGGTGCTCACGGGCGAACAGAAGGACGTCCTGCTGCTCGACGTCACGCCGTTGTCGCTCGGCATCGAGACGCTGGGCGGAGTCACGACCGTGCTCATTCCGCGCAACACGACGATCCCGACCAAGAAGTCGGAGACGTTCTCCACGGCCGACGACAATCAGACGACCGTCGAGATTCACGTGCTGCAGGGCGAGCGCGAGATGGCGCGCGACAACCGCACGATCGGAAAATTCCAGCTCACCGGAATTCCACCCGCTCCGCGCGGTATGCCGCAGATCGAGGTGACGTTCGACATCGATGCGAATGGCATCCTGCACGTTTCCGCCAAAGACAAGGCGACGAGCAAGGAGCAGAAGATTCGCATCGAGGCCTCGAGCGGCCTCTCGGATTCCGACATCGACAAGATGGTCAAGGACGCCGAGAAGAACGCGTCGGAAGACAAGAAGAAGCGCGAGGAGATCGATACGCGGAATCGTCTCGACTCGATGACCTACGAGGTGGAGAAGAACTCGAAGGAGTGGTCGGACAAGCTCGCGCCCGATCTCAAGTCGAAGCTCGACGCCGCGGTGGAGCGTGCGCGCAAGGCGCTTCGCGGCGACGACATGAACGAGATCAAGGCGGCGCAGGAGGAGTTGAACCGCGCCTTCAGCGAGGCGGGCCAGTCGTTCTACGCGCAGAGCCAGAGCACGGGCGGCGAAAGCGGCCCGGGCGGACCTGGCGGACCTGGCGGACCGCCGCCGGGTGGCGAATCCGGAGGCACCGGATCAACTTCCGGAGGGGCGCCGAAGGAAGACGTGGTCGAAGCGGACTACGAGATCGTCGACGACAAGAAGTCGTGACATTCGCGACGAAACTCGCGGTGAATCGGTAAGTGGTTCATTGTGGCCGGCCGGTGGTGGAAACCACAGGCCGGCTCCAATGTGTCCAAGAGGCTGAAAAGATCTTGCAAAAACAGGCATGCGCCGGCGGTCCGGGGCTGGACGCCCGAAACTTGCGCCGTATGTCTGTGTAGGACGACTCGCCAACATCTCTCAAGGGTAGGTTCGCTTCTATGACTGCTCGATATTCCCGGGCACGGTTCGGCGCGGCGATCGTGGTCGCCTTCGTGTGCGGACTGGTCTTCGCGTCGGGCTTCGATCTCACGCGCTTCGGTTGGGCGCAGGGCCGCGTGAGCTCGGCGACGAAGCCGGCGCCCGCGCAGATCGCCACCGCCGCGGAGACGGAGAGCGCGTTCGAGGCCGTCGCCGATCATGCGCGTCCGGCGGTCGTCTCGATCGACATCGAGAAGTTCGCGCGCACGCGCCCGACGAGTCAGCGCCAGCGCGGCCGCGGACAGAATCTCCCGCCGGGGATCGAGGATTTCTTCCGGCAGTTCCAGGGACAGGGCCAGCCGGACGATCAGCCGGAAGAGGCGAGCGGCTCGGGCTTCATCGTTTCGCCCGACGGCTACATCCTCACGAACAACCACGTCGTCGCCGACGCAGACAAGGTCACGGTCACGCTGTTCGACAAGCGGCAGTTCGACGCGAAGGTCGTCGGTCGCGATCCGACGACGGACGTTGCGGTCGTCAAGATCGACCAGAGCAATCTTCCGACGCTCACACTCGGCGACGATGCGAAGGCCCGCGTCGGACAGTGGGTCGTCGCGATCGGCAATCCGCTACGCCTGAACTTCACGGTGACGGCGGGCATCGTGAGCGCGAAGGGTCGTACGGCGCAGGATCTTCTCAATCCGCGCGGCGACAATCCGTACGCGATCACCGATTACATCCAGACCGATGCGGCGATCAACCCGGGCAACTCGGGTGGTCCGCTGCTCAACATTCGCGGCGACGTGATCGGCATCAACAGCGCGATCGCGAGCGGCACCGGCTATTACGCGGGCTACGGCTTCGCGATTCCCATCACGCTCGCGAAACAGGTGATGGACGACCTGATCAAGTACGGCAAGGTCCGTCGTGCGGTGGTGGGCGTGTCGCTCAACGAAGTGACGCCGACCGATGCGCGCGCCGCGGGGCTTCAGACGATCGCCGGCGCCAAAGTCGGCGACTTCAGTCCGCACAGCGGCAGTCCCGCGGAAAAGGCGGGCATCGAGATCGGCGATATCATCGTTGCTGCGGGAGGGCATCCAATCGATCAGGTGAGCACACTGCAGCGCGTGATTCGCGGCTTCAAACCAGGCGACGTGGTCGACATCGACGTCATGCGCTTCGGCCAGAAGAAGCAATTCAAGATCAAGCTCGGCGAAGCGCAGGATCAGCAGACGGTCGTCGCTGCGAACGATGATGAAGGCAGTGCGGCGCCGGCGAAGCGCAGCGAAGGCACGACGCGCGATTTCGACAAGGTGGGGTTGAGCGTGGGCACCGTGACGCCGGACGTGGCGACCCGCTACAGGCTCAGCGCGGCCGCACGCGGTGGTCTGATGATCACGAACGTGTCGCCACGCGGGCCGGCGTGGAACGTGGTCGGCGAGAGCGAGGTGATCGTGCAGGAGCTCTATCCGACGAAGCGCGACATCAAGACGCTGGACGACATGCAGGCGGCGGTCGGGTCGCTCAAGCCGGGCGATGTGATCGAGCTGAAGGTGTACAATCCGGTCAGCCAGCAGACGCGAGCGGTGAGCGTGCAGGTCGGGAAATGAGTGAAGTGTGAACGAAAACGGGGCCCGCGGATGCGGGCCCCGTTTTCATTTGGGGATGTTTGCCGACGTGTCATCCTGAAGGCACCATCATGCGTCATCCTGCGGGAGCGCAGCGACCCGCCGCTCGCCCCGAGCGAGCCATAGGCGAGCGCTCCCTTCCAGCGAGCGAAGCGGGCGCTCCAGCGCTTCTGGCGCGATGCGAGTACCGCGTTCCTGCGCCCTATCGGGTATACGAGAACGTCCCGCCGCTGTACAAGAGCGTCAGCGTCTTCCCCGTCACCGAGCCCGTGAAGGCCCCGCCTGGCGCCGTCGTGACGATGAAGTTGATCTGCCCATTCGCGATCGCGTAGGTCCCGATCGTATTCGCGACCGTGTCACGCGTCGCACCCGACGCCAGCGTCAGCACGGTGTACGTGGTCGCCTCGCTCCACGTCCCCGCCGGATCGAGCACGAGCTTGTCGGCGGACAGATTCCACTGCTCGGACTGCGTGATCTGGGCGACGAGCGGCAACGGCTGGCCATTGGCCGCGACGAGCGAGAAGGTGCCCGCCACGTTGGTGTCGGTCGTCGGGAGCGTGAACGTCGCTGACGACTCCGCGCATCCGATCATCGTGGCGCAGAGGGCGAGAGCCGCGGCAAGACGGCGCATGAGATCTCCAGGTCGTTGTACGCGCGAGGCGGACGCCAGGCGCAGGGGAGCAGGCCAAGGATGCGAGAGGGGGGACTCGAACCCCCAAGCCTTGTGGGCGCCAGATCCTAAGTCTGGTGCGTCTGCCAGTTTCGCCACTCTCGCACGGATACAGCCCTACCAGAGCAATCTACCGATGGCGCATGGCGTTCGCGTCAGAACGCGATGCCGACCACGAACCGGGCGGTGAGGTACGCTCGCGAGAAGTCCGCGGCGTTCCGCTCCGCTTCACCGGCGAGAATGCGCTTCGCGCCCAGCCCGGTCCCGACGAGAAACCGTCGCCGCGTGCCCAGCAGCCAGTTGTAGTCCACGAGCACGCCGAGCGTCGGCGTGTCGAGCGTTACCCGCGTGGGCGCGCCCGGCGGGAGGCCGACGTCGCGCACCCCCGGCTTGCTGTAGTGCAGGTATCCGACGCTCACGCCCAGCGCAAAGCCGCGCAGCACGACCTCGCCCGGATAGTAGCGCAACTTCAGATCGCCGCTCGTGAAGCGATCGTCGTCGAGCTCCGTATACGATCCTGTGCCGCCAATGGTGATGCCCGGCGCGATCGCGTTCTCGAGCTCCAGCGACACGATGTCGAACGGAATCCCGAGCGGGTCGAGCGCCAGGTAGGTACGATATGGAATCTCAATGAGAGTTCCTTTACTCGACGGCACCGTCACTTGCGCGCGCACGGCGTTTGCCGCGGTGCAGAGGCACAGCGCGACCAGCGCGAACGAGACGGCGACCGAACGTCGAACGGACATCTGGATCTCCACAGAGTTGCGAAGCGAGTAGCAGCCCCGGCCGTCCTTCCCTCGCACGGGATGCCTCTCGAAGGGCTCCGATGATGATAAACGGTTCCGCGCGCATGCGTCGGCGACTGCCGGCACGTTGTGACGATCGGTCCCGCCCTCGACGACTGCTTCCACTGCTCCCGCACCCCACTAGCTTTCGCCTCCATGAACATCGAGATCACGCCAAAGAAGACCGACGGCCTCGAGCGCCTCATCGAGGTGAAGGTGCCCGTCGAAGCCGTGCGCGACGCCGAAGACAAGGCGGCGCGGCGCTACGCCTCGAGCGTGCGACTGCCGGGCTTCCGTCCGGGCAAGGCGCCGCCAGCCATGGTGAAGAAGCGCTTCAAGGACGCCATCCGGCAGCAGGTCATCGAGTCGCTCGTGCAGGAGGCGTTTCAGGAAGTCATGAACCGCGAGCAGTTCAAGGTGGCGTCGCAGCCGCACGTGCACGACCTCAAGTTCGAAGAGGGCGAGCCGCTCAGCTTCGAGCTGCACGTCGAGGTGCGCCCCGAGATCGAGCTCGCGCGGACGCAGGGCTTCCGCGTCTCGCGTCCCAACGTTGGCGTGACCGACGAGAACGTGCGAGAGCAGGTCGAGCAGATTCGCGATCAGAAAGCCTCGTGGGCTCCGGTCGAAGACAAGCCGGCACCTGGTGACATGGTGCGCGTGCAGCTTTCGACGGCGGATGAATCGGGCGAGTTCCCCGAGCCGCGCGAGTACCCGCTCGTCCTCGGCAGCGGGCAAGCGATTGCCGGCGTGGAGGAGCTCATCATGGAGCTCAAGGCCGGCGAGAACGCTGAGCGCCAGGTGCGCTGGCCAGAAGACTTCCCCGACGAAGCACAGCGCGGCAAGACGAAGCCCGTGCGCGTCAGTCTGCTCGACGTGAAACGCAAGTCGCTCCCGGCGCTCGACGACGCCTTCGCCCGTGAAGTGGGCGACTTCGAATCGCTCGATGCCCTCATGGCGACGGTTCGCAAGGATCTCGAAGAGCACGCGGGACGGGAGGCCGACGCCGGCGTGCGCCAGCAGCTCATCGACCAGATCGTCGAGGCAAATCCATTCGACGTTCCGCCGAGCTGGGTCAATCAGCTCATCGACGGCTACACGGACGCGTACAAGGTGCCCGAGGAGGAACGCGAGAAGTTTCGCGCCGAGTTCCGCCCGATCGCCGAGCGCCAGGTGCGTCGCGATCTCATCATCGACACCATCGCGGAAAAAGAAGGCCTCAAAGCGACGGAGGCGGACATCGACGACCGCGTCGCGGAGGTTGCATCGAAACGTGGCGCCGATCCGGGCCAGGTCTATGCGTCGCTACAGAAGGCCGGCCGGCTCCGCGAGATCGAACAGAGCATCACGGAAGACAAGGTGTTCGCGTGGCTGCTGGAACGAAATGAGGTTGGTTGACGCACCTGTGGATCGCTGCGCTCCTGTCACGAAATAACTCTTCTATTCTCGTTTCCCACCGCCTAGCGTCTAGCGTCCGTGTTCTCGTCTAGCGTCTAGGGTCCAGCGTCTAGAGACTGAGCAAATATGCCGACCATCTATCCCCCGTATGTCATCGAGCGCTCGCCCCGCGGCGAGCGGAGCTACGACATCTTCAGCCGTCTGCTGATGGATCGCATCATCTTCCTCGGCACGCCGGTGAACGATGACGTCGCGAACATCATCATCGCGCAGATGCTGTTCCTCGAGGCGGACAACCCGGACCGCGACATCTTTCTCTACATCAACTCGCCGGGCGGCAGCGTCTCGGCGGGGCTCGCGATCTACGACACGATGCAGTACATGAAGTCGCCGGTGAACACGATCTGCATGGGCCTCGCGGCCAGCATGGGTGCGTTCCTCCTCGGCGCAGGCCGTAAGGGACGCCGTTCGGCGCTGCCGCATTCGCGGATCATGATTCACCAGCCGTCGCAGTCGGGCGGCGGCGGCACGGCATCGGACATCGAAATCCAGGCGAAGGAGATCCTGTACCTTCGCGCGAAGATGAACGAGCTCCTGTCGAAGCACACCGGCCAGCCGATCGAGCGCATCGAGCGCGACACCGACCGCGACCGGTATCTGTCGGCGGACGAGGCGAAGGAATATGGTCTCGTTGACAACGTCATCACGCATCGTGGTGACATCGTTGAGCCCAGCGCGCTCCAGGCCGTCACCAAGTAGCCGAACATTGCCACTGAGCTCGGCAGAGCTCGGTGGCAATGGGCTGGCCCGGCGGCTTGTCGGCCGCAATCTTGGCCGGTCAGATGGCCCGAGACCCCTGGACCATTCATTCGTCTCTTGCTGGACTGATGCAGGGCCCTTAATTCTTCGTCTGAGCCCCCCGCACCGGTCCCCGCTCTCCCCCTCGCAGATATCCGAGGATATCGGCCTCGTGGGCAACCGCGTCACCCGTTGAGTGATCTGTCATGTCGCACGACAAACACCTGCGCTGCTCGTTTTGCGGAAAGTCGAAGGACTCGGTTCGGAAGTTCATCTCGGGGCCGTCCGTCTACATCTGCAACGAGTGTATCGCGCTCTGCAACGAGATCCTCGCCGAAGACGAAGAGCGGGAGGTTGCGGAGGCGATCACACAGGTTCCGACTCCGCAGGAAATCAAGGACACGCTCGATCAGTACGTGATCGGCCAGGAGAAGGCCAAGAAGGCGCTGTCCGTCGCGGTCTACAATCACTACAAGCGCATCAACTCGGCGTCGCTGCGGGATGACGACGTGGAGCTCGACAAGTCGAACATCCTGCTCATCGGCCCGACGGGTGTGGGCAAGACGCTGCTCGCGCAGACGCTCGCGCGCATCCTCGACGTTCCCTTCACCATCGCCGACGCCACCACGCTCACCGAAGCGGGCTACGTGGGCGAAGACGTCGAGAACATTCTCGTCCGCCTGCTCCAGGCCGGTGACTTCAACGTCGCCGAGTGCGAGAGAGGCATCGTCTACATCGACGAGATCGACAAGATTGCGAGGAAGTCGGAGAACCCGAGCATCACGCGCGATGTGAGCGGCGAGGGCGTGCAGCAGGCGCTCCTGAAGATTCTCGAGGGCACTGTCGCTTCCGTCCCACCGCAGGGCGGCCGCAAGCACCCGCAGCAGGAATACATCCAGATCAATACGAAGGACATCCTGTTCATCTGCGGCGGCGCCTTCGACGGCCTGGAGAAGATCATCGAGGCGCGCACTGGCCGCCGTCAGATCGGCTTCAACAAGGCCGACGACGCGCGCACGCCGACGCAGGCGAAGAATCCGTTCGCCGAAGTCGAGCCGGATGATCTCCTGCGCTTCGGGTTGATCCCGGAGCTCGTGGGCCGTCTTCCGGTCGCCGTCGCGCTCGAGGCGCTCGACGAGGAATCGCTCGTCCGCATCCTCAAGGAGCCGAAGAACGCGCTCACGAAGCAGTACGCCAAGCTGTTCGAGCTCGAGGAAGTGAAGCTCACCTTCGAGGACTCGGCGCTGCGCGCGATCTCGCAGAAGGCGCTGAAGCGCGGCACGGGCGCACGCGGCCTGCGCGCCATTCTCGAGGAGCTGCTCACCGAAGTGATGTTCGAGCTCCCGACCCGCGAGGACGTCGAGGAGGTCAAGGTGACGGAGAGCTCGGTCGTGAACGGCACGGCGCCGCTGCTCGAGATCTCGCCGCAACGGAAGAAGAAGGAAGCATGAGCGGCTGAGCGGTCGTCACATGAACGAGAAGCCCACGCGATTGCGTGGGCTTTTGTTTGGTTCTTCGGGAATTTCCGGAGAACGCGGTCATTCGCTGCAGGGCCCCGCGGTCTGTGCCGCCGACACGGCTGAAACAACGTGGGCCGACGGACAACTGCACGGACACGGCGACGGACTTTACGGACTTGCTCCGAGCGCGGATCGAGATGCGTGTCGCCACGAGCCGAGAAATGATTTGAATGACCGCCGCTCGGGACGCCTCTCGTGGCATCTCGAGCGGCAGTTCCACCAAGAATCAGGGCTCGTTGCGCGAGGAGTGCTGGTGCCACACGGACCGAGTCCGTCGAGTCCGTCGCGGTGTCCGTGCCGTCGTCCGCGTCCGGCCGCTGTTGCGCGGTTTTACAGTCCCGGAAATCTCCGAAGAACCCAAGAAAATCCC
>Ga0070680_100003827_pt1 | contig 11254 bp, 7 predicted proteins | sample KBSC73BmetaG_FD_64672 | JGI IMG/M metagenome (GOLD analysis project Ga0070680, IMG submission 64672) | Corn rhizosphere microbial communities from Kellogg Biological Station, Michigan, USA - KBS C7-3B metaG | ecosystem: Host-associated > Plants > Roots > Rhizosphere | place: USA: Michigan...
CAGTCGTTGGTGGCGACCAGCGGGATGCCGGTGCGCTTCGACATCTCGATCAGGTGACCGTTGACCTGCTCCTGCTCGTCCAGGCCGTTCGGCTGCAGCTCGAGGAAGTAGTTGCCCTTGCCGAAGATGTCCTGAAACTCCAGCGCCGCCGCCTCCCCCGCCTCGGGGCCGCGGCGCATGCAGCTCTGCGCCACCTCGCCGCCCAGGCACGCCGACAGGCCGATCAGACCTTCGCTGTGCTGGCGCAGCAGCGCCTTGTCGATGCGGGGGTTGTAATAGAACCCCTCCAGATAGCCCATCGAGTTCAGGTACGACAGGTTCTTCCAGCCGACGTTGTCCTTCGCCAGCAGGATCAGATGATTGCTCTTGCGCTCGTTGCGGTCGTGGCGGTCGGGCGCCACGTAGGTCTCGCAGCCGAAGATCGGCTTCACGCCGTGCTTCTTGGCCGTCTCGTAGAAGTCCAGGGCCCCGAACAGGTTGCCGTGGTCGGTGATGGCGACCGACTTCATCCCTCGGGCCAGCACCTGAGGGAACAGATCCTCCAGCCGAATGGCCCCGTCGAGCAGGCTGTACTGCGTGTGAAGATGCAGGTGACTGAACTCGGCCACGACCATCGAATAGCAGGGAAATGGGCGCGGCGCGCAGGCGAAAGCGCGTGAAAAATTGATGGCGCCGTAACCGGCCGTTCCCCCAACGCGATCGCTTGGGTCTCCACAGGTTTCCCACAAGCAGATGTGGTTCCGGGTGCGCAACGAATCCCGTTGACAGCGCGCGCGCGGTCGGGCCTGATCGTGGTCCGATGAGGGGCTGTCGGTCCGCTGGTCGCGGGGCGTCTTGCCGTCCCGTCTTTTTGCTCCTGCTGCTGGCCGCGGCGGTGGCGGCAGGTTGTTCGCTGAACACGGCTGGCCTGAACGGCGTGGCCGACGGGGGCGCGTTCCCGCAGCAGGACGGCGGCCCCGGCGACGCCACCGACGATCTGCCGCTGGACACGGGGCCCGCCGGATCGGGCGGGGTCGTCGCGGCGGGTGGGCACACCGGCGGCGGCTCGGGCGGCGTCGCCGGCACCGCCGGTCACAGCGGTCAGGGGGGCCACCCCGTCACCGCCACGGGCGGCGCCGTGGGCAGCACCGGCGGCAGCGGCAGCGCCGGGGGCAGCGGCCCCGACGGCTCGGGCGGCAGCCCGGCCGAGGGGACCGGCGGAATCGCCGCCGGCGGCGCGGGCGGCGGTGACCTGGGCGGCAGCGGGGTCACGGCCAGCGGGGGCAGCGGCGGCATCGGCAACGCCGGCGGCCGGATGGGCAGCGGCGGAAGCGGCGGTTTCGGCGGGCGCACGGGCGGACGCGGGGGCCGGATCGGCGCCGGGACGGGCGGCGTGGCGGCCGGGGGTCAGGGCGGCAGCACGACGGGCACGGGAGGCGCCGGGGGGGCCAGCGTCTTCGCCTGCATGACCTGCCTGGCGAACGGCGGCACGTCCTGCGACCCGCAAACGGGGTGCGTGTTCGACTGCAGCGCGGCCGGCTCGTGCGCCAAGGACGTCGTCTGCCCCAAGGGGATCCCCTGTTCGGTGATGTGCGGCGAGCAGAGCTGCCAGGGCGCCGTCGACTGCTCGAAGGGCACCAGCTGCGACATCTCATGCATGCTGACGGGAGCGTGCGCCGGCCAGGTCCAGTGCGGCACCGGGCAGCAATGTCACGTCCGCTGTACCGGCGACAAGAGCTGCGCCGGCGGGGTCCAGGGGGGCGGAAACGTCGAGCAGATCACCTGCGCCGGCGCCGCCAGCTGCGCCAGCGCCGTGACCTGCCACGGCGACCAGTGCACCGCGACGTGTAGCGGCGATTCGTCCTGCTCGGGGGGCGTCAACAGCGACGCCGCCACGGGCACGATCGACTGCAGCGGCCCCTCGGCCTGCGATGCCAACGTGCGCTGCTCGGGCAACACGTGCAGCCTGTCCTGCATGGGCATAGGAAGCTGCAACCAGAGCGTCTGCTGCTCGGCCGCCACCTGCCACTACACGCCTATCGGCGTGCGCAACCGCTGCAACTGACGGGGGGACTGCTAGATCCGGCCCGCGGTCTCACGGCTCAACCGGGACCTCGTGGCATACGCTGCCGATTTACCGTACACTTCGGCATCATGGTGTTCGAGCGGACGCTGACGCTCCCGGCACGCGGCTCCTGCTTCGTGTTTGGTCCCCGGCAGACAGGGAAAAGCACGTTCATCCGCTCATTGCTCCCGCCGGATGCCTGGACGGTCGACCTGTTGCGCCACGACGAGTTCCTTCGCTTCGCTAAGGAGCCGGGACGCTTCAGGAGCGAGGCGGCCGAGCACATTCGCCGGGGTGCCCACACGATCTTCGTCGACGAGATCCAGAAGGTGCCGCCGCTGCTGGACGAGGTGCATAGCCTGATCGAGGAAACGAAGATCCGATTCCTGCTGACGGGCTCCAGCGCCCGCAAGCTCAAGCGAGGGGGCGCCAACCTGCTCGCCGGGCGGGCCGCCACGCGGCACCTGCACCCGCTGACCGTGGCCGAGATTGGAGAAGGATTCGATCTCGACCGCGCGCTTCGCTTCGGCACCTTGCCCGCGGTCGTCGCCGGTGATGACGCCGCCGCTCGCGACTTGTTAGCTGCCTACGCGGAGACCTATCTGCGCGAGGAGATCCAGGCCGAGGGCATCGTGCGCAACGTGGGCGGGTTCGCCCGTTTCCTGGACATCGCGGCGGCCCAGTCGGGTGACATTTTGAACACTGTCGCCGTGGCCAGCGACGCCGCGGTGGCGGCGCGCACCGTCCGTGCCTACTACGAGATCCTCGAAGACACGCTGATCGGATTCAAGCTGGAGCCGTGGCGCAAGAGCCCTCGCGCCCGCCTGCTCGGTCACCCGCGCTTTTACTTCTTCGATACCGGTGTCACGAACGCCCTCAACCGCCGCCTCCACGGCGAGATCGACCTGCCCACCCGAGGCCGCCTCTTCGAGCAATGGCTGGTCACCGAGTGCGCCCGGATCGTCGACTACTCGTTTCCCGAGACACGGCTCTTCTACTGGCGGACCAACCACGGCGCCGAGGTGGACCTGTTGTTCGAGCGCCACGGTAAGCTTCGCCTGGCCGTCGAGATCAAGTCCCGACGCACCGTGACCGGAGCGGACCTGTCGGGCCTCAGGTCGTTCGGTGAGGCCCATCCCGGGACACCCCGGATCGTGGTCGCCACCGTACCGGAAGCATTCCGCATCGATTCGGTCGAGGTCCTGCCCTGGCGGAAGTTCCTGGCCGAGCTCGGCAAATGGCTATGACGGATCGGCTCGAGCGGGCGTCTACAACTTCGATCGTTGGAGAGCGTCGACCACCACGAAGCGCTGACAGGCCGACACGCTGAGGGTCATGCCGCCTTGTCGGCACGGATGCGTCGCGGTTGCGACCATCGAACGCGCGCCCCTACTGGTAGAACGCGATGTCGTCGATCCAGATGTCGAAGACGGGCGAGGCGGGGGGGATGTCGAACTCCAGCGTCATCAGCGTGGTGGTGTCCAGCGCAGGGCGCTGCAGGCCGAAGCCCTGCTGGGCAAGCTGGCCGAAGTCGTAGGTGAAGCGCCGCCAGGTGCCGGTGATGGTGACCGACGCGCCGAACGTGTCGTAGCAGGTGTCAGGACCGCTCTCGATCGTGCAGACGCCGCCGGCGGGGCGCGACCACTTGTCACCGATGCCCATGCGCACCGTCCCTATCGACGTGTCGCCGATGCGGGCCCAGAAGGTGACGCCCTTGTAACGGCTGCCGTCGTAGGGCAGCTCCATCGCCACCCCCGCGTCTCCGGTGCCGTAGTGAAAACTGAACCCGAACCCGGCGCCGTAGTCGGTGAAGCCGCTGCCGGTCACCCGCATCGCCTTGGTGCTGATGCCGCAACGGCCGCCCGGGATGGGCTCCATGGCCGGCGTGGTCCCTTGATCGGGGTTCAGCGTGCCCTGCGTGGTGTCGTGGAACGTGTACCACTCGCCGATGCGGCCATCGCGGCCCAGGATGCGCGCGTCGCCGTCCTCCATGTCGTCCAGATAATCGAGCGCGCCCGGCGCCGGATCGGCGCAGCCCTCCGCCAGCGCGGCGACGCTGGGCGCGCCGCCCGCTCCGCCGGCGCCCGAGGCGGCGGGGTCGGGCGTGGGCGGTCCGGCGTCGGCGCAGTTCGTGGCCGCCGTGCAGCCCGCCGCGCCGAGCGCGACGCCGCACCACAGCGCCGGCCAGCGGAGCAGCGAAAGGAACGGCGAAGAGGGATGCGACGGACGAAGGGCACGACGACACGACGGCATGGCTTGACCTCGGTTGGGTTGGCGCTGGGACACCGCTACAGCAGGCCGGACAGCGGACCGGTGCACCAGTCGTCCTTGCCGAACCTGGTGATCGGGACGTCCATCGCCTGCAGCAGCGAGACCAGCAGGTTGTTGTGGGGCGGATCGCCGGTGTAGGTCAGAAAGCGTCCCGTGCGCAGCGCGCCGCCGGCGCGGCCCGCCAGCACATAAGGGGCCGACTGCCGGCTGTGCGTGTTCCCCTTGCCCAGCTCGTTGCTCCACAGCAGCAGGGTGTTGTCCAGCAGCCGCGTGCCGTCGGTCTCCTGCGCGCCTGCCAGCTTGTCCAGCAGGTAGGCGAACTGCGACGCGTACCAGGTGTTGATGCGTGTCAGCTTGTCCTGCGAGGTCGCGTCGTCGTCGGGCTTGTGGGACAGATCGTGGTGGACGTCGGTGATCGACGGCGACAGCCAGGTGAAGCGCGTCTGCGAGACCGACCGCGACCACATCAGCGAGGCGACGCGGGTCAGATCGCACGCCAGCGCCACCGCGAGCAGATCGAGCTGCAGCTTGCCGATGGCGGGGAAGCTGTCGTTGTCGGTCAGGCTGCCCGGCAGCGCCGGCGCGCCCGGATCCGCGCAGGACATGCTGGGCATGGCCTGCGCGTCCAGGCGGGTCTCGATGTCGCGCAGCGCGGCGGCGTGCTGATCCAGCCGCGCCCTGTCGCTCGCGCCCAGCCGGGCCGATACGGCGCGCAGCTGCCCCTGCACGGCGTCCAGGATGCTCTTCTTGCGCGCGCGCAGGGCGGCCAGCTGGTCCGGCGAAACGCCCCTGGTGGCGAACAGCCGCTGGTAGGCCAGCGCCGGGTTCTCCTCGGGGATCAGCGGCTGATTCGGGCCGCCGTAACTCATGCGCCCCCAGTCGTCGGCGCTGCCCACCTGCACGCCCAGCTCCAGCGACGGCAAGGCGGTGGTGCCGCCGATGTTCGCCGCGACTTCCTGATCGATCGAGATGCCGTTCGCCCAGCCGGCCGCGCCGACGTTGGCGCCGCCCTGGAACGGCCCGGGGTTCAGCGTCTGCCCGGTCAGCATGCCGCCGATGCCGTTCTGATGGCCGTCGCCACCGCCCCCCTGCTGGTACACGCCCTCGACGACGACCAGCTCCGCCTGATGGGCGGCCAGCGGCGACAGGATGGGCGACAGCGTGAAGGCGGTCTCGGTCCCCGACGGCACCCAGTTCTGGTGGATGGTTCCGTTGGGCGTGAACATGACCACGAACCGCTTGGGCACGGCGCCCGCGGCCCGCGCCTGGCGCGGGCGCATGATCTCGAGGAACGGCAAGGCCAGCGAGACGCCGCCCGCCCGCAGCACCGTGCGGCGGGACAGCCTGCGTCGATCATCGAGGAAGTGGCTCATGGCAGATCTCCCGCGCGCCGGTAGCGAAAGGCGTCCGTCTGGGTCAGCGCCACGATCAGCTCGCGCACGTCCCCGTTCGCCGCCACGAAGGCCGTGGTCAGCTGATTCAGCGAGCAGCCGTCGGCGTCGGTCTCGCCCCGGCCGTAGCCGAAGCGGAACCACTGCGTGGCGTAGCAGGCCTGCACGTCCGTGCTGTGGGCCAGCTTGCCGGCCAGCTGCACGGCGCCGTCGAAGGCGCCGTCGACGTCGGTGCCCGACAGCGCGCCGCTGCCGTCGACGGGCTGGCCCCCTTCCATGTCCCGCCAGCGGCCGATGCCGTCGTAGTGTTCGAAGCCGAAGCCGATGGGATCCAGCAGCTCGTGACAGCCGCTGCAGGCGGGATCGCTGGTGTGCTGGTCGAAGCGCTGCCGCGTGGTCAACCGCGGATCCAGCTCCGGCGGGCGAATGGCGATGTTCTGGGGAGGAGGGGGCGGCGTGGTGCAGAGCATCCGCTCGCGCACGAAGCGCCCGCGGTGCACCGGATCGCTCTGGTTCGCCTTCCCGTAGACAGCCAGGAACGCCCCCTGGGTCAGCAGGCCCGCCCGCTGCGTCCCCCCCGTCTGGATCAGGCCGTCGGCGGCGGGCGCCGGCAGCCCGTAGAACGACGCCAGCGACGCGTCGCCGAACGTGTAAGGCGCCGTCAGCAGGGCGCCCAGCGTCCCCTCGCGGTTCCACACCACTTCGTCGATGAAGCGGCTGGTCTCTTTCGCGAACGCGTCGGCCAGCGCCGGCGTGAACATCGGATAGATGACGGCGTCCTTGTCGGCGGCCGGCAGCTTGTCCAGCCCCAGCCACTCGGCGTGGAACGTCGACACGATGGCGTGCGCGCGTTCGTCGTTCATCATGCGGCGCGCCTCACGCGCCAGATCGTTTGGCGCGCTCAGGCGGCCGTTCGCGGCGGCGTCGAACAGCGCCGCATCCGGCATGGATCCCCACAGCAGGTACGACAGCCGGGTGGCCAGCTCGTAGGGCGACAGCGCCACCGCGCCCGGCAGATCGGGCGTGGCGCCCGCGCCAGGCTCCAGCCGGTACAGGAACTGCGGGCTGGCCATCAGCACGGCGGTCACGCGGGCGATCCCCTCCCCGAACCCACCCGCCGTGGCGCCGTCCGCGAACACCGACGCCAGCGCGGACTGCTCGCTGTCGTCCAGCGGACGGCGCCACGCCCGCCCCCCGAAATCTTTCACGAACTGCGCCGCGCAGGCCGCGTCGGGCGACGACATCGCGCACGGCACGTACGTTCCCAGGGCGCCGGCCACCAGACCGCCCGCCTGCTCCGCCAGCGCCTCGTAGGCGTCCACCAGCAGATCGCTGGTGCTGATCACGTCGGCGTTGTTGTCGAAGCCCAGCGCCCGCTCGCCGGGCGGCAGGCGCGACACGTCCAGCAGGTCGCCGCCGAACAGATCGCGCACGGTCCGCGCGTACTCGGCGGCGGTCAGGCGGCGCAACGGCGACGGTCCGGGATCTCTCGTCGTGCACAACGGCCCCGCCGCCGGCGTTATCGCCGCGTCGGGGCCCGCCGGTGGCGATCCGGCAGCGCATGCCCCCGCGCCGATCAGCAACATCCAGGACGCGACCGCCCCGACCCGCGACCTACCAGGAGATATCGTCCACATACACCGCTCCTTTCCACTCCCTGCGATCGCCCGTGGTGTGAATGGCCAGCGCCAGCCGATCCGTCTCCACCACCGACGAGACGCCGCCGTTCGGAAACGGCATTGGATTCGACGACCCGCGCACGCCGGTCGGGTTCTCGACGTCGAAGCGGTGCGAGATCGTCCACCAGCGCCCGGGCGTCAGCTCCCGCATCGCGGGGCTGGAGGCCCACCCGCCGTGCTGGACGGCGGCGATTTCGGCAGAGAATCGGGCGTCGGGCGGTCCCTCGACGTAGATGTGCATGGTCACCGTCTTCCCGGTCAGATCGGTGGGCCGGTCCAGCCGCACCACCAGCTGCCCGGTCTCGTTCGCGAAGCGGCCGAAGAAGTTGCGGCGCCCGCGAGCATCGAACGACGCGTCCATCCGCACCGACGCCTCGCCGCACCACGAGTGCGTGCGATCGATGCGGGGCCGCGACAGCGCCATCGTGAACGCGTTCGGCGCCGACAGTCCGTTCGCCGCGTCCTCGAAGGAGTACTGGGCCCGCACCGTCACACAGAACAGGCCGCCGCCTCCCATGACCAGGCTCTGCGGGATCGACGACGATCGCGGCGCCTCGACCGGCAACGGATCCAGCCGGGGCCCGCGCGTCTCGCCCCCCACGACGGGGTTCCCGTCGCGCACCGGCACCGGCAGCTCGGGCAGTTCCGGCTGCGCGGGCGGTGGCGCCTGCGCCGGCGTGCGCAGCGCCAACAAGGGACGCGCAACGTGGCGCACCCGCCCGGACTGCAAACCGCCGTCGACGACGACGCGAGAGGCGGGCGGCGGCGCTGGCGCTGGCTGTTCGTCCGCGCGCGCGAGGGCGCCGGCCTCCGGCGCGGCGCCGCCAGCCGGCCCCAGCGTCAGGCGGCCATCGCCGGCCGTGGCCACCAGACGCTCGCCGGCGTGCAATTCGACGGCGCCGGCCACCCGCGCGCCTGCCACGCGCACGGCGCCGGTGATCAGATCGACCACCATGCGCCCCGCCACCGGCGACCAGTCGACGGTGAACTCGGTGCCGGTGACCTCGACGATGAACGGACCCGCCACCACCGACCAGCGCGCGCCGCGCCGGTGCACGACGTGGAAGTGCGCCTGTCCGTGCTCCAGCTCCAGCACGGCGCCGCGCCGGGTCCGCTCGGCGACGGTCACCCGCGCGCCTGCGGCCAGCGACACCTCGGTCCCCTCGGAGAAGCTCAGCCGGGCTGGTTCGCCCGCCGGCGCCGCTTCCACGCCCGCGCCGCTGACCGTGGCGCCGCCACCGACGACGTACGAGACCGGTCGCGGATCGAAGCTGGCGATCAGCGCGCCCGAGCCAGCCACGCGGAAGGCGCCGGCCAGCAGGAAGAGGGCGGCCAATCCCAGCCCCACCGTGCGCCGACGTCCCCGTCGCACGCGCGCCGCCAGCAGGGCCGAGAAGTCAGGCACCGGCGCCGGCCCCGGCACGACCTCGCGTTCCAGCAACAACGCCGCCGCCTGCTCCAGCCGGCGCTCGCCGCGCGGCGGGCTCAAGCGCGCTCCTTCATGGCCGCGCGCGCTGGCCGCCCCGCCAGCGGGATGTGCGCCGGCAGCCGGGCCGGTACGTCGGCGACCACCGGCGCCCGCGAGGAGACTGGTGAACGATCCAGGTACGACACCAGCGCGGCGTCCCGCTCCAGGATCCGGTTCAAGCGCGCCGTGGCGCGCGCCAGGCGGCGCTTCGCGGTGCCGAACGACAGGTCATGCGCGCGCGCGACCTCCTCGACCTCCATCTTTTCCAGGTACCGCGCCACGTACAGCGATCGATCCAGCGCGTTGGCCCTGTTCAGCGCGGCGTACAGCCGCTGCATCGCCTGCCGCGCCTCGATGTCCGAGCTGGGCACCGATACCTCGGGCAGCTCGCCGGCCGGGGTCAGGCTGACCCAGCGCCGCACCCGCATGCGCCGCGCCTCGTTGCGCGCCACACCCAGACAGATGCCGGCCAGAAATCCGCGCAGGCCCTCGGGGTTGCGGAGCTCGTCGATGCGCCGGAAGAAGCGCACGAACACCTCCTGGCTCAGATCCAGCGGCTCCGCGCCCGGACCGAAGAACCGCGACACCAGGCGGCGCACCATGGGCCCCAGCTCCGTCCACGCCTGCGCGTACGCGCGCTGATCACGTGCCTGCAGCGCGGCCACCAGCGCCGCATCGTCGGCCATCGAACACCGCGTTCGATCGGATAGATTCGGCTTCGACTCGGGCACGTCGCGCTCCCCTCCGATAAGAGTTCGGGCGCGGCGGCGGTGGCGCAGTTATTCGGCGGCGGGTCGCGCCACGCGCTGGCTGGCCGCGCGGCCGAGCGGGGTGCCGGGGGCGTCATGGGCCACGCGGGCCCAGTCGTCCGCCGCGGCAGAGCGACGGCCCAGCGCCTCGTACGCCGCCGCCCGATTGCTGCGCGTGGCGACGTCCTCCGGTTGCAGCGCCAGGGCGCGACCGGTCAGGGTCACGCTGCGCTGGAAGTCCTTCGCCTGCAGCGCGACGGCGCCCAGCCAGCCGGCCAGCGTCGCCTCGTCGTGCGGCGCCAGGCAGCCCGGGGGATCCAGCGCCCGTTCGTACGCCGGCAGCGCGCGCGCCGGCTTGCCGCCGTCCAGCTCCAGCAACAGATCGCCCAGGCGTCGCTGCCATTCACACGCGGCCACGGGCGACGCCTCGGGGCGCACGGCCAGCGGCAGCGTCTCGGTGCCTTCCTCGACGGTGAAGCTGAACGTGGCCGGGATCTCGTACGCCGCGATCAGGGCGCGCCAGGCGGGCAACCGGCGCACGAACACCCGCGCGTCGTGCGCGCGGTAGACCAGCGCCCAGCGCTGGGGATCCCACCACGCCACCCGCCGGTTCACGCCCGCGTACGCCAGCAGCGCGCTGGTGACGCCGTAGCGCTCCATGGCGGCGTTCCAGCTGTCGCGGTCCATGTCGAAGTCGCCGAGCAACCGGTGCAGCTCCGGCGGATAGGCGGGCAAGCGCGGATCGACGAACACCCGGTAGCGCGGATACCCCTCGAACGCCAGGTACGAGCCCGTCTCGAAGTCGTTGTACATCCGCTCGCGCAGGCCGTGCGCGGTCACGAACTGGATGGCGTCCCGGGGGACGATGTCGGGATCCAGGTCCACCGCGAGGAACGGCCGGCCGGCGCGCGCCTCGGCCACGCGGGGCGCGACCGCCGCCACCAGCAGCGTGACCACCACCACCACGCGCGCGGCGCGAGGGACCGGCACACGCGCGAACAGCGATGTCAGCGACGTGGCCAGCAGCGGCGCCGCCACCAGCGCCGCGTCGGCCGAGAACCGCACCGACCAGACCCCCAGCGCCGCCATGGCCAGGGCGGGCGCCACCCGCGGCGCCAGCGCCGCGAGCGACGGCGGGCCCGCGGGCGCGCGGCGCCGCTCGATCAGGATCGCGGCGCCCGTCGCCACGGCGACCACCACCAGCCAGACGAAGAACGCGGCGTCGGAGCGCCAGGTGGCGCTGCGGAACTCGTCGATGGTGTGAAGCCGCGGCAGCGACACGTGCAGCGCCAGATAACGGACGATGCCCCACCCCACCGGCGTCGCCGACGCGAAGATTGCGATCCCCGCCGCCAGCAACGCCATCGCGCGCGCCCGCGCCCGATTGAAGCGTACCGTCCCCAGCGCGGCCGCCAGCGCCATCAACACCCCCGTGAAGATCCCCGCGTGCCCGTTCGCCCACAGCACCATGGCCGCCGCGAACACCACCGTCCGCCGCATCGACCAGCGCGGCCCGATCGCCCCCAGCGCCAGCAACACCACCGCCTCACCGACGAAGGACACCACATGCGGCCGCTCCACGAACCGCTCCCGCATCACGATCGCCGCACCCGCCAGCGCGGCCACCGAAGCCACCACCCCCGCCCCCGCCC
>Ga0070680_100003833_pt1 | contig 11248 bp, 8 predicted proteins | sample KBSC73BmetaG_FD_64672 | JGI IMG/M metagenome (GOLD analysis project Ga0070680, IMG submission 64672) | Corn rhizosphere microbial communities from Kellogg Biological Station, Michigan, USA - KBS C7-3B metaG | ecosystem: Host-associated > Plants > Roots > Rhizosphere | place: USA: Michigan...
CGTCGCCCCGATGCGGCCCCCGCGCCGCCGCGACGGGGATCGACTGTGGCGCTGCTTCTCGCCTTCGTGCTGGCCGCCTCAGCTTCGGCCTACCTCATGAGCTTGCCGCACTCCAGCTCCGGCGGCGCGGGGGTGCAGACCCCGGGCCACGCCGGGGCCGGCAAGCCTGACGCCGATGAGCAGAACGAGAGCTAGTGGCGGGCCGACGTGGAACTCGCAGGCAGCAACAGCGAAAGCGGATTGCGTCGGCGGTCAAGCCGTGACGCGGACGGATACAGGACGGCGCCGATGAGCCGAGCGCGACGGACAGTCCAGGCAGAGTGCGCCCTGAGACGACGTCGACCATCGATGGCGTCCCGCTAATCCGTCTTCCGCACGGTTACGCGCACACCGTCCTTGACCTTGTCGGACGGGAAGACGACGACCCGATCCGTCGGCGCGAGCCCGTTGATGATTTCAGCTTCCCGATCGGTGAACGCGCCGACCTGCACCGGCGTGAGCCTCGCCCGGCCCATGACGATCCGGTACGCCGCCCAGCGGCCGTTGCTCCGCACCAGGGCGCCGAGCGGCGCCTTCAGCGCCGCGGGTTCACGTCGCAAGATGACCCGCCCCCAGAGACCATACCCGGGCGCCAGCCTGGCCCACGCAGCTGGCGGTCCCGTGAACTGCAGGAGGACGAGCGCACGTTGTTCCTCGACGCCCAGCGCAGACACTTTCGTGAAGCCCTGCGGCTCGACACGGCGAACGACCGCCGGCAGCACGCCGGGGCCGCCCCAGTCGAAGATCTCGGCCGGCATGCCCTCACGGATGCGCACCGCGTCCTGAGACAGGAACTCGATGGCGGCTTCCAGGCCGGCCTGATCGCTCACCTCGACGAGGGGCGTACCCGTCTGCACGGTGCGCTCGCTCTCCTGGATCACGCGCGTCACCTTGCCGGAGGCCGGCGAGGTCACGGACACGACGCCTGCGCCCGGCGCCTCAGGGCCCAGAAGGGCGGCCTCTGCGGAGTCCAGCTGGGATCGCCGCTGCCCCACCTCGGCGCGCGCCGCGCGGAGCGCCGCAGCCGCTGTCCTGGCCTGAGCCTCGGCGTTGTCCAGCGCCTGGCGGGAGACGACGCCCCGCTCCGCCAGCGCCTGTGTGCGCGCAAGATCGATCTCAGCCCGGCGCGCCTCCGCGGCGAGTTGATCCTGGCGCGCCTGGGCGGCGCTCACGGCCGCGCTTGCCGCGGCGACCGCCGCCTGCGCCTGAGCCCGGGCGCGCGGATCGAGCAGTTCGGCGCTGGTCGGACGGATGCGCGCGACGACCGTCTGCCCAGCGGCGATGCGATCGCCGACGTGCAGGTCCAAGCGTTCCAGCCGGCCCGAGACCGGAGCGGAGACGACATAGGCTTCCCGCGCCCGGGCGTACCCCTGGTCGGCCACCGTTTCCGCGATCGGACCGCGAGAGACAGGGGCCAGATCCACCGGGACGGGACGCGGCGCGAACAGCAGAATGAGAGTCGCCGCCACGATCGCCAGGGCCGCGCCGCCGAACGCCCATCGCACCCACTTGATCTTGGGCCGGGTCGTCTTGGCCATCGCTACTCCCGCGTCTTCAGAACGGCCACCAGGTCGAGGCCCCATACCCGGCGGGCGACCAGCCCGCCACCTATCACGACGGCGGCGAGATAGGCCGCGACCGCCACGCCGTAGCTTCGAGCATTGATCACCGCCGGCAAGCGCACGTCTTCGCGGGAATAGGCGGCCACCAACCCATGGGCGAGCGCCTGGCCTCCCAGCACGCCGAATGGAACCGCCGCCAGAGCGAGCAATACGAGCTCGCCAACCAGGATGTAGGCGCACTCGCCGTGGCCGAAGCCCAGGAGGTGCAGGGTAGCCAGGTCGCGGGACCTCTCCGACAACGAGATGCGGCAGGTGTTGTAGGCGACGCCGAAGGCGATCGCGCCGGCGAAGCCCACGTAGAAGGTGATGGTGACCCGGAATGCTTCCGCCATGGCCTGCCGCCAGGCCGCCACCGTGTCGTCGCGCGACGAGGCGCCGACGATCTGCGGCATGGCCTCGAGCGCGCGGTAGAAGGCCTGCCGGCGGTCGGGCGCCACGAGCAGCTGCGCGCCGTTCGCCACGTCGCCCTCCCCCATCAGCCGGTTCAGCTCCCGGCGGTCCATGTAGGCGGAAAAGCCGCTGTAATCGCGCGCCAGGCCGGTGATCGGCAGCCGCGCCTTTGGCCCGCGGCCGTCGATCACCTCCACCCAGACCGGATCGCCGGCGCGCAGGCCGAGCCGACCCGCCAGGGCTTCGCTCAGCACCAGCCCGCGCCCTTCGAACGGCACGCGGCGATCCTGCGCGTCCAGAGGCGCCTGGAATCGCGCGTTAGGCTCGAGGCCGACGATGCGGGTCATCTTCTCGCGTCCGGCGGCCTTCAGCCGGGCCGAGACGATACGGACCGGCTCGGCGGCCGTCACTCCGGGCAGCCGCGCCACCTGGGTGACGGCGGCGATCGCGCGGGGCTCCTCGAAACTGATGGATTCTGTCCAGCGCTGGGCGCGGAAGTAGGCTTGGTCGACGACCTTATCGAGCGCGTCGAACAGGAATTGCGTGCCGATCAGAAGGGCGAGGCTCGCCGCCAGACCGAGACACGCCAGCAAGGCGCGCGTCGGGAAGCGCTCGATATGACGCAGGATCATGCGTGTGGGCTGGTCCTCCCCGCCGCCGCGCACGATCCGGTCGAGCAGGCTCGGGCGGTAGGCCGCGGGCCTGGGCGGCTGCATGGCGACGGCCGGCGACAATGCGGCCGCGCGCCTGACCGCGAGCAGCGACCCGGCCACCGCCGCGCCGACCGCGATCACGCTGGCGCCCGCAAAGGCGGCCCAGTTGAAATCGACAGCCAGAACCGGAAAGCGGAAGTACGGGCGGTACTGGTCGACGATCGCCGTGCCGAAGGCCGCGCCGGCCAGGCCTCCGCCGAGCGCGCCGACCCCGCCGATGACGGCCGACAGCTTCACGTAGGGCGCGGCCGCCGCCCAGTCGCCGTACCCGAACGCCTTCACGAGCCCGATCTGCTCGCGCTCCGCCTCGACGAGCCGGGACACCATCATGTGCACCAGCATCGCCGCGATCACGAGAAAGATCGGCGGCAGGATGGAGGCCGAGGTGGAGAGCTCCTTCAGCTCAGCGTCGAGGAAGGCATGCGACGGCTGGTCGGCGCGGGCATGGGCCGCCCGTCCGCCGTAGGGCGCAAGTATGCGATCCAGATCCTGCAGCACGGCGGGGATCGACGCCCCGGGCGCGAGCTTCAGCGCAGCGGTGTTGAACGCCCCGGTCATGCCGGCGGCGCGCTCGACCGCCCGCCGCGGCGCCCAGAGCACCGCCTGGTGAGCGTCGTCCGGCATGAACGATTCCGGCGCCGGCACGAAGACGTACTCCGGCGACAGCGCCGCGCCGACGATGGTGAAGGTGGCGGGCCGCCCGCCGATGACCGCGGTAAGCTTCTGGCCGAGCTGGACGTGCGCAGCCTGGAGGAAGGTGGCCAAGGCAACGGCCTCGTCGGTCCGGGATGGGTCGGGCATGCGGCCCTGCAGCAGCCAGATCCGATTGAGCCCCTGGTGCTGGTCGTCCGGCAGGGAGATCAGTCGGGCCGTCGCCGGGCGCGCGAGGCCCGGCACATCCATCAGTCCGGCCCCGACAATGCGCACGTCGATCACCGTCACGCTGTCGATCGCCGACAGCTGGGATGTGATCGACAGAGGCGCGCGCTTGGCCTGGGCGAAGACGTCGGCGAACCGGGTTTCGGCGTAATACTGAGCCTGGGCGCGGGCGAGCGCGCCCTGGGCCGAGAACGACATGACCGCGACCGCCACGCCGCAGGCGATGAGCAGCGCAATGGCCAGGACCTGCCACTTCATGCGCCACAGGTCGCGCAGCACCTTGCGGTCGAGCGGCGCGGGCCTCACCAGCTCATCTCCTGCGGCGAGCGCTTCTGCGGGTTGACCTCGATCTCGGCGATGCGGCCGTCCCGGAACCGAACGACCCGGTCGGCCATGTCGCCGATCGCTGTATTGTGCGAGACGATCATGGTCGTGGCGCCCACCGCCTGGGTCACCTCGGCGATCACCTCGAGCACTCTTACGCCGCTCTGGCTGTCCAGCGATCCGGTCGGCTCGTCGCAGAACAGCAGGTCCGGGCGCTTGGCGATGGCCCGGGCGACGGCGACCCGCTGCTGCTCGCCGCCCGAGAGCTGCGCCGGAAAATGGTCCATGCGCTCGCTCAGGCCCACACGCGCGAGCGCTTCCTCCGGCGACATCGGATCGCGGGCGATCTCGGTGATCAGCGCCACATTCTCGCGCGCCGTCAGGCTCGGCACGAGGTTGAAGAACTGGAAGATGAAGCCCACCGAGTCCCGTCGATAGCGCGTAAGCTCGCGATCGCTCGCGGTCGTGAGCTCGAAATCGTGAAACCTGGCCACGCCGGCGCTTGCCCGATCGAGCCCGCCCAGGATGTTCAGCAGGGTCGATTTGCCCGACCCAGAGGGGCCGAGCAGGACCAGGGTTTCACCGCTGCGGATCTGCAGGTCGACGCCCCGCAACGCGTGGACCTCGCCCGCCTCGGTCGCATACACCTTGCTGAGGCCCCGGATGTCAAAGGCGGGTGCGACGCCGACAGCGGTCATGTCAGTGCGCGAGGAACACCGACGTCTTGGGACGGCGCAGGATGTGCTCGGTCGCGCCCCCCAGGATGAACTCCCGCAGCCGCGAACGGGCGTAGGCGCCCATGGCCAGGATGGCGGTCTCCGACGTCGGTTCCGGATAGCGGTCGATGTGAAACAGGATTTCCTTGAACGTCATGGTCGGGTTCCTCGCCTCGGTGCAGCTTGCGGCCGGCTGCAACCGCGCGCCTTGATGGAAGTCACCCTCGCCTCGCGAGGCTGGCCGGCCGCGCGGCGGCTGTGTGTGGGCCGCCCAGCCGAAGGAGGCGCATCCACGCGCCGCTCACGACGGCCACCAGGAGGGCGGCGACCAGCACCGGCGGCGACGGCTGCGTCATCCGGAAGATCGCCTCGAGCCAGGGAGCTTCCAGCGCCAAAGCCAGGGTCAGGACCGCCGCGCCGGCGATCGCCCAGTAGGCCAGGCGGTGGCGCGCGAACAGTTTGCCGCCGGGCGCCAGGGAGTCGCTCAGCGCCAGGGCGAGATTGCCGACCACGAGGGCGAGGAACGCGGCCCCGCGGGCTTCGGCCTCGCGACCGCTCTGGAGGGCCCAGAGATAGAGGCCCAGGACCCCCACCAGAATGCTCGCCCCCTGGATTAGGGCGGCGCCGAGTTGCCGGGGGCCGAACAGCCCCTCGTCGGCGCGCCGGGGCGGCCGGGTCATGGCGGCGACTTCGCTGGGCTCCCCTTCAAAGGCGAGGGCGCAGATCGGATCGATGGCGAGCTCGAGCAGGACGACGTGCATCGGATAGAGGATCGGCGGCAGGCCGAGAAGGAGGGGGGCGAGGGCGACGCCGGCGATCGGCACGTGGATGGCGGTGACATAGATCAGCGCTCGCCGCAGATTGTCGAAGATCCGCCGGCCCAGCCGCACGCCGGCGACGATCGAGGGAAAGCTGTCGTCGAGCAGAACCAGGTCGGCGGCCTCGCGGGCGACATCCGTTCCCTTCTGACCCATGGCGACGCCGATGTGCGCGGCTTCCAGGGCCGGGGCGTCATTGACCCCGTCGCCCGTCATGGCCACGACCTCGCCGTCGGCCTTGAGGGCTTCGACGATCAGCAGCTTCTGCTCCGGGGCGACGCGCGCGAAGACGTTCACCTCGCGCAACTGCTCGCGCAGGCTTGGAAACGGGAGCTCCGCCAGGGCCTGCCCCTGCAGAACGCCCCCGCTGGCGTCGATGCCCGCCGCCCGCGCGATGGTGAGCGCGGTGGAAGGATGGTCGCCCGTGATCATCACGACCCGCACGCCGGCGCGGCGCGCCTCGGCCAGGGCGCGGGGGACCTCTGCGCGGATCGGGTCGCGAAACCCGATGAGCCCTTCGAACTGGAACGCCGCGGCTTCCGGCGACTCGGGGAACCCGTCCGTCGTCGGGCAGACAGCGACGGCGAGGACCCGCAGCCCCGCCTCGGCGAAGCGCGCCACAGCTTGCATGACACGGTCGGCCGCGGTTGCGTCGAGCCGGCACAGCTTGATGATCGCTTCGGGCGCGCCTTTGGCGGCCGCCAGTCGCGCGGTCTCGGACATCCGCCAGAGCTGGGTGATTGCCAGGAGGCCGGCGCTCAGCGGCCATGTCCGCTCCGGTTCGGAGTCTGCCGGCGCGAGTTCCAACGGCGCGGCCGCACGCTCGCGGATCGCCCGATCCATCGGATCGACGGGGCGGACCGCCGAGGCGAGGGCTCCCGCCTCGAGAAGCCGCTGCGCAGACCGGCTCGAGACGTCCGCGTCCGAGGGCGCCTCGAGATCGGTCTCTTTCCCCTCCCGCCAAAGGCGGGCGACCCGCATGCGGTTCTCAGTCAGGGTTCCCGTCTTGTCGACGCAGAGCACCGTGGCGCTGCCGAGCGCTTCGATGACCGCGCTGCGGCGGACGAGCACCTTTTCCTTGGCGAGGCGCCAGGCGCCGAGGGCCATGAACACGGCCAGGATCATCGGAAATTCTTCCGGCACCAGGGAAATGGCGACGGTCACGCCATAGAGCAGGCCGTCCACCCAGTCGTGGCGCATCAGGCCGTAGATGACCGCGATCAAACCGCAGAAACCGAGGGCGACTCCGCCCAGGAGAGTCACCAGGCGGCCGGCGGACTTCTGCAGGGGTGTCGGCTCTGACACGATGGACGCCAGCGAGTTGCCGATGCGCCCGAGCGCGGTGCGGGCCCCGGTTCGCCCAACCCGCACCACCCCCTGCCCGCGCACGACGAGGGTCCCGCAGAAGAGGTGCGGCGTCCCCTCCCAGTGCGGCTGGGCGTCGGGATCGAACCCCTGCCCGCGTTCGGCCAGGCGCTTGACGACCGGCGCCGATTCTCCGGTCAGGGCGGATTCGTCCAGGCTGAGGACGTCCCCCGCCACGAGCAGGCCGTCGGCGGGTAAGCGGTCGCCTTCGCCGATCAGGATGACGTCTTCCGGCACGAGTTCGCGGGCCGGCAGAGTTCTGGCCGCGCCGTCGCGCACAACCTTCACCTTCGGCTGGGCGAGTTCCCGCAGGGCGGCCAGGGCGCGCTCGCTGCGCGCCTCCTGGGCGATGACGAGGCCGATCGAAGTCGCCGCGGCCGCGACCAGGAACAGGCCTTCGCCGACGTCGCCCAGCACGAGATAGAGGATCGCCGCGCCGAACATCAGCAGGAACATCGGCTCGCGCAGGGTTTCGAGGACGATCGCGAGCACGCCGCGGCCACCCGGCGAAGGCAGCTCGTTGGGGCCAAACTCGGCAAGCCGGCGCGCGGCTTCGGCGCTGGTCAAGCCGCCGAGGCCCCGGGGATCAGCCATGTCGCTGCCGTCGGCCATTGGGCGCTCCTGCACGAGCCTTTCTTAGAGACGCCCGCCGCGCGGGCCTTGACGTGGGGCAAGGCCGACGCGGAGGCTACATCCTAGCGCAACTGAATGCGCCGCCCGAGCCCACCCATGTTGAAGCTTCCCCGCGCGCCGGCCGGCCCGTCCTCGTCGCAGGGGGTGCTGCGCGGCGGCGTTCCACGGGAGGAGGACGAGCTCACCTTATCGTCGCTCCTGCTCTCGCTCACCGAGCACCGGGGCGATCAGATGACCGTCGACGGCATCGTCGCCCATTTCGGACGACGCGCCTTCGGCGCTGCCCTCTTCATCTTCGCCGCCCCCAATCTGCTGCCGTTGCCTCCCGGCAGTTCGACCGTTCTCGGCTGGCCGCTGCTGCTGATTGCGCCCCAGCTCATGTTCGGCGCGAAGGACCCGTGGCTGCCGAAACGGATTGCGAACCACACTGTGGGGACCTCTTTCCTCGACGGCGTGTGCCGTCGACTGGCGCCTTGGGTCGCGCGGATTGAGCGGGTCACGACACGCCGGCTCGGGATTCTGTTCGGCTTCCCCGGAGACATCCTTCTGGGCTTCGTCTGCACCCTGCTCGCGGCTGTGCTGATCCTCCCCCTCCCCCTCGGCAACCTGATTCCGGCAATAGCGGTGACGCTTCTGGGGCTCGCGCTGGCCCAGCGGGACGGTCTCCTCGCGATCGCCGGCTACGTCGCGGCGGCGGTCAGCGCGGCGGTGCTCATCGGCGGAGGCCATCTGGTGATCGCCGCGGTCATGCGCGTGGTTCACATCATCACGCCCTGAGCGGCCAACAGCCAGGGTTGGACGCCAAGGCCGAGCGGCAGTTTCGCCACGGGCGTGCTCGCGCCGAACAACGCGGCCGCAGTCAGGCGCCAGCAGCGCGCCGGGTGACTATCGGGGGCGGAGCGCCCAGATCGCCGCTGACTGATTGCCGCTCGCCCTGACGGCGACGTACAGCCGGTCAAGCTGAGACGAGAACAGGCCCGTCCGCGCGCCTCTACGGGTCGAAACGCGGGCCATCGCGGCGTAGCCGGCGCGCCCCTTGCTAAACACGTCCACCGATCCGCCGCCGCAGACCACGTACAGGCGCTTCTTATCGCGGTCAAAGAACACGTCGTCCGCATCGCCGCAGGTATCCAGCTTTTGCTTAACCGCACCGGATGCGGCGCTGAACAGCACGAGCTTGGCCGGCATGCGGTAGACTGCAGCGACCAGGCCGGCGTCGGGGTCGAGCGCCAGGGGGAAGTTGAAGTGCGGACCGGGATTGCGCCAGCGCGCCGCTTCTCGCCCCTGGGCCAAGTCCACCACCACCAGACCGCCGGCCTGCGGCAGGTTGACGAACGCGCGGCCGCCCTCGACTTCGAACCCTTCGGGGTGCGCCTGAAGGGGGATGCTGCGCACCAGGCCCCGGGTCCCCGCATCCACGACGGCCAGAGCGGAGCCGTAGCCCACCAGCACCCGCCCGCTCTGGGGGTCGACCCGGACGTCGTCTGCGTCTTGGCCCAGCTTGACGGCGCCGATAAGGGCTAAATCAGACGCCCGATAGAACCGGAGCATGCCGTCCCCGCCGGTGGCCACCACGAGTTCGTCGCGGCCCGCCAGGTAGCCAAGCCCCTGGGGCTCATGGAGCCCGCCGATGCGCCCGAGGGAGCGACCGGTCGCGAGGTCGATCGCCTCGACGGAACCGTTCCCAAGCTCGGCCACGAAGAGCCGTCGCCCCGCCGGGTCGATGGCGAGGTGATCGATCCGGCCAGACACGCCTGCGAGCGCAATACTCCGCTCGAGCACCAACGGTGCGGGTCCTGGCGCCGAGCGCGCGCCGCACGCGCTGAGCGCCAGACAGCCCGCCAGCGCCAGGACTCTTGCGCGGCGCATCCTAACGTCCTGCGAGGTCGACATGGTCTAGCGCCGCGAGGCCTAAGCGGAGAGGATCCAGCCCGGCGGCAGGTTCGCCAGGTCGACACCCTGCAGGATCAGCTGCGCGCCGCCGGTGATGTCAATCACCACATCAGCCCCGGACTGGGCGACGGAGTAAGTCGCGCCCGCGGCGATCAGCACATGGTCGCCTTCGGCGGCGTGGAAGTCCGTGACCAGGTCGATCCCGGCGTCGCCGAAGCTGAAGAAGGTGTCGGCCCCCGTACCGCCGGTGATCGTGTCGTCGCCTCGGTCACCGGACAGCCAGTCGTCGCCGGTTCCCCCGGTCAGCACGTCATCGCCCTGGCCGCCGCGAACCACGTCGTTGCCGTCGCCGCCATCGACGGTGTCGGCGCCGAGGTTGCCGTTCATCGTGTCGTCGCCGAGATCGCCGAAGAGCGTGTCGTCGTTCTTGCCGCCGAGCACGACGTCCGAGCCCGCGTCGCCATGCACCATGTCGTTGCCGACGTTGCCGTTCAGGCTGTCGGGCCCGTCGCCGCCATGCATGGTGTCCTGGCCATCGCCGCCGCTGAGCACATCCGCGCCCGCGCCGCCCTGGATCAGGTCGTCGCCGCCGCCGCCAGTCAGGCTCGCGCCGGCGTCGGGCGCGCTCAGCGTCTCAGCCGTCGCCGGCGCCGCCACGCTGGCGTCCGAGCCGGAGACGTAGGGGTTCGCATCCCAGGCTCTGATGTAGTCGATCTGCAGCGCGTCCGACCCGCCGGTGGGCGACAGGTCGATCGGCCCGGCCCAGGAGCCGCCCAGCGCCAGGTCGGCGAAGATCACATAGGCCTGGTGCATGTCGGCGGGCGTGGGTTCGGTCCGCGTCGCCACGCCGTCGACGTACCAGGTGAGCGTCGTGGCGGTCCAATCCAGCGCGAAGGTGTGGAACTGGCCGTCGTCGACGTTGACGCCCGCGGCGTAGGACCCGGCCTCGGTCGCGCCGTGGGTGGCCTGCCAGACCGCGCCGTGCTCCTTGCCGACGCTCTCCATAATGTCGACCTCGCCGGGGTTCCAGCCCGCGCTCGTCCCGCCGGCCGGCAGCATCCAGAAGGCGTTCCACGTGCCCGGATCGGTGGCGATCTTGGCCCGCATCTCGAAGAAGCCGTACTCCTGGCTGAACTGCGCGGTCGGGCCGCCGGCGAGCCAAGGGGCCAGGCCGCGGGTGGTGATCATGCCCGAGGTGAAGTCGTACCCCATCGCCAGCACTTCGGGGTTGGTGGTGGCATGCGCGGTGAGCGCCAGCACGCCGTTCGCGACGACATAATTCCCGTCGTCGAAGTCGCCCGGGTGGCCGTTGAAGTAGGGGCCGGTGTAAAGCTCGCTCTCGCCGGGCAGCGTGTAGTCGTAGAGGCCGCCGAACTGGAAGTTGTCGCTCCACACGCCCGCCGGGGCATAGGTCGCATCCCAGGCGTTCAGCGATGGCGCGTTGAACTCATCGTCAAAGGTGAGCGTCGGCAAGGGGGAAGCCCTTTCCTCGGGGAGAGATCGGCGGAGGCGGAAGAGCGCGGGTGATCCGGTGGGGATCAGTTCGACAGCGGGCCGACGTAGCGTTCGTAGGCCTCCAGCCAGTTGCCCATCAGCGCGGCGCGCGCCTCGGCCAACGGCAGCGCGCCCGAGCAGACCAGGCGGTGCAGCCTGGTCTCCAGCACGTCCTTCAGCCGCGCGCCGTAGCGGTCGCGGTAGGCTTGCCACCAGAGGTTCGCAGGGTCGCGCGGATCGCCGCCGTCCTCGATCGAGGCGCGGTGATCCAGTTCCCCGTCCTGCGGCCTCGCGCCCGGCGGTGCGAGCGCCGCTCGCATCGGATCGGTGTAGGAGACCGGCGGCCGGACCGTCGCCGTCCA
>Ga0070680_100003836_pt1 | contig 11243 bp, 6 predicted proteins | sample KBSC73BmetaG_FD_64672 | JGI IMG/M metagenome (GOLD analysis project Ga0070680, IMG submission 64672) | Corn rhizosphere microbial communities from Kellogg Biological Station, Michigan, USA - KBS C7-3B metaG | ecosystem: Host-associated > Plants > Roots > Rhizosphere | place: USA: Michigan...
TGTCGCGCGATCTGGCATGGAGCACCAAGTCACTCGATTCAGCGCGTGCGATACTGGAGGCGCACGGCGATTACGTCAACGCGGCACACGCGCGCTATCTCGAGATCCGCAGGCTGCTCCTCATCGGACGCATCGACGACGCCGAGCGTGCGCTCGGCGAACTGAACCCCGCGTCGTTGGCCCTGATGACGCGCACGATTCATGAGCTGGTAGCGTTTGGAATCGCCGTGCGACGACTGGACACCCAGTCGGCGCGCGGCGCGCTCGACCGGGCGCGACGCGCGGTCCGCGACGCGGGGATTCCGGCGCTCGAGGCGGAGGTCGAGAGCGCGTCGCTCGTCTTGAGCTCTCCCGCCGCACGATTGATCGCGCGCGGTGAGGAGCGGCCGCTTCTCCTCTCTGACGTCGAAACGTTGCTGGCGTCGAAAAGGATCGTCGTCGACGCGTGCCGGCATGCCGTACGCCGAGGAACGACCATTGTGCCGCTGGCGACGCGTCCCGTGCTGTTCGCGCTCGCGCGCGCGTTGGGTGAAGCGTGGCCGGGGGACGTGTCGAGAGACGTACTCATCGCGCGTGCCTTCGGATCAAAGTTTACCGACGAGTCGCATCGCGCTCGTTTGCGTGTCGAAGTCGGCCGGCTTCGCGCGAAGCTGCGCGGGATCGCCGACATCAGCGCGACGGCGCGCGGGTTTGTGCTCGAGCCGCGATCGAGGACGGACGTGGTCGTTCTGGCGCGCCCCGTGGAAGACGAGCACGCGTCGGTTCTCGCGTTCTTGTATGACGGGGAGAACTGGTCCAGCTCGGCCCTGGCGCTCGCACTCGGCCAGAGTCAGCGGACCGTCCAGCGCGCGCTCGACACGCTCGCCGCGACGGGCAAGGTACAGGCGTTGGGGCGCGGGCGCGCCCGTCGTTGGATGACGCCGCCGGTGCCCGGATTCACGACGACATTGTTACTCCCTGGCGCCATCCCGATCGACTAGGATCGAAGCATGCGAACAAAGCCTGCCGAGATCCTGCGCGAGTACGGACCGTTTCCCGCCGGCAATGTTGGTGGCGTCACCTATGACGGCGAGCGCGTTTGGTATGCGGGCGGCGACGCGCTCGTTGCGTTCGATCCGGAGAGTGGTAAGACCGTTCGGTCAATAGACGTGGCCGCGCACGCGGGCACAGCGTTCGACGGCCGGCATCTCTATCAGATCGCCGAGGATCGCATCTCCAAGATCGATCCGGCAACCGGGCGCGTTCTTTCGAGCATCCCGGCGCCGGGCGGCGGCGGCGACTCGGGGCTCGCGTGGGCCGAGGGAACGCTCTGGGTCGGAGAATATCGCGCGCGGAAGATTCACCAGATCGACCCGGAAACCGGCGCGATCCTGCGCACGATCGAGTCGAACCGGTTCGTCACCGGCGTGACGTGGGTCGACGGAGAGATGTGGCACGGCACGTCGGAAGGCGGCGAGAGCGATTTGAGGCGAATCGATCCGCGGACTGGCGAGGTGCTGGAACGGCTCGAGATGCCACAAGGGATCGGCGTCTCCGGGCTCGAGTCGGACGGCGGCGATCGATTCTTTTGCGGGGGCGGGAAGACGGGAATGGTGCGGGCGGTACGCCGGCCCAGGTCGTGAGCCGGCGATTACCGCTGCTACTTCTTCACGACGAACCGCACCGTATCACGCTTGCCCGGCATAGCCGAGTGGTCGCCATATCCGATCACGGCCACGATCTCGTGCTGCCCCGGCGTGAGTCCCTTGAACGTGTACGTCGAATCGCCCGTCCCGATGTGAACCATGTGCTTCGTCGCCGGCGGAATGACTTGTCCCTCCGCGACGACGGTCGTGTCGAGAAAGAGATGGTAGTGGCCAACGCCCTCTACCTTGGTGCTGTTCGCCTTCTCGATCGTGACCGGCCCTTCCTTCGAGAGCACGACGGTGACGTCGGCGCCGGTGCTGTCACCCTCCTTCGGAGAGACGATCGCCACGCCGGCCATTGCCGGTGCGGCCGGAGCGGCTGGCGCCGCGGCAGCTGCGCTCGCGGCGGCCGCCGACGAGTCGTTCGTGGCCGCCTTCTTTTCACAGGCGGCGAGCGTGGTTACGGCGACTACGACCAGCGTGAGGGCTGCGGGGCGGATGGTCTGAAGCTTCACGGTCGGCTCCTGATGGCGGTTCGAGAATCTCGGAAACGTATCAGGTCCGGGTTCGGCGAGCCAATTCGGTCTGCTAGCCTTGGGTCTGCCCGTTGAGGAACGGCAGGACGACCGGGGCCAGCGCCGGCGACGCCCCCAACTCGTAGTGCGTTTTGTCCGGAATAATGGCAAGCCGGTTCTTCGACATGTGCTCGCGCGTCCACCCGGCGTCTCTCAAGCCGCCGCCGAGCAGCTGGTAAAACGAGACGATGTGCTCGGGACGGATCATGTCGGCGTCGCCGTACACCAGCATCACCGGCATCTCGAGCGACTTCACATTCGACGACCAGTCGTAGTCGCGGCGCATGAAGTCGCCCATGTTGTCGAGCAGCCGTGGAAAGTCTTCGGGGTGCGGGGCGATCGCCGCGTATGATGTGAACATCGGCGAGTCCTTCATCATGCTCGCCATTCCCGCGCCCACCGCGGCCTGCTGCGGGAGCATCTCGGCGAAGAATCCGTTTCGCGCGTACGGTGTGGATACGAGGGCGAGCCGGCGCACGCGTTCCGGATGCTGAAAGGCAAGCTGCATCGCGACCCCGCCACCGAACGAGTAACCCATGACGTCGACCCGATCCAAGCCCAACTTCTCGATCACGACCGCCACGTCGCGGCCGATGTCGACCGCGTCGATCTTCCTGTCGCCGAGGGCCGTATGGCCGTGGCCGTGAAGGTCGACCCCGATGACGCGCCGCGTTTCCGCCAGCTTGGCGAGCGTCGGGCCGAACATGCCGGTCGAGAAGAGTCCACCGTGCAGGAGCAGCAACGGTTCTCCGCTACCATGGACTTCGAACCAGTAATCGACGCCGTTGGCGCTGACGTATCCGCTCGAATCGGGCTGCATGGGCATTTCCTGGTTGTGGGCCATCGTTCACTACGTTCTCTCTGACAGTACGTCGAACGACGAGCCCTGAAATCGACACAGGGCGTCGGGTCCGCATCCGCCAAAACCGGGCATGCATTTGGCAATATGGCCCGCGTGCCAAACCGTAGCCTCACGTTCCCGGTCCTTACATTGGTCGCGACGCTCGCCACAGGCTGTATTTGCGGGGCGAAGGAAAAAAACGTCGTGATCTCGAGTCCCAGTGGGCTCACGTTGCGCGCCGACGAAGTCGGCCGGCCGCTACGCGTGCCCGTCACGCGGCTGACCCAGTTTCACATCACCGAACCGGCGTTCAACTTCCTGTTCGACGCCCTCGAGGGATCGACGCGAGGCGAGGGCGTCGCGTTTGGCATCATGGGGACGGACACGATGACGAACGAGGACGTCGTCATCTCACTCGCGCTTCCCGTCTCGATGCGTCCGGGCGACGTGTACACCGTCGGCGCGACGTATATGGTCGAGGCGACGCTGAACACCGACATTCGCTCGTGGGGAGAGCACGACCTCGTGCAATCGACGAAGGCCGACGTCGGGTTTACGACGGCCGTCTACAACTTTCCCCCACCGACCTACACGCCGAGCTTTCGCGCCGCGACTACCACCGGAACAATCCGCGTCGTGAGCCGGACCGATGGCCGCGTCGAGCTGGCGTTGAACCTCACGTTCACGGACGCCACCGGCGGTACGCGCCTGGTGACGGGCGTCGTGGTCGCGAACACCGAGATCGTGAACGTCGGCTGCGCGTGATTCGGTCGCGTCAATCGCTCCGCAGGGCTTCGATCGGATCCACGTTGCTGGCACGGCGCGCCGGCATGTAGCTCGCCAGCACACCCACACCGAGCATCGCGAACGACATCGCCGCGAAGACCGTCGCGTCTACTGCTTTCACGTCGAATAGCAGCGTCTCGAGGAAACGCGTCGAGGCAACCGCCGCCAGGACGCCGACGATGCAGCCGACGAGCACGACTCTCGCCCCTTGTGAGACGACCTGCCCGCGCACCACGGCGGCCGTCGCGCCGAGCGCCATACGCACGCCGATCTCACGCGTGCGTTGCGCGACGACGTACGACAGTACGCCATACAGTCCGACCGCGCCGAGAATCAGCGCGAGCGCCGAAACGACGCCAAGCGTCAGCATGGTAAACGAGAGCTGGATCATCGAACGGCGGGCGAGGAACTCGGCTGTGAACTCGCGATAGACCGGCGCTTCCGGCGCCACCTCGTGAATAATGGCCCGCACGTCGCGCTTGAGTGTTTCAGCCCGCGGCGACTTGACGACGTACGCCGGCGAGCCCATTCCCCACGCTCTCGGCGCCGGTCCAGTGAGCGGGAGATAGACGTTCGCCTGACCAGCTTCGCGCCAATCGTTCTGCTTCACGTCGCCGACGACGCCGACGACAGTGAACGTCACCGTGTCCTGGTTCCCAAGGCGAGGCCGAATATGGCGGCCGAGCGGACTCAGTCCCGGCCAGAGCTTGTCCGCCGCCGTGCGGCTGACGATGACGTTGTTGTTCGGCGTGACCGCTTCGTCATTCGTGAACGCGCGACCCTGCAGCACCGGGATGCCCATCGCCCGGAAGTAGTCGCCGCCCGTGAAGTTGAGATTGAGCAGGACCGGCTGAGCGTCGCCCGTCATCTCGTCGGTGCGGATGCGAACGGAGGGTGTGCCCTCGTCGAGCGGAATGTTGTTGACGACGCCGACCGTCGTGACGCCGGGCAGGGCGCGAATCCGGTTCATGACGTCGAGGTGCAGCCGCCCGAGCGAGGGGCCGTCGCGCAGATTCGGCTGATTGGGCGCGTACTGGAACGTATAGATATCTCTAACGTCGTAGCCGGGGTTCACGTGCCGCAGCCGCTGGAAGCTCTCCACCAGGAGCGCGGCACCGATCAGTAGGACCAGCGCGAGCGCCGTCTGACCGGCGACGAGCAGGTCGCGTCCCCACGAGCGTCGTCCCGTAGCGCCGCGTCCGCCGTCGCGCAGCGTGTTGAGATCAGGCGACGACGCGCGCAGCGCGGGGACGGCGCCACACGCGAGCGCGACGAGAAGCACGAGCGTAAAAGTCGCAAGCACCGTCGGCAGGTCCAGCCCTACCTCAGCGACTCGCGGAATGCCGTCGGGTGCCGCTCGGAGAAAGAGCGGCAGAGTTATACCGGCGAGGACGATGGCCAGCACGCCCGCCGCGAGCGCCACGGCAAACGCCTCGGCCATCTGGAAGCGCACGAGCTGCGCACGCGACGCGCCGATGGCCCGGCGCACAGTGATGTCCCGTCGCCGCGACTCCGCCCGAACCATGAACAGGTTGGCAACGTTGGCGCAGGCGATGAGGAGCACGAGTGCGACGGCGCCGAGCAGAACGAGCAGTGACGTCTTGAGCGTGGGGCCCACGCTTCGTTCCATCACGGGTACGACGAGCGATTTATGCTGGTTGATGATGCGAGCGTAGTTCTGCGGACCGCCGAACCGCGCCGGCAATTGCTTCGCGAGCTGCGTCAGCTCCGCCGCGAGCTGCTCCTTGGTGACGCCGTTCTTCATGCGCGCCACCGTCGGCCCGCCGCCGTTTCCAGCAGTCACTCGCTCGGGCCGGACCTCGCCCGAAATCCAGAGGAGTACGTTGTCCTCCGGGAAACTGAACCCTCGCGGCATCACGCCGATGACCTGTTTCAGGCTGTCGTCGACGAAGTACCATTTGCCGATCACCGACTTGTCGCGGCCGAACCAGCCGGACCAGAGTTGATCGCTGATCACGACGGCATCGTCGTTGTCCGTCGAGACGGGCAGCCGGCCAAGTTGCGGGCGTACGCCGAGCGTGGCGTACATGTCGTTCGTCGGCCACGCCATTCGAATGCGTTCGACGCGTTCGCCGGCGCGGAAGGTGGAGGTTCCGTAGGACGTCAGCGTGAATAGTCCGTCGATGAGCTTCGAGTTCTGCTTGTATTGGACGTAGAACTCGGGACCGGGATCGTACCGCTGCGGCAGATCGGAGCCCGGGGCCGTTCCCATCAGAAACACGAGTCGGTCCGCCGCCGGGTAGGGGAGCGGCTTCAGCAGCACCGTGTTGACGACGTTGAACATCCCGGCGACGGCGCCGATCGCGAGCGAGAGCGTTCCGACCGCGGCGGCGAGAAAGCCGGGCGTGCGGAGGAGCGAGCGCCAGGCGTGGCGCAAATCACGACCCGCATCCTCGAGCCACGCAAAACGCTGCCCGTGATAGAACCGATCTTCGGCGACGCCCACGTTGCCGAACGTGCGGCGCGCGCGGCGCTCGGCGTCAGCCGGCGACATGCCCTGAGCCTTGAGCCGGTCGATTTCCATCTGGATGTGAGACTGAATCTCGTCCTCGAAGTCGCGCTGCGAGCGTCGGCCGAGCATCAGGACTTTCTCCGATTGGGACTCTAGTGGACAGTCTACCAGAGAGTATCGTGCGGCGTCTAGTAGAATGTCAACTAGAAGGAATGCCGGTCGTGATGAGGCGGCTTCCGCGAAGGACGCCCCCCTTGGCAAGCTACGCCGCCGCTCGGTGGCGAGTTTCGGCATCTTGTGTGCGAAGACCAGCCAACAACCTCGCACACGGAGCTCCGATGCCGCCCACCATGCGCGCCGCCGCCATCGACAAGTACGGCGACGAGGACGTGATCTCCGTGCGCGAACTCCCGGTTCCGCAGCCAGCCGCGCACGAGATCCTGATCCGGATCGATACCGCCGCGGTGGGCAGCTGGGACGCGAGTGCGCGCTCCGGCGAGATCAAGACCGAACACGGTTTCCCTCTCGTTCTCGGCGTCGACGGCTCCGGCGTGGTCGCCGACGTCGGCTCTCGCGTCACGCGATTCAAGCGCGGGGATCGAGTCTACGCCTACAACTTCGACAATCCCAAGGGTGGGTTCTACGCCGAGTACTGCTGCGTAGCGACGAAAAACGTCGGGCGCGTGCCCAAGCAGCTCGACCTCGAGCGGGCCGGCGCGCTTTGTGTTCTCGGGCTCACCGCGATCCAGGGTGTTGACGATTCGCTGAAACTGAAGAGAGGCGAGTCGGTGATCGTGCACGGAGCGAGTGGCAACGTCGGGATGATCGCGGTCCAACTGGCGAAGTGGCGCGGGGCGCGTGTGCTGGCGACGGCGTCCGGATCCGACGGCGTTGCATTTGTCCGCGCCCTCGGTATCGACGACGTCATCGATGGCAAGAAGTCCGACGACGTCGCCGATGCGGCGCGCGACTTCGCCCCGGACGGCGCTGATGCGGTTCTGGCGTTTGTCGGCGGCGATTCGCTGATCGCTTGCATCGATGCCTTACGAAAGGGTGCGCGAGTCGCCTACCCGAACGGCGTTGAACCGGCGCCTCGGAAGCGCGCGCACATTCGCATCGCGTCGTACGATGCAAAGTCGTCGCCCGATGCGTTCAACCGGCTGAACCGGGCCGTCGTCGCATCACGGCTGCAGATTCCCCTTGCCGCGAAATTCCCCCTGAGCCAGGCGGCGGATGCGCATCGGCTCATCGCGAAGGGGCATGTTCTGGGAAAAATCGTCTTGCGGATGGCGTAGCCCGCCGCAGATCGGGCACGGTGAAGTGTCGAATTGGCTACGGTTTAGAGACGCTGCGACAGTCCGTCCAGGCCCGGCAGGCGCGGTAGCGTGCGCTCAGCAACTTTTCCTCGGGCTATTACGTACATTGTTGTCGTGAAGACCCACCTTCGCGCCCTCCTGCTTGGCCTCGCGGGCGCCCTGTTTGCCGGCGCAGCCCCCACCCCCGCAGCCGCCCAGCAGTCCACCGACATCATTCGTGGCCGGGTCACCGGCCCACCCCCGGACACGTTGCCCCTCTCCGGAGCGCGGATTACCGCGACTTCGTATCAGGGGAACATCTCCAAAACGGCTCAGACCGATAAGAACGGCCGATTCCAGATCATCTTCGTCAACGGCGAAGGCGACTACTGGATCGAGGTCGCCAAGATCGGCTTCAACAAACGCCGGTTCGAGATCCGTAAGGTCGGCGACGAGCAAGTGATGCTCGCCGACGCGCGCCTCACCTCCGCCGTCGTCTCACTCGACGCGGTTCAGATCACGGCGGACAACCGGGCGCTGGTCAACCGCAACTCGACGAGCAACGACGTGAGCGGCGGCGACAAGCCGCTGACGTCCAATTCGGCGCAGGTCTCGCCCGACCAAGCGGGCAACCTCGCCGCGATGGCGGCCGCGGCCGCGCCAGGTATTCAGCGGATTCCGGGCATGGACGGCCAGGCCGACATGTTCTCTGCCTTCGGATTGTCGGGCGATCAGAACAACACGTCGTTCAATGGACTTGGCTCCGGTGTGAGCTCGCTGCCGCCCGACGCGCAGGTGCGCGTTACGTTCAGCCAATTCCCGGCCGACCCGGCACGCGGAGGATTCTCCGGCGCGCAGATCAACGTCCAATCGATCCCCGGCTCGAACTTCTCGTTCCGCGGGTTGAGCGGCTACGGTACCGGTCCGGACCTGCAGTGGACCGACGCGGGCGCCGATTCGTCGGGACAAAAATCGACGACGCTGCGCGTCGGCGGCGCGCTGCGCGGTCCGCTCCAGATGGACAAGTCGTTCTACAACGCATCGTACTCGGCGCAGCGCACCTTCGCCGACATGCTGACGCTGCTCAACACGAGTCCGATAGGTCTGCAGTCGGCCGGCGTTGCCGGCGACTCGGCGGCTCGGCTGCTCGGCATTCTGCGGCAGCAGGGCGTTCCGGTGTCGCTCGCCAATGGCCCAACGCTGCGGGCGACGGACAATCTGAATTACCAGACGAACATCGACTTCACGCCCAGCTCCTCAGGCACGGGCAACTCGCTCACGCTCGGCGTATTCGGCGGCTACGTGCACGTGCAGCCGACGGGCGGCGGCGTGCAGACCCTCACGCGCACTCCGGCGCAGACAGGCGAGGCGCACGCGTGGTCGACGTCGGCGTCGCTCCTCCACTCGAACTACTTCTGGTTCGGCGTTCTCTCGCAGACAACGCTCGGCTTCGCGATCCAGCGGCAGTCGGCGGCGCCCTATCTGGACTTTCCGACGGGAACGGTGCGTGTGGCGTCGGAGCTTTCTGATGGCACCACATCCATTAAGAATCTCTCATTCGGCGGAGGATCGCCGGCGAGCCAGGTGTCGAACCAGGCCGTGCAGCTGCTCAACCAGCTGCAGTGGTTCAGCAACAACAACAAGCACACGATCAAAGTCACGTCGAGCGTGTCGCGCGAGCACAACACGTCCGACGTGGACGCGTCACTCGGGACGTTTGCCTTCAATTCACTGGCGGATCTCCAAGCCGGCGTGCCCGCGGCGTTCACGCGCACGCTCTCGTCCATTCATTTTCCGACCGACCAGCTCACGGCGGCGCTCTCGATCGGCGACGCGTGGCGTCCGTCGACCAAAGTGCAGGTGCAGTACGGCGTGCGCGCGGACGCCAACCGCTTCCTGTTCCGGCCGAGCTTCAATCCGATCCTGAGCGACATGTTCGGGATTCGCAACGACGTTGCGCCGAACCGGGTCAACTTCAGCCCGCGCGTCGGCGTGCAATGGACGTACGGCACGGCGCCGACGGTCGCGTATGCTCCGGGCGCGGCGCGTCCGCCGCTGGCGGTGATTCACGCGGTGGCGGGCATTTTCCAGAATGTCGGATCGGCGAATCTGTTGAACGAGGCCGTCGCGCAGACGGGCCTCCCGACGTCGACGCGCACGATCACCTGCATCGGACCGACGGCGCCGATTCCCAACTGGGCCTCGTATTCCGGCGATCCCGCGGCGGTTCCAGGCGCGTGTACCGATGGCAGCAACGGCAGCATCTTCTCGAACGTTTCGCCGAGCGTGTACGCGTTCGACCGGCGCTTCGAGCAGCCGCGGTCCTTCCGCACCGCGGCCGATTGGTCGAGTCCCGTGCTGGACAATCGGTTCGTCCTCGGCCTGCAGGGCGTGTATTCGTGGAACATGAATCAGCCGGGGTTCGTGGACATCAACCTCGATCCCGGACAGGGCTTCCCTCTATCTAATGAAGGGGGCCGCCCGATCTTCGTCGAACCGTCGTCCATTGTGCCCACGACAGGCACGGTCGCCGTCACCGACTCCCGTCGGTCGATCGCGTTCCGTAACGTTTCCGTCAACCGATCAGATCTGCATTCGGCGACGTCGCAATTCGTCGTGAAGGTGGTGCCGGTCACGACGAACAAGTATCGACGGTGGGATTTCAGCTACTCACTGCTCAATGTGCGCGACCAGTTCTACGGATTCAGCGGAGCGGGGAATACCGCCGGCAATCCGTTCGATCGGCAGTGGGGGCCGCACATCGCCGAAGGGAAGCATCAATTCACCGTCAATTGGAACAGCATTCCGATCGCGGATCTCGTGTACGTGACGATCGGCACGACGGTACGCTCCGGCTCCCTGTTCACGCCGATGATCGCCGGCGACGTCAACGGCGACGGCTATCTGAACGATCGCGCGTTCGTGTTCAGTCCTTCGGCGAGCGGCGACACCGCCCTGGCGTCGTCGATGCGGTCGTTGCTCGCCAATGGAGCGCCCGCGGCGAGGGAGTGTCTGGCGAGGCAGTTGGGTCAGCTCGCCGGCCGCGCGACCTGTCAGGCGCCGTGGGTGACGACGGCGAACCTTCGCTTGAACCTGAATCCGCAGAAGCTGCGCTTGCCAAAGCGGGCGCTGATCACGCTCAACTTCACGAATCCTCTGGCGATCGCCGATCTCATCGCGCACGGCAACAACAACACGCGCGGCTGGGGTCAGGACATCGCGCCCGACCAGAACCTGCTCTTCGTGCGTGGCTTCGATCCCGCGACACGGCAGTTCAAGTATTCCGTGAACGACCGCTTCGGCTCGACGCGCCCGCAACAGTCGGCGTCGCGGTCGGCGGCGTTCGTGAGCATCAACGTCAATTACGACATCGGCTTCACGCGCGAGCGCCAGATGCTGACGCAGCGTCTCGACGCGGGCCGCGGTCGCCCGGGTACGAAGGCCGGCGCGCAGGCGATCAAGTCCTTCGGCACAGCGTCGATCCCGAATCCGATGTCGATGATCATGCAGCAGTCGGATTCGCTCAAGCTGACGCGACAACAGGCCGACAGCCTGGCGACGCTCAGCACGAAGTTCTCGCGGTACGCCGATTCCGTTTGGACGCCGGCGGCGAAGAACCTCGAGGCGGAGCCCGAAGTTTATAGCCAC
>Ga0070680_100003839_pt1 | contig 11231 bp, 11 predicted proteins | sample KBSC73BmetaG_FD_64672 | JGI IMG/M metagenome (GOLD analysis project Ga0070680, IMG submission 64672) | Corn rhizosphere microbial communities from Kellogg Biological Station, Michigan, USA - KBS C7-3B metaG | ecosystem: Host-associated > Plants > Roots > Rhizosphere | place: USA: Michigan...
CTGACCGGCGCGCTGGTCTCGGTGCGCAAGCCGACGATCGCGGCGCTGCCGGGGCCTGCGGTCGGCGCGGGCCTGGCGCTGGCGATGGCCTGCGACATCCGTATCGCCGCGCAATCGGCGTTCGTCTCGACTGGCTATCTACGGGTCGGCCTCAGCGGGGATTACGGCATTGCCTGGCTGTTGACGCGGCTGGTGGGGACGTCGCGGGCGCGGGAATTGATGTTCACCGCCGCCGGGGTCGACGCCGCGCGATGCGAGGCGATCGGGCTCGTCAACCGCGTGGTGCCGGACGACGACCTTCAGGCGGAAGCCTTTGCGCTCGCCAAATCGATCGCCGATGGACCGACGATCGCGATCCGCTACATGAAGGACAATCTCGACGAAGCCCTGATGTTCGATTTCGCCACCGCGCGCGATCATGAAGCCGAGCGCATGGTCCGCTGCCAGGTGACATCAGATCACAAGGAGGCGGTGCAGGCGTTCGTCGAGAAGCGCAAGGCGGTGTTCAAGGGCGCTTGAGGCACAACATCTGCTGGATCGACGGCCTCCGCGATCTGACGAAAAAATAGCCCGGTTCTGGTTACCGCCAGAACCGGGCTTAATTCCCTTCAGCCTGCAAGAGGAGGGATTGCAAGCTGACGGGAGGCGGCGGCGAGTTTCCAGCTGGCGCAGGGAACGTCGCGCGGCTGGAGTTCGATCCGCTTTTCGAAACGCACCAGCTTCCAGTCGCCGGGGCTTTGCGCGAAGGCGTAGCCGGCCTTGCGAGCCAGCGCGATCATGGACTCGTTGGAGCGCAGGGTGTCGCCGAAGATGCGCTCGGCACCGAACGACGCGGCGCGGCATTCGAGATTCTTCAACAGCGCCTTGCCGATGCCGTGCCCCTGCCACCGGTCGTCGATCGACAGGCCGAATTCGACGCTGGCGGTCTCGGCGTGGAAGGCGTAGCGGACTTCGCCGACAATGGTTTCGTGACCGTCGAACATCATGGTCGCGATGGCGCTGAACTGCTCGGCCTCACCGACATGGATGAAGTGTTCGAGCAGGGTCGACGGCAATTCGCGCATCGCGCCGAGAAAGCGGTTGTAGCGGGAGCGGGTCGTCAGCGAACCGAAGTAGGCCTGCAGCGGTTCGGCATCACGCGGCTCGACGAAGCGCACGTTGACCACATCGCCGTTGCGCGTGCGCAGCCTGTCGGAATATTGCCTCAGATCGTCGAAACGCAGGGTGGTCATGGTACGCTCCTCGACCTTCAAGAATCCTGGATCTCCGGGAATGCCGGACCTTCAAGAAATTGCCGGCGTCCCTCTGACGAGGCGGCGCCGGCTTGGCTGCCTCAGGCCTGCCAGAACGGTTTTGAGGTTTCGTAGATCGCATCGCCCGAGGACAGGCCGATATCGTGGAGATCCCGGTCAGACCACTGGGCCAGTTCGCGGCGCGCCTCGTAGCGCTGCCGCCAGACATGGACCGTCTCGGCCAACTGGGCCAATACGCCCTGTCCATGATGATTTATCATCGAATCTTGTGTGAAAGTGGACATTTGAAACTCCTTTAGCTAACTTGTTGGCGCTAATATCTGCGCCGTTCGACCCTTTCACAAACGACACTTTGTACCGCTTCGCATGATATAATCTCATGTATTTGGGATGCGGAAATGACCGCCAGGCTGCCCTCGCTGAACGGATTGCGCGCCTTCGAGGCCGCGGCCCGGCATTTGAGCTTCACCCAGGCGGCGTCCGAGCTGAACGTGACGCAGACCGCGATCAGCCATCAGATCAAGCGGCTGGAAGAAGAGCTCGGAATTCCCCTGTTCGTCCGCCAGAACCGCGCGCTGACCCTGACGCCGCAGGCCAAGGATTACCTCCCCGGCATCCGCGCCGCCTTCAACGATCTCAGGCTCGCCACCGACCGCCTGCTGCGCAAGGACGACGACCGTGTGCTGACGGTCTCGACCCTGGCCTCGCTCGCCGCCAAATGGCTGTTGCCGCGGCTGACCGCGTTCCAGGAGGAACATCACGGCATCGACGTACGCATCACCACCTCGACCGGCCTGGTCGATTTCCAGCGCGACAATGTCGATGCCGCAATCCGCTACGGCCGCGGCCAGTGGCCCGGCGTCCGCGCGGACTGGCTGATGGCGGACGAATCGTTCCCGGTGTGCAGCCCGAGCCTGCTGAACCGCAGCAAGCCGCTGAAGTGCCCCGAGGACCTCCGCGACCATGTGCTGCTGCACACCTCCAACGCCAACAGCGACGACTGGCGGCTGTGGCTGACGGCGGCAGGCCAACCGGCCGATCTGTCGAAGCAGCCGGGCGTCACCTTCGACCTCATTTTCATGACCGTGCAGGCCGCGATCGACGGCGTCGGCGTCGCGATGGGCCGCACCGCGTATGTGCAGGAAGACATCGCCAGGGGCCGGCTCGTGGTTCCCTTCAAGATCACGCTGCCGACCGATGCCGGCTTCTACCTGGTCTCGCCGGCCGGGCGAACGGATCCGCCGAAACTGGCGGCATTCCGGCAATGGCTGGTGGCCTCGGCGCAAGCCAGATCCTGAAGGCAAGTCCTGTCCTGAAGGCAAGTCCTGTCCTGAAAGCAAGTCCTGTCCTGAAAATCCGGTATTCCCTGTTGTCAGGGCCGCGACTGCGATTTGCGGTTGGTCGGGCCGCGCAGGCGTGGCAGATTGCCGCACCAAGGCAGGGTAACTGTCTCGGCCGGCGGAATTTTCGCCGGAGTGCAAACGGGGGAAACAGCTGATATGTCGCAAACGGGCAATTCGGAAACACCGCAGATCAAATCGCGTATCGGCGCCATCCTGCGCGCCACCAGCGGCAATTTCCTCGAGCAGTTCGACTTCTTCCTGTTCGGCTTCTATGCGCAGGATATCGCAAAGGCGTTCTTCCCTGCGCAGAACGAGACCGCGGCCCTGCTCAATGCCTATGGCGTGTTCTGGCTCGGTGCGCTGATGCGCCCGGTCGGCGCCATCGTGCTCGGCGCCTATATCGACCGCATCGGCCGTCGTCAGGGACTGATCGTGACGCTTGCGCTGATGGCGCTCGGCACCGTGGTGATCGCCTTCTGCCCCTCCTATGCATCCATCGGCATCGCCGCAACGGTCATCGTGCTGATCGGCCGGCTGATACAGGGGTTCTCCGCCGGCGTCGAACTGGGCGGCGTCTCGGTTTACCTGTCCGAGATAGCGACGCCCGGCAATCGCGGCTTCTACACTTCGTTCCAGTCTTCCAGTCAGCAGGTCGCGATCTTTGTCGCGGCAGTGATCGGCTTCATCCTGAGGGAAGGCATTCCCGCCGACACCTTCCTGGATTCCCTGGGCGGAATCGCCAAATGGCGCATCCCGTTCTTTGTCGGCTGCATCATCATCCCCGTCATTTTCTTTCTGCGGCGATCGCTGGAGGAAACGCCGGCTTTCCTGGCCATGAAGAAACATCCGACCGCATCGGAAGTGTTTGCATCCGCCATCGCCAACTGGCGCATCGTCATCCTCGGCATGATGATCGCCGTGCTGACCACAACGACCTTTTACTTCATCACGGTGTATGCGCCCGGTTTCGGCAAGCAGCTCAACCTCTCGCCGACCGGGACATTGCTCGTGACCCTTCTCGTCGCGGTCACGAACTTCATCTGGAATCCGGTCGGTGGCGCGGTTTCCGACCGGATCGGCCGCAAGCCCGTGCTGCTGACGATTGCGGGGCTGGCGTTCGTGACGGCCTATCCCGCGCTCTCCTGGCTCGCGGCAGCGCCGACGATCGGAAAGCTGCTGGCAGTCCAGATGATGTTCTCGTTCTACTTTGGCGTCTACAGCGGCACGATGCTGGGATGCCTGGTCGAGATCGTGCCCGCACACGTCCGTACTACCTGCTTCTCGATAGCGTTCGCATTGGCTGCGGGCATATTCGGCACGTCCACCCCCTTTGTAGCGACCAAACTGATCGCCATGACCGGCCAGGACAAGGCCTCGCCAGCGTACTGGCTGATGTTCGGCGCGGCGCTCGGCATCATTGCCGCACTTACCGTCTATCGCGGCGGCAAGACCATCGCGACGCGAGACGTCGTGCCCGCCTAACCCCCGCGCGCAATCGCCGGGCGAGCCGACAGGCTTTCCCGGCGGCACGTTTGATTTCCATGCAAATGAAGATAACAAGAGCGCATGGTCGATTTTAATCGCAAATTCGATGTGCTGGTGATCGGCGGCGGCAACGCCGCGCTGTGCGCCGCGATCAGCGCCCGGCGTTCCGGCGCTTCCGTGCTGGTGCTGGAAGGTGCGCCGAAATTCTACCGCGGCGGCAATACCCGCCATACCCGCAACATGCGCTGCGCCCATGACGCGGCGACCGAGATCCTCACCGGCCCCTACACCGAGGAGGAGTTCTGGCAGGACCTGCTGCTGGTGACCGGCGGCCAGACCGATGAGGAACTGGCGCGCTTCATGATCCACGAGTCCAAGGACATCCTGAACTGGGTCGTCGAACAGGGCGTGCGCTGGCAACCCTCGCTCGGCGGCACGCTCAGCCTCGGCCGCACCAACTCGTTTTTCCTCGGTGGCGGCCGGGCGATGCTGAACGCGCTGTATCTCACCGCCGAGAAACTCGGCGTCGAGATCGTCTACGACGCTGAAGTAACCGGCCTCCAGATCGAGGACGGCATGTTTCTCGGCGCCACCCTGAAGCAGCCGATCGATGGCGCCACCGAAATTCGCGCCTCCGCGCTGGTCGCGGCCGCCGGCGGCTTCGAGGCCAACATCGAATGGCTGAAGCAGTATTGGGGCGATGCCGCCGACAATTTTCTCATTCGCGGCACGCCGTATAACCGCGGTTCGATCCTGAAGATGCTGCTCGACAACGGCGTGCAGGACATCGGCGATCCCACCCAGTGCCACGCGGTCGCGATCGACGCCCGCGCGCCGAAATTCGACGGCGGCATCATCACCCGCCACGACTCGGTGGTATTCGGCATCGTCGTCAACAAGCACGCCCAGCGGTTCTACGATGAGGGCGAGGACATCTGGCCGAAGCGCTATGCGATCTGGGGCCGGCTGGTCGCGGCCCAACCCGACCAGATCGCCTATATCATTTTCGATTCCAGCGTCGTCACCAGCTTCATGCCGACGCTGTTTCCGCCGATCGGCGCCCCCACGGTCGCCGAACTCGCGGCCAAGCTCGAACTCGATCCCGCCGCACTGGAGAAGACGGTCGCCGACTTCAACGCCGCGGTGCAGCCCGGCACCTTCGACCACACCATTCTCGATGATTGCCGCACCGAAGGGCTGGCGCCGGCCAAGACGCATTGGGCGCGCAAGATCGACGCCCCGCCTTATCTCGCCTACCCGGTCCGGCCCGGCATCACCTTTACGTATCTGGGCACCCGCGTGAACAAGCAGTCGCGCATGGTGATGAAGGACGGCAAGCCCTCCGCCAACATGTTCGCGGCCGGTGAGATCATGGCCGGCAACGTGCTCGGCAAGGGCTACGCCGCCGGCATCGGCATGACCATCGGCAGCGTGTTCGGACGGGTGGCGGGACGGGAAGCGGCCAGGAATGCCAGGAATTAGATTTCGCCGATCGGAGGGTTCATGCCACGCCTTGCAATCGTTTCCGCCGCAGTCGTCCTGATGAGTACAACGCTGGCCGGTGCCGCCGAGCCGATCGCGCTGCGCGACATGGGCTCGTTCCATGTCGGCGGACGCCTGGTCGAGATCAGCGGCAAGCCGGTCAAGGAAGTCACCTTCACGCCGGGCGGCGTGCCGGCCAAGGTCGATCCCAACGGCACCTATCAGGTCGAGCAGATGTACGTGCAGTACTTCCTGCCAGCCAACGAGAAGGGCGCCTGGCCGCTGCTGATGTGGCATGGCGGCGGGCTGACCGGCGTCACCTGGGAAACCACGCCCGACGGCCGGGAAGGTTTTCTGAATTACTTTCTGCGCAAGGGCTGGAGCGTCTACAATTCGGATGCGGTCGAGCGAGGCCGCGCCGGCTGGGCGCAGTATCCTGATATCTTCAAGGGCGAGCCGGTGTTTCTCACCACCGCCAACCCATTCCAGCGCTTTCGCATCGGCGACGGCCCGGATTCCTACGACCCCGATCCTGCCAAACGCAAGCTGATGCCGGGCAGCCAGTTTCCGAACGAGGGCTACGAGAATTTCGTCAAGCAGAACGTACCGCGCTGGACCACGACCGACGATGCGATCGTCGCCGCCTATATCGCCGAGATCGATCGCGTCGGCCCCTCCATCATCATGTTCCATAGCCAGGCCGGCAGTTTCGGCTTCAAGGTCGCGCAGGCGCGGCCCGACAAGGTCAAGGCGCTGATCGCGCTCGAGCCCGCCGGTGTCGGCGATCCCGACAAGGCCGACCTGTTGAAGAACATTCCGACCCTGATCGTCTACGGCGATTACATCGAGAGGGATTCGCGCTGGCCGAAGATCCGCGCCACCGGCATTGCGTTCGGCGACAAGATCAAGGCCGCCGGCGGCAGCGTCGATGTCGTCGACCTGCCGCAAGTCGGCATCAAGGGCAATTCGCACATGATGATGATGGACAAGAACAACGCCGAGATCGCCGCACTGATCCAGAAGTGGCTTGAAGGCAAGGGACTGACGAAGTAACGCCCGGTCTCGGGCAGGAAGCAACCCACGATGCACGGAACGCGAATTCTCGAAGAGGCCGACCGCCTGATGACGGTCTGCAATTCCTGCCGCTATTGCGAAGGCCTCTGCGCGGTGTTTCCGGCGATGGAAATGCGCCGCGCGTTTTCCGACGGCGACCTCAACTACCTCGCCAATCTCTGCCATGCCTGCGGCGCCTGCTACACCGACTGCCAGTTCTCGCCGCCGCATGAATTCAACGTCAATGTGCCGCAGACGCTGGCGGTCGCGCGCAACGAATCCTACGCCGCTTACGTGTGGCCGCGCGCTTTTGCCGGCGCGTTCGCGCGCAACGGGCTCGTCATCAGTATCGTCGCCGCGCTCAGCGTCGCCGCCTTCATCTTCGGCTTTGCCGCGTTTACCGATCCTTTGGTGCTGTTCGGCGTCCACACCGGACCGGGCGCGTTCTACAAGTTGATGCCGCATAACGCGATGGCGGCGCTGTTCGGTGCCGCCTTCCTCTATGCGATCGCAGCAATGGCGATGGGCGTCGTCGCGTTCTGGCGCGACATCGGCGAGCCCGTCGGCATGAAGACCGACTTCAAATCGCTGTGGCAGGCGATGCGCGATGCCGCTGAGCTGCGTTATCTCGACGGCGGCGGCGTCGGCTGCTTCAACGAGGACGACAAGCCAACCGACCGCCGCAAGCTGTATCACCACCTGACGTTCTACGGCTTTGGGCTCTGCTTCGCCGCCACCTGTGTCGCGACGCTCTATCACTATCTGCTCGCGCGCGAGGCGCCCTACGCGTGGTGGGATCTTCCGGTGGTGCTGGGCACGCTCGGCGGCATCGGCCTTCTGATCGGACCGATCGGCCTGCTCACCGAGAAGTGGAAGCGCGATCCCGTGCTGGTCGACGGGACAAGGACGGGAATGGACGTTGCCTTCATCGCGATGCTGTTCCTGACCAGCCTGACCGGCATCGCGCTGCTGCTGTTGCGCGATACGGCGGCGATGGGCCCGCTGCTGGCGCTGCATCTCGGCGTGGTGTTCTCGCTGTTCGTCACGATGCCCTACGGCAAGTTCGTCCACGGGATTTATCGGTACGTCGCACTGGTGCGGTATGCGCGGGAACGGCAGATGATGCATGGCAGTTGATGCTGTCATTCCGGGGCGATGCGCAGCATCGAACTACGATGCGCAATTGCGCATCTGAGAAGTTCGAGATTCCGGGTTCGCGCTTCGCGCGCCCCGGAATGACAGACGATAGATACAACTTCGCCTTCTCGCAGCGCGATGCGCCCGAAGTTTTGCAATCAACCTTGCCCTCAAAATCAGAGGGCGCAGGGAAGACCGGGTGCGCGCCGCACCCGCGGTCTCATGTGCGATAGATGCAACAAAGTGCTGCACATGAGCATACAGGTTTGGCGGAAGCACCCGGCCTTCCCTGCGCAATGGCTTTACGGCTTATACGATTTCGTCCTGGTGACCGGCTTTCTTGCCACCATCATCAGCTCGAAGCGTTAGCCTCTCGCGAACTTGACGCCAGCACCGGGGCGTCGGACCCAAACGATTTCACCGTACGCAACAGCAGCGTTCGTCTTCGCTGCCTTCGCGTCCACCGCTCCCTGTCCCTCGTTTGCGACGATGGCCGACGCCCCTCCTGCGGGACAGGATGGCGGGAGTCATAAATCTGATTTGCCCGACGGGGCCAGCGGAATATTTTTGCGCGGAGGGCTGGACAGGTTTTGTTGATTTGCCCGTCGGGTTGATTTGTCGCACCCGCTCGTTCAACATCGCCCTTGCGCGAGGCAGCGACTCGCCCGCAGCCGCGCTCGCAAAATTGACCGGCAATACCTAGATAGGCCACATGAAAAAAATCGGATTTTTGTCGTTCGGGCACTGGACGCCTTCCTCGCAGTCGCAGACCCGCTCGGCGGGCGACACGTTACTGCAATCGATCGATCTCGCCGTCGCGGCCGAAGAATTGGGCGCCGATGGCGCCTATTTTCGCGTCCATCACTTTGCGCGCCAGCTCGCCTCGCCGTTCCCGCTGCTGGCAGCCGTCGGCGCCAAAACCAGCCGGATCGAGATCGGCACAGCCGTGATCGACATGCGCTATGAAAACCCGCTCTACATGGCCGAAGACGCAGGCTCAGCCGACCTGATCTCACAGGGGCGCCTGCAACTCGGCGTCAGCCGGGGATCGCCCGAGCAGGTCATCGCTGGCTGGCGCTATTTCGGCTATCAACCGGCCGAGGGCGAGAGCGATGCCGACATGGGCCGGCGCCATACCGAGGTCTTCCTCGACCTGCTGCGCGGCCAGGGTTTTGCGCAACCGAATCCGCGCCCGATGTTTCCAAACCCGCCGGGCCTGCTGCGGCTCGAGCCGCATTCCGCGGGCCTGCGCGAGCGCATCTGGTGGGGCGCCGGCTCGAACGCCACCGCGGTGTGGGCGGCGAAGCTCGGCATGAACCTGCAGAGCTCGACGCTCAAGAACAACGAAACCAACGAGGCTTTCCACATCCAGCAGGCGGCCCAGATCAAGGCGTATCGCGCGGCCTGGAAAGAGGCCGGCCATACCCGCGAGGCGCGGGTGTCCGTCAGCCGCAGCATCATCGCCATCATGAACGATCGCGACCGGCACTACTTCGGCCGTGGCGGCGAAGACGATGACCAGATCGGCTTTATTTCCCCGGAGACCCAGGCGATCTTCGGGCGCGGCTATTCGGCCGAGCCGGACGTCCTGATCGAGCAACTCAGGAAGGACGAGGCCATCGCCGAGGCCGACACCCTGCTATTGACCGTCCCGAACCAGCTCGGGGTCGACTATAATGCCCATGTCATTGAGTCGATCCTGACACACGTGGCGCCCGCGCTCGGGTGGCGCTAAGGAACGTTTTCAACGGCCGACCATTTTACAGGTGTCGCCCGAAGGAGTTCGATCGTGAGCGTTGCCTTCACCAAGGAAGACAGTGCCGAAACGGCGTCGGAGACGCTGCTGCCCGATCGCCCGGTTTCGCCGCATCCGAACCACGTCACGGAAGCCGGACTGAAGGCGCTGCAATCCGCGCTCGACCATGCGCGCGCGGTCTATGAGACCGCGCAGACCATCGAGGACGTCAACGAACGGCGGCGGCAGTCCGCCGCGCCGTTGCGCGACGCGCGCTACTTCGCGGCGCGGGTACGGACGGCGCAGGTCATCCCCGCGCCCGCCTCGAATGACACGGTAGCTTTCGGCAGCACGGTGACCTTCAAGCGCGACGACGGGCGCGTGCAGACATATCATATCGTCGGAGAGGACGAGGCCGACCCCAAGGCCGGCTCGATTTCCTTCGTCTCGCCGGTGGCACGGCTGCTGATGGGCAAGGCGGTCGGCGATGTCGCTGAGGTATCCGGCCAGGAGCTCGAGATCATCGCGATCGCCTAGCGCCCGGCGGCGATCAGCGACCGGCAAACGGCGACGTCGTAAGCGACCTGATGTCGTTGGCGGGATTGACCGGCTGTTGCGTATAGCTCATCCCGAGCGAGAGGCTGACGTTCGGCGCCGGCTGGAATTCGACGCCCCCATGCATGCGATAGCCCGACTGGTTGTTCTGATTGTCGAAGGACGAAAACGGACCGCCGCCGACGCCGCCGTTGTATTTCAGGGTGTCGAGACCGCCAAACAGCGTGAGCGGTCCGGAAGACGCGTTCTGGAATTTGTAGCCGAACTGCACGCCCTGATAGTCGAGCGAGCCGAAATTGCCGAGGGCGCCGATCTGGCTGAAGTTGTTGACGCCCAGACCGAAGCGGCCGCTGTCGCCGCCGAGAAACCAGCCGCTTGGAAGATTGTAGCGCGCGGCCAACGAGCCACCGCCTCTGCCGTCAAAGCTCGGAAAATTGCCATAGCTGTTCACGCCCTGACCGTCCTCCAGACCGCCGCCGAAGCCGAACGGCCCGCCGGGAATCCAGTACGTCACCGCAACGGCTTGGGCATGGGCTGTCTGGCCACAACCGAGTGCAGCCAGCACCAATCCAACAGCCAGACTCAGCGAGATAACCTGCATATGTGCGACCACCAATTGCAGCGGAAATTATAGAGTCCCGAGGCCGGGAACGCTACCCCGATGCGGATCAAGAAAGGCTGATTCACGCCCGGCTGGGAACCGATGCCGAGCCTTATTTCACCCGTTCGTTGTCGACCCACCAGGTCTTGCCGCGATAGGTGACCACCGTGTAGCCGTCGTCGTCCTCGTTGGTGACCTCGACCGAAGCGCCCTTCGAAATTCGGATCGGGCAATTCTTGTTCATTTGACCGCCCTTCGGCGTCAGCGACTGCAGTGTATATTCGTGCGCGGCGGCCCAACTCGTGCAGGCATAGGTTTCGGCGCTGATCAATCCGGGCCGCGCGTTGGCAAGCATCACCGTGCAAGTAGCGAAAGCGACTGCGAGCCCGCCAATTTTCAAAAATACTCGGATCACGATCGCTCCTGCTTCTTGCCCAATGCCTCGTCAGTGTCCGCTTAAGTCGGGCCGAGACGTTGCCGAGTTCAAACCGTGGTGTCGCTTTCTCGTCGGACGCCGTCATCGGTGCTCGCGGCACTTCCAGATCGCTCCTAGATTTTTAGTTGACGCACTACAATCAAGGCGGGAT
>Ga0070680_100003844_pt1 | contig 11221 bp, 8 predicted proteins | sample KBSC73BmetaG_FD_64672 | JGI IMG/M metagenome (GOLD analysis project Ga0070680, IMG submission 64672) | Corn rhizosphere microbial communities from Kellogg Biological Station, Michigan, USA - KBS C7-3B metaG | ecosystem: Host-associated > Plants > Roots > Rhizosphere | place: USA: Michigan...
GCCCGTCGAAATACTTCCCCCTCGACGATCCCGTTCAAGACCACGAGGATCCTGCGGTTGCCCAGCCTTGCTTGCGTGTTTGAGTGACGGTGATTCGCCATCGTCTTCCTTTCGTCGCGGATGACCTCTTGCGACTGATGACACCGAATTGCCGGTGCTTATTCCGTCCCAGCGCGCGGAAGAACGCGCAGGCGGCGGAGTCCTTGTGGTGACGAGTTCATCCCACACTGCGCACCGGCGGGTGGCTACGGGGCCTGCGGCTACCGCGCCGATGGGGCACGGCTACTTAGGCCGCCGTCTAGGGCGGCGACACCGTCGGCTCGCCCGTGTGGAGCGAGTTCTGTGGCTCTTCTGGGTTAGAAGATCTCCGCTGGCAGCGTCAGGCCGTCGAGGCTCGCCAGCGAGTGCGCGTCTGTGAGGTCGTGTCCGCGTCCGTCGAGGAAGGCGAGGAGTTGTCGGTAGTGGAAGGCGGCATGCCAGCGTTGGGAATCGAGCAAGTTCGCATACGTCACGTGGCCGCGCGGCGATGTGATGTCCGGATCGCGGGCGAGCAGGCCGCTCTCGTTCTCGCGTAACCAGTCCTGCCAGGCCAGGTGACGGTCGCTTGCGTAGGCGACGACCGCCGCCGCGTCCTGAACCGCCGCCTCGCGGTCTTCGTCGAGGGTTGGGTCCCAGTCGAAGCGGCCGGTCTCGAACGCAGTGGGGAGGAGTTCGAAGGGATGGAAGACGTTCACGGTCAGGTTGCGCAGGGAGCGGCCGCGCGATGGCGTCGGCGCGGTGAGCGTCTCTTGGTCGAGCGGTCGGATCAGCTTCAGCCAAGCGTCGAGGACGGCGGCACCATCCCACGCGAGCCGCGTGACGGCAAGGTGCGGGGGCGCTTCGAGCCCGAGCATCGTTGCCAGCTGAGCGACGTGCAGGATCGGCGAGGCGACCCGGCCGACGAGGAGGCACGGGACGATCGGCCGACCGGCATCGACCCAGCGCGCCGCACCATCGGGCTCGCAAATGTTCACCGACTCGAACTCCACGCCCCGCGTGCCAAGGAACTCCTTGGCTGCCTGGCAGGATGCTCAAGCAGGCTGCCAGAACAGAGCGGGAAGCTCGGGCACGCTGCGAATCTACAACAGCCCCTGGCCGAGTTGTCCGCGCTGCGATCGAGGACGGCTCGAACAGCCCACGCTGCCGCCCTACTGGTCGACTCCCAGGGCGACCGGTGCGTCCCAGGGGCGACTTCCTGGTCGGTTGCTCGGGCCTGCATCGAGAATTACCCGGCCTTCTGACCAGCTTCGAGGCGGCGACCTCATGGTCTGTTGCCAAAGCGGGGAAGCGCAGCAAGGGTCGGCGGGGTGGCCACCAAGCGCCTGCCGCTGTCCAAGACCGCTCGCCAATCGGCCCGCCGGTAGCCCGCTCTGGCGCGGCCCGGAGTGGGCGAGGCTGGTTCGCCGCGGCGGATTCGGGCACACTCCTTCCGTGACGCGGATTGCGCTGCTGCTGCTCGTCGCTGCGCTCGCTACCGCGGGCATGTATGGACGGGAGGCCACCGGCTCCATCAGGATTGCGCCCACGCTGCAGATCGTCGGTCCGATGGTGAAGGGGCAGGGATTCGGAGCGCGCGAGGCGGTTCGCGTGAGCTTCAGCGCCGAGGGCGTTCGCTTCGCCCGCCTGGTCAGAGCCGGGCCGTCGGGAGCCTTCCTGACGCGCGTTCCTGTGCTGGGCCCCTGTGCGGGCACGCTCATGGTCGTTGCACGAGGACGCACAGGCGACCAGGCCAGGCTGAGGCTGCTCTCCAAGAGCTGCGGGCCTGCGCTCGGCCCGGCCGGGTGACGTGAAGAGGGCCGCCGGGGCGGCCCTCTTCGTTAAGCGAGCGTCGGCGCGACTCAGGGAAGGGTCATCCGCCAGATGCCCTGGGAGTGCGTCGCCGCGTAGATCACGTTCGGGCAGGTCTTCTTCTTGCCGACGCAGGTCGCGACCCGTGCCGACGGCTCGATCTCGAGGTGCACGACCTCGAACCGCGGCATGCCCTTCGTCACCTTCCACCCGTTCGTACCGTCCTTCTTGCCCTCGAGGACGCCGAAGTCGGTCGAGACGTACAGCGTGCCCTTCGGGTCGTCGCGGACGATGTCGGAGACGGGCAGGTCTCCGTCGTTCGCGGGCGTCGGGAACGTCGAGGTGCCGCTCTCCACGTTGAGGTTCGTGAAGGTGCCGCCCTCCGTGACGCTGAAGACGTGGCCCGGCGTGGTCGGCGTGGCAGCGCTGTAGCCCGAGTACGTCACCCACGCGTGGCCCACGTTGTCCGGGTCCGGGTAGATGGAGCTCGGGAACCGCGTCGGCGAGTTCGCCGCGAGGTTGTCTACGCGGTTCCAGAGGACCGCGGCGGGGTCGACCGCATCGGCGTTGTGTGTGACGAAGATGCGCCCGGCGGAGGTTGCCGCCCACAGCGTCCCGTGGTCGGTCTTGTTCCGCGCGAGCCAGGACACCGAACCGCCTGTACGACCGGAGCCGTAGAACGTCCCGGTCAGATCGCCGGGCGCCGTCCGGTTGTTCTGCGGGTCGGCGACCGCCGCGCCACCCATCGGCTGGTAGTCGCCGCAGTTCGGATCGCCTCCGAAGACCGTGAACTCCTGGCAGTTGGCCTCGTAGAAGGCGATGTCCGGTTCCTTGTCCTGGGGAAACGCGCCGGGCGTCCCGGCGCCGAACGCCCAGGTCCGCCAGACGTGCTGCGCGCCCGAATAGATCGGGTGCGCCCCGGTCACCGGGTTCGGATCCGCGATCTGTGGCCAGTAGAACGCGACCGCCTCGCCGCTGATCACGATCGGCGCCGAGGAAATCACCCACTTCGTCGGGTCGCCGTTTCTGAAGTTCGAATCGCTGAACCCGGCGGTGAACTCGTTGAACCGCCACGTCGGGTTGGTCGAGTCGAAGCCGGCGTTGCCGCCGTCGCCGTAGATGATCTGCGGCAGCGTGCTCGTGCCGCAGTCGAGCGCCGACCACGTCCCGTTGTCCTGCGTGCCGCCCTCGACGTCGCAGGGCTGCCCCGGGTTGATGGCGACGTTGATGAACTGCAGCGTCTGGCCGAGTCCCTTGCCGATGTGGGTGATCTGGTTCGGGATCCGCGACAGGAGGCGCTGGCAGGCCAGTGTGCTCCCCGCCGAGAGGGTCCGCTCGGTCGTGCACTGGACCGATGTGTCTGCGAACGTGCCGTCCGTCCGGATCACGCCGCCGTCCGAGCCCTCGAAGATCTGGGTCGGGTTCGACGGGTTGATCACGATCGCATGCTGGTCCGGGTGGATGGCGTTCGGAGCCCGCAGGCATGGCGAGATCCCCGCGAGTGCGCACCAGGTGGCCGGGTTGTCCTGGTTGTCGTAGGTGAGGTCGGTGAAGGTGCGGTTGTTGTGTGCAGCGTCGGGGTCACCGGCGGTGTCCGAGTAGAGGACGCCGCGGCCGTTGGAGCGACCGTTTCCGCACCCCACGCCCTTCGTGTTGCAGGGCAGCTCGCCGTAGACGTATGAACCGATCACGTAGACCGTGTCGGGCATACCCGCCGGCGTGTAGACCTCGTTGTCGTACCAGCACTGACCGGTGCAGAAGTCGTCCGTCGCGAAGTACGGGCTCGCCGTCGAATTCGAGGTCAGCCGCTGCCAACCGTTGTAGGTCGTCGGGAAGGGGTTCCCGTTGCCGGCAGGCACCGTCACCCCCGCTGCTTGCGAGGCCAGGAGCGTCGCGGCCGGCTGGTTGGCGTTGTCGGTGCGCCAGAACTCGGAGGCGTTGGCGGCGAGGATCCCGTTCGGATTCGCAGTTCCCTCGGTCACGTAGAGACGGGTCTTGCCGTTCTTCACGGTGGGAGCGACCATCGTCCGGTCGGTTCCTCCGCCGGGAAAGCGCGGAGCGAAGACCTGGTGGAAGTCCGTGGGTGAGCTCGACCCGTCGAGCGCAACCGATCGCCTCCACAGCCCCTGGTCGAAGGCCGCCGCGTAGACCGTGCTCGGATCGAGTGGGTCGAGCGCGACGTCGGTAACGCCGAAGGAGGCACTGTCGTTGCCGTTCCAGACCTCGGTGAAGGTCTTGCCTCCGTCGGTGGACTCGTAAAGTCCAGGTGCGTTCGCCCCCGGCTCGAGGCGCGTCGTGCCTCCGTTGCCGATGACGTGCGAGAGGCCGCGAACGCCCTGGGCGGAGCCGACGATGATGTGGTTCGCATTCGTCGGGTCGACCACGATCTTGCTGATGCCACGCCCGAGGAACGCGTCCTGTCCGGGTGTGACGCACGCGTTGGTCGAGTTGTCGACGCAGGCGTCCGCGAGCTTCGTCCAGCTGCCGCCGCCGTTTGTCGAGCGGTAGATACCGACACCGGCCTCGCAACCCGAGCTGCACCGGTTGGCCTCTCCGGTCCCCAGGTAGAGCGTGTTCCCGGTGGGGTCGTTCGGGTCGGCCGTGAGCGCGCCGACCGAGTTCTGCTGGAGCGTTCCGTCCAGCCAGGTCCAGGCAGGATCCGCTGCCAGCCCGTCGTCCGTTCGCCAAACGCCGCCGCCGGAGACGCCGACCCAGAGCCTGCAGTTGCCCGGCGTGCAGGTCGGGGCGATAAGCATCGCCGTCACACGGCTTGCGGTCGTATCGGTCGAGCCCGAGAACGCGATCACGCCCGGCTGCTGCGCGATGCTCAGCGGTGCGTACGGCTCCCAGTGGTTGTTTCCCTGCGAACTTCCAGCCTGCGCGATCTTTGCGAACGTCGCCTTGGCCTTCGCGACGGTCTGCGGTGAGATCGTGTCCGCCGGGTAGGTTCGCTCGGCGGCCCTGTAGGCCTCCCAGCCGCCGACCGGGCCTTCGCCCGGCGTCGCAGGCGCCGAGCCACGTTGCGCGACGGCGTCCGGGTCGCCGCCGGCGAACTTCGACTTGAATCGCACGTATCCGGAGCCGTCGCCGCCCAATCCGGCGCCGAGCGTCGCGGCCAGCGCCGCGGTCGCCACGATCCCAGCGATCACTGCGAGCCTCAGCGCACTTCCACGCTTTCTTCGCATCACGCCCCCTTGTTGCGAAATTCGGTCCTGTGGCATTCTCGGCCCGGGACCGCTCTGATGAGCGTCAGCGTGGGCGATTGTAATACCAGGAACGAGATCGAAGCGGATGTCGGCGGTGCGTGGCGGCGACCGGGGATCGACACAGCTCGGGCCTGTCCTGCTCCAACGCGCACCCACCGAAGGAGACTGGGCCACCCAAACGTCCCTCAGGTCTGTTGCCAGAAACGGTCTCCTGGCAGTGCACCAGGGGTTGGGTAGCTACTGGGGCGCTACGGAGCTGTGCGGCCGCTGACTGTCGCTGAAGGCGGCTTGACGCCGACCCGTCCTGGCAGGCACGGTCGAGCGATGCGAACCGTCTTCCTCTTCCGGCACGCGAAGTCGAGCTGGTCGGATCCAACGCTGGCGGACATCGACCGGCCGCTCGCTCCACGAGGCGAGCGCGCGGCCAAGAACATCGCCCGGTATGTGCGGCGGAAGAGGATTCGGCCGACCCTTGTTCTCTGCTCGCCCTCAGTTCGTACCCGCCGAACACTCGAGGCCATCGAGCCGTCGCTGGGCAAGAGCTGCACCGTAGAGCTCGTGCCGGCGCTTTACGCCGGGTCCCATCAGGAGCTGCTTCGGCAGCTCCAGGCGCTACCCGACGCCGTCGCGTCGGTCATGCTCATAGGGCACAACCCCGGCCTCCAGGAGCTTGCGCTGGCGCTAGCGACCGGCGGCGCCGACCTGCCGAGACTGGAGGAAAAGCTTCCTACCGGCGCGCTCGCCACACTCGTCGCCGACTGCGAGAGCTGGAAGGCGCTGAGACCCGGGGACGCAAAGCTCGTGGATTACGTGGTCCCCAGAGATCTCGACTGAACGGCCTCCTGGTCTGTGTCTCGGAGGCCGACTTCCTAGTCAACTCCAGAAGCGAGCCGCTCGGTCGTGTCTCGAACGCCTCGTTCTCAGGCTTTGGGCGCTACCGCAGGTTGCGTCCGTGCGTATCCGATCTCGCCCAGGGCATGCCGGATCTCGTCGAGCGTTGCTGGATCCTCGATCGTGGCCGGGATGGAATATTCCTCGCCGTCGGCGATCCGGCGCATGGTGCCGCGCAGGATCTTTCCGGAGCGGGTCTTCGGTAAGCGGTCGACGACGGTTGCGGTCTTGAATGCCGCGACGGGCCCTATTCGATCGCGAACCGCCTGCACGGCCTCCGCGACGATCTCGTCGTGGGGGCGACTCACTCGTGCCTTCAGGACGAGGAAGCCAACCGGCACCTGCCCTTTCAGGCTGTCCGCCACGCCGACGACTGCGCACTCGGCGACATCGGCGTGGGAGGCCAGGACCTCCTCCATTGCGCCTGTCGAGAGTCGGTGACCGGCGACGTTGATGATGTCGTCGGTTCGGGACATGACGAAGACGTACCCCTCTTCGTCCAGATAACCGGCGTCGGCCGTCCGGTAGTAACCCGGGTAGGCGGCGAGGTACGCCTCGTGGTAGCGGTCGTCTGCCTGCCACAGTGTCGGCGAGGAGCCAGGCGGCATCGGTAGCTTCGCCACGAGCGCGCCGATCTGTCCGCTCGGAAGTTCGTCGCCGGCGGCGTCGAGCACGTGGAGATCCCAGCCCGGTGCCGGGCGTGTCGGTGATCCGGGTTTGACGGGCAAAGGCTCGATTCCGAGGCAGTTGGCGGCGATCGCCCAGCCAGTCTCCGTCTGCCACCAGTGATCGATCACCGGCACCTTGAGCTTCTCTTCGGCCCAGCGGAGTGTTTCCGGGTCGCAGCGTTCTCCGGCGAGGAATAGCGCGCGGAAGTGCGAGAGGTCATAGCGTCCGATCAGTTCGCCTTCGGGGTCCTGCTGGCGGATGGCACGGAAGGCAGTCGGTGCCGTGAAGAGCGTGCACACATCGTGCTGAGAGATCACCCGCCAGAACGCGCCTGCGTCGGGAGTGCCGACGGGCTTGCCTTCGTAGAGAACTGTCGTACAGCCGTGCAGGAGCGGCCCGTACACGATGTACGAGTGGCCGACGACCCAGCCGACGTCGGAGGCTGTCCAGTACACGTCGCCCGGCTGAACGTCGTAGATATGGCTCATCGACCACTGGAGCGCCACGGCATGTCCGCCGTTGTCGCGCACGATTCCCTTCGGCCGGCCGGTCGTGCCTGACGTGTACAGGATGTAGAGCGGATCCGTCGCTTCGACGGTCACGCAGTCGGCCGGTTCGGCCCCTGCAACTGCCTCGTCCCAGTCGATGTCCCGGACGGGATCGAGCTCGGCCTCGAGTCCTGGTCGTTGGAGGATGATGCAGTGTTCGGGCTTCGACTCTCCCCTGGCGATCGCCGCGTCGAGGAGGGGCACGTACGGGACCACTCGGCCAGGCTCGATCCCACACGAGGCCGCGACGACGACCTTGGGTTTGGCGTCGTCGATCCGGCTGGCGAGCTCGTCCGCCGCGAAACCGCCGAACACCACCGAGTGGATCGCTCCCAGCCGGGCGCACGCGAGCATTGCGATCACCGCCTCGGGAACCATCGGCATGTACACGATCACGCGGTCGCCCCGCTCGACACCCTGCGCTGCGAGAGCTCCGGCAAAGCGTGCAACCCGGTCCAGCAGCTCCCGGTACGTGAACGTCGCAGTCGTCTCCGTGACCGGCGAGTCGTAGATCAGCGCAAGCTGATCTGCCCTACCTCCCTCGACGTGGCGGTCCAGCGCGTTGTAACAGGTGTTCAGGCGACCGCCGGCAAACCACCGATAGAACGGCGCCCGAGAATCGTCGAGTACCTTCCCCCACGGCTCGACCCAGTCGATCGCGGCTGCGGCCTCGCTCCAGAACTCCTCAGGGGCATCCAGCGAGCGCCGATAGACCTCCTCGAACTGGATCATCACGCGCCCCTTCCGTCCACACGCCCGAACCGCGGACCGCCCGAACCTATCGCCGAGCTCGACTTGAGTCAATCATCCGCTCGGACAGCCGAGCCGAGGTCTTGCGCCCTCCACAGCCTCCTGCTCGAGCTCAGCCGCGACGAAGAGAGCCGCCGAGACGCCGTCGTAGCGGGCTGGAGGCGCGCTCCGTCGAACAGGATCCGGGTTGCAACGCGATCTCGATCGACGTCGACGTCCCGGTCACGTCCCAAGCGGCTATGAGCCTCCTGGCATGTGCGCCAGAGGTCACAGCCCACGTCCCCGCACGATGTGTGAAGTCCGAAGGCTGATTGCGCTGAGGGTGTTCGCCGAGTGCGGCGGGTGGCCCTGCCGAAAGAGGGGCGCACACCCGTTCTTCTGCCGACCTGCGAGGGGTTGCGTTCTTGCAGTTTTTGGACTCAATAGAGAGAGAGTTGCGCCCAGAAGGGGAGAGGCGCGCTTCTGGGCGCAACTCTAGTTTGACTTGCTTTGTGTCCCATGTCACGTCACCAGCCCTCTCCGGATCACGCAACCTCGAGGTAGACACGGAGATCCGGCGCCATGTTGCGCAGCTCGTCGAGCGCTCTCGCCTCCAGTTGACGTGCCCGCTCGCACGTCACCCCAAGTTCTCTTCCCACCTCGGCGAGCGTGTGAGGTGGTTGCCCTGCTAGACCGAAGCGCAGCTGGAGCACCAGGCGCAGACGAGCATCGAGCGAGTTGAGGGCGCTCCAAACCTCCTCTCTCCGCATGCGCTCGGCGGTGGTTGCTTCCGGATACGTCGAGCTCGTGTCGTCCCCGAGTAGCTCGGTGTCGGCGTCCCGCTCCTCTCCAACGGCGGTTTCGAGACTGAGGGGTTGCCGTTCGTAGTTGAGGAGCTCGTCGAGGCGGCGCCATTCGAGACCCGCCTCCGCGGCGATCTCGCTCAGCAGCGGCTCGCGACTCAGGCGCTGCCGGAGGATCTGCTGCGATCGATGAACTGCCCGAATCTGCCTTCGGACATATATCGGCACGGGAACGACACGTGGGTCCGCCGCCTGTTCGATCGCACGCCTGATCAACAGCGTGGCGTATGTCGAGAGCCGGAAACCCAACCGATAGTCGAACCGTTCGACTGCTCGCGTGAGCGCGAGGTTCCCTTCCTGGATGAGATCGAGCACTGGGACTTTGCGATGTCGGTACTGGCGAGCGATCCAGATAACCAGACGTAGGTTCGCCTCGATCAGAAGGCGTTTGGCCCGGTCATCTCCGGCATCCTTGCGGCGGCAGAGCTCGCGCTCTTCCACCCGGGAGAGACGCGGTGTGCGTCCGACTCCTCGGAAATAAAGACTGAGCGAGTCCTCGATCCCGAAGTCCGAGTCCCCGTCGCCGGGCCCGCAGGCACGTCCGCTCGATTGTTGATGTGGAGGTTCGACGCTCATCTTGCAGCACTCCTTTCGCACTCGAGTTCATGGCCACGCCGCGGGACGCCCGAGAAGGGCGCCACGCGCACGGGCGACGGCCGGGCGTCGGGCCTTAGCCGGGGCGCTCGAGGATGAAGAAGAGGCGCAGTGCTCGCCGCTGTTTCTCGACGAGCGTAAGGAGGCGTCCATTGCGCGGCGGGATGAGACTCAAGCGGGCCGTGACGACGCCGTAGACGTCCTTGCCCTGCGTCCCTCCAGAGCCGCCGGACCCCAGCGAAGAACTCGGGGCAGGTGGCAGGAGGGGCTTGTCGTTGTCGGGGGCAGGAGGCACCTGCGGACCACGTTTTCGCGACTCGTTTGGGTGGCCCTTCCTTTCGCTCGTCGCTCCAGACCGCGCAGCCCGATTCGTATCGACGTGGGCGGGCAAGCGAGCGAGGAGGATCCGCTCAGAAGCGGAGCCGACGCTCGCAGAGACGGTGAGCGCGCAGGCGACGACATGTCGATCGACCTGTGGGCGGACAATGCTGCGGACGTCAGCGTCGAGCGTAGGAGGCGAAATGGGCACGGTTCGGCCGCCGGGCCCCGAGTCTGCCGTGGCCTCGTGAAGAAAAGATGCGCTCAACAGAGAACCAGCCGTCGTCAGATCGCTGGCGACCTTCGGTCTTGCCGGGGCCGACGTCGAGAAGCCGGTCGAGGGACCATTGACCAGTCCGGACGGCGTTCCTGAGTTATCAGGTGCGTTCGATCCATCGTCGGCGGGAGCAGGTTCGCTCGCCGGAGGTGCGGAATCCGTAGTGTCGTTGACGGCATCCGAACCGCTACGGCGTTTCGGGGGTCGTTTGTTGCCGGCGGAGGCTTGCGCAGTGGAGAAGCCGGGAGCCGCCGGCGCTGTGCTAGTTGCCCCAATGTCTGCGGCACCGGTGCCTCCCGATGCCTCTGGTGCGGTCCCGGGCGAGGCTGTGGTCGCGGTGGGATTCGCGCCGGTCGGGGTGGGATCGGAGGGCGTGGGGGTGCATCCCGCTGCCTCTGGTGCGGTGCCGGGCGAGGCTGTGGTCGCGGTGGGATTCGTGCCGGTCGGGGTGGGATCGGAGGGCGTGGGGGTGCATCCCGGCGCTTGAGGGGCGCTGCCGGTCGAGGCTGTGGTCGCAGTGGGATCCGTGCCGGTCGAGGTTGGGTCGGGCGCCGGGACGTCGGCATTGGGATCGGTCGCGCCAGCCGAGGTGCCGTCCGTAACCGCCGCGTCGGTATCTGGCGCGTCTGTTGCGGTCGGGGTATCGGCGTCGGGGGCCGGGGCCGAGGTGCTCGGGGTGCCGGAGGGATCCGTCGGCCCTAGATCATCGGCTCGCGCAGTATTGACGAAGATCGACGCGCAAACGAGTGCGACCAACAGTGCGGCAGTGCGACCGAGAACTTGTAGCAGCCATCGCTGGTCAGCCAGTAAGACAACCCGGTTCGGCACCACAGGCGCTCCCCTCGCGATTGTGGCAGTCGTACTTCGAGCCCCGGATTATCACAGTCAACACGTGTCGCGCAAAGCGCATAACCTCGTGTGAAACGTCGATAAAGCAGCAACTGGGGCAGGATAGGCCTCAAGTAGAGCCTTATGGATTTCCGGCAGGGATCGAACCGGACCTCCTGGTCTCAAGCCAGACGCGGGCGGCGCCTTTCTGCCTTCCGAGGGTGCCGCGAAGCGAAGGGGTGCCGCAGCCCGGTCGCTTATCGGCTGAACTCGTCAAGAAGCCGGCGCGGGCTTAGAACTCGGCGTGAGCTGCGCGAGAGATCGCCGTCAGCCTTCACCACGGGATAGCCGGTCTTCCGGTGAAGTAGACGCGTCCTTCTTGACGCGGGCTCGGTAGTGGCAGGCGATCAGCCCCGTGCGGTGCAGACGGCGGAGGTCGCCATAGACAAACGCGTAGCGCGCCTTCGTCTC
>Ga0070680_100003854_pt1 | contig 11209 bp, 16 predicted proteins | sample KBSC73BmetaG_FD_64672 | JGI IMG/M metagenome (GOLD analysis project Ga0070680, IMG submission 64672) | Corn rhizosphere microbial communities from Kellogg Biological Station, Michigan, USA - KBS C7-3B metaG | ecosystem: Host-associated > Plants > Roots > Rhizosphere | place: USA: Michigan...
CTCAACTATCTATAACGACTATAACGGCAACATCACCGATGCTAACATCGCTTCCAACGCTGCCATCGCTGGTTCCAAGGTCAACCTCGCCTCCATCTCCAATCCTTATAAGTTCAGTGTCTATAGGAATGGTGCGTGGACTACTGGCTCACCAGCCAAAGTTGCTCTTGATACCAAAACATTTGATACTGGCACTAACTTTGACGTGGTTACTAATAATCGTTTCGTTGCACCGATAGCTGGCTTTTACTTTTTCACTGGTTCAGTTTCTATGACTCTTGGGGATACATCTATTATTCAAGCTCTTTTATATAAAAATGGTTCTTTAGCTAAAGTTGGTTTAGCAATCGGTAATGGTGGTGGTCCTACCAGTGTAACGGGGCAAGTTGCAGGCCTTATACAGCTTTCTGCCACTGACTATATTGAGTTATGGGCTTATGGTGCTGGAGCTACTGGTCTTACTGGCGCAACTCTTACTTACCTAGATGGCTTCTTAGTATCGGCAACGTAGAGGTATAATATGATTATGCAAAGATTATGGTCAAAAGTAAATAAAACAGACACTTGTTGGGAGTGGACTGCTTGTAAGAGCCGAGGCTATGGTCAGATAAATATAGACGGTAAGCTTAAGTTGGCTCATAGAGTTGTGTATGAACTTTTAGTGAGTGAAATTCCTAAAGACAAGGTTATTGACCACTTATGTAGAAATAAGGCTTGTGTCAACCCCAAGCACCTAGAGGTAGTAACTCAACGAGAAAACACATTAAGAGGTATAGGACCGACAGCTCGCCTAGCTAAAAGAACTCATTGTAAAAATGGACATGAATATACAGCTGAAAATACTACTATGTCGTCCATTCACGGTAGGCGTTGTATGCAATGTAACAGGGATATAGCCAAACGATATTACTGGACGCATAAATTATCGGCTACCTAACATGTCTCTTAACCCAGGCGAAATAACCAGCACAGACCTCTCACCTAACGCCCAGATACTCGGCACCCAGATAGCCGACAACACCATCCAGCTCCGTAACCTGACTGATGACACTTTCAGGGTAGTGGCTGTAAAGACAGGAACAATTCCTAGTTTCACTGTTTCTAACCCAGGGGCAGGTAATTTTGGAACTAACCTTGTAAGTATAACAATCCCCCACAATCTTGGTTATGTACCTGCAATTCTCGGTTACGCTACCAATACTGCGGGAGATTATCTTTTATCTATCCCTTGGAGCACAAATAGTGGAAGCGGTACTACAGCGTCATGGACAACTCTCTATTATACCGTAGACAATACCAATATTTATGCTTACTTTGAAGCAACAGCTTACGGTAACACCACTTATAGTTCTGGGGGAACCTGGCCGGTAAAATTCTATCTATTACAAGAAAGAGCCAGTATCACTTGACTTATGGTATATTTAACTTATGGAACCTCAGATAAAAACCAGAAACGACCTTGCCCAACTCCTTGCTTCCATCGGTGAACCAGGCCAGAAACGCAAAGAAAAGACAGAGGCAGTCAAAGAACTGAATATGTCCAACACCCAAGGCCACGACTTATCCTTAATCCTAGAAAGCTTCGCCGAGTATTGATATGCCTCCAATTCCTACTTACGAGCAAGCGTATAGCCAACTGGGGTCGGTCTATGACCCGCAGGTTCAGAGCGTTAACACCCAGATTGCAGGTTTACAGCCCTTACAGGACGCCCAGCAGGCCGGACTAGACCAAGCCAAGGTCAACGCTTTTCGGGACATCACCAACTCTGCCAATCAGAAAGGGGTGCTGTTCAGCGGGTTCACTCCCGACCAGCAAGCCCAGTACGTCGGCACCAAATATCTGCCTGCCGTGGCTAACCTTAAACAAACCTTTACCAACCAGCGTACTTCCCTATTGGATAAAATCAATGCCATCAACGCCCAGCGTTCCCAGCAGGCCACCTCAACCGTTAGTGCTGCCCAGAGTGCAGCTGCTACCAACGCCTACCACCAAGCCCAACTACAACTAGGTTATGCAAGGTTGGCGCAAGGTGCAGGTGGCAGAGCACCTACCCAAAGTCAAATACAGTCAGCTGTTACTAACCATATTATTGGACAGTTCAACCAATACAAGGGTGGAGACCAGAAAGTTTCCAATGAGACTTGGGCTAACGGTCTTAATGACTGGATTGGTGCTGGAGGTAAAGCTACGGACTTCTGGACTAACTTTGGTGGCTATGTTAACAGGAACTTTGCAAATAAATACGCTGGTTATCAGCCTGGCTTCGGTCAGCGTTATACGAGGTAGCAATGCCTTACCAATCATTTTTTGGCGGTGCACAAGCCTCAGCAGCCCCTAAAGCTGGCGGAGGTGGTTATCAATCATTTTTTGGTACGCCTACGATAGTCGGACCAAACCAAGCCCAGCTTTCCCAGCAGCGCTTATCTTCATCACTCCAAAACATCCATACTCTTAAACCTAATGACCAAGTGAGGCTGATAAATCAAGGCATTAAAGCAGGACTTGTAGACCCTAATAAAGGCTCACAGGCTGTCACTCAGATATTAGGTGGTGTAAAAACGCCTGGCTTACAACTTAATCCACTTGAAAAAGCTGTTAACTTCGGAGTTGGAGCAGCTAGATTTCCAGTTCAACAGGCTGCTAGTTTCGCTAAAACTGTCTTACCGACTCATTCCTCTGCACCGGCCCAACTATTACAAAGTATTCAGAGATTGCCTGTAAACCAACGTACCAATGCTCTGAACTCTGGAGCTAGAACAGTCTTACAGAATGCTGGATTTAATGTCAAAGATTTAAGTGATAACAATATCAATGCTTTTATTAAGAAAGATATAGGGGTTGCTAAAAAAGCCTCTAGTTACACTCCCAACAATCCAATAGCTAGGGTAGCTTTAGGTGATACTCCAGTTCAGTCAGTTCCTGCCAGAGTAGCAGGCAGTACACAAGCCTTACAATCAGGAGTTCACATACCTATCATTAATAAAACTGTCCACGCTACAGGTAGTTTGGGTGCTACTTTGGCTAGGATTGGTGTAGGTGCGAATATCGTTGGCGGTATAGCTCCAACTGAATCAGGTAAGTTTGTAAGTAGTTTAGCTGAAAATGCCGTTAAGGGTGGAGCTAAAGTTGCTGGAAAAGAACTTACACCAGAAGCTCTGAAATCTCTTCAGCCAGTACTACACCCAGTAAAAACAGGAGCAGGTAAAGTGGGTCAAGGCATATCTAAGGCAGGAGTAGCAGTATCGGATAAAATTGCTCCAGTTACAAACTGGTTTGGTAGTGATAAAGCTGCCAATGACTTAATTAGTAGAACAAGAGCTACTCAAGGACTACAAACAGCAGGTAGGGCAAATGCTTTGGGGAGTGGAGTTGTAAAAGAGGCTAATACGACTCATATACCAGTCACCGAGCCGGCACCACCCACAGCTATTCCAGTAGCTGGTAAGAGCACCCAAGTCACAGGCAAAGCCAGTACTGTCAGTGCAGCCGACTATACTAAGCAGTCCCAACAACTCTCCAAAGCCTATGACAAGGAAACTGCTGCCTTGCAAAACCTACCGCCAGTCGCCCAGAAAGTCATGCAGACCCACATTGACGCCAAGTACCAAGCCCTACAGCAGAAGCTGGACGAATCGGCTGGCAAGACCAGCGTTTCCTTTACTGGCAGGCAGACTGCCGCACCCCTCCCACGTTCTGCTCTTGATAACCATGAGCCGATTGCCTCCCCTACCCAACCCAAGGGTCAGTCGGTTACACCCCTCGCATCTGTTGAAACACCCAAAACATCGGGGCAGGGGAGTGTCAAGTCTATCCCTGTTACCACCCCTGTTAAATCTGAAATCAAATCTACAACATCTACTGGTGGTGCTGGTAGCGTGTCTGGAAGTGCCTTGCGAACTGAACAAAAAGCTGTAGAGAGTGGTATGCAGGGGGAGCTTGCGGGTAAAGCTGAGTATGGTACTGTCAGTCATAAAGCTGAAGCTGCCGATGCTGTCAAGTTGGTGCATGAGAACCCACAACAAGCTATGGATATTGCTATGGGTCGGAGGGCTGGTAATAATGCCTCACACGAAGCAGCTGTCTACCACGCTGTCGCTAACAACGCTCTGCAAGAAGCCAAGCGGACTGGGGATTACAGCACAGTGACACAGTTGGCTAGTTCACCCCGTCATACTGGAGTCTCGGAAGCAGCCCAAAAACTAGGAGCGGAAGGCTACAATGTTAACCCACATGACCCAGTTCAGATAATGGCGGATGTGGCTAAGACCCGCCAAGCTGCATTAGGTAGCAAGGCCGGTAAGACGGTTGAGAAAGAAGCTGCGGCTGTTAAAACAGAAGTTAAACAAGCTATGCCAAAAGTGTCTAGGCAGGATTGGCATAATTTTGTAGAAAGTCTAAAGTGTTAGTATGGCTCAATTCTGCTTAATGCCCGACGCCCGTAACCGTTTCACCAACGCCCTGCGTGACGGTACGATAGACCCCTACAAACTCAACCAGATGACTTCTGAAGAGCGCCACGCCATTTTCGGCAAGATTGTCGGTAAGGACGCAGGACATGAAGTCAACGCTGAGTTTGAACGTCGGATGCTGCTCAAGAACCAACAATTTGCTTATACGGCCTGGGCTAAACGGGTGGCTGGAATCACACCAGATATACGCCGTGACCTGATGGCTCGGATTGGCAATATGGACCATATCTTAAACCCAGCCGAGGAGAAACAGTTTCTAAGTGACCTCGCTGCTAAGAAACTGGGTGTCAGTGTCACCCAAGACGAAGCCAAGAAAATAGCCACCTTATCCCAAGGTATTAAAGATGCCCAAGCCAAGGGTCTGAGTACGCCAGAGCAGGCACTTAAAAAGGGTTTCACGCCATCAGAGAATGACTTAGCATATGGTGAAGTCAAGTATGATTTACAGAAGTATGTCAGTGATTTGAAGAATGGCAGCAGCAATTTCAAGGCTTCTGACTTAAAGACAGGCCGAGGACTGGTACAGGGTATCGCTAAGTTACCAAGGGGTATAGCTGATGTTTCCAAGTCCATCGGGGCTTCACTTGACGACAGCTTTGCCCTTCGGCAAGGTATGAAAACCCTGATTACACACCCTACCTACTGGACAAGGGAGTTTAAGAATAGCTTTTTGAATCTGGCTAAAGGGTTCAAAAATGCTGAAGAAGCTAACAGGGCTTTTAAATCTCGGTTAATGGCTGACCCCTTATACGACCAAGCAGTACGAGACAAACTAGCAATTATTGGGCATGAGGATGTATTCCCGACTTCCTTACCAGGCAAGATTCCAGTTGCAGGCAGGGCTTTCAACGCCTCAGAAGTGGCCTATGATGCCTACGCCGAGAACCTCCGGCTTGGTCTTTACAAGAATGAGCTGCGATTGGCTGAGGGAAAAGGTTTGGACACGACAGGCGAGTTCGGTAAGAACGTGGCTAAAATGGTGAACTCTCTGACAGGACGAGGAGGATTGGGCAAGTTAGAGCCTGTATCTGGTCCAATCAATGTGGCTTTCTACTCACTCCGATTCTTGAAGTCCAATATAGATACACTACTATTACACCCTCTTGGTTCAGGTGTTGGCGGTACAGGTGACTTGATTAGAGGTAAGGCTGGCGCTCAAGCCTTTAGCTATGCCCAGAAACGAGCAGCCCAAAACCTGGTAAAAGTCATTGGTGGTATTGCAGCTATTATGGGGACAGCTAATGCTCTGAAACCTGGCAGCGCACAACTAGATCCCAGAAGCTCAGACTTCGGCAAAATCAAGGTTGGAGATACTCGCTTTGATATAAGTGGTGGCGCTGGGCCATTAGTTACTTTAGCTGCTAGGTTAGCCACTCAAAGTTCAAAAAGCAGTAGTTCAGGCGTGGTAACAAAACTTAATTCTGGACAGTACGGTTCTCAGACCGAGTTTGATGCTGTAACCAACTTCCTATCTAGCAAGGCATCACCGATAGGCGGAGTGGCAGTTGATGTACTTAAGGGCAAAAATCCTCAGGGTCAAAAAACTACCGCTGGTGGTGAGGCTCTAAAGCTCGTAGAACCACTGAATGTCAACAACTTCGCAGAGCTGAAAGGCGACAAACACTCAGCCAACATCGTAGCTGCCATGATTGCCGACACTCTGGGTATTTCTACTAACACCTATGGCAAGTCCACCACTAATTGGTCCCAGAACCCCACCAAAGAACTAACCCAATTCCAACAAAAAGTTGGAGCAGGTAAGTTCAAACAAGCCAATACGGACTACAATAACAAGCTGGACGCCGCCATGCAGAAGATTACCAACAATCCTACCTATAAATCATTACCAAGTGACCAAAAGACTGCATTGCTTACAGCGGCCAAGGCCAAGGTTAGAGCGGAAGTGTTCAAGAATTACGGTTTTAAGTACCAGAAACAAGCAACCGACCAAACGGCAAAACAGAATAAGAAGTCACTTCTACAGCTTGTTAAATAGTTATTTGAACCAAGGGCGGAAATCTGAACCCCAGCTACCGATAACGGCAGCGAAGAAGAAAATCCAGAATATGATGGCGAATACATGCATAACTGGAATATAGCACACTGTTCCTTAATTGTCAATATCCTATTTAGAATGTATGCTTAGACTGTAACCTTAAAGGAACTAAAACATGACACGAAAATCAGGCAGCAAAGTAACACTCAAAACCAAGCCAGGCCAGAAGAAAATAACTTTTAAGAAGGGTGGTTTGCACCAGAGTCTCGGTCTGCCAGCTAAGTCTAAGATACCAGCAGTAGCCATGCAAAGAGCACTAGCAGGACATTACGGTCCAAAGGCAGCAGCCCAAGCACGGTTCAAACAGAATGTCCTGACAGGTAAGAAATAGGGGCAATGTTTTGGCTAACGGCAAACAAGTAACTAACTCCGACATCCTCAATAGGTTTGAGGCGGTACGGTTGGAAGCCAAGCAGGACTTACAAATAGCGGTAGGGGGTTTTAACCAGAACTTAGGACGGCTGGAGAGCAAGTTTGATAACCTTGAGGCTGGACGGCTGACTAGACTTGAAGGCCGTTATAACGACCTCGCCCTGCAACTCCAGAAGGCGACAGATGACGGCAGTAAGGCTACCAGCAATCTAAACGCCAAAGCTGTAATAGTCGGGCTGATATTGACCGCCTTTCTTTACGGTATAGCCAATGCTATCGTGCTAAGGAGCATCAAATGACATTTTTCAGCAGAATATCGGTTAGGAGTTTTATCTTAGGGGCGCTCATCGCTACCGTCTTTGCCGCCGCTCTGATTGCTCTCCAAGCCTCCACCGCCAGCCACCGCAACCATGAAGTCCTTATCCAGAACTGCCTAGTCGGCAATGACTTTAGGCGTAACGAACTGAAGCTGTGGAATCACATCTTAGGCATACCGCCCAACCACCCCCTATCTGCCCAAGAGCAGAAACAAGTAAGCGACTTCAAGGTCTTCCTAGCCAGCACATTCAAACTAAGAGACTGTAGTAACATTTAAGGAGGAATCATGGCACACATTGAAGCTATAGACGTTAGCCAGTATCAAGGAAATATTAACTGGGCGGCTGTAGACCGCCCCATAGCGATTATTAAAATGTCCGGCGGTGATGCTGGGCTTTACACCGATAGCAAAGCCAACCAGAACTACTACGGAGCTAAGGCCGCAGGTAAGTTAGTCGGTGGTTACCACTTTGCCGGTGGGGGTAATCCCCAGAACGAGGCTGACTTCTTTGTAGCTGCCATGTCTCCATTAGAGGAGAACGATGTCCTTGCTCTAGACTGGGAGATTGAACACCCAGACCCAGTAGGCTGGTGCAATGCTTTCGTAGACCGGGTTCACGACAGGACTGGCGTATGGCCTCTGTTCTACACTAACGGTGCTAGGTTAAACGCCCATGACTTCAGTTCTGTAAGGGCTAAGTGCGGTACTTGGGTGGCTTGGTACGGCATGAATCCAGAGGGCAACCTGCCTGTATCTGGTAACTACGTTATGCACCAATACAGCTCTACAGGGGCTGTTCCTGGAATAGCTGGGAATGTAGACCACGATGCTTGGTTTTCTAGCTTAGATGTATTTAAGAAGTACGGCTACCACGCTCCAGCTACGCCAGCGCCTCCTCCACCACCTCCAGCCCCAGTTCCACCACCCGAGCCTGTACCTGTGCCTCCTGCTCCAGACCCCAAACCACCAGTAGACCCAGACCCACCTCCAGCACCACCAGCCCCCACCCCTGAGCCGACCCCTATTCCACCTGTTCCGTCTAGTGACTGGAAGAAGATTGTTGGTGGTATAATAGCAGCTGTAGCAGCGGCCATCGCAGCAATAATAGCTTGGCTGCATAGCTAAATAAAAGGAGAAACAAATGATAAGAAAACTAATATTAGCAGTCGTAGTGGCTGTCGTGGTGACGCTAGGCTGTATTCTTTTAGGTGGTATCTTAGATAGCCTAAAGGTACAGATAGCAATAACAATCGGTGACTTTCTAAAGAACTACGGTGCGGTAATCGGTGTCCTAGCTGGACTCTGGTACTACTTCGCTGGTGGCTTTAATACAGGAGCATAAGATGAACGACACTACGAAACGAGCCTTACACACCTTCTATCAGGCAGCTATTCCAGTCTTTCTGGCTGGAGTTAGCAATGTTCTAAACGCTTTTCAACATGGCGGTCTGAGTGCTGGCAAGGCAGCCCTGTTAGCTCTAGCTACCGGTGCGGTTGCCGCTGGCATCTCAGCCCTTAAAAGCCTGATTGTCAGTAAGCCCACTTACCAAGTCTAGGTAGGCCACTTCAGGCGTTGTCTCAGTGAGCGCCCCTGCTTGGGGTCGCTAGGTAGTAATTCATAGTCTATTTTATAAGCTATAATCACTCCACTGTACCATAACTGGCTTTGGGTTTGTCCCATTTGTCGTCATACCAAGATTGAAGTTTGTCTCCCACCTTTGATGGGCGGTCATGTGCCACGCTGTAGGTCTCATCATCATCCAAGACCACATAATTCAGATAGAACTCCTTACCAGCCTTACTGGTGCGCTTCTCCACCCCTATTACCTTTATAATCTCTTTAATGGGTACCGCCTTTAGCGGCGTTACAAGTTACCACCTTGAGCCACGCATGATGTGAGCTATGGTTGAGTATTTAACCCCAAACATCTTAGCGATGACTCTATATGTCTTCTCTCCTTTTAATTGCCTAATCCTATCCACTTCATTTTGGGTGAGTTTAGCGCTGTGAGAGTCTTCTCCTCGGCGTATAGTAACCAAGTCATTAGCAAAAGCATGGCGAACATTTTCTGTTCTTGTTAACCACTCCAGATTAACCACGTTATTATTGGTTTTATTTCCATCTTTATGGTTAACTTCCATCCCTTTTTCTGGTAAACCTAGAAAACCTGTAGCCACTAAGCGGTGTACATAAAGATTTCTGGGCGATTTAATAGTTTGATAACGTTTCTCTTCGGTAAAGGGTGATTTTTTATATAAAAACCCTGCTTGACTATAGGCAAGTACATTCCCGATATTCGTTACAAACAGATTGAAGTTTGGTAAAAACCTTAATTCTTCATTATTTTCAGCAATAAATGGAAGATTCACGGACATGTGATAACAATCTCTGCTACAAAATGCTCTATCTGAATGGGCTGGCTGTTTATAGAATGACTTACCACAGTAGGAACAGTCTTTAACTTTGCCAGTTCTGGGTTTAGAGCCTCTTGATTTCATCAGGTCTAAGTTCATCCATACTCCTTGAACCTTTAATAGTATTACAAGTATAACAGCTCGGTTGTATGTTCTCAACGTCAAACCTTAAATCTGGTCTTCTTGACCTAGAGATGATATGGTCCAGAACGACATCCTCCTCGCTCACATACCTGCCACATATTCCGCATTGATACGGAGGAGGATTGTTCCTGAGCCACTCCTTCCTGAACTCCCGCCACCGCCTCCCAATCTTCCCAATCTGTCTCACAATTCGTGTACGACTGACTTTCCACAGTCATGACAGAACTTAGTCTGGAAGGTGGACTTGTAATCCCAGATACTATCCTTCTTGCGTTTCTGGGGCTTGGTCCAGTTAGACCAGTTATGTAAACCTATTTGGCATTTAATCTTCATAATTCTCCTTCTATCCTATGTATTAAATCTTGGTTGGGGTATTGGTCGCCCCAGCCGTCCCAACCATCACGTTTATATCGGGCGTACATCTCTAACTTGTTGGCTTCGGGGTAAAGGCGTTCTATTATCTGGTAGCTTATTTCAGGCTTTTGGCTGTGTCGCCTAGCCTGTTCACTGAAAACCGTTAATACTTTGCCTCGTGCTTCCTTAGCAACCGGCAGGAGCTTGCCAAAATAACAGTAAAGTAGGAACTCGTGGCCATAGCGAACTGTAAAGGCTGGAGCTACTCCGTTCTGCTTATCCCATATCATGCGGGCGTGTAATTTATAGCCTATGCGGTGTAGCATAACCTCTGTCTGATGTAAATATTTATCGGTTGTCCAGCAGAAAAGAACATGGTTTTTATCGCCTTTATTGTAAGCAAAATCTGCTTGGGTATTTTCAATATCTAGGATACTCAATGTTGGGTAGTCTAAATCTCTGCCTTGATTGGGTCTGACTTTTCTAAGACCGCCTTTTTTTACTTGCCAAGGGGGGTCGCTAACAATTACCTGGTACTTCACTTCATTAAACCCTGTATTAAATCTTGAACGTCGCTTATCTTGATGTATTCACTTCTGCGACCATTTGACCCGATTAAATGGGCTGGGGGAAGCTCCAACACTGTCTGTAAGACTCGGTTGTTTTCTGATTTTATGAGCTGCTTAACTTTATAAACAGGATTATCTTCTAGCCCATCTATTGCTGCTCCGATAATTTCTCTAAGCTTGTCATCCAGACTATCAGTATCTTTGCTGGTCATGGTTTTATCCAGTTTGGTATATGAACCTGGCCTGACATAACGCCAGCCGACAAATACAATCCTAGAGCTATCCAAAAGCCAGCCCATGCTATGCCACTGACCTCAACCTTAATGCCTTCTTGGACGGCTGAGACGGTATCCTGACCGGTCTCAATCGGTTCAAGGCAGACAGGGCAAATCATCGTGCTATTAGTCATGGCTTGACTATCTTAGTTGCTTCACAGTTAGCTATGCGACAGTACACTTTTTTAGTGACATGACCATCTTCTTCATATTCTGACCAAGGCCAGCTTTTCCA
>Ga0070680_100003858_pt1 | contig 11205 bp, 7 predicted proteins | sample KBSC73BmetaG_FD_64672 | JGI IMG/M metagenome (GOLD analysis project Ga0070680, IMG submission 64672) | Corn rhizosphere microbial communities from Kellogg Biological Station, Michigan, USA - KBS C7-3B metaG | ecosystem: Host-associated > Plants > Roots > Rhizosphere | place: USA: Michigan...
TGTCCCACTAGATTGACCTGCCCCTGGCCTGCAATGGCCTCCGAGCAGTGCTTGAGTTTGGCGTCGCAAGTGATGTCTTTTAAGTGCATGTGCCAGATGCGCTTTCTATCCAGAGCATTGTAGCCGTCTGGGAATGAAACTTCACCCCGGCCGTATCCATTTCCAATGTCCCAGTTAGCGCCTAGATTGCGCGCGGGCGCCATCCCAAGAATTTGTCCAAGTTCGTGGCCGGTCGCGGCATTGCACGATTCTTCGTTTTCAATCACCAGTCGAATTCCAGCGCGGTTTGCAACCTCGGCAGCCTTTTCAAGTTCTCCGGCGATCCGCTGCGAAATTTGTTCGGGCTTGGCAACACGCCAGAAGGTAAATCCGCGGACTTTGTCCGTGCCAAGCGAGTGCGCGCGATCGCATGCTCGTTTGAGGAGGTCCATCTGCTTCGGATAAGGATAATCGTCCTTTTTAACTTTCGGCAAGGTCGTTCCCGGCAGAGCGCATTTGTACAGAGCCGAATCGATGACAGATACATGGAATCCATACTTATCGAGCGAATCCTTAAGGCTCTTAATCTGGGCGGGACTTGCTTCCGTGTTGTAGACCCCGTAGACGTGTCGAATCTCGACCCAAGAGAGACCGTTAGTCTTCATCATCTTGAGAGCTTCATCAAAATTCTGCGAAAACCCATCGCTGATGGCCCCCAATTTGAAGTGGCTTAATGGCGATGCCGTGGCCGGAGCCGCCGCCACGATTCCCGTCCCAAGCGAAGCCGATCCATAAAGGAGTCCGAGTCCTTTCAAAAATTCACGTCGTTCCATGATTCTCCTGTTGAAGTTCAAGCACAGCCGGCAGTCTGCCGACCGTTACCAATGAAAGGTATCATGCCGAACATCGGAAATGGCGCGGTGAGCCCGACAAACGTGATGCCGAACAGAACAAGCTCCGGTAGTCCCAGGAAGGGCCGCAGCCGTGTGGCGCCGGCGTTGTGGTCATGCGTTCGATTTCGCTACGCCGCACCAGCCGCACACAAAATGAGCGAGCGCTCGTGTCGCGGCGACGAGCGAATCCACCTCAACGTATTCATTTGCCTGATGCGCGCCACTGCCTGAGGGGCCCCACATAATTGCCGGCGTATCGAAACATCTCGGGAAGACATACATATCGCTCGGCGCATCCAGTCCTTCAATCGCGGCAGTCATGTTCAGGTTGGCGGCTACGGCTGCGAACTCGGTGACTAGAGGGGCATCGGGAGAAGTCGCACAACCAGGAAGGAAGCGCATTGGCCACTCAATCACGGGCTTAGCCCCAAACAGATCGGGCCGCGCTTCGGTCATTTCTCTCCACCAATCGAGAAATTCCCCTTCCACTTCTTCACGGGTTTCGTCCGGCATGGCTTGCCAGTAAAGCTCAACCTTGCAAACCTCGGGCACGGTAATGGGCTGTGTCCATCCCCATTTCCCGGTGGCGATATTGGTAACCCAGACAGCAAATGGCTCGGCCGAATTTGTGTAGTAAGGATGAACCCCGACACGCCTGGTGCGCCGCTCCTTCAATTCCGGCAGGCGGCCCAACACGTACGTCAATTGATCCACAGCGCGTCCGCTGGTCTGTTTTCCAGCGAGAATACCGCCGTCGCCATGCAGTGTGATGTGCAGTGTCCGCCCCCCACGTTGCGCTGGGCAGATCCGTAGAGATGTCGGCTCTCCGATAATTGCAGCGTCCGCATTGTAGCCGCGAAGTCGTCCCGCGAGGGTTCCGTTGACTCCGCCGAATTCTTCATCCACCACCGACTCAAAAATCACGTCACCCGCTAGGACAATCCCTGCTTTACTCAGCGCGCGCAGCACGGCAAGGTTCATTGCCACGCCGGCCTTCATGTCCCACGCGCCTCGTCCAAATAGCCGTCCGTCTTCGATGACCGCTCCAAAGGGCGAATACTTCCACTGTGTCGGAGTGTCTGCCGGGACCGTATCGATATGTCCTGACAGAATCAGGGAGCGGCCGCCGCCAACGCCCTTCAGAACGCCGTTTACATTCGGCCTGTTCGTGTAATTCCGGCCCGGCCAGTACTCGGCATGCCGCGATAGTTCGGGCACGTCGGCCAGTTCGTAAACATCTGGTTCAATCTCGATTTCGCGCAGCCATTGAGCGATTCGCAACTGGCATGCTTTCTCATTCCCGAGAGGAGGGAGATTCTCCGACGGCGTCTGCACGAGTTCGCTGAGTGTATCTATTAATAAGTGCTTCTGCTCCCGGAGAGCGGCATCCAACCGCTGAGCGGTGAAAGACAGAGAATCAGGTTTGCTAATCACGGGTTTCTACAGTTACAAAATGTATCAAACGTACTTGCGAACGCACATCACCGAAAGAAAGTGAGCAATTAACGCTGCCGAGCGAAGCCAGCGATACGGCTGTGATCGATGTCTGAAGCCCAACCGCCTAATGCCAAAGAATAAGATCGGAATCGAACAAACATAAGTCGGCCACGCAGCGAACTTTATTCGTCCGTTACACAACCCATGGCTGCGCTCTTAACCAGACGGATGTACTTGGCTAACGTTCCCCGAGTGGCTTTGTATGCCGGCATTTGCCATTGCCGTTTGCGACTGGCCAGTTCGTCGTCGGAAATGTCAACCTGCAGTAGATTCATCTTCGCGTCGATCGTCACGTGATCTCCGTTGCGTACCAGCGCGATTGGCCCGCCTTCCTGAGCTTCGGGCGTGACATGCCCCACGATGAATCCATGCGATCCGCCTGAAAACCGGCCGTCGGTAATGAGGGCGACGTCTTTCCCGAGCCCGGCGCCGAAAATGGCGGAGGTTGGCGTTAACATCTCAGGCATTCCAGGGCCGCCCTTGGGACCTTCGTAACGAATGATGATGACGTCACCTTTCTGAATCTCTTTCCGTTCAAACGAATGCAGCATGTCCTCCTCGGAGTCATACACCTTTGCGGGGCCGGAGAATCGTAAGCCTTCTTTGCCCGTAATTTTTGCGACCGCACCGTCCGGAGCAAGATTGCCCTTAAGAATCTGAATGTGTCCCGTGCGTTTCAGAGGTTCTGATAACGGCCGGACAATTTGTTGATCAGGCTGCAGGCCGGGAACATCCTTTACATTGTCGCGAACTGTTTTTCCGGTAACCGTGAGGCAGTCGCCGTTGAGAAGCCCTTCTTCGACCAACATTTTCATAACTGCTGGGATTCCGCCCACCGCCTGCAAATCTTCCATCACGTACGAACCACTCGGTTTGAAATCCGCGAGAAGCGGAACGCGCGAGCTTACCGCTTGGAAGTCATCCACTGTGAGGGAAACACCCACGGACCGCGCCATAGCGGTGAGATGCAAAACCGCATTTGTCGATCCGCCAAGAACGGTTATGAGGACCATTGCGTTCTCGAATGCCTCGCGCGTCATAATGTCGCGCGGCTTCAAATCGATCTCTAGAAGAGCCTTGATTGCCGCGCCCGCTCGGAAGCATTCATCCAGCTTTAGTGGGTCTTCCGCAGGTGTCGACGAGCTGTAAGGGAGCGACATACCCATCGCCTCGATAGCGGACGCCATGGTATTGGCCGTATACATGCCTCCACAGGCTCCCGCTCCCGGGCAGGAATGGCGCACAATTTCCAAGCGTTCACTCTCGTCAATCTTACCCGCGATATATTCTCCGTAACTCTGGAAGGCGGAGATGACATCCAGCTTTTGACCCTTGAGATGACCGGGGCGGATCGTGCCGCCGTAAACCATTAGCGCAGGCCGATTCAGCCGGCCCATGGCTATCATGCATCCCGGCATGTTTTTGTCGCATCCTGGGATGGAAATATTGCCGTCGTACCACTGCGCCGCCATGACGGTTTCAATCGAGTCGGCAATGATTTCACGGGATTGAAGGGAATAGCTCATTCCGTCGGTACCCATCGAGATGCCGTCGCTCACGCCGATCGTATTGAAGCGCAAACCAACTAGCCCAACTGCATTGACACCCTTTTTTACAGCCTCTGCGAGCTTCAAAAGGTGCATATTGCAAGGGTTTCCCTCAAACCACATGCTCGCTATACCGATTTGCGGTTTTGCCATGTCCTCATTACGCAGGCCTGTGGCATAGAGCATCGCTTGGGAAGCGCCCTGTGATTTGGGTTGGGTAATTTCGGAACTGTACTTGTTCAGTGGGTGAGTCATCTCATTTTGAGTTATAGCAGTTTCCGCCGCTTGCTCTACATGTTTCGAATTTTTGAGCGATGGAATGGTCCGTGATCTTTCGCGTCCCGGCACGGTAATCGACGCTTCTCTTCTGATCGCGACGCGCCATGGCCTGCAACGCACGCGGCGAGCGGCCCCATGCGCTTCTATTTTGCAGCACGAATCGGTCAATGGAGGTAAAACAAGCTCAACCGCGGTAGGCCCGCCTTCTCTAGCAGCCTGGTGTCCAAATAGCGTCGCTCCAGCATGGATATCTGGTCGGCAGTCATCTTGCCGCGATATGGAGCGAGCTCAGAATCCAGATCGCGCCGCAGCTGAACCAGCAATTCATCGGGAGCGATGCTGCGTGCGGCCGCAATCATCTTTTCCTCGAGCGACGTCAACTGCCGCTCAAGATCCTCGAGATCTGTAACTTTGGCTTGCGCTTCGGCGGCCAAACTTTGCAGTGTGGCTGCGATGCTCCGGTAGATTTCGTTCTGCTTACTGAGAAGGACGGTTGCGGCGCCGGTCAAAAACTCCTGCACCTCGTTCGGTTGAAACGCTGCTTCCGCTGCTTGGCGCGCCCGTATCGCTCCCGCTCCCGACAGCCGCTGAGCTGATTCCACAACCGCTTGCGCGCAGTATGCCAGCGAATTCACCCGTCGCATTTTGGTCTTGCGGCTGCGCCATTTTTCGAAAGCTTCGTCGATGCCGCGCAGTACAGCCTCAAGCGGCACCCCTGAGTTCTTCCAATTCTCAATCAGCGCCCAATCCAGCGGAGACAGCAAAAACAGGGAGGTGCCGCGAGCACGCTGAAAGTGCTCCTCGATCTCGGTGAAATAGTTAAAGTAGTTCGAAGGCCAGGTGGAATCGTCGTGCGAGTCAGGGGCATCCGTACTCATGACCGTTTGAGACGTTCCCAGACCAAATGCAATCCGTGTAGCGTGATGTCCTCATCGATCTCGCGGATATGCCGCGAAGACTTTGCAATCATGTTTGCCTGGCCGCCAGTGCCGATTATCTTTGTTTCCGGGCCAAGTTCTCCGATTAGCCGGTCGATTAACCCGTCGATCAAGTCCGTAAAGCCGTAATACAGGCCCGACTGCATCGCCGTTATGGTGTTCTTACCGATAAGCGCCGAGGGTTCGAGGAAATCGACGAGCGGCAATCGTGCCGTACGTGAGAACAGTGCTGAGATCGAAATTCCGATGCCCGGACAAATAATGCCGCCCAGATACTCCGCGCTGCCGCTCACCGTGTCGAACGTGATTGCCGTTCCGAGATCCACGACCACGCACGCCGAACGGTAGCGATGCCACGCCGCCACGCTGTTTACGATGCGGTCGGCTCCGATCTCGAGCGGATTCGTATACCGGATTGCCAAACCCGTGTCGGTTTCATGCGTAACAAACACCGGACGGGTTCCAAAATATCGGTCAGCCATGGCCGTAAGACTGCCATCGAGAGGAGGAACGACGCTCGCGATAATGATGCCATCGATCTGTCGCAATTCCAGGCCTGCCAGCGAGAACAGGTTGCGCATCAACACGCCCCATTCGTCCGCCGTTTGATCCTGGATGGTGCGCAGCCGCCAGCGATGGACTAGGCGATCGCCGTCGAACGCGCCGATCGTGACGTTGGAATTGCCTGCATCAAGAGCGAGAAGCATAAGTGGAAGGGAGCTTTACGAAAAATCGGGCCGTACGCCGCCTGTGTAAACAGTTTGCACCAGCCCGCTCTCATCGCGAACTTTCAGAAAGCCATTCCCGTCCAAACCCAGGGTGACTCCCTTATTCGGTCCCTGGTTTCCTTCGAAAACGATGCGGCGATGCGTGACATAACTGGACGCCGCCGTGAAAGCTCTCAGAATGCTTTCTGGGCCCCGTTCCGTGAGTGTCGCGGTGAATTCATCGAGAGAGTCGACTAAGGCCACCAGTAGCGATTCTCGCGAAAAGGGATGGCCGCCGGCGGCAAGCCGCAGCGAAGTGGCCGGCGTGCGCAGGTTTTCGGGCAGCGAGGTCTGGTTTACGTTGATGCCGATGCCCGCCACGATCGAATCTTCATTGAGCTGAGCGAGAATGCCGGCGGCTTTGCGCTCGTTGACGAGCACGTCGTTCGGCCATCGCAGATCGCAAGAAAGATTCGTTGTTCGCTGGATCGCTTCCGCTGTTGCAAGGCCGAGCAGCAGAGTCACGATGGGCAATCCATTTGGCGGCAGCTTGAGGCGCATGATTACGGAACAGTAGATGCCGGCTCCGGCCTCCGAGTGCCACTGGCGCCCGAAGCGTCCAACGCCGGCGGTCTGTTCATCCGCCAAAACGATTGTTCCGTGGGCCGCGCCGCTCGCCGCGAGTCTCGCGGCCTCCGTCATCGTCGAGCCAATAGTTTGGAAATAGTAAATATGATTTTCAGGCCGCCGTTCCCTGATGGACGCGATATCGAAAGGCATATCACCTCTCGAGTTCCAGGTGGAAGCTAATGTCCACGGCCACAGCCGAGTGAGTCATCGCGCCGCAGGAAATAAAATCCGGACCCGCTTCGGCATAAGCGCGAATGTTCGATAGATTGATTCCACCGGAAAGCTCCACGGTAGCGCGACCACCGATATAGCGAATCCATTCGGCAGCTTTGCCTGGAGTGAGATTATCGAGCAGCAGTTCCTTGGCGCCCGCGGCGAGCGCTTCGTCTAACTCCGCGCGTGTTCGAAGTTCAATCTCAACTCGTCCCTCGAACCCGCGTACGCGCTCAAGCGCCGCTCGAACGCCACCGGCAGCCGTGATGTGGTTATTCTTGATAAGGACCGCATCGTATAAGCCCTGCCGGTGGTTCGTCGCGCCGCCCGCCGCCGCGGCCATCTTTTCCAATACGCGCAGGCCGGGAGTCGTTTTTCGGGTATCGAGAACACGGACCTTCGTCCCACGTACCGCATCCGTATATTGCCGGGCGAGAGTAGCGACCCCGCTTAGCCGCTGAATGAAATTGAGCGCGACGCGTTCGCATGTCAGCAATGTGTGCGCCGGACCCCTCACCTTTGCCAGAACTGCTCCGTTTCGCACGCTGTCACCGCTTCGGGAAAGTAACTCGACCCAAGCCCCACCGCGCAGAGAGTAAGTCAACGGCGCTAATTCAATTCCCGCGAGTGTGAAATCCTGTTTCGCGACGAACCGGCCGGATGCTTGCAAATCGGCGGGTACGGTTAAGGCGGTAGTAACGTCGCCCACGCCGATATCTTCGTCAAGTGCTCGTTCCACCGAGGCCCGAACATTCGGGTGTGTTATGTCAAACATGGTGCGTTCCGGACTTTAGCGCAATCGTGGTAAGCGTTAGAAGCATAGCGCGAGATCGTGCTCGCCTTCAAACTTGGCATTGACGGCGATTACAGCCCCTCCAGTAGATTCCTGTTTTTCTTAAGCTGCGCCCGGTAATCGGCCAATTTCGCGCGCATTCCATTCACGATCTTCTCGGGCGCCTTGCTCAGAAACTTGTCATCCGCAAGCTGGCGCTCAGAACTATCGATTACCTTCTCAAGGTTGGCGATCTCCTTCTCTAGACGGACTCGCATTTCGCTTGAGCCGGCGCCGTTTGTAGTTACCGCCTGCGCTTCCACGCGCAAATCGAAATCCGGGTTCGATCGTAGTAGGCCTCCCGGTTGTGGGATGCCGCTGGCCAAAGTAATCGTGAAGCGCGTTATCGTCTCAACGGCAGTAATGTCCGGGGCGGCGGCGGCATGCAGGTAGAGCGAAGCCTGGTATGTCGTCTTCGGATCGAGTTTGTTGTCGGCGCGCAGTTCGCGAGCAGCCGTCACGATCTGCTGTAACAACCCGAAAGTGCGATCAGCATTGGCATCGGCAATGTTTTCGCCGGGCTGCGGATAGTGCGCGAGCGATATCGAGACGGGAAACTCCGCTCTCCGGCCTGCTCCGTGCGCCAGTCGCTGCCACAATTCTTCCGTTACGAATGGCATGAAGGGATGCAGCAGGCGGAGCGCCGCTTCGTACACGGTGAGCGCCGCCTTCCAGTGATGATCGAGACCGGAATTTTCGCGGAAGCGCAGCTTTTTTACCTCGAGATACCAGTCGCAGAATTCGTGCCAAACGAAGTCCCAAAGAGTTTGCGCGGCTTCGTGATAACGGTGTTGCTCAAGCGCCCGATTCACGATCCCGGCGCAATCGTTCAACCGGCCGAAGATCCAGGCGTCTTCCACGGGAGTCTCGTTCGAATCCGTGGCAACGTTGACGAACGTTACATCAGCATGCGGGGAAATCCACGGTTCCACGCCGCTCTTCTCCATATTGAGGAAGAGCAGTCGCGATGCATTCCAGAGTTTGTTGGCGAATGCACGTGCCGCTTCGAAGCGGTCTTCCTTTAGCGCGATGTCGGCGCCGGGAGCGGCGGAAATCAGCAGTGCGACACGGCAGGCATCGGTTCCGTACTGATCCATCAGTTTCAGCGGATCGACGACGTTGCCCTTCGTCTTCGACATCTTCTGCCGTTCGGCATCGCGCACAAGCCCGTGCATGTGTACTTGCCGGAACGGCACGTCGCCGGTACACCACAAACCCAGCATGATCATGCGGGCCACCCAGAAAAACAGGATGTCGAAACCCGTTATCAGCAGCGATGTCGGATAGAACGTCTTCAGGTCTTCCGTCTGGTCCGGCCAGCCCAACGTGGAGAACGGCCACAAGCCGGAACTGAACCACGTGTCCAGCACGTCGGCTTCTTGTTCGATCTCCGTCGACTGGCAATGAGAACAAACGGCCGGGGTTTCGCGCGCGACTGTCAGCTCCTTGCAAGAGCGGCAATACCAGGCTGGAATACGATGCCCCCACCACAGTTGGCGCGAAATGCACCAATCCCGGATGTTGGTCATCCATTGATAGAACACTGGCACACGGTCGTCGGGAACAAACGTGATACGCCCGCTCTGCACAGCCTCCATTGCTTTTTCGGCCAGTGGCTTCATTTTGACGAACCATTGCGTCGAGACCAGGGGCTCGATGACGTCCTTCGAGCGATCGCACTTCGCGATGCTTACGGTGTAATCCTCGATTTCGACGAGCTCGCCTGACCTTTCAAGCGCCGCGATAATCCGCTTGCGCGCTTCGAATCGGTTGAGGTTCGCATACGCGCCAGCCTCTTCCGTCATGCGCGCATCCGTGCCAATGACGCGAATCAGCGGCAGGTTATGTCTCTTACCAACTTCGAAATCGTTCGGATCGTGCGCTGGCGTGATTTTGACAACGCCGGTACCGAACTTCGGATCCACCATCGCGTCGGCGATGATGGGAATTTCACGGCCCACCAGAGGCAGCCGGACTCTCTTTCCAATTAGGTGGCGATAGCGAGTGTCCTCCGGGTGCACCGCAACCGCGGTATCGCCCAGCATCGTCTCCGGGCGCGTGGTCGCGAGCACGACCTTCTCCTCGGCGCCAACCACTGGATACCGTATGTGCCATAGATGGCCCGGTTGCGCTTCATGTACCGTCTCGACGTCCGAGATGGCGGTTTGGCAGCCGGGGCACCAGTTCACCATGTAATCGCCGCGGTAGATCAGGCCGGCTTCCCACAGTCGGACAAACGTCTCTCGCACGGCGCGCGACAAGCCCGGGTCCATCGTGAATCGTTCGCGGGACCAGTCCACGCTCGCGCCTTCACGCCGGATCTGTTGCTGGATGCGGCCGCCATACTCTTCTTTCCACTGCCACACGCGGCGCTCAAACTCCTCGCGCCCCAATTCGACCCGCTTCAAACCTTCTTGCGCGAGTTGCCGCTCCACAACCATTTGGGTTGCAATGCCGGCATGATCCATGCCCGGAAGCCACAACGTCGTCTCGCCTTTCATGCGATGCCAACGGACGGCGACATCCATCACCGTATGGTCGAGCATGTGCCCGATGTGCAGCGAACCTGTTACGTTCGGCGGGGGAATGACGAGGGAAAAGATGGGCCGACCGGGTATGACTTCACCGCGATACAGAGCGTGATCGATCCACCACTGTGCCCAATGCGGCTCAAAACGTTGTGGCTCATACACTTTTTCGAGTTGCATTCGGAAACTTCAGGGTACCATTCGCAGGGCCTTATTCATGGGGGTTTGAGCAGCGTTCGATCCGCCCTGAAGTCTGGCCGTGGAGTTGCCCTGGGAAAGCATCGTTCCCGAGCGATGTCAGCGGAAAGTATAGATCTGATTTGCTTCGTCCAAGCCCCAGATGGAACCGTCGTCGGACACTGTGATTCGAGCAAGAACTCCAGGAATTTGGCTCCATTCCTGGTTCGCTGTTTCGAACCGGTAGATTTGGTTGACTGCGTTCACGCCCCAGACTGACCCGTCAAACGCAACGGAAATTTGCGAGAGGGCTCCCGAGACGGGGTGCCAGCCGTTGTGTTGATCGTCGAAACGATAAAGGTGTCCTTCCGCGTTTATGCCCCAAACATTGCCGGCAGATCCTACCGCGATCTGGGTAAGAAACCCTGGTATCCAATCCCACCCTTCTGCCACCGCACTAAAACGATAAATCTGCTGTGCGGAATTGATTCCCCAGACGGTTCCGTCCGCGCCCACCGAGAGACTCGCGAGCGATCCGGGGATCCAATCCCACGAGCTACGGCTCGGATTGAATCGATAGATATGCCCGGCGCTGTTGAGCCCCCAGACATCCCCATTGCTTCCAACTTGAATTTGAGTCAGCGACCCGGCGATGTTCGACCAGCTTTGACTGTTTGGCTCAAAGCGATAAATGAGTCCGGCGGAATTGATTCCCCAAACGACGCCATTCGGCCCGGCGGCGATCTGGGAGAGCGAGCCCGGTATCCGGTCCCAATCTTGAGTGACGACATTAAAATGAAAAATTTCGTTTGCGATATCGATGGCCCAGGCGTTGTTATCGGAGCTGACGGAGACTTGCGTCAGTGAGCCAGGTAACCGCCGAAGCCCCGGCGTTAGCTGCGGCGCTTTCTGAAGTTCAAAAATGTTCCCGTCCGTGTCGAGACCCCAGGCCGTTTCGCCAGCTCCCGCCGCGATCTGCGCCAGT
>Ga0070680_100003865_pt1 | contig 11196 bp, 15 predicted proteins | sample KBSC73BmetaG_FD_64672 | JGI IMG/M metagenome (GOLD analysis project Ga0070680, IMG submission 64672) | Corn rhizosphere microbial communities from Kellogg Biological Station, Michigan, USA - KBS C7-3B metaG | ecosystem: Host-associated > Plants > Roots > Rhizosphere | place: USA: Michigan...
TCCCCACGACGCGCTGGTTCTGGTCGCCGACGGCCGCAAGATGCTCTTCTTCCGCAACCAGGGGGACGAGGAGCACATCGACCTCAGGACCGAGGCGCACGACGAGAGGGAGGACCGCAAGGACAGCGAGATCAAGACCGATGCGCCCGGCGGCATCCATCAGAGCGCCGGCTACGGCCGCTCGACCTACGAGGAAGCCGACTTCCACCAGCAGGAGGAAGACCGCTGGATCAAGGACGCCGCCGAGGAGCTCAATGAGCGCGCGCTTCGCAACGACTTCGAAGCGCTCGCCATCGTCGCTCCGCCCAAGGCGCTCGGCGTGCTTCGCAAGAACCTCCACAAGGAAGTCGAAAAGCGGCTGCTCTGCACGATCAACAAGGAGATGAGCGGGCGCCCGGTGCCCGACATCGAGGCGCTGCTCGTCGGAGAGACCCAGACGGAGCTGCCCAACGCCTGAGGCTTTCCCCGTCTATACGATCGGTCACTCGACCCGCAGCATCGCCGAGTTCGTCGACGTGCTTCGAGCCGGCCCGGTCGCGCTCGTCGTCGATGTTCGAAGCGTTCCGCGGTCGCGGACCAATCCGCAGTACAATTTCGATGTCCTCCCCGGCGAGCTCCAGCAATTCCAGGTCGCTTACGAACGCATCGCCGAGCTCGGCGGGTTGCGCGGTCGGTCACACGACGTGCCGGCGGACGTGAACGGCTATTGGGAGAACCAGAGCTTCCACAATTACGCCGATTATGCCCTGTCCGATGAGTTCGCGCGCGGCCTCGACCAGCTGATGGCGGTCGCGTCCGAGCGGCGCGCCGCGGTGATGTGCGCCGAAGCGGTCTGGTGGCGCTGCCACCGCCGGATCATCGCGGACTACCTGCTGCTGCGCGGGCGCGAGGTGATCCATCTGATGGGCGAAGGCCGAAGCGAGCCTGCGACGATGACCCCGGGGGCAGAGGAACGGGACGGGAAGCTCGTCTATCCCGCTCAAGCGTAGAGGTCGACGACCTCCACATCGGGCGCCATGGCCCTCAGCAGCAACGTTCGATGGCAACCGGCGGGCTCCCGTTCGTAACAGAGGAGCGCGGTCGGCTTCTCGCTTGCGAGCGCCACCATTTGCGCAGCTTCGGCCATCGCCTCCGGCAGCTCGAGCTGGCCGGCGTAAATCCGCTTCAAGTCCTCGAGCCTGCCCGCCCGGGCGGCCGCGCGGCCATCCGCGGGAGTCCCCAGCGCCCGCAAATGGACATACTCGATCCCCTCCTCGGCGAGCGAGTTGCGGAGGAGGTTCTTGGAAAAACCGGGTCGGCGCGAGTTCGGGACCGCGCGCACGTCGATCACTTGGCTGACACCCGCCGTCTTCAGCGCGGCGATGAACTCGGCCATCGTCGTGCCTTCATAGCCGATCGTGAAGATTCGCATGTCCGCTGGATAGCGCGGACGCGCCGGACTAACAGCCCCACGATGGCGTTGGACATTCGGATCGTCGGCGGCGGCCTCGCCGGAGCGGAAGCTGCGTGGCAGCTTGCCGAAGCAGGCCTGCGCGTGCGGCTCAGCGAAATGCGCGGCGGCGGGGAAATGACACCGGCGCACGAAACCGACCGCCTCGCCGAGATGGTTTGCTCGAACAGCTTCCGATCGGACGACGCCGAGCACAATGCCGTCGGCCTGCTCCACCAGGAGATGCGCGCGCTCAATTCGCTCATCATGCGCGCGGCCGACATGCATCGCGTTCCCGCCGGATCGGCGCTCGCCGTCGACCGTGAGGGCTTCGCTGCCGAGGTCACAGGCGCGATCGAGCAGCACCCGAACATCACCGTCGCTCGCGAGCGAGTGGATATGCTTCCCGACGTTCCGACGATTATAGCGACCGGTCCGCTCACCGGTTCGAAGCTCGCCGAGGCCATCGCTGCCGAAACGGGGACAAGCGCCCTCGCCTTCTTCGATGCGATCGCGCCCATCGTCCACCGCGACAGCATCGATATGGATGTCGCCTGGATGGCCGCGCGGTGGGACAAGGGCGGGAAGGATTACATCAATTGCCCGCTCGACAAGGCGCAGTACGAGGACTTCGTCGCCGCGCTGATCGACGGCGAGAAAATGCCCTTCCACGAGTGGGAAATGGACACGCCTTATTTCGAAGGCTGCATGCCGATCGAGGTGATGGCCGAGCGCGGCGCTGAAACGCTACGTCACGGACCGATGAAGCCCGTCGGACTCGACAATCCGCGCACCGGCCGCTGGCCCTATGCCGTCGTCCAGCTTCGGCAGGACAATGCGCTCGGCACCTTGTGGAACATGGTCGGCTTCCAGACCAAGCTGAAGCATGGCGAGCAGGTGCGCATTTTCCGCACCATTCCGGGCCTGGAGAATGCGGAATTCGCCCGGCTCGGCGGAATCCACCGCAACAGCTTCATCAACTCGCCGCGGCTGCTCGACCGCGAACTTCGGCTGAAGTCGAAACCGAACATCCGTTTCGCCGGCCAGATCACCGGCTGCGAAGGCTATGTCGAAAGCGCCGCCATCGGCCTCCTCGCCGCCCGCTTCGCGGCCGCCGAGCTCAGCGGCGACGAGCTTCCGCCGCCACCGCCCGAGACCGCCCTCGGCGCACTTCTCGCCCACATCACCGGCGGCGCCGACGCCGAGACCTTCCAACCGATGAACGTCAACTTCGGCCTCATGCCCCCGCTGCCCGGCCGATCGAAGAAAGCCGACCGCAAGAAAGCCTACACCGACCGCGCGCGGACGAATTTGGCTCAATGGATCGAACGACTTCCTCCCTGCCGCGAAGCGGTGGGGAGGGGAACCATGCGAAGCATGGTGGAGGGGTAACTAGCGCCGACAGTCGGCGAGTATCGCCGTAACCACTGACTCAAGGTCCCTCATGACATCAATGGCGCTGAATCGGACAACTCGCAGACCCTGTTGTTTAAGCCAGGCGTCGCGACCTTCATCCCGCTGCGGATGATTGCCCATGGAATGGGCTTCCCCGTCCACTTCGACCACGAGCCGGGCCGCAGGGCAGTATAAATCGACGATACAGCGCCCGATCGGATGCTGTCGCCTGAATTTCATCCCAGCCGGACGTTTGCGCAGCACCTGCCAGAGCACACCCTCGGGCAAAGTCATCTCCCGCCTTAACCCCCGGGCGCGGATGACAAGCTCGTTCTTCTCCCGGCGTGGCGCCATGTACCCCTCCACCATGCCCTGCATGGTTCCCCTCCCCATCGCTTCGCGAGGGGGAGGAACATCAGTCGTCGTTATTTTCGGCGACCTGTGCGGGTTGCGGCCTGCCGCAGCTGCAGGTCTTGCGCTTTGACGGCGGCGGGGCGGTGGTCGCGAGTTCGGCCTCGGTCAGCCATCCCTTGCGTCCCTGATCCGCGGCCTGGAACTTCTGGATTCCCTTCATCGCATATTCCTGGAACGACAGCTGGCCATTGTGGTCGAGGTCGAGCTTGTCGAAATTCCTGCGCCGGGCGGCCAGATATTCATCGGCTTCTACCTTCCCGTCCTTGTTGTGGTCGTAACGGCTGAAGCGCTTCTCTGCGCGGCTTTGCGGGCTCGCCTCCGGGGCCTGGAGCGGCTGACCGCTGCTCAGCATCGATGCGCTGTAGGCGCGCGGCGCGGGCGCAGCCGGAAGCCCCGGCCGGACGTCGGCGCGCGACTGCCAGATCAGGAAAGCGCCGGTGAGTAACAGGAAGCAGGACGCGGCGCCGGCGAGGAAACGCAACATGACAATCTCCCTCGGATGAGGAGATTCGGCACGGCTGTTCATCTCCGAAACGGAGCGGCTCGTGTCAACTACGGCTTGGGAAGGCGTCCGCTGAAGCGATGGCGGAGCATTGCCGCGGCGCGGCCGGGCGTCCCTTCGCGCTCGAACGGTTCGCCGCGGCGGGCATCGCGCGCCGCGACGGCCGCGAGCATGGCGAGCGGGCGAAGCGGTCCTGGGAAGCGCACGCCGGCGAGGCCGCGGGCGAAGGTCCGCGCCTGCTCGACGAGCGTGCCGCGCGAATCCGCGTCGCTGCAGTACCGTGCAGCGTCGACCAGTGCCCACAGCCCGCCGGCGGCCTGGATCCGCTCGTCGGCACAACTCAGCGCCCGCGCGCCGAGGCCGAACAGCAGATTGCCGCGAAACCAGATTCCCTCGCTCGTCTGGACCGTCCACGGGAACGGATCGAACAGCCTGAGCCACCCGCTTTCGAGTGCGGCGAGCTCGCGGCCGGTCACGCCGCGCGGAATGAGCTCGCGCGCTACCGCCTGCAGCCGCGGCTCGGCGGGCGCGCTCGCGCCTTCGTCCAGCTCCTCGAGCCGCTCGCGCCACCAGGCGAGGCGGATTGGCCCCAGCATCGGCTCCTTGGTCGATCGGACGACGTCGCCCATCGCGCGGTCGATCGCGAACAATGCGGCGAGCGCGCCGCGGTCGCGTGGCGCGACGTAGGTCAGCGCCAGCCCGAGATCCGCGCCTAACACGCGCTTAGCGGTAAGTGACGGCCTTCACCGCCTCGACAACCTCGGACGCCTTGATCAGCGCCATTTTCTCGAGATTGGCGGCATAGGGCAGCGGCACGTCGGCGTCGGTCACCCGAAGCACCGGCGCGTCGAGATCATCGAAGCCCTCGCTCATCGCGATGGCCATGATCTCCGAGCTGATCGAGCATACCGGCCAGCCCTCCTCCACCACCACCATACGGTTGGTGCGCTTGAGGCTTTCGAGCACCGTTGCCTTGTCGAGCGGGCGCAGCGTCCTGAGGTCGATGACCTCGGCGTTGATGCCCTGCCCCATCAGCTCCTGCGCGGCTTCAAGGGCCACGCCGACACCGATCGAGTAGCTGACGATCGTCACGTCCTTGCCAGGCCGAACGATCCGCGCCTTGCCGATCGGAAGCAAGTAATCGTCCATCTGCGGCACGTCGAAATGCTGGCCATAGAGTAGCTCGTTCTCGAGGAAGACGACCGGGTCCGGGGTGCGGATTGCGGCCTTCAGCAACCCCTTGGCATCGGCGGCGCTGTACGGCGAGATCACGATCAGGCCCGGCACATGGGCGTACCAACTGCCGTAATTCTGGCTGTGCTGAGCAGCGACGCGCGCGGCGGCGCCGTTGGGACCGCGAAACACCACCGGACAGCGCATCTGGCCGCCGGACATGTAATTGGTCTTGGCGGCCGAATTGATGATGTGGTCGATCGCCTGCATCGCGAAGTTGAAGGTCATGAACTCAACGATGGGCCGAAGCCCGCCCATCGCCGCGCCGGTGCCGAGCCCGGCGAAGCCATATTCGGTGATCGGGGTGTCGACGACGCGCTTTGCGCCGAACTCCTCGAGCAGGCCCTGAGTCACCTTGTAGGCGCCCTGATACTCGGCGACTTCCTCGCCCATCACAAACACGCGTTCGTCAGCGCGCATCTCTTCGGCCATCGCGTCGCGCAGCGCCTCGCGCACCGTCATCGAGACCAGCGGCGTGCCCTCGGGCACGTCGGGGTCGTCGTGGGTCGCCGCGACGTCGGCGACGAGATCGCGTGCCGCGGTCTCGAACACGTGCGGCGTCGGCGTCGATTCATCCTGCTGCGACGCCGGCTCCGGCACTGAAGGCGTTTCGGTCGATGCAGGCTTGGGCTGCTCCCTGGTGTCCGACACCGGCTCGGCGGCGGGCGCGCTCACCTGCTCGCCATCGCCGGCCAGGATCGCGATCGGCTGGCCGACCTTCACCCCGTCGGTTCCCTCGGGCACCAGGATCTTCGCGATCTTCCCCTCGTCGACGGCTTCAAACTCCATCGTCGCCTTGTCGGTCTCGATCTCGGCGAGGATGTCGCCCGACTTCACCTCGTCGCCTTCCTTGACCAGCCACTTGGCGAGCGTCCCCTCCTCCATGGTCGGAGAAAGGGCTGGCATCTTCAGCTCGACGGCCATCAATAGCTCTCCACCAGGACGTCGGTGTAGAGCTCGGACGGCGCCGGCTCCGGGGCTTCTTCAGCGAACTTCGCAGCGCCGACGACGATGTCCTTGATCTCCTTGTCGATCGCTTTCAATTCCTCTTCCTTGACGCCCATCTTTTCCAGCTCGCGCTCGGCGTGGGTGATGGGGTCGCGATGCTCGCGCACGTCCTGCACCTCCTCGCGAGTCCGGTACTTGGCCGGGTCGCTCATCGAGTGACCGCGGTAGCGGTAGGTCAGGAACTCGATGATGATCGGCCCCTTGCCGCTTCGGGTCCATTCGAGCGCCACGTCAGCCGCGCCGCGCACCGCGAGCACGTCCATGCCGTCGACCTGCAGACCCGGGATCCGGTGGCTCTCGCCCCGGCGGTAGAGCATTGGCTCGGACGACGAGCGCTTGATGCTGGTGCCCATCGCATATTGATTGTTCTCGATCGCGTAGATCACCGGCAGATCCCACAGCTTGGCCATGTTGAAGGCCTCGTAGACCTGGCCCTGGTTGACCGCGCCGTCGCCGAGATAGGTGAGGCAGACGCCGCCGTCTTCGGCGTACTTGTGCTTGAACGCGAGGCCGGTGCCGAGCGGCACCTGGGCGCCGACGATGCCGTGGCCGCCGTAAAAGCCGTGGTCGACGCTGAACATGTGCATCGAGCCGCCCTTGCCGTGCGAAATGCCCGCCTCGCGCCCGGTCAGCTCGGCCATGATCACCTTCGGGTCGATGCCGAAAGCGAGCATATGCCCGTGATCGCGGTAGCCGGTGATGACGCTGTCCTTGCCGACGGTCATCGCCGACTGAAGCCCCACGGCGACCGCTTCCTGGCCGATGTAGAGGTGACAGAAACCGCCGATCAGCCCCAATCCATAGAGCTGGCCCGCCCGCTCCTCGAAGCGGCGGATCAGGAGCATTTCGCGATAGAGCTTGAGCAGCTCGTCCTTCGACGCCTTGTAGCGCTTGGGTTGCGGCGGCCGCGGAATGTCGTTGGCGTCGGTTTCGGGAACGGCAGCTTTCTTCGCGGAACGCGCCACGGCACTCTCTCTCAGATTGGAAGCGGTTCCGCCTATAAGAGGCGGTTCAACATGCGGCAACCGCTCGTCAGTTGAGCGGGACGATCACCTCGTCCGGGCGCACCAGCCCGAGCTGCTTGCGCACCAGCTCGTCGGCCATGTCGGGATCGGCCTTGTTCGGGTCGAGCAGCTGGGCGCGGTGCTTGAGTTCCGCCCGCTGCTGCTGGAGCTGGGCGAGCTCCGCCTGCCGTTCCTTGAGTGCTCGGTGGTAGCCGCCCCAGGCGAGGATTCCGTTCGGCCCTGCGATCGCGTGCCCGGCGAAAGTGCCGACGACGATCAGCGCCAGCGCGGGCAATGCCGCGCGGCGAATGAGCTCGAAAATGTGCTTACCTCCCCGCACTCCGCCAAGGAATCACGAAGGAGTCGGAAGCGCAAGCAAAAAGAATGGTTTGGTGGATATTCTGGGGAAAAACTTGTGGATCAGCTTGGTCGATACGCCTTCAGCACCCCGCGGCCGCCGTACCTTGCCGTGTCCCCCAGCTCCTCCTCGATCCTGAGCAGCTGATTGTATTTCGCGGTCCGATCGGACCGCGCTAGGCTTCCGGTCTTGATCTGCCCGCAGCTGAGCGCAACCGCGAGGTCGGCGATGGTAGAATCCTCGGTTTCGCCCGAGCGGTGCGACATTACCGCGGTGTAGCCGTTGGTCTGGGCGAGTTTCACCGCGTCGATCGTCTCGGTGAGCGTACCGATCTGGTTGACCTTGATCAGGATCGAATTGGCGATTCCGTGGTCGATGCCCCACTGCAGCCGCTTCACATTGGTCACGAACGCATCGTCGCCGACCAGCTGGACGCGATTCCCCAGCTTGTCGGTGAGGATCTTCCACCCCTCCGCATCGTCCTCGGCCATCCCGTCTTCGATCGAGGCGATGGGATAGTCCGACGCCAGCGACACATAATAATCGGCCATCTCGGCAGGCGTCAGGCTCTTCCCTTCCCCGCTGATTTCGTAGCGGCCCTCCTTGAAGAACTCACTTGCCGCCGGATCCATCGCCAGGAGCACGTCGTCCCCAAGCTTGTACCCCGCCGCGCTCACCGCTTTGTCGATGAAGTCCAGCGCCTCGCGCGGCGAGTCGATCGCAGGCGCGAACCCGCCTTCGTCACCGACCGATGTTGAAAGGCCGGCCGAATGGAGCGCGCTCTTCAGCGCATGGAAAATCTCCGCCCCGCAGCGCAGCGCCTCGGCGAAGTCCGGCGCTCCGACCGGCATCACCATGAATTCCTGGAAGTCGAGCTTGTTGTCAGCGTGCACACCGCCGTTCAGGATGTTCATCATCGGCACCGGCAGAAGGTTTGCATCGACGCCGCCGACATAGCGGTAGAGCGGAAGACCGAGCGCGTCCGCCGCCGCCTTTGCCGTCGCCAAACTCACGCCGAGGATCGCGTTCGCGCCCAGCCGGCCCTTGTTCTCTGTCCCGTCGAGCGCGATCATCTCGGCGTCGATCGCGGCCTGGTCCTCGGCTTCCATGCCGACCACGGCCTCGGCAATCTCGCCGTTGACCGCCTGAACCGCCTTCGAGACTCCCTTGCCGCCCCAGCGGCTCTTGTCGCCGTCGCGAAGCTCGACCGCTTCGTGAGCGCCCGTCGAAGCGCCCGACGGGACCGCCGCACGGCCCATGCTTCCGTCCTCGAGCGTCACGTCAACCTCGACCGTCGGATTGCCCCGGCTGTCGAGGATCTGACGGGCGTGGACGTCGACGATTGCAGTCATGGCTTTCCTTCTTGCGCAAGCGTAACAATATGAGGGCGTGCGAGCGGCTATAAGCCGAGCGCCGGACCGTGCAACTTTCAGTCCATCGGACCGGAACGAGGCGCGCGGCTCGCAGGTTTGAGTCGGCAAAGGAGGACCCGCGATGGCTGACCAACGAACTGCTGACTTGCCCGAAGGAACCGACACTGTGATTGCAGGTGCGAGCGGCGGCGCGATCGCCTCCGATCCGAACGCCAACGACCAGGGCGGACAGACGATCGACGTCGACGACACTGCGCTCGTCCAGAAAAAGACGATCCCCGCTCCGAGAAGCGACGCCGAGCGGCCGGTGACCGGCAGCGGAAGCGCTGAAGGTGGGCTGGCCGATCGTATCCGCAGCGGCCGCGACCGAATCGCGAGCCAGGCCGGTGACAAGGCGCGCGGGTTCGTCAGCCAGGGGCTCGAGCGCACTTCGGAGGCGCTCGCCAACGTCGCCAAGATGATCGGCGACACCGCGCCGGGAATCGATGACCGCCTCGGCGAGAGCTACGGTGATTACGCCCGGCGCGCGGCCGGCACGATTGAGAATGTCGCCAATACCATCGCCGAAAAGGACCCCGACGAGCTGATCGAGGACACCCGCAGCTTCGTCCGCGACAGCCCGGGAATCGCGCTTGCCGGCGCGGCCGTCGTCGGCTTCGTCGTGGCTCGGCTGCTCAAGACGGGCCTCGCCCGTGACGACGATCAGGACGACGAGGACTGATGCTCAAACCGGCCGAGCCGTCTCCGCCGCCCGAGCGCCCGATCGGCGAGCTCGTTCATGAGCTCGTCGAAGAGGGCAAGGCTTACGCGCGGGCGGAGGCCGACCTGGCCAAGGCGATCGCCGCCGCGAAGGGAAAAGCACTGGCGCTTCCTGCGGGGTTGCTGCTCATGGCGCTGATCGTGCTTCAATCGGCAGTCACGATCCTCGCTGTCGGCATTTTCGCAGCGCTGTCGCCGTTGATCGGCCCCATCCTCGCAGCGATCGTCGCGTCGCTGATCTTCTGCGCGATTGCCGGCGGCCTAGCCTGGTGGGGCATCGAGCAGGCGAAGCGCGCACTATGACCGACAGCCCGGAAATCGCCGCCGCTCGAAGCGAGGTCGACCGCCGCCGTTCGCGGCTGATGGGCACGGCCCATGAGCTGCAGGCGAGGCTCAGCCCCGGGACGCTCGCCAAGGGCGCTTGGCAGGGCGCCAAGGAAAAAGGCGCCGACCTCGCCGAAGACGCTGTCGACGCGGTTCGCGCCCGGCCGCTCGCCGCGACCGGCGTGGTCGCCGCGATCACCATGTTCCTCGCGCGCGAGCCGTTGATGGATCTCGCCGGGCGGCTCGTCGACGGCGCGAAGAGAAAATCGAAGAAGCGGCCGAAATCGCCGCACAAACAGAAAACGGAGGCAGCCGAATGACCGACCAGCGCACCACTTCCAGCGAGGCGCAGGACAACGGCGCGCGTCAGCGCGCGATCGAGACTTATGAAGGCTTGTCCGATCGCGCCGCCGACACGCTCGGCCAGGCGCCGCTCCTCGCGCTTGCGGGCGGACTTGCGGCCGGCGCGCTGATCGCCGCCCTGCTCCCGCGCACCGACGCCGAAACCCGGCTCGTTCGTCCAACCGCGCGGCGGGTGAAGAAGACCGCCACCGCCGCAGTCGACGCCGCGCGCGACACCGGATCCCAGAGGCTCGACCAAATGGGCCTCAATCGCGAGAAGGGCGAGGAAACGATCCGCAAGCTCCTCGACGATCTGACCGACGCGGCCAAGGCGTCGGCCAGTGCCGCGCTCGATGCCGCGCGCAACGCGAACGATAGCTGACGCGGCACTGCGAATCGTCTAGCGAATCGCCATGAGCAAGCTTCACCTGGTCTTCGGCGGGCGCGTGAAGGACCCGCAGACGCTGAACTTCGACATGAACACGATTGACGTCGTGGGAGTCTACGACAGCTATGCCGCGGCCGAGGACGCATGGCGCGCCGCCGCGCAGCGGAGCGTCGACGATGCCGAGATGAAATATGTGGTCGTTCACCTCCACCGTCTGCTCGAGCCCGACATGGAAGGCGTGATCCCGGGAATTACGCGCCCGAAAGCGCCAGCGGGCTGAAGTCCTCGCATTGCGGCACGTGGACGCAGTCATTCTGGGCACTGGGTATCGGGTCTCCAGTCGTTCGCTTTCGTCATCCAGGGTTGTGACGAGTCTTGCAGCACCAGCACGAGAGCCCGACGCGTCTCGCTTTCACTGTGTGTCAGCGTCATCGGTACGCCACCGTCGACGAAGGCAGTCTCCCCGGCGTGGAGGAGGATCGTCTTATCAGGAGTACGTATGCACTGGATGCCTGCCAACAAATACCAGGCCTCCGGTCCTGGATGCCGATGCACGGGCGTCCCGCCCGGCCCTGGCGGTATGACGCTCTCCATGTAACGTGCTAGATATGTCTTGCCCCGCACAACGTTCAACGGGCCTATCAACGCCTCGCGCTTGCCCTCCTTC
>Ga0070680_100003874_pt1 | contig 11185 bp, 7 predicted proteins | sample KBSC73BmetaG_FD_64672 | JGI IMG/M metagenome (GOLD analysis project Ga0070680, IMG submission 64672) | Corn rhizosphere microbial communities from Kellogg Biological Station, Michigan, USA - KBS C7-3B metaG | ecosystem: Host-associated > Plants > Roots > Rhizosphere | place: USA: Michigan...
TACCGCGCCGCCGCGGCCGATCGTTGGCTCGAGCGGTCGGCTGGGCAGACCGATGCGGCTGCACGCGCCGAAATCGTCGATCAGGTCTGCGGAATTATCTCCGACCCACGATTCTCGGCCTTGTTCGGTGAAGGCTCGCTCGGCGAGGCGCCCCTGGCAGCGACGCTGCCGGACGGTCGCGTAATCGCCGGTACCGTCGACCGGCTGCTGGTCGAGGAAGCGCGGATTTGCGTGATTGACTTCAAGACCGGCCGCGTTCCCGCGAGCGATGCCGACATCCCCAATGCCCACCGGGCGCAAATGGAGGCTTATGTCGATGCGCTGCGGGTCATCTTCCCCGAGCGACGGATAAGCGCTTCCCTCTTGTACACAGCCGGCCCCAAGCTCATCGAACTCTTGCCTTGAGTGCGGTTACGCCAACCCCCATATGGCCGTTAACTTTTGCGAGGAGAATCGTCCGCCATGGCCACCAAGACGGTCACCGATCAGAGCTTTTCAACCGACGTACTCGGCGCCGATGGGCCGGTGCTGGTCGATTTCTGGGCCGAATGGTGCGGTCCGTGCCGGATGATTGCGCCGGCGCTCGAGGAGATCGCCAACGATCTCGGCGACAAAGTGACGGTGGCCAAGCTCAATATCGACGAAAATCCCGACACGCCGGGCCGTTACGGCGTGCGCGGAATCCCGACCATGCTTCTGTTCAAGGGCGGCCAGCCCGTCGCCCAGAAGGTTGGCGCTGCGCCGCGCAGCCAGATCCAGCAGTGGCTGGAAAGCAATCTCGCCGCCTCCTCCGAGGTGCGCCAGGCCTGAAGGCTATCCGGGTGGCTCGGTCCCCTTGAGCCCTCGCGTGTCCGGTCTGAACTTCTCGTGCCGCGGGAGCTCATCCTTCGGCTCGAACCAGCCTATCCGGCTTCCCCAAAAGATATGGAACTCAGGAGCGATCGCTTCGGGATCGTCGAGCGTCGCGACGCTGAAATCGACCGTTTCCGGTTGGTGATCGACCTTCATCAGGAAGGGCGTGCCGCACGCTCCGCAGAATAAGCGGTGCCCGAAGCTCGACGAGGCGACCGACCGCACCTCGTCCGCGCCCTTGGTCCACGCGAAGTCGCCCTCGGGCACGCTCGCGAACACCATCGCCGGGCTCCCGCTGTTCAATTGGCACGTGCGGCAGTGGCACCAGCCGCAATCGAAGGGGGCGCTGCGAAGCTCATACCGCACCGCTCCGCACAGGCATCCGCCGGTCAAACCTGTCATCTCGTTCACGGCCCCTTTAATTGACTACGGCTAGGGCGCTCCTTACATCGCCCGCGACAGTTTCCCGAGAGCGTTGGCGAGAGCTTTTCCGGCCTGGTGAACGCGCGGATTTTAAAAGGATTTCATGTGTTCGCCGCAGTGGCAAAGAGCATCTTCGGATCGGCCAACGACCGCTATGTCCGCGGGCTTGGCAAATATGTCGACGCGGTCAACGCGCTCGAGCCTTCGATCCAGGCGTTGTCGGACGACGAGCTGCGCGCGCAGACCGAGAAATTCCGCGAGCGGCTGGCGAACGGCGAAAAGCTCGACAGCCTGCTTCCCGAAGCATTCGCCACCGTGCGCGAGGCCGCGATTCGAACGCTCGGTCAACGCCACTATGACGTCCAGCTGATCGGCGGAATCGCGCTTCACCGGGGCGAGATCGCCGAGATGAAGACGGGCGAAGGCAAGACCCTGGTCGCCACCCTGGCCGTTTATCTGAATGCGCTGGAGCGCAAGGGCGTCCACGTCGTCACGGTCAACGACTATCTCGCCCGCCGCGATGCCGACTGGATGGGCCAGATCTACCGCTTCCTCGGGATGACCGTGGGGGTGGTGGTTCCCAATCTTTCCGACGAGGAGCGGCGCGAGGCATATAACAGCGACATCACCTACGCGACCAATAACGAGCTCGGCTTCGATTACCTGCGCGACAATATGAAATATTCGCGCGAGCAGATGGTCCAGCGGCCGTTCAATTTCGCGATTGTCGACGAAGTGGACTCTATCCTCATCGACGAAGCGCGGACTCCGCTGATCATCTCGGGCCCGACCGACGACAAGTCGGAACTCTATATCGCGGTCGACAAATTGGTGAAGACGTTCCAGCCAACCGATTACGAACATGACGAGAAGCAGCGGACGGTCGTCCTCACCGAGGAGGGCACCGAGAAGGCCGAGCGGATGCTCGAGGAAGCGGGCCTGATCGAGGGCCGGAACCTCTACGACATCGCCAATACCCAGGTCGTCCACCACCTGAACCAGGCGCTCGCCGCCAACGTCCGGTTCAAGAAGGACATCGATTATATCGTGAAGGACGGCAAGGTCGTCATCATCGACGAGTTCACCGGCCGGATGATGGAGGGGCGCCGCTGGTCCGACGGGCTTCACCAGGCGGTCGAGGCCAAGGAAGGCGTGGCGATCGAGCCCGAGAACCAGACGCTCGCCTCGATCACCTTCCAGAACTATTTCCGTATGTATCCGAAGCTGTCGGGAATGACCGGCACGGCCATGACCGAGGCGCCGGAATTCTTCGACATCTACAAGATGAACGTGGTCGCCATCCCGACCAACGTGCCGGTCCAGCGCAGGGACGAGGATGACGTCTTCTACAAGACGATGCCCGAAAAGTTTGCGGCGATTACCGAAGAGCTCAAGGAAAAGCAGCAGACCGGCCAGCCCGCGCTAGTGGGCACGATTTCAATCGAGAAATCGGAAATGCTGTCCGAATATCTCGAGAAGGCCGGCGTCAAGCACTCGGTGTTGAATGCCCGCTTCCACGAGCAGGAGGCGCATATCGTCGCGCAGGCCGGCCGCCTCGGCATGGTGACGATCGCCACAAACATGGCCGGACGCGGGACCGACATCCAGCTGGGCGGCAACATCGAGTTCCGGATCAACGATGAGCTCGCAGATATGGACGACGGCCCCGATAAGGAGGCCGCGATCGAGCGCATCCGCCGCGAAGTCGCTGAGGAAAAGCAGAAGGTGCTCGAAGCGGGCGGTCTCTACGTTCTCGGGACCGAGCGCCACGAGAGCCGCCGCATCGATAATCAGCTGCGCGGCCGCTCTGGCCGCCAGGGTGATCCCGGCCTGTCCAAATTCTACCTGAGCCTGGACGACGACCTGCTGCGCATCTTCGGGCCGCAGACGATGTTCTCGCGCCTGATGAACAAGAATCTCGAGGATGGCGAAGCGATCGTATCCCCGTGGATTTCGAAGGCGATCGAGACCGCCCAGAAGAAGGTCGAGGCGCGCAACTACGACATCCGCAAGCAGGTCGTCGAATTCGACGACGTGATGAACGACCAACGCAAGGTCATCTACGAGCAGCGCGCGGACATCATGGACGCCGAGAGCGTCAGCGACGTGATCAACGACATGCGTTCGGAGACCGCTGCGGCAATCGTGGCGGTGAATTGCCCCGCGGGCACCTATCCGGAGCAGTGGAACATCGACAGCCTCAAGGAGAGCGTTGAAGCGGTGTTCGGGCTCCAGCCGCCGGTCGACGAATGGCTCCAGGAAGATTCGGTCGACCCGCTGATGATCAGCGAACGGCTGCAGAAGCTGGCCGAGGAGGCGATGACCGCCAAGCTCGAAGGATTCGACCTTGAGCATTGGGGCTATGTCGAAAAGCAGATCCTGCTGCAGGTGCTCGACCAGCACTGGAAGGAGCATCTCGCGACGCTCGACGCATTGCGCCAGGTGATCCACCTCAGGAGCTATGCGCAGAAGAAGCCGATCGACGAATATAAACAGGAGGCCTTCCTGCTGTTCGAGCGGCTGCTGGTGTCTATCCGTGAGGACGTGACCCAGAGGCTGATGCGGGCGCAGGTCCAGCTCGAGCCGGCGCCGCCGCCTGTGCTTCCGGACTTCATCACCCAGCACCTCGACCCCTTCTCGGGCGAGGACAATACGGACGACATTGACGCGTCGACGGGCGCAGTGCTGTCGAGCATTCCGTTCGGGATCATTCCCCAGCAGCCGCTTCCGCAGCGTGAAATGGAAGGGGGCGTGGTGGAAGCGCCGATCAGCCGCAACGCGCCGTGCCCGTGCGGGTCGGGCAAGAAGTACAAGCATTGCCACGGGCAGCTCGCGTAGCTGCCCCCGCCGTGGGGGCGGTCGACCGCTCGGCATTGAGGCGCGCCTACCGGCCCGACGAGGAGCAGGTCGCGAAGGAGCGCGTCGATCAGGCGAGGCTGGGCCCGGCTGAGCTGGGCGAAGCCGCGGCGACGGCGCGGGCGCTGGTCAAGGGCGTCCGGGCACACAAGCCGTCCGGCGTCGACGCCTTCCTTCACGCTTACGACCTCGGCTCAGATGAGGGCATAGCGATGATGTGCCTCGCCGAGGCACTTCTGCGAATCCCCGACGCGCATACGGCCGACGAACTGATCGCCGACAAGCTCTCAGGACCGGATTGGTCGGAGAAGCTCGGACGGTCTGGGTCGGCCTTCGTCAACGCCGCGACCTTCTCGCTTCTGCTGACCGGCAAGGTGCTCGAAGGCGCACAGGACCGATCGGACAATTGGAAGGCAGCGCTGGGCCGTGCCGTGGGCCGTCTCGGTGAGCCGGTCGTCCGCACCGCCGTCCGCGAGGCGATGAAAATCCTCGGCCGCAACTTCGTGTTCGGCCGGACGATCGACGAAGCGCTGCAACGCGCGAAGCCGGAGCGGGCGCGCGGGCTCAGCCACAGCCACAGCTTCGACATGCTTGGCGAGGCCGCCAAGACCTATGCCGACGCTGAGCGCTACGCCGAAGCCTACCGAAGCGCGCTCGACCGCATCGCTACCCAGGCAAATGGAGGATTCAGGCGGTCGCCTGGAATTTCGGTGAAGCTGACCGCGCTCCATCCCCGGTTCGAATACACGCACCGCGAGGAAGCGCTGGCCCAGGTGGTCCGCGTTACGCGCGACCTCGCGCTCCAGGCGGCCAAAGCTGACGTCCATTTCACCATCGATGCCGAGGAGGCCGACCGGCTCGAGCTCCAGCTCGACGTGTTCGAGGCTTTGCTCGCGGACGACGAGCTGTTCGCCGACGGTTGGGGCGGTCTGGGGATCGCGATCCAGGCCTACCAGAAGCGCGCCGCGCCCCTGTGCGACTGGATGATCGAAGCGGCTCGGGCGCACGGCCGCAAGCTGATGGTGCGGCTGGTCAAGGGTGCGTACTGGGACACGGAGATCAAGGCTGCGCAGGTCGGCGGCCTCACCGACTATCCGGTGTTCACCCGCAAGGTCGCGACAGACGTCTCATACCTCGCTTGCGCCAAGAAGCTGCTCGCCGCCGGGGACGTGATCTATCCTGCCTTTGCGACGCACAACGCCAATACCATCGGCCAGGTGAAGGCGCTCGCAGGCTCTCGCGAATTCGAATTCCAGCGTCTCCACGGGATGGGCGAAGAACTGTACGAGGAGCTCGCCAAGCTCGAGCGGCACATCGGCGACGCGGCGACCCCGGTCCGGATCTACGCTCCGGTCGGAAGCCACAAGGAGCTGCTTGCCTACCTCGTCCGGCGCCTGCTCGAGAACGGCGCGAATTCCAGCTTCGTCAACCGGATCGCCGACGAGCAGGTGTCGATCGACGAACTGGTGCGCGATCCTGTCGCGGAACTCGCGGCGCTGGAGCCGAAACGCAACCCGAAGATCATCCTTCCGCCTGACCTGTTCGGACCCGGCAGGCGCAACAGCGCCGGAGTCGACCTCAGCGATCCGCTGGTGCGGGAGCCGCTGCTGGAGCGGTTGAAAGCGCTCGAGACGCGCAACTGGACTGCGAAGCCAGGTCTCGGGAAGGGCGAGCCGCGGGCGATCGTGTCACCCTTCGATCACCGGATTACCGTCGGAACCACCTACGAAGCGAGTGCGGGGGACGTCGATCGCATGGTCCGCGCCGCCCATGCCGCGCAGGTCGAGTGGGACGCACTTGGCGGCGAAGCTCGCGCGCGCCTGCTCGAACGCACCGCCGACCTCTACGAAGCGCATGCCGAAGAGTTTTTCTCTCTGTGCATTCGCGAGGCCGGCAAGACCCTGATCGACGCGATCCTCGAGGTGCGGGAGGCGGTCGATTTCCTGCGCTTTTATGCGTCCGAGGCGCGGCGGCAGTTCACGAGCCCGCTACCGCTGCCCGGTCCGACGGGTGAGCAGAACGAGCTTCGTCTCCACGGCCGGGGCGTGATCGCGAGTATTTCGCCGTGGAATTTTCCGCTCGCCATCTTCACCGGCCTCACCTCGGCGCCGCTCGCGGCCGGCAATGCCGTTATCACCAAGCCCGCAGGGCAAACGCCGCTGATCGGCGCCCTCGCGGTCGAACTGATGCACCGGGCCGGCATTCCGAAGGACGTTGTGCAGCTCGCCCCCGGTTCAGGAAGGATCGTCGGCGGAACGCTGACTGCTCATCCGCTTCTTGCAGGCGTCGTCTTCACCGGCTCGACCGAGACTGCACGGCAGATCAATCGCACACTCGCAGAGCGCGACGGCCCGATCATTCCGTTTGTCGCAGAAACGGGCGGCCAGAATGCGATGATCGTCGACAGCTCGGCGCTTCCCGAGCAGGTCACGCGCGACGTCATCTCCTCGGCCTTCCAGAGCGCCGGCCAACGCTGCTCCGCGTTGCGGGTGCTGTTCGTCCAGGAGGACGTCGCCGACGGCATGATCAAGATGATCGCCGGCGCCATGGAGGCGCTGAACGTCGGCGATCCGCGCGAGCTTTCGACCGATGTCGGCCCGGTCATCGACAAGGCTGCGAAGAAGGTGCTCGACGAGCATCTCGACTGGCTCGACAAGAATGCGAAGAAGATCTGCCGATTGGAGCCGCCGAAGGAGGCGACGAACGGCTGTTTCGTCGCGCCGGCCCTTTATGAGATCCAGTCGCTAAGCGAATTGGATCGGGAGAATTTCGGCGCGATCCTCCATGTCATCCGTTTTGCGGCGGACGAACTCGACAAGGTCGTCGAGGCGATCAACACGACGGGGTACGGGCTCACGCTCGGGCTCCAAAGCCGAATCGACACGGTGCGCGACTATGTCGAGGAGCATGCCCGCGTCGGCAATTTCTACGTCAACCGCAACCAGATCGGCGCCGTTGTCGAAAGCCAGCCGTTCGGCGGCGAGGGGCTCAGCGGCACCGGTCCGAAAGCCGGCGGGCCGCATTATGTCGCGCGGTTCGCGATCGAACGGGTGACCTGCATCGACACGACGGCCGCGGGCGGCAACGCCTCGCTGATGGCGTCCATCGATGGCTAGCCTTACGGCGCGCCTACAACCTCGTCCGCGCGACTTTCGAGCCTGAGCTCGTCTTCCAGATTCTCGCGGTCGCGCCCGATGGTCGCGGTCGCGCAGTGCGTCCCTTCGATGAAATAACGGGCGACGAAGGATCCGCTGTCGAAACCGCCTTCGCAGGTGACCGCGTCCCAGCCGCTCGCGCGCCCGACATAGCGGATAGAAACACCATATTGCTCGGTCCAGAAGAAGGGCGCGGAGTCGAAGCGCTTGCGTTCGCCGAGCATGTTGGCGGCGACCGCTTCGCCCTGCCGCTCGGCGACGACCCAATGCTCGATTCGCGCCCGCTCGCCCGAGATGGGCTCGGGATAGGCGGCGATGTCGCCGGCGGCGTAAATCCCGGGGACACTCGTTTCCAGGAATTCGTCGACCACCACGCCATTGTCGACCGCGGCCCCGGCGCTCTCGGCAAGGCCGGTCCGGGGGTGGACGCCGATACCGAGGAGAACGAAGTCGCCGCTCACTCTCCCGCCGTCGGCGAGCGTGACGGCCTCGCCATCGAACCCGGTCACGACCGAGCTGAGGTGGAAGCGCACCCCGTTGCGCTCGTGCAGCGCCTGGAGCTGCTGGCCAACTTCCTTGCCGAATACGCGGTCGAGCGGCACTTCTTCGACGGAGACGATGTCGACCTCTACGCCGCGATGGCGCAGCGCCGCTGCGGCTTCGAGCGCGATGAAGCTCGCGCCGATGATCACGGCGTGCGCGCCGGCCTTCGCCTGCCCGATGATCGTCCGGGCATCAGCGACGGTGCGGAGCATGTGGACGTTGTCGCGGTCGAAGCCCGGCACGTTGAGGTGGTTCGGTTCTCCGCCGGTCGCGATCAGCAGGCGGTCGAACGGCAACTCGTCGCCGGAAGCGCAGCGGACGGTCTGTCCCGCGGCGTTCACCTGGTTGACCTCCGTCGAAAGGCGAAGGTCGATGTTGTTCTCGCGGTACCAGTCGTCGCCCCGGAGCCACAGCCATTCTTCCGGCATTCCGCCGGCGAGATAGTCCTTGGACAGGTTCGGGCGATCGCACGGGGGGTCGGAATCGGCGCTGAGGATGGTGATGTCACCGGCAAAGCCGATCCGCCGAAGCTCATGCGCACAAGCCAGGCCGGCGGCGCCACCGCCGACAATCACGACCTTGCGGACGTCGGTCTGCACGTGCGGAGACTGGGGCTCAGCCTCGACCTTGCGCCTGACGAACGCCTTGTCGCCTTCGACCTCCACTTGCCACCGATCGACCGGGTCGAGCGCCGGGGCGCGAAGCGCGGCGCCTGTTCGAAGGTCGAAACAGGCGTGGTGGAGCGGGCAGCGGACGCTGGTGTGTCCGATCACGCCGTCGGCGAGATTCCCGCCATAATGGGTGCAGGTCCCGCCGACCGCGTAGAACTGGCCGTCGATGTTGGACAGCAGCACTGCATCGTCGCCGACCCGACCGGCCACCGTGGCGCCGTCGGCAACTTGGGAAAGGCCGATCCCTTCGGAGAAGTCGGGACCGGTCGCGCTTGCTGCTTCACCCACCTGCGTTCGCCTCCTGCTCGGTCCAATTATTGGATAGCAGCACGCGGCGAAAGGTTCCTTGTGCGCGGGAGAAGAAGATGGCTCCCCGGGCCTGATTCGAACAGGCGGCCGTCCGATTAACAGTCGGATGCTCTACCGCTGAGCTACCGGGGAGCAGCCCATCAGGGCGCCGCGGCTAGATAGCGTAGCACACCTTAAAGGCAAGTATTCAAGTCGCGAACTGCTCCATGGCAATGCGTTCATCGAGCGCGTGCTCCGGATCGAAGAGGAGGGTCAGCGATCGGTCGCGATCCAGGCGGATCTCGACCTTTGCGACGTCGCGGACCTCGGTCTGGTCGGCGACCGCCGAGACGGGCCGGTTATGAGCCTCCAGGATCGCCAGGCGAACGGCCGTATCGTCGGGCAGGATCGCGCCGGACCAGCGGCGCGGGCGGAAGGGGCTGATCGGGGTCAGCGCGAGCATTCGCGCCTGAAGCGGAAGGATCGGCCCGCGCGCCGAAAGATTGTAGGCGGTCGAGCCCGCGGGCGTCGCGACCAGCACGCCGTCGCAGGCGAGCTCCGGCAACGCGACGCGGCCGTTCACCGAAATCTCGATCTTGGCTGTCTGGCGGGTCTCCCTCAACAGCGAGACTTCGTTGATCGCGGCGTGCGTGAAGCTCTTGCCCGCAACGGTCGTCGCTTTCATTTCGAGCGGCGCGACGCGGATTGCCTTCGCTTCTCCGATCCGGTCCGGAAGGCGATCGATCCGCCACTCGTTCATTAGGAATCCCACGGTGCCGCGGTTCATCCCGAAAACGGGCACGCAACGGCGGTTCCCGTCGAGCATTTCGTGTAGAGTCTGGAGCATGAAGCCGTCGCCGCCAAGCGCGACCAGCACCTCCGCCCGATCCGCCTCGGCAAATGTGAATCGCCGCCGTAGGAGAGCCTCCGCAGCCCTGGCGACCTCGGTATGCGAGGAGAGGAGGCCGATGCCCCGGCTCGACAGGTCCAATGGCGCCTTTCCGCCTGACTGGGCTGCGTCCGCGTTCAACCGTCGCTCCTAGCGCCGTTCCCGAAGAGGCGCAGAATAGGAGAATCGGCGCTCGAGGTCACTGTCCCGATTCGGGGCGCGCCGACTGCAGCCGGTTCCGTGCTGTTCGGCGGGGCGTTAGCGCCCCGACCATGCTGAAGTGGGACAGCATCAACGTTTGGGGGAGGCGCGCGTCCGACGGGGCAACGGTGCCCGTCGCCCCCATTCGCGACGTGATGCTCGAGGCGGTGATTTCGCACGAGCAGATCGATCTGCTCTACCAGCCACTGATCGACGTCCGTTCCGGCGCGATCGTCGGCGCCGAAGCGCTGGCGCGTTCCAGCGTCACTCGGGACGCCGAAAGTCTTTTCGAGAGGGCACATTCGGCAAAGCTTGCCGAACGTCTTTCGCGCCTCGTCCAGCGCAAGGCGCTGCGCTGCGCGGCAGTCTGGGAGGGACCTCTCAAGGGCCTCAAGGTATCGATCAACCTTCTCCCGGCGGACATCAGCCGGTCGGGTTACGAACATTGGCTGCTCGAGGAGGTCGAGGCCGCGGCAATCGACCCCGCCCGAGTGACGCTCGAGATCACCGAGAGCGCGCTCCTCACCGACCGCGAAAGCGTCGCGGCGCGGCTGGCGACGCTGCGCGACACAGGATTTCGGATCGCGGTCGACGATCTGGGGACGGGCTATTCGAGCCTCAATTACCTGACGACTCTTCCGCTCGACACGGTCAAGATCGATCGCGGTCTTGTCGCCCATATCGTCGAACGCGACCGCGACCGGATCGTGGTCAGGACCCTGATCCGCCTCGCCCGCGAGCTCGGCCTCCAGGTTGTCGTCGAAGGGGTTGAGACGGCTGATCAGCTCGCGCTGATCAGGGACTGGGGCTGTGATCTTTACCAGGGCTTCGTCGGATCGGCGCCGCTCAGCCACGAAGAACTGACTCGGTTCGCCAGCGCGGTCTAGGCTGCCTGCCTTTTCTCTCCGCTCGCCGCTACGCGTGCGAGCCCGCGCGACAGCTGCAGGGCTCCGGTCAGCCGGGCCTCGGAGGTGGGCCAATTGCGGGTGATCGTCATCTTGCTGTCGGGTCTCAGCTTCGCGGCGCCTTTTAAGCGCTCGATATAGGAGAGCAGCGCCGAAAGATCCGTGAAGCCGCCGTCGGCAAAGGTGACCACTGCGCCCTTCGCGCCGATATCGAGCTTCGCGATCATTGCCTCGCGGCAATTGAGCTTCACCTCGACGATTTTCATCAGGTTCGCGGTTTCCTCGGGAAGCGCGCCGAAGCGGTCGATCAATTCGGCTGCGAAGGCTTCGATCGCGTTGCGGTCCTCGAGCTCGCCGAGACGCCGGTAAAGGCCCATGCGAAGGTCGAGGTCCGGCACATAT
>Ga0070680_100003881_pt1 | contig 11180 bp, 7 predicted proteins | sample KBSC73BmetaG_FD_64672 | JGI IMG/M metagenome (GOLD analysis project Ga0070680, IMG submission 64672) | Corn rhizosphere microbial communities from Kellogg Biological Station, Michigan, USA - KBS C7-3B metaG | ecosystem: Host-associated > Plants > Roots > Rhizosphere | place: USA: Michigan...
TTGTATGTCGTCTCACGATATTGTCGTTTCGTGATATTAAACTGACGTGGGACGTATCAATTTGACGGCATTTCCGGGCTTCTTCTCCGCAGAGGCAGGCCGGACGCGGAGTTCCGGGCGCTCTTCCGTGCCGAACGTTTGGAGGAGTTCCTGGAAGTTGTTCCCAAGAAAGACAAGGAGCGCAGCTATGAAAGACTATTTCTTTCTCGCCCGCAGTGCGTCCAAAGCGCGTTTGCGGGAAGCCGAAAACGCAAGAAAAAATCGTGCCGAAATCATTAAAGCTTTTTCCCAGGGCAAGGTGAGCCGCCGGGATCTGATGAAGTGGGGATTGATCACGTCGGCTGGCATCCTGGCTCCTGTTTCCGGTTTGAGCCCGTTTGCACCCAGCGTCTACGCTGATGGCGGGAGCAGCATTCCCACAGGCGCGCCGCCCAGTCCGCTGTTCGGCGTGCAAGCCTTCACGCAACCCATGCCTCGGTTCGATGTACTCCCGCGCGATCCGGTCTCCTCGCTCAATCCGGCGCCGCAGGCGGAATCGAACCAGACCCAACAACCCGTTCCTGAAAGCCTGGGCGGCGGCATGGGGCCGATTGAAGGACGTCCTCCGGGACCAGTGTGGGCGCACCAGCAATTCGATCTGCTTCCGCCTCAGGTGGCAATTTCGGCCACCATGGAAGGCGCCAAGGTCAACACGGTTTACAACCCAGGCGTCACCTCTGACTTCAACTCGGGCATTGATGCGTCGGCCCCTTTCCCGCCGCGCTTCCATCCGGATTTGCCTGATCAGGGTCCGTTAGCATTCTGGACCTACCAGGGAACATTTCCGCCCAAGCTGATGCAGGTGCGCTACGGAGGTGACGCGGTTCTATTCCGTCTCAGCAACAAGTTGCCGCCCGATTTTTCTCAGAACGGCGGTTTCGGGCGCATCACCACCACCACGCACGAGCACAACGGGCACCATGGCGCAGAGAATGACGGCTTCACCGGCGCCTATTTCTTCCCCGGTGAGTTTTACGATTATCACTACCCGGTCGTTCTCGCGGGACGGAATACCATCAACACCGACGCCACCGATCCTCGCGCAGGCGGTCCGAATGATGCGGGCGGGATCAACAAGATCGCCGGCGACTGGCATGAAACCATGTCCACCCACTGGTTCCACGATCACATGTTCAGTTTCACCTCGCAGAACGTGTACAAGGGCATGGCTGGAATGTTCAACATTTACAGCGCCCTCGATCGCGGGAATGAGGGATTGAATGACGGCGTGAACCTGCGCCTGCCCTCGGGCACTGCGAAATCGTGGGGCAATCTGGAGTATGACATCAACCTCATGCTGGCCGACAAGGCATGGGACGCGGATGGGCAGCTCTTCTTCGATATCTTTGACTTCGACGGGTTCCTCGGTGATGCCATGACGGTGAACCTGGTCTACAAGCCGTTCTTCGAAGTGGAGCGGCGCAAGTACCGTTTCCGCATACTGAACGGCGCGGTCTCGCGCTTTTTCAAGGTCGCCATTGCCGATGCTTCCGGCAATGCCCAGCCGATGATCTTCATCGCCAACGACGGCAACCTCATGCCCAGCCCCGTTCTCCTCACGCAACTCGATGAGCAGGGGATCGCCGAACGCTATGACATCGTGTTTGACTTCTCCAAGTACAACATCGGTGACAAGCTCTGGATGGTCAACCTGGCCGAACACCAGGACGGCAAGCGGCCGCAAGACGATCTGACGTTGGCGGAGGCATTATCCGGCAATTCCGCCGATCCCTGCGTGGGGAAATTCCTGGAATTCCGCATTGTGCGGGATCCGGCGCAGCCCGATCAGAGCCAGGTTCCTGCTGTCATGATTCCGAATCCCGATCTCTCCAGTATTCCGGTTGCACGGGAGCGGACATTCGAGTTCGGCAGCGGAGGTAACCAGAACCTGAACGATCCGGTCACCACGTTCTTCGGTCCGTGGGGTATCAAAACGGACAATGAGGGGCTGATGGCCAACGCCGATTACGGCCGCATCTCTGCGGCGCCAAAGTTCGGTACACGCGAGGTCTGGACCCTCAAAAATGGCGGCGGCGGATGGGATCACCCCATTCACATCCACTTTGAAGAAGGCCAGGTTCTCGCACGGAACGGGAGCGCAAGCAATGTTCCGGCCTGGGAGAAAGGCCGCAAGGACGTGTATCGTCTTCGTCCCGGCGGCAGCGTCACTTTGACCATTCAATTTCGTGATTTCGGTGGAATGTTCATGGAGCACTGCCACAACACGGTACATGAAGACAACGCCATGCTCTTGCGTTGGGACATCAGCAAGGCGGGAACTCCGTTCCTGGATCCCTTGCCGACGCCAATTCCAAGCCCGCAGGGCGTTACTTTCGAGAACCCGGATGAAATCCTTCCCACCGCTTTCTAAGGCAGTGATGAAGGAGCTTTGAACGTAACCAGTGGTGGCGGGCTGCCTTCCATGCGTGCACTCCTCGCTCAAGCGCATATTCCGGAAGGATACCCGCTCCCTGGTTGGTTTCTCTCGATGTCAGGAGTAGGTCATGTTTCGAAGAGGTTTAACAAGTATTCTCGTTTCCGCCGTGCTGGCTTCAGCCTGCCTGTTTTTCCTGTTCGGGGGACGGGAAGCAGCAGCCAGCGGCCCGCACTGGGGCGCCGACTATTTCCCCAACGTTCCTCTCATCACCCAGGACGGCAAGACCGTGCGTTTTTATGACGACTTGCTGAAGGGCAAAACCGTAGCCATTGAATTGATTTACACCCACTGCGTTGATTCCTGTCCGCTGGAAACAGCGCGGCTCGTACAGGCACAGAAGGTTCTGGGAGACCGCGTGGGTAAGGACATATTTTTCTATTCCATTACCATCGATCCTAAGCGTGATACTCCCGCGGTGCTGAAGGCCTATGCAGAAAAATATCACGTTGGCCCGGGATGGCTTTTTCTAACCGGCAAGCAGGCCGATATTGATCTCATCAGCAAGAAACTCGGGCTCTACTCTGATCCTGATTCAGGTAATCGTGATGGTCATGCCACGCAGTTGCTTGTTGGCAACGTTCCTAACGGCCAGTGGATGCAGAACTCTGCCACAGAGAACCCGCAATTCCTGGCAAATACCCTTCGCACTTACATGGACGGATGGAAAAACCACAGCACGCTGGGAGCGCCCACGTATGCTGCGGCTCCCACTCTGAAAGCCAAATCACCTGGTCAGTACCTGTTCGCCACACGCTGCGTCGCGTGCCATACCATCGGACACGGCGTGCGCATTGGCCCAGACCTGCTGGGTGTTACGAATGTGCGAGACCATGACTGGCTTGCCAAATTCATTCAAAAACCCGACGAGGTGCTGGCGGCAAAAGATCCAATCGCCATGTATCTCTTCAAGAAATACAAGCAGGTTCAAATGCCCAATACACGCCTCGGGCCTGAGGACGTGCAGAAAATTATCGCTTATCTGGAGTTGGAGAGCAGAGAGCTGCAGAAAGGACCTAAAGCTGCGGCCGCTTCAGCGCCGGCGCAGGGCACTCAACAACCAACTCCGGACAATTAGCCACCGATTTTGACTGCGCTCGACCTGCTTTTAGCGGAGAGGACTCGTCTTTATCGAGAGTTCCTCTCCCAGGCGGGCTGCAATCCTGCTACGAAGCAAGGTTTTCCGTTTACCAAATTCATCCACGAGCCGGATGAGATGCTGGCGGCCAGATCCCACAGGACGGTGCCGCGCAGCGTTTGTTCGCTGCCGAATCATGCGCAAAACGTGGGGCCGGCATCCTGAACAGGTGCCGGCCCCGGTTCGCAAGAACAGGTAAGCCGCTTAGTTCGTGAACGTGATTTTCATATTGTCGACAAACACTTTGTATGCGGTTGGAACACCGTTGAGGTCCAGTTGGAAGGCATTGGTGAATTCATTCCCTGCGTTAATCGCGGTGGCGGCATGCTTGAGACTCAGTGGATGCCGCACGCCATCCACTGTAAGTGCATCATGATAGGTGGTGTGAGTAACGGCGTCATTGTGGTATTCGGCGATGATGTGGTGCCACGTTCCCGGAGAGAAGTGCTGAAGTGGAATTCCGGAATACTCCCACCGTCTTAGAGTGAAATTGAAAACGCGCCACTGGTTCGCCGGGTAATCCGCCTGCCAGGCGAAATTATAGGCATACCCATTCAGCCGCTGCTGGCATTCGAACTCAATCGCCTGGGGCGCGCTCTGAAATCCGGAAGGAATGTACAAATCGAATTCATACCGCAGTGATTTGAAAGGTTTGCTCAGCGCAGTGTGCCGGAAATACCAATAAGCGTTGGCATAAGGGAAATTGCCGCCGATAGTGAACTCAGCCGAACTGCCGCTCAAGGTTGGGTAGCTGATGCCACGGATCATGGAAAAGGTGGCGAGTTCCCCGCCTCCGCCCGTGTTCCCGCATGCGCCACACGTCTGCCAGCCCGTCCATTGCTGAATTTCATTGAACACAGTGCCAGGAGTGGGAGTGGGAGTGGGAGTGGGCGTAGGACTCGGAGTGGGAGTCGCCCCGGTTGTCACCTTGATGGTCTCAGGCGCCTTGAAGACCGCTCCCGTTGAATCCCAAGCTTGAACCACCAGGGAGTGACTGCCGACGGAAGCGGAGATGTACGTGTTGATTTGGGATGCTGCCACTCTGTAAACGCTCACGTTGTCCAGATAGATCCGCATCGTGGTTATGGGATGGCTGCTCTTCGCCGACGCAGTGACATGAACTGGCGCCGTCACCGTCGCCCCATTCGCGGGAGAGGTTACGGTGACCTGCGGGTGTGCAAGTCCCGCGTACCCCAAAACCACCAGCAGGCCAAGCGTCAGCTTGAACACTCTCGCGACTGATTGTTTTCCGGTAGCTGGCGATCCTTCAGCCGATTGATTTTTGTAACGCAGAGAAGCGTGAAACAGCTCTGAGAGCTGTCTGAAAAGAATATCTGCTAGAGACAAGAGACACTCCGGTGCGTGTGAATTAGCTTCCTGAACTCTCTTGGCTCACGCCAACCACACGAAAGCGCGTGCAGTTGCAGACGACGGGCAGTTCTCTTTCAGGTGAGCTCAACAGAGTTGCAGCATCTTCATGCGGGCCGCGTTTGGTCACAATGGGCAAAAGCTCTAGGTCGTCGAGGTTAAGACACCTACATTAATTTCCAGAGCGCAACGGCTGACGCAGAGAGAATCCAGAGTTGCTGGATTCTAAAAAACATATCCAGAGTAGATGATTAACGATTATTAAGGTTTTCTCTGTAATCACGGCCTGAGTGCGCATGGACCAGAATCGTAGCCGTAGGGTTTTTGAGACGTGAATTACGGCTGGCGTTCTATCGTGCTGGTGCAAGTAACCCGGTAACGTTCCTGACATCTCGGCGTGAGTGGCCGAAGGACAAAATCCCTACGATTCAGGAGCCGTCACAAGAATGAGAAGGATCTCTTTCCTCCTTTCTCTTTGGATTGTGCCCGCGCTGGCCGGCGCGCAGGTCCCAAAATCAAATCATGTGGTGGTTGTGATGGAGGAAAACCACAGCTACTCCAGCGTTGTGGGCAACACAGCAATGCCCTACTTCAACAGCCTGGCTTCCCAGAACGTGCTGTTCACTCAGTACTATGCGAACACGCACCCCTCCATCGGCAATTACTTCATGCTGACCACGGGACAGATCATCACCAACAACGACTCATTCACCGGCACCGTCACTCAGGACAATATTGTCCGGCATATGCTGACGGCGGGAAAAACGTGGAAAAGTTACGCGGAGAGCCTGCCGTCGGTCGGATACACGGGAGGCAGTACCGGCGCGTACGTGCGGCGTCACAATCCCTTCACATACTTCAGTGATGTGCTCAACAGCAGCGTTGAAAAGCTCAACCTCGTCCCATTTACTCAATTTGCGGTCGACATGAATGACAATGCGCTGCCGAATTTCTCTTTTATCATTCCCAACGTGAACGACGACGCGCACAACGGAACGCTCACGCAGGCAGACAACTGGCTCAAGACCTATATCGCTCCTTTGCTCGCCAATCCCGCGTTCCAGAGCGACGGAATTCTGATCATCGTATTTGATGAATCGACAGATACGGACACCGCGCACGGCGGAGGTCACATAGCAGCGTTGATGGTGGGCCCGGGCGTTAAAAAGGCCTACAAATCCAGCACGCTGTACCAGCACCAGAACATTCTGCGTAGTGCAATGGACGCCCTGGGCATGGCTAGCTATCCCGGAGCAGCCGCCACTGCAGCCGGCATGTCCGATGCGTTCACCGGCGCACCGACTCCGACACCTACGCCAACTCCGACGCCCACCCCGGCTCCGAATCCTACAACTTGTGCGGCTGGCAGCGTAGGCGTTACGGTATGTTCCCCCGCTTCCGGGAGCACGGTTGCGTCTCCCGTGAGATTCACAGCAGCGGCAAAGTCAAATCTCGCGATTACCACAATGCGCATTTATCTGGACAACGTTTCCGTTTACCTCACTCACTCGGCAAATCTGGACGTGAGCCTGCCGGTAGCAGCCGGAACTCATAAAGCGGTAGTCCAGGCATGGGATTCGAGCGGTGCGGTCTTCAAGACCGCAATATCGATCACGGTCGCCTCCACAACAAACGGGTGCACAGCAGTTACGAATGGCGTCACCGTTTGCTCCCCTGCGGGCGGCGCCAGTCTGGGCTCGCCGGTAGAGGTCGTGGCCGCCGCGAAATCGGGGCTCGGAGCGATCACCGCGATGCGAATATACCTCGACAATGTCTCGGTATATCTCACTCACTCCGCAACCCTCGACGCGAGCCTGCCAGTGGCTGCCGGAACTCATAAGCTGGTTGTTCAGGCTTGGGACTCGACCGGAGCAGTCTTCAAGACCGCCCTTTCCGTCACAGTCGGGTCAACCGCCGCCGCATGCACACCTACTGCTGCCGGTATTACCATTTGCTCACCGGTAGGCGGTTCTACTTTAGGGTCACCGGTACTCGTCAGGGCCGCGGCGAAGTCAGATCTCGGATCAATCACGGCCATGCGGATTTACGCAGACAACGTTTCGGTGTACGCAACCCAAGGGAGCACGATCGATACATCGCTGCCCCTCGATACCGGGTCGCACAAGCTGGTGGTGCAAGCCTGGGATTCGACAGGCGCGGTTTACAAAAACGCACGCACCATAGCTATCCTCTAAAAGCTTTGTCGTACTGAGCCCCGGCGCGACGCCGGGGCATTTTCTTATAAAACATCGCCTTTAAAAAAGATCGTTTAATTCTGATGGCCAGGTCGAACCGAAACACTGCGACCAGCAATTGTCATCTCCGCAGCGCACTGATGAAATCGCGCAGGACAGAGATGCCGATGCCGACGGGGCGCAGCCATGAGTTATCATTTTCAACGTCTATGCCCGCTGCTGTTGATCATCTCGCGCTGCTCAGCAGTTGCCAGAAAGAACAGCCAGATATGCTTGACCTGATCCGCCGAATGGTGGAGATGGAGTCGCCCAGCGACAACAAAGAGGCGCTGGACCGTCTAGGCGAGTTCTTGGCTGGAGAATTCTCGAGCATAGGAGCGCAGGTCAGCTTTTCCCAGCAAAGCGATGCGGGCAACCATCTTAAAGCCGAGTTCGACGGCAACTCGGGCAAGCCTATACTTCTGCTGGGTCACTTCGACACCGTCTGGCCTTTAGGCACGCTGGCCAACATGCCTTTTCGCATCGAAGGCGGGCGGGCGTTAGGTCCTGGCATTTACGACATGAAGACGGGCATCGCCATGATGCTGTTTGCGCTGCGAATGCTGCGGGAAATCGGCGTAACGCATCGTCCTGTGACGGTGCTGCTCGACACAGACGAAGAAATTGGCAGCCGCACGGGCAGGCCGCTGGTCGAAGCCACGGCCAGGAATTGCGAAGCGGTGCTGGTGCTGGAACCCTCGCAAACCATCCAGGGCTTCCTGAAAACCGCGCGCAAAGGCGTGGGTGATTTTCTGCTGCAGGTGCGCGGTCGCGCTTCGCATGCAGGTGTGGATTTTGAGAAGGGCCACAGCGCGATTGTGGAGCTTTCCCGGCAACTGCTGGACGTAGCAAACTTCACGGACCTGAAGCGCGGAATCACGGTAAATCCCGGCCTGGTCTATGGAGGCACACGCACGAACGTGGTTGCGGCGGAGGCCGTGGCTGAAATTGACGTCCGCATAGCACGGCTGGCCGACGGCCCGGAACTGGAAAAGAAATTTCAATCTCTGAAACCGTACGATCCGGGCTGCACGATTGAGATCACAGGCGGCATCAACCGCCCCCCTATGGAGAGGACCGAAAGCACCGTCCGGCTTTTTCAGATCGCCAAAGAGCAGGCTGCGGCGCTGGGCATGCCGATCCAGGAGGCCTCAACCGGCGGCGGATCGGACGGTAACTTTACTTCCGCGCTGGGCATTCCTACGCTCGACGGACTGGGCGCCGTGGGTGAAGGAGCGCATGCCAGCCATGAATCGATTGTGATTGAGGAACTGCCCAAGCGCACAGCGCTCCTCGCTGCACTCATTCAAAGTCTTTGAAACATAAGGGTTTATTAAGAACACTAAGGAATTACTCTGGTAAGTGCTTTATTTCTCGATGTTTCTTTGACTCTAAGCTCTGACTTGGCCTACAATCTACCTCGAAGTCACCCTTCACAGTCAGACGGAACGCAAAGCGTAGCGGTTCCGAAATTATTTGGAGTCAAAACAATGTTTGGAAAACTTGGTGTTCCGGAACTGCTGATCATCCTGGTGATCGCTCTCATTTTCTTTGGCCCGAGCAAGCTGGGCGATTTGGGCAAGGGCCTCGGCGACGCGATCAAGAATTTCAAGGGCGCCATGAAGGAAGGCGAGCAGGAAGCTGCAGCCCAACCCGCTGAAAAGAAATAACAGGCTTGCGAATCAGCAAAAACCGTTAGCTTGCAACATCTCTGTCACAAGCGGCAGAGGTAATCCAACCACATTGGAATACTCCCCCTCAATGCGGTCGGCAAATGCTGCTGCGCCTCCCTGGATGGCGTATGCGCCAGCTTTGTCCATGGGCTCGGTGCTGGCGACGTACCGCTGAATCTCTTCCTCACTTAACAGTCGAAAGAATACGCGCGTGGCGCACGCGCGCGTATCAGTATGCCCGTCCGGCTTCACCAGGCTTACCGCGGTCATGACCTGGTGTTCGCGGCCGGAAAGCATCCGAAGCATCCGCGCCGCATCGGCGTGGTCGCGCGGCTTTTCCAGCACGTGTTGGTCGGCAATGACAATCGTATCTGCGCCGAGCACATAGCGGCCCGGAAATCGGTAAGCCACGGTGCGCGCTTTCTCCTCCGCCAATCGCAAAGCATAGGCAAGCGGTGCCTCTCCGGATCTACGCTCTTCGTGGATGTGAGCGGGATGGACTTCAAATGCGATGCCGGCTTCGCGCAGCAGTTCCTGCCGTCGTGGAGAAGCAGAGGCCAAAATGAGATTCTCTGTCATTGTGCTTGAGGGAGTCCACATCCGGCACGGGATGTCATGCGCGGCAGTTCACAACCATTCGACCCCTGATTTCAGGATGTGTTGCCGGTTGCGTGCCAGCTTTAGCTGAAGATGATGTGAGCATCCTTAATCTCGGCAATCTCCTTCTCAACATACGTGAAAAGCAGCGTGATTAGCAAAGGGGCGCTAATGCTGGGCGCGTTACCAGACCAGGACCATTGCGAGTTCCGTGTGTGGGCGCCCGCGGCCCGCCACGTTACGTTGCGACTGCTCAAGAAGCAAGGATCTGAAGACCTGCCAATGACGCGCGATGAGGGCGGTGAACATTTCTTCCTGATCGCAGATGCTCTTCCCCGCGACCGATACTTTTATGTCATTGACGAAAACAAGCCGGTGCCGGATCCTGTCTCGCGTCTCCTTCCGGAAGGAGTGCACGGCCCGACAGAGATCGTGGATCCGAATCAGTTCGCATGGTCGGACGATATCTGGACCGGGATCCAGAGGCGCGACTACATCATTTACGAACTGCACATCGGGACATTCACACACGAGGGAACGCTGGACGCAGCCATCAACCGGCTTCCCTATCTGAAAAAGTTGGGGATCACCGTAATTGAGCTGATGCCGGTCGCCGCCTTTCCCGGGGTTCGTAACTGGGGCTATGACGGCGTTTCGCTCTATGCCGTGCAGGCGAGTTACGGTGGGCCCGCTGCGCTATGCCGCTTTGTGGATGCCGCGCACGCTCTGGGGTTGGGCGTGATCTTGGACGTGGTTTACAACCATCTTGGCAACGAAGGAAATTATCTTCGGATGTACGGCCCATATTTCACTGACAAGCACCGAACGCCTTGGGGCGAGGCGATTAATTACGACCAGCCCGGATGCAAGGAGGTCCGCCGCTACTTCGTGGAGAATGCGCTGTATTGGCTTCGCGAATACCATCTCGACGGACTTCGTCTGGATGCGGTGCAAACGATCAAAGATGATTCGCCTCTCCACATCCTGGCGGAAATTAAAGAACGCGCGGCTGAGTGGGCGGCGGAAGCAGGACGCGAAATTACAGTCATTGCGGAGACGGACGAGAATGACGAAGCTATTGTCCGTCCGTTGGAGCGGGGCGGCTACGGCCTGGATGGGGTTTGGAGCGACGACTTTCACCATGCGATTCACGCCTTTTTTACTCGGGAACGCAATGGCTATTACCAGGATTTTGGCCAGCCGGAACAAGTTGTGCGCGCGCTGAGCGACGGCTTTGTTTTTCAAGGCGAGCCGTTCCAGTTCTGGCAGGGCCGGCATCGCGGCACCACCTCGCGGCACATTCCCGCAGCCGCGCACGTGATCTGCATACAAAATCACGACCAGGTGGGGAACCGCGCCAAGGGCGAGCGGCTCACAGCGTTGGTTCCTCGCGGCGTGCGCACGCTGGCTGCCGCTCTTCTACTGCTCTCGCCGCATACGCCGCTGCTGTTTATGGGACAGGAGTATGACGAAGCCAATCCCTTCCAGTTCTTCACCGACTACGGCGATCCTGCATTGCAGAAAGCGGTAAGCGAAGGCCGCCGCAAGGAGTTCAAAGACTTCGATTTCAGCGAGGTTCCCGATCCGCAGGATTCGGCGACCTTCGAGCGCTCAAAATTGAACTGGCAGCTCACGCACGGCGAAAACCTGATGCTGCATTGGTACGCATCTCTGATCGATTTGCGAAAAAAATACGT
>Ga0070680_100003882_pt1 | contig 11179 bp, 9 predicted proteins | sample KBSC73BmetaG_FD_64672 | JGI IMG/M metagenome (GOLD analysis project Ga0070680, IMG submission 64672) | Corn rhizosphere microbial communities from Kellogg Biological Station, Michigan, USA - KBS C7-3B metaG | ecosystem: Host-associated > Plants > Roots > Rhizosphere | place: USA: Michigan...
CCGCGGTGCGCTTTGTCCAGCGTGCTGCTTCGGGACGAGATCGAACGCTGGACTAAGCATGTAGCGCCGGGCGCGGAGCGCCTTCGGACGGGGGTTCGATTCCCCCCGCCTCCACCAATTAATTGTCCATCACGATCCAAAATAAGCCGAAATTCCTTGTATAAACAAGGTATTCGGCTTTCTTTTTGTCCAACACTTATCGTCACGGTGCGTTGAAATCCATGACAGTTGGGGGCATTATTGGGGGCATCCTGCCACCTACGGAGGTGCGATGCCCCCATGAACCTCTCCGATGCGGCAATCCGACGGCTGAAGCCGACCGACAAGCCCCGCAGGGTCTTCGATGGCCAAGGTCTGTACCTTGAAGTTTCACCCGCCGGCGGCAAGCTATGGCGGTTCAAGTACCGACACGCAGGGCGAGAAAAACGCCTGGCACTCGGCACGTACCCGGCCGTCAGCCTTGCCGATGCCCGCCGAAAGCGGGATGACGCACGAAGGCTGTTGGCAAACGGGATCGACCCCAGCGATCAGCGACGGGCCGACAAGGCATCGCTACGTAACGAACATCACGACAATTTCGAGGCAGTGGCGCGCGAATGGATTGCGTCGCGCTCCGACACGTGGGTGCCTGACCACACGAGCCGCATTCTGCTGCGACTCCAGAACGACGTGTTCCCGTGGGTGGGTGCGCAACCCATCGCGACCATCACGCCGGTAGAGCTGTTGGCCGTGCTACGTCGTGTCGAGAGTCGCGGCGCCATCGAGACGGCGCACCGCATCCTGCAAAACTGCAGTCAGGTTTTCCGCTTTGCGGTCGCGACGGGACGGGTGACCAGCGACCCCACGCACGATCTGCGCGGCGCCCTGCACCCGGTCAATGAAAAGCACCTCGCTAGCATCACCGACGTGAAGGAGGTCGGTGAATTGCTCCGAGCAGTGGATGGCTACCAAGGCTCGCTGGTTACGCGCTGCGCGTTGCGTCTTGCGCCGCTCGTGTTCGTCAGGCCCGGAGAGCTGCGGATGGCCGAATGGGAAGAATTCGACCTCGAAGCTGGCGAATGGAACATCCCCGCCAAGCGCATGAAGATGCGCCAGGCGCACCTCGTTCCGCTGTCGTCGCAAGCCATCGCGATACTTCACGAGCTGCAACCGGTCACCGGCAGCGGACGCTACGTCTTTCCCGGCACACGCAGCGCGAAGCGCCCAATGAGCAACAACGCGGTCAACGCGGCGCTGCGCAGAATGGGCTACGACAAGAGCACGATGACGGGCCATGGATTTCGCGCCATGGCACGCACGGTTCTTGACGAAGTCTTGCACGTGCGCCCGGATTACATCGAGCACCAGCTTGCACATGCAGTGCGCGACCCGAACGGCCGCGCCTACAACCGCACCACGTATCTTCCCGAGCGCAAGGCGATGATGCAGCAGTGGGCGGACTATCTCGATGCGCTGCGCACGGAAAACGTAGTCGCTTTCAGGCCGCGGCCATCGGCTTATGCCTGACGCACGCAGAGCGCGAGGACGCCAGTCACGTCGACAGTCGAACGCGGCCGTGCTGGAAACACAGCTGCGTCAACTGGTTGACGCAAACGCACCGGAGCGAACTGAAGCGGAACGCGCGTTGGCGTGCAAGAAGCTGCTCGCAGTGGCCAATGACTTGACACCGACCTACATCGTCGGGCCTGATCGGCGCCGAGAACCGCTGGGCGTTCGCAACGCCAAGAAAGAGCTGCGAACGCTTCATCTTGCGATAGGGCGCGCAGCAGCAATGGCAGACGCGCTAACGACCCAAGCGTCGCTCTTGTTGTTGGAACACAGCAACCGGCCGATCGGAATTTGGCGCGCGACGCTTCGTGAGATGACTGCACAAACCAAAGCAGCCATGGACGCCCGCTCATTTCACGCTGATGAGCAACGGCTACGCACGGTGCTGGCCATGGAGACGGCGAAGATACTCTATGAAGACCTTGGAATAGCCATCTCGCAGGACCGTGTTCGGGTCGACGCGCCGTCGACGCAAGCGCCTTTTGCGCGGATTCTGACCGTGTTGTTGGAAATGGCGGGAATTTCGCCGGACCTCAACCGCACAATGAAGGCTGCGCTGGCACTACTGGTCGACCCACTCGGCGACCGCGCCGACTAGGTGTGTCAAGGAACACTTTTGTCGCAATTTCGGCGCTGCGCCGGTCGTTTTTTTGTCCGCCTTGGTCGGGCATCGTGAGGCCATGTTCACTACGGGCCGATCCGGCCCAAGGAGAGACACATGGCCCTGGATTTACCCGAGACGGGCTTTTTGCGCCTGCCTCAAGTCCTGAAGCTGTTTCCGGTGTGCAAGTCCACCTGGTGGGCTGGCGTACGCGACGGCATGTATCCGAAACCCGTGAAGCTCGGCAAGCGCTGCACGGCGTGGCGGGTTAACGACGTGCGGGAGTTGATCGAGCGCACGGGCAACGTTGCGGGTGGCGCATGACCCAGCCAGCGCCATCGCGGGAACCGGCGAAAACACCCGACCTCGACGAAGCGCGCGGCTTCCTGGCGCTGTTGGATCCCGAGGCAAGCGCGTTCACGTTCCAGGTATTCGCCGACACGCGCGAGGATGCAGCAGCCGTGACGCCATGGAACCGCACCAAACCGTTCGATGCGATCGCATCGGACCTCGCTGCGGCGAACGGGCTGGGCGCAGGCATCTTCGTCACTATCAATGAAACGGATGGCGAAGGTCGCGCCGCTTCGAACATCACACACGTGCGTGCCCTGTTTGTCGACATTGATGCCGACCCCGACCTCAGCAAGCGCGCAGCGATCGAAGGGTTCCCGTTACGGCCGCACGCCATCGTGGAATCGAGCCCCGGCAAGACCCACGCTTACTGGCGGGTGCGCGACGTTGGGCTGGGCGACTTTCGCGCCCTGCAGCAACGGGTTGCCATGACTTTCGGTGGGGATGGATCCGTGTGCGACCTTCCCAGGGTCATGCGGCTTCCCGGTTTTCTCCATCGAAAGCATGCGCCGTTCCAGACTCGCATCCTCGCGATGCACGATGCAGCACCCTACTTGGCTGCCAAGGTCATGGCAGCCTTTCCCAAGATAGAGCACGCAGAGCAGGCAACCGTGGATGCGTCGATGGGAAGCGTAGAAGTTCGGTCTGAATTCGTGGACCCGGCAATCTTTGCCGATTTGCGCGACGCGCTGTTCTCGATGGCATCCGATGACCGCGAGTTATGGATTCGGATGGGGTGTGCCCTGCGTGGCCTGGGCGAACCAGGCCGCGAGCTGTGGCTGGACTGGTCGGCGACTTCCAACCTTCACCGGCCGGCAGAGGACGCACACACCTGGGACCGGTTACGCAACGATCGTACCGGCTACCGGGCAGTATTCGCCGAAGCGTTTCGGCAGGGCTGGGTACACGCTGACAGCTTGCAACATCGCAACGAACGCACGCCCACCATCGTGCTCGCCGACGTGCACGAACTTTTGACGCACGACTTTCCGACGCGAGAAACGCTGCTCGCGCCGTGGCTGCTGTCGCAGTCCCTCACCATGATTTACGCATGGCGCGGTGTCGGCAAGACCCACGTCGCGCTCGGCATTGCCCACGCGCTCGCAAGTGGCGGCGAGTTCCTGGGCTGGCGGGCGCCCTGCCCGGTTCGCGTGCTTTATCTCGACGGCGAGATGCCCGGAATCAGCCTGCGTGACCGCGTCGCGGCCGCGATGGCAAGCAGCACCAAGGCCATTCCCACCGGATACCTGCGTTTTCTAACGCCCGATCTGCAGGAGCACGGGATCACGCCGAATCTCACGTCGCCCGAAGGCCAGGCTGCCATCAACGCCGTGCTCGGGGATACCCAAGTCGTCATCGTCGACAACCTGAGTTGCCTAGCACGAGGCGGCAAGGAAAACGAAGCCGAGGGATGGCTGCCGCTTGCCGCGTGGAGCCTGCGCATGCGCGCCGAGGGGCGCAGCGTGATCTTCATCCACCACGCCGGCAAGGGCGGACAGCAACGCGGCACCAGCAAGCGCGAGGATTTGTTGGACAACGTCATCGCATTACGCCGTCCCAGCGACTATCGCGCGGAACAAGGTGCGCGGTTCGAGGTGCACTTCGAGAAAGCCCGTGCCCTGTTCGGCCAGGACGTGGTGCCGGTGGAAGCACGGCTCGAAACGCAGCCCGACGGTAGACAAGCCTGGACAGCTAAAACCGTGGAGGCGATGCAGGACGCGCAAATGATCGAACTGGCGCAGCTTGGCCTGTCGCAGGCCGACATTGCGCGTGAGCTGGGGTGCCACCGCTCGACCGTGCTGCGTGCCCTGCGCAAGGCGGAAGCCGAAGGTCGGTATGTGCCAGCAACCAACAAGCCGAAAAAACCACCCGGCCGGCCGCATAGCGTGTCAGCTTCGATCGAAGCGTTGCTCGTTGCGCCCCCAGGTCCGTGCAACACGCAACCCGTTCCATGAAGCCGCAACAGGTACCCGCAACGCACAACGCAACACGTGCAACACCCCCCGGGTGGTATGGAGATCCTAGGCAGTGCGACGAAACGCGATTGGGAACAGGGGTGTCCAAAATCCAACCGGCTTGGGTACAGGGAACCAGCGCCCGTTAACTAACCCTCTCACCATGAGTACACAACGATGGAAACCCAAAAACTGATTTCAGAACTGCGCGACATCGTGAGCCCTCGGGTTCTACCCGACGAGATTTTGTATCGGCGCAAGCCCTGTGTGGCCGTCGCGCGCGCCCAGTACGGTGCGCCTTCGTCGGTCGTCATTGAATTCGAGGGTACGCCAGCGCGGTGCCCCATCATCGTCTCCCGTTTCGACTACCACTGGTCAAGCCGTGACGTGTTCGTGAATGGGCGCAAAGTGCCTATAGGGCGGCGCAAACAGCGCCTGTGCGAGCTCGTTGATCGGTATCTTGCAGAGAACGCGCCGAGGAACTTGCCTGATGATTTCGACACGCGCAGCGCGTCAGTGCCTTGACGATCAGCTGCCCGTCGATGTGAGGGCTCTCGCGCGCATCGGCGCGCTGGCTGCCGGGCAGCTGACCGAATGGCGATGGCCTGCGGGCCAGGAGCCATGTGCCGGCGTTGCCCTTGGCTGCGAGTCGCATCTGGAGCTGCGGCTGGGCGATCAGCCGCAATGCCGTCTGGTTATGCTTCGGATCGTGTGTACGCCCTGCACCTTCGGCGGGGTGCGCCAGTGGTTCCTTTGCCCGCAGTGTGGGGGACGCTGCGCGGTACTGTATGCCGCGGCCGGGTTCCGGTGTCGCCGCTGCATGGCGCTGCCTTATCGAAGCCAACGTCAGCGCCAACGCGGCCGGGCGCTGCTGCGGGCCAACAAGATTCGTGGTCGCATGGGCTGGCCGCCGGGGCTGTTTGCACCGGATGGCCAGCGCCCCAAGGGCATGCATGAGCGCACTTTCGCACGTCGCAGGGAAACGCTGGATCAGCTGGCCGCCGAGTACCTGCAGGGGCGTGACGCCTGTTGATTGCGCTTGACGCTATTCAACCGACGTTGACTGGCACCAGGGTCATGGTGTCGTTGCCGAAGATGTCGATGACCTTCACGGCCACGGTGTAGCGGCCCGGGCGATCGTAGACGTGTTCGGCGGTGGTGAGCTCCAGGTCACGCTGTTTGCGGGTGCGGAAGGATTGCCACTCGTTCTCGAAGATGTAGCCGCCGGTCCAGTGTTCCTCGAATTCCAGCGGCATGTCGGCCTGCGGGCCTTCGAAGCCGGGCAGTACGCCGCCGAGGCCGGCGCCGACTGGCACCTTGATGATCTCCCGGCGCGATTCGTAGTCGAAGTCCACCGCCCAATAGTCCACCCAGTCGGTCCAGTGCTTGGTGAGCACTTCCTTCGACACCACGCCGTCCTTGTCCTTGGAAATCTTGATCAGCCTGCCCTGTTCGCAGATCACGCCGTTCTTGCCGTCCTTCAGGTTGGCGATGGCGGCTTCGGCGGCGCCTTGGGTGTAATAGACGGAGAAATCGGTCAGCTCGATCTGCAGGGTGAGCTTTTCCCTGGCCGACTTGCCTTTCGCGTAGCGCGGCGTGGCTTCGACGAAGGAAATGTCGTGGAACACGACCTGGCCCTTGTCCACCGCGCGTTTGTCGAACACTTCGGCGGGGATGTATTTGGGCGTGAGGTCGATGCCCTTGGCCTTGGCTTCGTCCAGCACCGCGGGGAACAGGCCCATCTCGAACTCGAAGGCCAGCACGTCGCAGCGCGTCGCGCCGCGCTTGCGGCACTGCATGATCACTTCCTCTACGAACAGCCGCCCGACCGGCAGGTTGATCGGGCCGATCACCACCAGCCGTGCGCCGAGTTTGCCGTCGAAGAAGCCGTCGTTCGGCAGGGCCTCGCCCTTGTAGGCGCGCAGGATCAGTTCGCGGAACTCGCGCGCCTTGGCCTGAAGCGCGACCTCGCGTTGTTCCGGCGAAAGCCTGCCGCCGACATTCAAATACGCCTGCCGCTCATAGCGACCAAGATTCAGCACCTCGAAGGCGCGGAAATTTTTCTCTGCTACCTTCAATTCGCGCTGCACGCCGATCAGGCGCTTGCGCGTGGTGTGGATGGCGAACTTGCCGAGATCCGTGGCGATCCATTTGCGGCCGAGCTTTTCAGCGACCGCCGCGGTGGTGCCGGAGCCAATGAAAAAGTCTGCAACCAGATCGCCTTCTTTGCTACTCATCTTGACGATGCGCTCAATGAGGTTCTCTGGCTTTTGCGTTTCGTAATCCAGCCATTCCTGCTTGTTCGCAGGCTGTAGACATCGAATGCGCCAAACGTCGTCAACAGTTCGCTCTGTACTTGTGTAGGTCACAGCCTTGCCATCATCACCAATGATGTTTTGAATTTTTCCTGCAACCTTTTGGTACTTCAGCTTGGTAACGGGCTTTTCTCGCTGCTCCTTTGGAGCCGCGTGAAAGTGATGTCCCTCGTTGCGCGCATACCTCAAAATTACGTCGTGCGCCCGTGGTAGCAGTTTCTTGCGGCTGTCATGGAGTTTGTTGTAGTAATACCAAACAATCTCGTTGATGAAATTATTTCGCCCAAATATTTCATCGAGAATCGAGCGAAGAAAGTGGCACGCGTGCCAATCGCAATGCACGTAGATGCTGCCATCCTCGGCCAGCAAATCCCGCATCAGGATCAGCCGCTCGTAGATCATGCTGATGAAGGAATCTGCGCCGCGGCCCCAGGTGTCGCGGTAGGCGATCTGTTCCAGCAGGTTGGGTTCCTTGTGGAAGGTTTCGCCGCCGATCTCGACGTCCATCGAGAAATCCGCGCCGACGTCGAACGGCGGGTCGATGTAGATCAATTTCAATCCGCCAGCGTCCTCGATCTGCCGACGCAGGGCGCCGGCCTTCAGTGACGACAGGATCAGCTTGTTGTCGCCCCAGATCAGCTTGTTGGTCCAGCCCTGGGTCTGGCGGCCGCGCGCGTCGAACAGTTCGTGCTGGGTTTTGGTTTCCTTGCGTGGTTCGTCCACGTGTTCCAGCGTCTGGAATGGCAGCACCGTGGTGCAGACATCGCGGGTCTTGCCGTTCCACACCAGCTCCACCTCGCGCTTGTCGGCGAACAGGATGAAGCGGTACTTCTCGGGCAGCGGCTGGCCGCTGCGGATGAGTTCGGTCAGGTCGCGCTTTTCGGCGTCGGAGAGTTCGTAAACGGGTTTGTTTTCGCGCGCCATGCTCAAGCGTCCTGATAATCGCGGAAGGTTGCCACCAGACCGGCGAAGTCAACCGGCCTGTGCACTTCGAAGCCCGCCTCGTCTACGAAGACAAAGCCGTAGGCCGGGCCGCCATCAGCCTTGCTCGCCTGCGTGGCGTCCGCGCACCACTGCGACAGCCGCTTCATCTTCTGCGGCACGTCGATTTCCTCGCGGCCCTTGGTTTCCACGATCCACACGTTGCCGTCTTTGGTCTTTACGATGAAGTCCGGCGTGTAGTTGGACAGGTCGCCGTCGGCTTTCACGTAATCGATCTTGAAGCCGACGGCGAGGTAGTTCTTGGAGGCGCTGGCCACGTCGGGCGCGTCTTCGAGGAACTTGGCGAATGCCAATTCCAGGCCGCCAGCATTGGGCTCGGCCACCATCTTGTTGAACACCGATTTCTTCAACGGCAGGTAGGGTCGGTCTTCCGTCCGGAACGGCCGCGTATCCTTGAGCCGGATGTAATCCTCGATGCGCGCAGTGCCGCTGTCGCTGACGGTCAGCGCGTTGATGGCCTTGCGGAAGCTGTCGAACAGTACCTTGCCTGGTTCTGGCTCCGACAGATTGCGCAGCACGACGGCGTCTTCCAGATTCACCGGCGATGCGGTGAACAGGTGGTTGCGCAGGAAATCACGAACCTTCGGGTAAAGCGCGTCGTAGCCGCCGACCAGCCGCATGTCCTTCAACAACTGGCGCGCGAAGAAGCCGACCACGGAACGGTAGTCGGCCGGGCCTGCGCCATCGAGCTGGATAGTGTGGTGTGCCGCGTCGTCCAGCATCGTTTTGAACACGATTTCGCGCGTCTGCTCTGGCGTAAACGGTTTCAGCGCGAGTTTGGGATTGCCGAATTGCGCCGGATCGAGCGCATCGAGATTCTTGTAGTCGCGGTGGTATCGGCGCGCGAGTCGCGGGATTTCGATGTCGAGCGCGTCAATGTCCTTGTCCTTGTTTTCTGCGTCCACCTCCACCACCAGCGAATCCTTGCGCTTGGTGCCGCCGCCCATCGGCCGATATTCGAGCTGGACGCCTTCGCTCTGGATGGATTCGACGAACTCCATGAACTTCGGCGTGCCCATGACGGAAACGGTTTCGGGTATATCGGTGCCGAAGTACATGCGGCGCAGGCCGCGACCCAGCGTCTGCTCGGGCAGAATGTCGCTCTTGGATGAGTACGCACGCAGCCCCACGATGGTCGTCACGTTGCGCACGTCCCAGCCCTCCTTGAGCATCAGCACGCTGACGATGGCCTTGTAGGGGCTTTGCCAGGTATCGATGTCATTCGAAGCCTTGCGCAGAATGGCGAGCTCGTCGTCCTTTTTGCTGGTTGCCGCTTCGCTGATTTCGCCGTTCTTCTTGGTATGGATCACCAGCACCGCGCCTGCAAGTTCCGGCACAATCTTCTCAAGACGCGCCCCCACCTCGTCGCAATTGCGGGTGTCATCCACCATCACGAACAGCACGGCCTTCTTGCCTAGTTTTTCGTTCTCGGCGTAACTCTTGCGCCATTCCTCCACGCCAAGGCGCAGGTAGTCGTCATAACGCTCCGAAAAGACCGCGCTCTGCTGCTCGGTGAGCCTGGCGCGGCTGGGAGCGTCTGGCAGCACCGGATGCTTCACCACGTTCTGGTGCATGGCTTCCACGAGCGGATAGTCGGAGACGGTTTGCACAAAGATCGCACCGTTGTCGTGGCGCGGGGTGGCGGTGACATCAATCTGCAATGACAACCGGCCATCCCGCTGCAACATCCGGTGATGGATGTCCTGGATGGACTTGAACCAGGCCATGCGCGGGTCGTGGATGTGATGGGCCTCGTCATTGAATACGGCGAGTTCCTCGATTTCGCGCACGACTTCGCCCAGGTCGGTCTTGCTGTCGGTGGTCTTGCCCACCGGCTTGGGACCGAACGGGGCCAGGAAGTAATCGCGCAGATCATCGTCTTCGAGCGACGGGACGTGTGGATCGCCCAGATACACGCGATGGATGTTGGTGAGGAACAGATTGCCAACCGGACGCACCACATGTACGTCGTCCTGGATGTGCAGCGCGACCTGGAAGTCGTCGCGCCAATTGCGCCCCTCGAATCCGTTGTCGGGCAAAACCGGATCGTTGAAGAAGATCTTCAGCCCATCAAAGTCCGCACGCAAGCGATCAAGCACAATGATGTTGGGAGCAATCAGCAGGAAATTGCGCGCCAGCGTCGAGTCGGGTTCGTAGAGCTTGTGGAAGTAACACCAAGCGATGAGCAGGCTGAGCACCTTGGTCTTGCCGGAGCCCGTCGCCATTTTGACGACGTAGCGCGTCCATTCCTCGGGGAACATGCTGGCGGATATGGCGCCCGATGCATCGAAGCGCATGAGGTCGAACTTGTCGCGCGCGCGGCGAACGTCGTACAGCCAGATGACCGTCTCGACGGCCTCGCGCTGGGCGAAGTAGTAGCGGAATAGCGATTCGGAACCATCTGCCCGTTCAAGCAGATGGTCAGACTGGAACCAATGTTTCAGCAACGCGCGCGAAGTTGGAGCCGCGCCTGGATAGTCGTTGTTCCGCCACGCCTCGACCTCCTCGCGGATGTGCGCCACGAGCGGCGGCAGTAGCTTGTCGTAAGCCGAGCTGCGCAGTTCTTCTGCCGCGGGGAACCAACGGCAGGAATGTGGTGAAATAGCATACGGTGAGCTCGGAAGCTCTGGATGAAGTGCCACGGCGGCCCCTTTCTTGCTCGCCCCTTTTCGTCCAAGGGTAGCTGCATCTCGTCGCAATCGAAAATCTGAGTCGCTCGCAACAACGGGGGGTGCACCATGCGCGCTTTGCTTCTGGGGTTGCTCCTTGTTACCACTTACGGCTGCACGTCGTCGCAACAAGAGCAACGCAACCTCAGTACGGAACAGCAGATCCAGGCGCTGAAGGCGCAAAACCAGGAAATTCAGGGGCAATTGGAGTCGCAAGCAGAAGCCGCACAACGCGCGGAGGCAGACGCTGAAGACGCGCAAGACGCAGCACAAGACGCGCAGGACACAGCCGACGACGCGCAGGATGGACTGCTACCCGGCACCGGAGCACGCGTGGCGGCCCGCATCAAGCGAGCACAATACGAAGCCGAAACCAGATGTCTGGCTGACGCGGAATGTAGATGCAAGCAGCAAGGGGGGAAGTGGGTGCAGGGCAAGATGACCGCAACCCGCGGTCCTCACGGCGAACCTGTCTTTACGGCCAAATCGGAGTGCGAATTGCGGTGACAACAGGCATTTGGGGGCATCTTTGGGGGCACCCGTCGCTCATCGAAACAGGCCACTTACGCTCAATCAATACATTACGGCATGTAGTCGATTCCCCCCGCCTCCACCAAAATAATTGCCCGCCTCGTGCGGGCTTTTTGTTGGGCGCCGGCAAAGTGATACCTGCAGGTATTCACCATCCCCGGGAGCGCTCGAACGCCCGCGGGCGAGCGCCGTGGCTGACACGGGCTG
>Ga0070680_100003886_pt1 | contig 11172 bp, 14 predicted proteins | sample KBSC73BmetaG_FD_64672 | JGI IMG/M metagenome (GOLD analysis project Ga0070680, IMG submission 64672) | Corn rhizosphere microbial communities from Kellogg Biological Station, Michigan, USA - KBS C7-3B metaG | ecosystem: Host-associated > Plants > Roots > Rhizosphere | place: USA: Michigan...
GCCCCGGCCAGCCGGTCCGCCGCCTTGAGGAACACCGCCGCGCGATCCTCGAATCGCCAGCTGGCCCAGTCCCTCTGCGCAGCAACCGCCGCGCGGGCCGCGTCATCCGCCAGCTTCCTGTCCGCCTTGTGCACCTGCGCCAGCAGGTGGGCGTGCTGGTGCGGGCTCCGCACCTCGGTCGTGGCCTTGCCGCGATGCTCCTTCCCTCCGATCACCACAGGGATATCGGCGACTTCGCCCGCCATGGTCTGGAGCGCGCGCTTGAGTGCGTCGCGTTCGGCGCTGCCTGGCGCGTAGTTGAGGACTGGTTCGTTGTGAGGGACGGGAATATTCGGCACGCTGGACATGGAATTCCGCAGTGAGAGTTGGAGAGAGAATAATAGCAAGGTCGGCGGTCGACGGTCGACCGTCGACTGACGACTGACGGCCTGCCTACCGATACCCCCGCACCGCCGTCGCCTTGAACGACGCAAACACCGTCGTTCCGGGCGCGAGCCCGAGCGCGTGCGCACCGGCCGCGGTAATCTCTGCGATCAGCCGGGGTGATGATGCCACGGCGACGCGGAGGCGTTCGCCATGCGGAGGCTCCGGCACCAGCTCCTGGACCACGCCCGGAAATACGTTGCGCGCGCTCCCCTCGGGCGCCCCGGTGGACAACACGATCGCTGTGGGCGGCACCACGGCAAACACTTCACCGTCACCCCCGGGATCCACGACCACCAGCGTTCCACCTGCCACCGCCAGCTCGGCCAGCCCCGGCTCGGGCCGGGCCCGAATCGAGCCACGGAAGAAATTGGCGCCGAGGAAGGCCGCGACCGAGTGGGACCGGGGATGCAGCAGCAGGTCATCGCCGGTTCCCTGCTGCACGATGCTGCCCCCGTCCATCACCGCAATGGTACTGCCCAGCGCCAGTGCTTCCAGCGGATGATGTGTCACCAGCAGGGTAATTCCTTCCCGCTGGGCGATCACCGCGGCCAGCGTGGCGCGGAGGGCCATTCGACTTTCCGGGTCAAGCGCACTCAACGGTTCATCGAGCAGCAGCAGTGCCGGGTCAACAGCCAATGCCCGCGCGAGAGCCACCCGCTGGCGTTCACCGCCGGAGAGCGTGGTGACTCGCCGGTCGGCCAGGTGCGAGGCGCCGCATTGGAGCAGAAGGTCGTCAGTCGACGGTCGACGGTCGACCGTCGACCGTCGACCGAACTGCACATTCTCCCGCACGCTCAGATGCGGAAACAGCGCCGCGTCCTGCGGCACCCACCCGACCGATCGCTCCGACGGGCTGCGATGGACCTGCCGCGCCGTGTCGGCCCAGACCTGATCGTTCACCCGGATGTGGCCCGCCGTGAGCGGATCCAGTCCTGCCAGCAGCCGGAGCACGCTGGTCTTGCCCGCGCCGCTGCCTCCGGCCAGCACCAGCGTCGTGCCGCGCGCCAGTGCCAGCCCGGCATCGAGCCGGAAGCCACCCCGCTGGCTACGGAGCTGTGCGTCCAGCATCAATCCGGCTGGGAAACGGGATCCAGCCGCGCACCGCCAGCAGGACACCGCCGGAAATGGCGAGGAGCAGCACGGCGACAGCCAGTGCCGCATCGAGATCCTGCTGCAGCGCCGCATACACGGCGAGGGGCATCGTCTGGGTCTTGCCCGGAAGGTTGCCGGCAAAGGTGATCGTCGCGCCGAACTCCCCCAGCCCGCGCGCCCACGCCATCACCGCACCAGCGAGCAGCGAAGGCGCGGCCAGCGGCAGGGCGATACGCCGGAACACTCCGAAGTCTGACGTGCCGAGCGTGGAGCCGATTTCGAGCAGCTGCGGGTCAATGCCCCGCAAGCCCGCCGCCGCCGCCAGCACAAAGAAAGGAAAACCCACGAATACCTGCGCAATGATGACGGCAGCAGGAGTGAACGGAAGGCTGAATCCCAGCGCCGTGAACGCGCCGCCCAGGAGACCCGCGCGCCCGAAGGCGAGCAGCAGGCCGAGCCCCGCCACCGTCGGCGGCAGCACGAGTGGCAGCACAAGAACCGCTTCGAACCATCGTGCCAACCGCGAGCGGGCCGTGAACAGCCACCACGAGACCGGCAGCCCGGCGATGACGACGATCAGGACCGCAGTGATGCTGGTGATCAGGCTCAATACCAGCGCCTCGCGGACCACCATGTTGGCCAGCTTGTTCAGCAGCACGGCCGGCCTCACGGCGAGCAGCATCGCCACGACCGGCAGCAGCATGAAGCCGGCGGCAAGGCCCGCCACGCCACCCGCGACGCCGCGCCAGCCCGGCCCTCGCCAGCTCATCTGGATGGCATCTCCCCGGGCAGCTCAAACCCATGATTCTGCAGAATGGCTCTGCCTCTGGGCGACCGGACCAGCTCGAGGAACGCAGTTGCGTCGGCCGAATCGGTCAGGGCGGTGGTGCGGGCGATGAGGTAGCCCGCGACGATATCGTCGGTGCCGGGAACCGGCAGCTCTCTGAACGTGCCGGAAGTGTCCTGCAGCAATTGCGCCCGGTAGATGATGGCAGCATCGGCTTCGCCCAGCCGGAGCTTGCTGGCCACCTCTGCGGCCGACAGCTCCTGCGATACCACGTTGCTCTCGACCCGTGAAGCGAAGTCCGTTCCATAGCCGGGAATCCCCGCCAGCCGGTCGAGCAGCCGCCGTGAGTAGCGCCCCAGCGGAACCTCGGGGCCGGCCAGCACCACCTTGGTGCCGGGCGAGGCCAGATTAACCGGTTGGCGCAGGAAGGAACTCACGTCCGGGCGAGTGGATACCACCAGCGCCAGGCTGGATTGGGCAAAGAGTTCCGAGGCGTGGACCAGTCCCTTCTGCTGCGCGACCGTCATCCACTGCTCGTCAGCGGTGGCGAGGAGGTCGGCGGAGCCACCCAGCTCGAGCTGCGACACCAGCGAGGAGGAGGCGCCGCCATTGAGCCGGATCACGAGCCCGCTGTCGCGGGCGTGCAGGGTATCGGCCAGGTCCTGGAACGCCGGGACCAGCGATGAAGCCACGAAGATGCGGAGCTCCCGGCCATCTGGCCCCCCACGGCTCTCGCCGCGGCGGCAGGCCGGAATCAGCAGGACCAGGAACAGCAGGTGCGAGGGACGCATTCGAATCATGGGCTCCAAGGCTGCGGGCCGCCAGCAGGGGCGCACGGCCGTGCGCCCCTACTGGCGGCAACCGCCGTCCCCAAGCTAACATCTACGCGACTCATGAACCGGGAATTTCAATGAATCGTGCTCTCCTGCCGCTCGCGCTCATGGCCCTGCTCGCCGCCTGCCCCACCTACGACGAGTACCCCAAGTTGAGTGATCAGAGCGGACTCGTGGATGCCGACACCTATGCCCGATACGGCAAGGAACAGGCTCAGGCCATGGCGATCGCCCGGGAGTATGGGCACTTCCATCAGGGCGAGACCCGGACGGATCTCCAGGCGGCGGCGGAAAGCACGGTGGCGTACGCGCACACCCTGCCGGATGTCGTGAATATCACCGCCGATTCGCTCGGGCACCGGATGACCATCCAGTTCCGGTCCGGATGGCGCACGATGGTCAATCCCATCAACGATGGCAAGCGCGGCAGCGACACTCCCAACCTGCCGGGAGCCACCAGCTCGGCCCGATAATGCCGGATTCGGACATAGTCGAGGTCCGGACTGCGGTGGCCACCCGGCATGATGCCGACCGCCTGACCCGGGAAGCGGTGGCCGCGCGACTCGCCGCCTGCGCCCACGTCTCCGGCCCGGTGACCAGTCATTACCACTGGAAGGGCACGCTCGAAACCGCGGAGGAATGGCGCTGCTCCTTCAAGACGACCCGGAGTCGCTGGCCCGACCTCGCACGCTACCTGCGCGAGCGCCATCCGTATGAATTGCCGGAGATCATCATGCTGCCGCTCGCCGGCAGCGATGCATACATCGGCTGGGTCACGGACGAGGTGGCGGGCTAGCGCAAGACGGAAGGGTCGTCGGTCGTCAGTCGACCCTGGACCCTAGACCGTCGACCGTTGACCGTTGACCATCGACCGCCCCGGGGCGTCCCATGCATTCTCCCGCCACACCTGAACTGCTCTATCTGCTCTCGGGCGACGAGGAAGACTTCCTCGAGGCCTGTGCCGATCTGCGCCCCGCCGACATCGCCGAGGCGCTGAATGAGCTGCCGGAAGAAGCCGCCGTCCGGATTGTGGCCGCCCTGCCGTTCCATCGCGCGGTGGAAGTATTCGACGAACCGGAGCTGGAGCGCCGGGGCGACATCTTTGCCAAGCTGGCGCAGGAAAAAGCGGTGGCGCTGCTGGACGCGATGTCCGCCGACCAGCAGGTGGAGATCTTCCGTGAACTGGACGACACCGCTCGCGGCCGTCTGGAGCACGTGCTCGCGGCGCCCACCCGTGACGCCCTCAAGCTGCTCCTCAAGTATCCCGAGACCACCGCTGGCGGCATCATGACCACCGAATTCGTTTCGGTGCCGTCAGGCTGGACCGTGCGCCGGGTGCTGGACCACATCCACGCGGTGGGCGAAGCCAAGGAAACCGTATACGCCATCTACATCCTGGACGACCGCCAGCGGCTGGCACATGTGGTCTCCCTGCGCCAGCTCATAACCGCGGAACCGGAGATTCCGGTGCTCAGTGTCGGCGAGCGGCGCAAGCCGGTCACCTGCGGACCCTACACCGACCGGGAGGATGTGGGCCGGCTGATTTCCAAGTACAATCTGCTCGCCATTCCCGTGCTGGATGATGCGCACCGGGTGCTCGGCATCGTCACGGTGGACGACATCATTGACGCCCTGGTCACCGAACAGACCGAGGACGTGCAGAAATTCGGCGGCATGGAGGCGCTGGACCAGCCCTACATGCAGATCGGCCTCGGCTCGATGATCCGGAAGCGGGCCGGCTGGCTCAGCGCCCTGTTCCTCGGAGAAATGCTGACGGCCACCGCCATGGGGCACTTCGAGGACGAGATCAGTCGCGCGGTGGTGCTGGCGCTGTTCGTGCCGCTCATCATCAGTTCGGGCGGGAACAGCGGCTCGCAGGCCACGTCGCTCATCATCCGCGCCCTGGCCCTGCGCGAGGTGGAGGTGCGCGACTGGTGGCGTGTGGCCGTGCGGGAGCTTCCCGCCGGGCTCGCCCTCGGCGCCATCCTGGGCTCTATCGGGCTGGCGCGCATCCTGTTGTGGCAGTACTTCGGGCTGTACAATTACGGTTCGCACTACATGCTCGTGGGCCTCACCGTCTCGATCGCCCTGCTCGGCGTGGTACTCTTCGGATCGCTGGTGGGCTCGATGCTGCCGTTTGCCCTCCGGCGCGTGGGATTCGACCCGGCCAGCGCGTCGGCGCCATTTGTCGCCACGCTGGTGGACGTAACCGGACTCGTGATCTACTTCACCGTGGCGTCACTGATACTGAGCGGGACGCTCCTGTGACGCCCAACCGGAGGATCGCATGACCAGCCCTGCCGCAGCGCCCGCACCGCAACCCGGCATCATGGACTGCGCCGAGATCTATTACGCGCCGGCGGATGTCTTTGAACGACGCCGCCTGGGCCAGTTCGGGATTCCGCTGCTCATCTTCATCATCGTGACGCTGGTGATCTTCTTCGCCACCCGGAACCTGGTCCAGCCACTCATGGACATGGACTTCAACCGGGGCATGGCCAAGGCGATGGCGAAGAATCCCCAGTTCACGCAGGACATGGCGAACGCCGCCCACGCCAACTACATGAAGTTCGCGCCGATCGGCGTCGTCTTCTTCGCGACCATCGCCCCGCTGCTGGTCGGTCTTGTCGTCTGGATCGTCGCCAAGCTGTCCGGTGCCGCGCTGGGCTTCAAGCAGGGCATGACGGTGGGCGTCTTTTCCATGTTCCCGGTCATCGTCGAACAGATCGGCAACGCGGCGCAGATGGCCATGAACGGCGGTGATGTCATCTCCAAGTACGACGTGAGCGTGGGCCCGGCCCGCTTCATGAGCGGCGCATCCGAGGTGGCGCGCGCGGCCGTGGGGCACCTTGACCTCTGGACCATCTGGATGGCGTTCGTGATCTATGTGGGCGTGAAGGTAATCGGCAAGACGTCGAAGCAGACCGCGGCGATCGTCGCGATCGTCTGCTGGGTGCTGGGCGCGCTCCCCGCCCTGTTCGGCGCCATCCGGGCGAGCTGAGGAGCATCCATGTCCAAGGGTAGCCTTATCACTCTGGGTGCCGCAGTGCTCCTGGGCGGCGTACTGCTCAGCAGCACCCTGTCATCCCAGAAGGTCGAGTGCTCGGCGGTGGTGACCTACGAGGGCCGTACCGACAGCGCCACCGCGTCGGCCGCCGACAACCATGAGGCCGAACGGCAGGCGCGCACCACCGCGTGCGGCACCATTTCAAGCGGAATGGATGGCCGCATCGCCTGCTCCAACACGCCCCCGGTCCGCGTCAGCTGCCGGAGCCTCTGAGGATGCGCCTTCGGGTCCCGCATCCGATCGCGCTCCTTGTTTCCTGCATCCTGCTGGCAGCCGCGGCAACCTGGATCCTGCCGGCCGGCAAGTACCAGCGCCATCACGATGACGTCACCGGCCGTGATATCGTCGTTCCCGGCACCTATGCGCGTGTCGCGGCCGCGCCGGTTGGCGGGTTCCGGGCGCTCGTCGCCATTCCCCGTGGCATCGGGGCGGCGGTGGACGTGGTGGCGTTTGTGTTTCTCGTGGGCGGGGCGTTTGCGGTGGTGGAGCAGACCGGTGCGCTCCGCCGTGCACTCCGGCGCCTGATCACCGCGGTCGGCGGCCGACAGGCGATCGTCATCCCGGTCATCTGCCTGGCATTCGCCCTGGCCGGCGCGCTGGAGAACATGCAGGAGGAGATCATTGCATTCGTACCGCTCCTCCTGCTGCTGGTGCGTGGCCTCGGCCTCGATGCGCTGACCGCATGCGCCATGAGCGTGGGCGCCGCCGCGGTCGGGTCCGCGTTCAGCCCCATCAATCCCTTTCAGGTCATCATCGCGCAGAAGGTGGCCCAGCTGCCGCCCGGTTCCGGTGCGTCGTTCCGGCTCACCGTACTGGTCCTGGCACTGGGCCTCTGGATCTGGGGCACCATGCGCTACGCCAAGCAGCATAGGGTGGAGCCCGAGTCACTGACGCTGCACCATGAGCACGAGGCCGCCGGATGGCGGCTGGACGTGATCCTCCTGCTGGTCATCGCGACACTGGCCATGCTGCCGATAGGCCTCAACGTTCTCGGCTGGGGTTTCGACGAATTGTCGGCGTTGTTCTTCATCATGGGTGCGGCGGCGGGCCTGCTGGCCGGGATGGGGATCGGCGGCACCAGTGAGGCGTTTGCTGAAGGCTTCCGGCAGATGGCACTGGCAGCCCTGATCATCGGATTTGCCAAGGCTATCTCCGTGGTACTTGACGACGGCCAGGTGCTGGACACCATCGTACATGGCCTTGTCACACCGCTCAATGGATTGCCATCAACCGCTTCCGCCATCGCCATGCAGGGCGTTCAGTCCCTGATCCACATTCCGGTTCCCAGCGTGAGCAGCCAGGCGATCCTCACCATGCCCATCCTGGTGCCAGTTTCGGATCTCCTCGGCATTGGCCGCCAGGTCACTGTGCTGGCGTACCAGTACGGCGCGGGCCTCTGCGAGATCGTGACACCCACCAACGGCGCACTGATCGCGATCCTCGCCGCCGCCGGCGTGCGGTTTGAAAAGTGGTTTCGGTTTGCGCTGCCGATGTACGCACTGCTGATGCTGCTGGGCGCGGTGGCGATTGCGGTGGGGATGCGGATGGCATGGTAGAGAAGGCGGCAAGACGGCGAGACGCGAGACGCGAGACGCGAGACGCGAGACGCGAGACGCGAGACGGTCAGTGTGTGCCGGCGAGAGCTGACCGTCCAGCCGGCTATCCGGCCAGCGCCTCCAGTACCCGCTCATCTGCCAATCCGGTATGCCGCATCGCCTCGGTCCCGTTCCGGAACGCGATGACTGTCGGGATGCCGCGGATGCCGTAGAGCTGCGCCGTATTCGGGTTGGCATCGGTATCCAGCTTGAGCACCAGCACCTTGCCGGTCTGGGCGGCCGCGAAGGCATCGAGTGTCGGTGCCATCATCCGGCATGGGCCACACCAGTCGGCATAGAAATCCACCAGCACTGGCACTGTCGTACCCCTGATCACTTTGGTGAACTCGCTGTCGGTGACCTTGATGGGCCGGTCCAGCCGGAGCGGCCGGTGGCATTCCGAGCAGGTGGGATGGTCAGCCAGGCGCGCGAGGTTGACCCGGTTGAGCGTGGCGCAGAAGACGCAGCGGGCCACAGCGTGTTGTGTGCCTGAAACGTTGTCCATCACATCTCCCGGGAAGTCGCGGGCAAAGCCGGCTGGCAGCCCGGCATCAATAATGCGCTGGAAGGCCTCAGCGGGAAACATTCAGACCCCAATGGGGGTTCCTGAGATATGAGCGAACTGATCATTCGGGAAATCGGCCAGGACGACGACTTTGCCCACTGGTTCCATGAGTTGCTGGAAGAAGGGGCGGAGGACGCTGCCGTGGGACCAGCGGATGACCGCTATCTGGTGCTGAGCAACGAGATCGGCGACTGGATCGGGGGGCTGCGATTCTCCCTGCGTGGGGGTGTGGCGCAGCTCATCGAGATCGCCATCGCACCGGCCGAGCGCAGCCAGGGCCACGCCCACCGCCTGCTGGCGGCATTCGAAATCAGGGCCCGGGAAGAAGCCGCACATCTGGCAGAGTTCTGGACCGACGACCTCGCCGCCGAGGGGCTGCTGGCGGCGCTGGGTTGGCACCGGGTCATGCTCCGGCCCGGTTATCTGGGTGGCCGTGAATGGCTGCTCATGGAGAAGCCGCTCAACCAGGGCTGACCGCCAGACTGACATGATCGGACGGCGTCCGGCGCAGAGCTTTCGCGCCGGACGCCGTTCCGCTTTGGCACAAGGATTGGCGTCGGTGCGTACTGTGCCGTTAGGTTACGTACTTGTTGCAGTTCCCGGCGCATGCCCGGGACCTGCCCCACCCCAAGGATGACATGGCACTCACCGATTCCGCCCGGCAGCTCCTTTCCAAGGTCGAAGTACTGAAAGACCTGGAGACCAAGGTGCGCGAACTCATGAGCGTACACGAGGCCAAGCGTGAGCTCTGGTTCCCGAGCGACCTGATCGGCCCTGAGCCGGACGAGTGTCCTGAGACGCACCGGGCTGAGTTGCAGAAGCGCGCCGAGGGCATACCCGATGCGGTCCGGGCGGCGCTGGCGCTCAACCTGCTGACCGAAGAAGGGCTGCCGCATTTTCATCGGCTGCTGGCGGTTTACCTCGACGACGACAGCTTCTGGCGCTCGTGGAACAACCTCTGGACCGCCGAAGAAGACCGGCACGGCCAGGTGCTGCACGACTACACGCGCGACGCCGCAATCTTCAAGCAACGCCGCCTCGAGGAGATGCAGTTCGAGTATCTGAAGGCCGGCTTCCATCCGGCCTGGGATCGCGACCCCTACCGGGTGTTCGCCTATACCACGGTGCAGGAGCGCGCGACCCAGTTCTCCCACGCGGCCACCGGACAGATCATCGGCGAGTATGACGAGCGGCTCTCGATGATTCTCGACCGGATTGCCCGGGAAGAAGCGCGGCACTTTGCCTTCTACCGCACCATCATGCAGGAGATCCTGAATCGGGATCCGAACCAGGCCCTCCAGTCCATGGTGCAGGTGCTCCCCAGCATAGACATGCCCGGGCATTCCATGCCCGGGTTCCGCGAGATGGCCGACGTCATCCGTCGCTCCGGCATCTATGGCCCGCGTGACTACCTGCGCATCGTGCAGGAACAGGTCAAGTTCTGGAAGATCGAAACGCTGGACGGGCTGTCCGAGCTGGGCCAGATGGCCCAGGAGAAGATCCTCGCCATTCCTGACCGGCTGCGCCGGGTGGCGGATGCGATCGAGACCCGCAGCCGGGCCAAGACCTTCAGTTTCGACGTGGTGTTCAATCGGGAATTTGCCCTGGAATGAGGCCGGCCCTGGTGGCGTTCGCCGCGGCGGCGCTGTGGGCATGCGGCAAGGGCGATACGTCCGGTACGCCGGCGTCTGCTCCGCGCACCGCCGCCGATTCTGCTGAAGCCGACGCCACCACGCTCGGCCGTGAGATCTACCATGTGCTCGACCTCGCCGCCGATTACCGCGGCTCCCATCGCGGCCGGTTGCCGCGTTCCCTGCGTGACCTCGGCACTGACAGCCTCACGAGCAGCCTGGCCCGCAGTATCTCGACCACGCCCGATTTCGCCGCCCGCGCGTCGTTCCGCAATCCTGCCGGCCACCTGTGGGTCGCCTGCGAGGGCCAGCTCAAGGTCCTGGAGGATGCCGTCCTCGGATCGGGCCGCTATACGCTGACCTGCCTCTCGCCCAACGGCGAATCTCACGAAGTGCAGGCGGGCGGAGCCCTGGACTAGGATGCTGGCACAGATCTATCTGGGGCTGCGCATGCTCGTGGCCGTCGCCTTTCTTTTCACACTCGTCGTTGCGATCACCCATTGGCTGGTGCGCGAGCGCAAGCTCGCGCCCTTTGGCGCGTGGGCTCGCGCGGTACGCCGGGTGAGCGATCCACTCCTGCGGCCGATCGAACGCCGCCTGGTCCGGTCAGGCGGCAACCCGCAACAGGCGCCCGCCTGGCTCGCGGGTCTGACGCTGGTGCTCGGGCTCATCGCGCTCTGGCTCTTCCGCTGGATCGTGGGCACCTTCGTGTCCCTGTTCTACGTCTCACAGGGTAATCCGCGGTTCTGGATCGCGCAGATCGCGCACTGGGCCTTCTCGATCGTGGAGATCGCGCTGATCGTGCGGGTGATCGGGAGCTGGATCGGTGCCAACGAACACACGAAATGGATGCGGCCGTTCGTGCTGCTGACCGAATGGCTGCTGGCGCCACTGCGCCGCATCATTCCGCCATTGGGCATGATCGACATCACCCCGCTGGTCGCGTACTTCCTGCTGGTGATCGCTGAACGGGCGGCGATGCGGCTGTTTCTGGGGTAGACGCGGGGCGCGGGACGCGAGACGCGGGAACTCCTCATCCTGAGCGAAGCGAAGGATCTGCGCGACTACGCCCGGGAGCGGACTAGTAGATCCTTCGGTCGCTGCTCTCCCTCAGGATGAGGAGCTATTCTTGACCCTCGACCCTCGACCCTCGACCCTCGTCTCTCGTCTCTCGTC
>Ga0070680_100003887_pt1 | contig 11170 bp, 9 predicted proteins | sample KBSC73BmetaG_FD_64672 | JGI IMG/M metagenome (GOLD analysis project Ga0070680, IMG submission 64672) | Corn rhizosphere microbial communities from Kellogg Biological Station, Michigan, USA - KBS C7-3B metaG | ecosystem: Host-associated > Plants > Roots > Rhizosphere | place: USA: Michigan...
CTTGACCGTCGCGACGAGCACGACCGCGTCCGGCCGGATGTTCCCGAGCCGGCACACGATGTCCATGAACTTCTCCATCCCCATGTCCGAGGCGAAGCCGCTCTCGGTGACGACGTAGTCGGCGAGCTTCAGCGCGACGCGGTCGGCGACGAGGGAGTTGTTGCCGTGCGCGATGTTCGCGAACGGCCCGCAGTGGACGAACGCGGGCTGACCCTCGAGCGTCTGCACGAGGTTCGGCTTGATCGCCTCCTTCAGCAGCACGGCCATCGAGCCGGCCGCGCCGATCTGCTCCGCCGTCACCGGCTCGCCGCTGCGGCTCTGCGCGACGGTGATCGCGCCGAGCCGCCTGCGCAGGTCGAAGAGATCGGCGGAGACGGCGACGATCGCCATCACCTCGGACGCTGCGGTGATGTCGAAGCCCGTCTGCCGCGGGTAGCCATTCGCCTTGCCGCCGAGCCCGACGACGGTGTCGCGCAGCGCGCGGTCGTTGATGTCCATGCACCGACGCCAGCTGACCGAGAGCGGCTCGATGTCGAGTGCGTTGCCGTGGAGGATGTGCGCCTCCACCATCGCGGCGAGGAGGTTGTTCGCTGCGCCGATCGCATGGATGTCGCCCGTGAAGTGGAGGTTCAGGTCCTCCATCGGCACGACCTGCGTGTAGCCGCCCCCGGCCGCGCCGCCCTTGATGCCGAACACCGGCCCGAGCGACGCCTCGCGCAGGCAGAGCGCGACGTTCTTGCCGAGGTGGCCGAGCCCCTGCGTCACGGACACCGATGTCGTCGTCTTCCCTTCGCCCGCCTTCGTCGGTGTGATCGCCGTGACGTTGATCAGCTTCCCGTCCGGCCGGTCCGCGAGGCGGTCGAGCACGTCGAGCGAGACCTTCGCCTTGTACTTGCCGTACGGATCGATCTCGGCCGGCAGGAGGCCCGCGGCCTCGGCGATCTCGGTGATGGGACGGAGGGTCGCGTGCTGCGCGATCTCCAGCGACGAGGGCATCGTGGCCGACAAAGGCGGTCCTTTCACGAGGGGATGCCTAATATATCTCGATGGCGAATGCAATCCTCTCTCCGCGCACGGCGGAAGCCGGGTCGTTCGCCGACCGCGCGTACTACGCGATTCGCGAGCTGATCGTCACGCTCGAGCTGCCTCCCGGCGCCGTCGTCCGCGAGCCCGAGCTGACGGAGCGGCTCGGCATCGGGCGCACGCCGGTGCGGGAGGCGCTCCGCAGGCTCGCGCAGGAGCGCCTCGTCGAGGTGTTCCCGCGGCGCGGGATATTCGTGACGAACGTCGACGTGCGGGACCTCGCTCGCCTGTGCGAGGTGCGCCTCGCGCTCGAGCCCGAGGCCGCGCGGCTGGCCGCAGAGCGGGCGACGCAGGCCGATCTCGCCGAGTTGCGCGGCGTTCTCGCAGAGCTCGACGGCGGGCGCAAGCGCGATCCGCGCACGTTGATCGACCTCGACGAGCGGATTCACCGCGCGATCTACCACGCGAGCCACAACCCCTACCTCGCGGAGACGCTCGAGCAGTACTACACCCATGCGCTCCGCATCTGGATGGTCGCGCTCGCGCGGACCGACATCGGCGCCGCGGTCGGAGGTCATCAGGCCGTGCTCGAGGCGGTCGTCCGCGGGAACGGGCCGCGTGCCGCCCGGTTGATGCGCGAGCACGTCGAGTCATTCGAGACGGCAGTGCGTGACGTCCTCCTCACTGCATAGACCCGATCAAGGTGATATATCACGACCATGACTGACTCCTCCTCGCTGCCCGCGAGCGCCCGTGCCGTCGTCGTCGGCGCCGGCATCGTCGGATCGAGCCTCGCCTATCACCTCGCGCGCCTCGGCTGGCGCGACCTCGTGCTGATCGACAAGGGGCCGCTGCCGAACCCGGGCGGCTCGACCGGCCACGCGTCGAACTTCATCTTCCCGGTCGACCACTCGAAGGAGATGACACAGCTCACCGCCGACTCGGTTCGGCAGTACAAGGAGTGGGACGTCTTCACCGAGAGCGGCGGCATCGAGGTCGCGCGCACCGAGGAGCGGATGCAGGAGCTGCAGCGGCGCATGTCGTCGGCGAAGGCGTGGGGGATCGAGGGCTGCGAGATCATCACGCCGGCGCGCGTCAAGGAGCTCGTGCCGTACATCGAGGAGTCCGTGATCGTCGGCGGCTTCTACACACCGGGTGTCGGGATCGTCGACTCGCTGCGCTTCGGGACGATCGCGCGCGAGAAGGCGCAGGAGCTCGGCGCGCTGCAGGTCTTCGCGAACACCGAGGTGCTCGGCATCGACGTCGAGGGCGGGCGCGTCACCGGAATCCGCACCTCGAAGGGTGACATCGCCACCGACATGATCGTCGTGTGCTGCGGCGTCTGGGCGCCGAAGGTCGCGCGGATGGCGGGTGCGTCGATCCCGCTGACGCCGGCTGTGCACCAGATGATCGACGTCGGTCCCGTGCCGCACTTCAAGGATACGAAGGGCGTGATCGAGTTCCCGATCGTCCGCGACATGGACACGAACATGTACGAGCGCCAGGACGGGAGCGGGCTCGAGGTCGGCTCGTACGCGCACCGCGCGATCCTCCACGACCCCGAGGACATCCCCTCGAACGAGGAGGCGGCGCTCTCGCCGACCGAGCTGCCGTTCACGCAGGAGGACTTCGAGAAGCAGATGGAGGACGCGCTCGAGCTGATCCCCGAGGTGCTGAACGACGAATCGGTCGGGATCAAGTACGCGATCAACGGGCTGCTGTCGCTGACACCCGACGGCCTGCCGCTGCTCGGCGAGACGCCGGAGGTGAAGGGGCTGTGGTCGGCGGCCGCCGTATGGGTGAAGGAAGGCCCGGGCGTCGGCAGGGCGATGGCCGAGTGGATGACGCACGGCGAGTCGGAGATCGACCTGCAGTCATCCGACATCGCGCGGTTCTACGAGTGCCAGAAGTCGCGGACGAACATCCGCGCCCGTGCGGCCGAAGGCTTCAACAAGACCTACGGGATCGTGCACCCGAGCGAGCAGTGGGAGTCGAACCGTGGTGTGCGTCTGTCACCGTTCTACGAGCGCGAGAAGGCGCTCGGGGCTGTGTTCTACGAGGCGGCGGCGTGGGAGAGGCCGCACTGGTACCAGTCGAACGAGAAGCTGCTCGAGGAGTTCGGCGACCGCATCAACATGCGCGAGGCCGAGTGGGAGTCGCGCTGGTGGTCGCCGATCATCAACGCCGAGCATCTCGCGATGCGCGAGCGCGCAGCGATGTTCGACCTGACGGCGTTCTGCATCTTCGACGTGATCGGCCCCGGCGCGCTCGCGTGTGTGCAGACGGTCTCGACGCGCCAGATGGACGTCGGCCACGGCAAGGTCGTCTACACGCCCGTGCTCTCGCCGAGCGGCACGTTCAAGAGCGACCTGACGGTCATGCGCCTCGGCGACGAGCACTTCCGCGTCGTCACCGGCGGCGCACACGGCATGGCCGACCTCAAGTGGTACTCGGATCACGCTGCCGCGGGGACGACGGTCATCGACCTCACCTCGGCGTGGACGACGCTCGGGATCTGGGGGCCGCGCTCGCGCGACATCCTCGCCTCGCTGACGCGCGACGACGTGTCGCACACCGGCTTCCCGTTCGGCACGTGCCGGACGATCGAGCTCGATTCCCTGCGTGTTCTCGCTTCGCGGATCTCGTACGTCGGCGAGCTCGGGTGGGAGCTCTACGTGCCGATCGAGCAGGGCGCAAAGCTCTGGGACCTCGTGTGGGAGGCGGGCCAGGCGCACGGCATCGCACCGGCGGGAATCGGCGTCTACGGCACGACCGGCCGGCTCGAGAAGTGCTACCGCGCGTTCGGGTTCGAGCTCGACGCGGACTTCACGGTCGTCGAGGCCGGCATGGCGCCGCCGAAGGTGAAGGGCGCGGACTTCATCGGCAAGGAGGCGCACCTGCGCCATCGCGAGGCCGATCCCGCTGCGGTGCTCTGCACGCTGACCGTCGACGACCACACGTCGAAGTCGGGGCAGAAGCGCTACATGCTCGGCCGCGAGCCGATCCTCGCCAAGGACGGCTCGCGCCTCGTCGACGCGCACGGCCGGGGCTCATACGTGACGAGCGCCGGCGCCGGGCCGTCGATCGGCAAGCACATCCTGATGGCGTACCTGCCCCCGGAGAACGCGAACGTCGGCGAGGAACTGCTGGTCGAGTACCTCGGCGAGCAGTATCCGGTGACGGTGCAGTGCAACGACGCGACCGCGGTCTTCGACCCGGAGAACGCACGCGTGCGCGCATGAGGATCCTCTGCTGTGTCAAGCGTGTGCCGATCACGGGCGGCCGGATGGTGCTGACCGCAGACGCGCAGGCGATCGAGACGAAGCACCTCGGCTTCACGATCTCGCCGCACGAGGAGTGCGGGGTGGAGGAGGCGGTGCGCATCGTCGAGGCGGGCGGCGGCGAGGTCGTCGTGCTGACGCTCGGGCCCGAGGAGGCGGCGGAGCAGATCCGCGACTGCATGGCGATCGGCGCCGACCGCGGCATCCACCTCGTATCGTCGGAGGAGTGGGACGCGCAGGGGACGGCGGCTGCAATTGCAGACGCGATCCGCGCAGATTCCGAAAACACAGGGCCGTTCGACCTGATCGTGATGGGCAACGAGTCGGCGGACGCAGGCGGCTACCAGGTCGGGATCCGTGTCGCCTACGCGCTCGGCCTGCCGGTCGTCACAGGCCTGAAAGGGCTGGCCGTCGACGGCGGCCGCGCCCGCTGCGAGCAGGAGGCGCCGGGCGGCCGCGACGTGTACGACGTCGCGTTGCCCGCGGTCGTGACGGTGAAAGAAGGTTTGAACCTGCCTCGCTATCCGTCGGTGCCCGCGAAGCTGCGCGCGAAGTCGAAGCCCCTGGACGCGCGCGCGGTCGATCGGCCTGCGTCGCAGCTCGAGAAGCTGCGGCTCGTCGTCCCCGAGGGCTCGCGCAAGCAGGCGGAGATCCTCGGCGAAGGCCGTGAGGCTGCGCCGCGCGTCGTCGAGGTGCTGCAGCAGCTGGGAGTCGCATGACGCTCGTCGTTCTCGAAAGCGCCGACGACGAGCTGTCGCGGCAGGCGCTCACGCTTGGCGAGTCGCTCGGCCAGGCGCGAACCGTGACGATCGAGGGTCCGTATGCGCCGGCCGCCTGGGCCGCGGCGATCGTCGAGGCGGCGCAAGGAGACGACATCGTCGGCCCGGGATCGGACCGCGGGAACGAGGTGCTCGCGCACGTCGCGGCCCAGCTCGACCTGCCACTCGCGGCGAACGTCACCGACGTGCGCGGCGACGAGCTCACGCGCATCCGGTGGGGCGGAACGCTGCTCGAGGAAGCGCGGCTGCACAGTGACCGCCGCCTGATGACCGCGGCGCCGTTCGCGTTCGCGCCAAGTAACAGTCTGTTACAAGCGCAGGTTCTGGCACCGAATCTTGACGGAGCTGTTGCAGTCGTCGACCACGTCGCTCCGGACACGGGCGGGAAGGTCTCGCTCGCCGATGCCAAGGTGGTCGTCTCGGGCGGACGCGGTGTCGGCTCCGCCGAAGGCTTCGCGATCCTCGAGGAGCTCGCTGCCCTGCTCGACGCCGCCGTCGGCTGCTCGCGCGTCGTCACGAGCGCGGGCTGGCGGCCGCACTCCGACCAGGTCGGCCAGACGGGCACGAAGGTGTCGCCCGACCTCTACATCGCGTGCGGGATCAGCGGCGCGACGCAGCACATCGCCGGGTGCAAGGGGGCGAAGGCGTTGCTCGCGATCAACGCCGACCGCGAGGCGACGATCTTCGCGCACGCCGACTACGCGGTGATCGGCGACCTGCACGAGATCGTCCCGGCGATCACCGCGGAGCTCAGGAAGGCGAAGGGCGCATAGCTACCGCGGCCGGCGCCGTCGCCCTCGCGGCGCTGCTCGCCGTCGCCGGTCGGCTGTTCACGCGGCGCGCGCTGTTCCTCACGCGGCTCGTCCGGGCAGCGCGGCCGCTGAAGCGAACCGACGACGTCTTCCGGCGGGTCGAGAACGAGGCGACGATCGTGCTCGGCCAGCGCAAGCTCTTCCAGCGCTTCGTGCCCGGCGCGATGCACGCGCTGATCTTCTGGGGCTTCCTGGTTCTGTTCCCGACGATCCTGATGGCGGGCATCGGCGCGATCGACCGCGACTGGTCGTTCCCCTGGCTCGGGCGCCAGGGCTGGTACATGGCGATGGTCGACGTCTTCATCCTCGCGGTGCTGTTCGGGATCGTCGTCGCAGTCTGGATCCGCAAGATCGTCAGGCCGCGTCGCTTCGACGGCTCGCACCTCGGCGAGGCGGACCTCATCCTCTTCATGATCGCGCTCGTCGTGCTGACGCTGCTCGGTTGGCACGCTTCGCGCATCGCCGCCGGGCTGAACGAATGGCCGGCGCACTGGTCGTTCCTCTCGGACGCCGTCTCGCACCTCGTCGGCTCCGGCGCGGCCGCGCGCGAGCGCGTGTTCGTGTGGGCGCACGTCGTCGTGATCCTCACGTTCCTCTGCTACCTGCCGTACTCGAAGCACCTTCACATCGCGACGGCGGCGATCAACGTCTACTTCTCGCGCACGCGCCGGCGCGGACGCCTCGAGCCACTGCGGTTCGACGTGCCCGAGGCAGAGATGCGCTTCGGCGCGGGCACGATCAAGGACCTGACGTGGAAGGAGATGGTCGATTCGTTTTCGTGCACGGAGTGCGGCCGCTGTCAGGACGTCTGCCCCGCCTACGCGACCGGCAAGTCGCTGTCGCCGAAGCTCGTGATCATGGGGATCCGCGACCAGGTGTTCGCCGAGGGGCCGAGCCTCCTCGCGGGCGGCGAGCTCACGCCGATCGCCGGCAACGGCGTGCCGGAGGACATGATCTGGGACTGCGTCACGTGCGGCGCCTGCGTGCACGAGTGCCCGGTCTCGATCGAGCACATCGACCACATCGTCGACCTGCGCCGCGACCTCGTGATGATGCAGTCGAGCTTCCCGGCCGAGGCGGAGTCGATGCTGCGCGACGTCGAGCGAGTCGGCAACCCGTGGGGGAAGCCGCAAGGCGACCGCGAGTCGTGGGCCGAAGGGCTCGGCGTGCGAGTCGTCGCCGAAGGCGAGCCGGCGCCCGAGATCCTCTACTGGGTAGGCTGCGCCGCCGCGTACGACGAGCGCGCGCGTGTCGCCGCCGAGTCGACCGTGAAGCTGCTTCAGAAGGCGGGCGTCGACTTCGCGATCCTCGGCGCGCGCGAGTCGTGCACCGGCGACCCGGCGCGACGCATGGGCAACGAGTACGTGTTCCAGGCATACGCCGAGCAGAACGTCGCGACCCTGAACGAGACGGGCGTGACGAAGATCGTCGCGAGCTGCCCGCACTGCCTCAACTCCCTCGGCAACGAGTACCCGGACTTCGGCGGCCGCTACGAGGTCATGCACCACACGCAGCTGCTGGCCGAGCTGCTGCGTGACGGAAAGCTCGAGCCTGCGAAGAGCGAGACCGAGATCACCTACCACGACTCGTGCTACCTGGCGCGGCACAACGACGTCGCGGCCGAGCCGCGCGAGCTCGTGGCAGCGGTCGGTAAGCCGGTCGAGATGGAGAAGCGCGGCAAGAACACGTTCTGCTGCGGCGCCGGCGGCGCGCACATGTGGATGGAGGAGCGCGGCTCGCCGATCAACGAGGAGCGCGTCCGGCAGGCGGTCGAGACCGGGGCGGAGACGCTCGCGGTCGCGTGCCCGTTCTGCACGGTGATGCTCGACGACGGCGTCCGCGCGAGCGGCAAGCAGTTGCGGGTCGTGGACGTCTCGACGCTGCTCCTTGAACAGGTGTCGGACACCTAAGGTGTCAGACACCCATGCGCGACGGGATCGACAAGCGGGCGATGACCGCGCTCTCCGGCGGGCACCTCGCCGTCGACTTCGCCTCCGGCAGCGTGCCGGCGCTGATCCCGTTCCTCACCGACCGCTTCGACCTCAACTACGCGTTCGCCGCGATGCTGCTGCTCGCGTCGACCGTCTCGTCGTCGCTCGTGCAGCCGCTGTTCGGGCTCTGGTCGGACCGGCGCGGCGCGCTCTGGCTCCTCCCCGGCGGGACGATCCTCGCCGCGGTCGGCGTCGGTCTCGCGGCGATCACGCCGTGGTACCCGATCGTCCTCGTGCTCGTCTTCGCGGGCGGGCTCGGCGTCGCAGCCTTCCACCCCGAGGGCGCGAAGTACGCCGCGTACGCGAGCGGCCGCAAGCGTGCGAGCGGGATGTCGTACTTCAACATCGGCGGCAACACCGGCTACGCGCTCGGCGCGTTCGTCACCGGCGTGTTCATGGCCGCGATCGGGCTCGGCGGCGGGCTCCTCGCGATGGTCCCGGTCGCGGTGGTCGCGGCGTTCCTCCTGCGGCTCACGCCGACGTTCGCCGCGCTCGCACCCGCGTCGTCCTCCCACGCCGAGGCGCGGGGGGAGGACGACCGGCACGCGATGGCGCTGCTCGGCGCCGTGATCGCGCTGCGCTCGATCCCGTGGTTCACGCTGCTCGCGTTCGTCCCGCTCTGGCTCGAGTCCCTCGGCCACTCGAAGGCGTACGGCAACCGGCTGCTGTTCCTGATGCTGCTCGCGGGCGCGTTGGGGACGATCACGCTCGGCCCGATCGCCGACCGAATCGGCTTCCGCCGCACCCTCCTGATCACGCAGGCGCTGGTCCCGCCGCTGCTCCTCGTGTTCATCTACGTGGGCGGCATCGTCGGTGCGCTCGCGCTGCTGCCCGTCGGTGTGTGCGTCGTCGGCACGTTCGGCGTGACGATGGTGCTGAGCCAGCTCTATCTGCCGCGACACATCGGCGTGGCCTCCGGCCTCTCCGTCGGCCTGGCGATGGGCATCGGGGGTACCGCCGCGGTCGTGCTCGGTGCGATCGCCGACGTGGTCGACCTGAAGACCGCGCTCACGATCAGCGCGATCACGCCGGCGCTCGGCGTGTTCGTCTGCCTGCGGCTCCCGCGGCCGGCGGCGTCGCCGAGACGAGTCGTCGAGCCGATAGCCGTCGACTGATGCTCGCGGGCCTCGGCCACCTCGACATCGTCTGCCGTGACCTCGACGCGTCGCTCGCGTTCTACGCGGCGGTCCTCGGGCCGATCGGCCTCGAGCCGCCGTTCCTCGTCCCGGGCGAGCGCGGCGAGCAGATCCACTACCTCCGCTTCCCGCAGGCGGGCGCGGGTTCGCTCGGCCTGCGCCGTGCGCTCGTCGACCAGGAGTTCGAGCTGTACGCGCCCGGCCTCCATCACTTCGCGTTCGCGGTCGAGACGAGGGACGAGGTCGACGGCGTCCACGACCGCGCGGCGAGCGCGGGGGCCGAGATCCTGCACCCGCCGAGGCTGTGGCCGCAATACCACCCCGAGTACTACGCCACGTTCTTCCTGGATCCGGACGGTTTTCGGCTCGAGGTCGCAGCCAGCAGGGATTCGCGCCTCTGAGCGGCTTGACAAACGTGGAACAGATGTTCCACCATATGGGCTGTGCCGACCGAGACGGGCACGCAGTCGATCGACCGTGCCGCCGAGCTGCTCGCGCGCGTCGTCGAGTCGCATCGTCCACTCGGCGTCGGGGAGCTCGCCGCCGACACCGGCCTGCCCAAGAGCACCACGTCCAGGCTGGTCGGGGCGCTCGAGCGCCGCGGCCTCGTCCAGCGCGCCGGCGACCGGCGCGTGGCACCCGGGCCGGTGCTGCTTCGGTTCGCGCACCGCGACACGAGCGCCGGGCTCGTCGAGCTCGCCGCGCCGGCGTTGCGCGCACTCGCCGATCTCTCCGGCGAGACGATCAACCTCGGCGTGCCGACGCCGCTCGGCGTCGAGCACCTCGCGCAGGAGGACTCGCGCCACTTCGTCGGCGGCACCAACTGGATCGGCCGCCGTGTCCCGTACGAGTCGACCGCGAACGGCAAGGTGCTGCACGCGTTCTCCGCCGAGCGTCCCGCCGACGCGCGCGCGATCCGCGCGCAGGGTTACGCGGTCGCAGTCGACGAGCTCGAGCGCGGTCTCGCGGCGCTCGCGGCTCCCGTCTTCGGCCCCGACGGCGTCGCCGTCGCCGCGCTGTCGATCTCCGGTCCGACGATTCGCCTCACCCGCGACCGCATCGCCGAGCTCACACCTGCGCTCGTCGAGCAGGCGCAATCACTGTCCGCGCGCCTTGGCGCACAAAGTCTCGGCGTAGGCTCGACGGAGCCGAGCGCAGGTGCCGGCTTCGCCGGTGCCGGAGCGATCCGACAACACAGAGGAGCGGCATGACGCACGAAGAGATCCTGCAGGCGCTGTACGACAACACACTCGTCGGCAACGCCCCCGAGGTGAAGGACCTCGTCAACCAGGGGCTCGGGGACGAGCTCGGTCCAGAGAGCATGTTGTACGACGCCCTGATCCCGTCGCTCGAAGAAGTCGGCGCGCGGTTCGAGCGCGGCGACTACTTCGTGCCCGAGATGCTGATCGCCGCGCGCGCGATGCAGGGGGCGCTCGACATCCTGCGGCCGCTGCTCGCGGAGACCGGCGCGAAGCCGATCGGCACCTACGTGATGGGCACCGTCAAGGGCGACGTGCACGACATCGGCAAGAACCTCGTCAACATCATGCTCGAGGGCGCCGGCTTCACGGTCTACGACCTCGGCGTGAACGTCGCGCCCGAGAAGTTCGTCGAGATGATCAACGAGCACCAGCCCGACATCGTCGGCTTCTCGGCGTTCCTGACGACGACGATGCCGATGTTCAAGGCGAACATCAATGCGCTGCAGAAGGCGGGCATCCGGGACGACGTGATCGTGATGGTGGGCGGCGCGCCGGTGACGCAGGAGTACGCCGACGCGGTCGGTGCCGACGGCTATGCCGCCGATGCGTCGACGGCGGTTCGCCTGGCCAAGGACCTGATCGAGAAGCGGCGCTCTGCGGTCGCAGTGTGAAACCGCTCGCCCTCATCGAGGCCGCGGTCAAGAAGCCGGTCTTCGGCTGCCAGATGTGCGGCCAGTGCGTCCTGCACTCGACCGGGATGACCTGCCCGATGAACTGCCCGAAGTCCCTGCGCAACGGACCGTGCGGCGGCGTCCGTCCCGACGGGCACTGCGAGGTGAAGCCGGAGATGCGCTGCGTGTGGGTGAAGGCCGTCGAGCGGGCGCCGAAGACGCCGTGGGCGCACGAGATCGCCGACATCCGCAAGCCGGTCGACAACCGGCTGTGG
>Ga0070680_100003888_pt1 | contig 11167 bp, 10 predicted proteins | sample KBSC73BmetaG_FD_64672 | JGI IMG/M metagenome (GOLD analysis project Ga0070680, IMG submission 64672) | Corn rhizosphere microbial communities from Kellogg Biological Station, Michigan, USA - KBS C7-3B metaG | ecosystem: Host-associated > Plants > Roots > Rhizosphere | place: USA: Michigan...
GAGAGGTCGGAGTGCATCGCGTTGCCGGTGACCAGCAGCCGGGCGCCCTCGCCGCAGAACAGCTCGCTCGAGTAGCGCCGGGTGGACTGGACGGCGAACCGCCCGAACCGCAGCAGCTCGGCCGACCCGAGCCGGCGGGCCAGCCGGACGCCGGGCCGTACCGGCGGGAACGGCGTCAGCAGCGCGTCGATCACCGCGTCCTTCATCCGACCCCAGGCGGCGAACTCGGCCAGCCAGCGCTCGCCGTCGCCGGCCCCGTACTTCTCCACCGACGCCGCGGTCTCCGCCGGGTCGCGGGACAGCGTGACCGTCCGGCCGTCGGGCAGCACGTGCACCAGCGGGACGTGGTCGTTCCGCCAGCGCAGCCCGTACCGGCCGAGCTCGAGCGCGGCGATCGTCGGCGACGCGGCGGTCAGCGGGTAGAACGCGCTGCACAGGTCGCTGCGGAAACCGGATGCGGCCAGCTCGGCGGTCCGGGTCGCGCCACCCGGGGTCGCGTTGGCCTCCAGCACGAGCACCGACCAGCCGCTGTCGGCCAGCAGGTTGGCGGCGACGAGGCCGTTGTGCCCGGCGCCCACCACGACCGCATCCCAGCCCATTGCCGCATGCTCCTCTCGCCGGCGTCGTCCGCCGGTAGCGGGGTACCCCGGCGGCCATGGACGACGCGTACACCGACGGGCTGTGCTTCATCGGCACCGCCTGCCCGGCCGGCACGCCAGGAGCGCTGCGGTCGCGCGGCTGTTCCCGCCGGTGATGGGCAGCCTGCTGGAGATCACCTCGCCCGGCCTCCCGCCGCTGCGGCTCTACCTGTCCGGCGACACGGTCGTGTCCGACGAGCTGCACGAGATCGCGCGGCGGCACCCGGATCTCGACCTCGGCGTGCTGCACCTCGGCGGAACCACGGTGTTCGGCCTGCTGCTGAGCATGGACGGGCGGCAAGGCGTCGACCTGCTGGAGATCCTGCGGCCGCGGTACGCGGTGCCCGTGCACGTCGACGACTACCCGGTCTTCCGGTCGCCGCTGTCGGATTTCCTGGCCGAGGTCGAGCGGCGCAGGCCGGCCAGCCGGGTCGTGACGGTCGGCCGGGGCGAGACGCTGCCGCTGCCGGTGACCGCGGCCCGAGCCGGCTAGGTCGGGTCGCTCAGGGTGCTGACGTCGACGTGCCGGCCCAGCTCGTCGACCGTGCGGTAGTCGCCGACGAGGTCGCCGTGCCGGGCGAGCCGCAGCACCCGGCGGGCGTAGCCGAGCTCGTCGGTGTAGGCGACGTGCTGCACGGTCACGCCCTCCGGTGCGGTGAGCTGCACGGTGCCCTGTGCCACCCGCCGCGCGGAGTCGAGCAGGGCGACCTGCACGGAGCGCGGCGGCCACTCGACCTCGGCCGGCGGGACCGAGCCGACCCGGGCCAGGACCCGCTCGGTCAGCTCCGGCCGGCACGGCGCGATCAGCGACAACGCGGCCACCGCCTTGCCCCGGGTGGTGACCCCGTGGACCACCGCGCTGGCCAGCGTGCCGGCCCGGGTGTGCAGCCGCACCTCGAGGGTGCGGTCCGCGGACAGCGGTCGGCTGGGCATCGCTGCGAGTCTATCGAACACGTGTTCGGTGTACGCTGCCTGCCGTGTTCCGGCGTCCCGAGCTGCTCGTGGCCGCGTCCGTCCCGGTGCTGCTGCTCGCCGGCGTGCTGTCCTGGCATCGGGACGTGGTCTGCACCCGGTCCGGCTGCGGCACGGTCGCCGCGTCGGCCTGGACCGGCTCGCCGGTCTGGGCGGTGGTGCTGGTCGTCGCGCTCGCGCTGGGCGGGGTCTGGGTGCTGCTGCCGCCGTCCCGCGGCGAGGTGCCGCTCGGGGTCGCCGCGCTGACCGGGGTGGCGGGCGTGGTCTCGGCCGGCATCGTCCTGGTCAGCCTCGATGCGCTGGTGTTCAACCACGCCGCCTTCTTCGGTTTCGACCTGCCGGTGACCGAGACGTTTCCAGTGCTCGCCGTGCACCCCGGGCCGGGGCTGCTGCTCGGCCTGCTCGGCCTGTTCCTGCAGGCGGCCGGCGGCTGGGCCTCGGTCCGCCACCGCACCGCCCTGCTCACCCCACGCCGCCGCCCCGCTGTCGCCCAGCCTTGGCCGCCGGCCGTGCCCTCGCCCGAATCCTGGCCGGTCGACAGGCCGCTCCCCGCCATCCCCCGGCCCCCGACCGCCGCCGCCGATCCCTGGCCGGTGCGAACGCCGTCGCCCACCACGCCCCGGCCGGCCGCGACCGCCGACCGCTGGCCCGCCGCGACGCCTCCGGTCGCCGGTCCGGGGCCGGCCGCGATGGCCCCGGCCGCCGACCGCTGGCCGGCGGCGACATTTCCGGTCGCCGATCCGGGGCCGGCCGCGTCGTCTGCGGTCGGTCCGCAGCGTGCCGGGGCTTCGCCTGGCACGCCCCACGCGCTCAGTCAGCCGCCGGCGGCCGCACCGCTAGGGCGGGCCTGGGACGGCCCCGTCCCGCCGTCGGCTCAGGCGCCGCAGCCGGAGGTGAGGGAGGCCGTCCGGGACCGGTCCCGGCAGCCGGGCGTGGGGCGCGAGCCGGGGTGGGAGCCGGTGGCGTTCGGGCAGGGGGCTCCGCCGCCGCGGCGGCACCGCCGGCGCGCGGAGTGAGCCAGAAAACATCGCCGACTTATATAAGCCGCTGATATAGTTGACCGTGTGATCACGGAGACCAAACCCGGTCTGGACGAGCTCGCCGGCTGCCTGGAGCGGCTGGTCGGCTGGCTGCGGCGCAGCACCCCGATTCCCGGCTACAGCGTGACCAGCCGGCTCACGCTCAGCCGCCTGGAGGGCGACGGCCCGGCCCGCATCTCCGACCTGGCCCGGCTCGAGGGCGTCACCCAGCCGGCCATGACCGGCCTGGTCAACCGGCTCGAGGGTGAGGGGCTGGTGACCCGCTCGGCCGACCCGACCGACGCGAGGGCCGCCCTCGTCACGATCACCGCCGCCGGCCGCGAGTTCGTCGAGGCCCGCCGGGCCGAGCGGGTCCGGGTGCTCTCGGCCCGGATCGAGCGGCTGCCGGACGCCGACCGCGCGGCGATCCTCGCCGCCCTGCCGGCCCTCGACCGGCTCTCGAAACTGCCCGACCCCGCCTGACCCCCGGCCGGGCTGTCCTGCACCCGCCGCGTACGACCTTGGAGAACCCCGTCCCGATGTCGGCACACACCACCTCTGTCAGCCCGTTCCGCCAGCCGCGCGCCGTCTATGCCGTCGCCTTCGCCTGCGTGGTGTCCTTCATGGGCATCGGCCTGGTCGACCCGATCCTGCCGGCGCTGGCCGACCAGCTGCACGCGTCCCGGGCCCAGGTCTCGCTGCTGTTCACCAGCTATCTGGTGGTGACGGCGGTGGCGATGCTGATCACCGGTTGGGTGTCCAGTCGGATCGGCGCCAAGCGGACGCTCATCGTCGGGCTGTCGCTGATCGTCGCGTTCTCGCTGGCCGCGGCCAGCTCGGACACGATCAGCCAGATCGTCGGCTTCCGGGCCGGTTGGGGTCTGGGCAACGCGCTGTTCATCGCGACCTCGCTGGCGGTCATCGTCGCGTCGTCCAGCGGCGGGTTCGCCGGCGCGATCGTGCTCTACGAGACCGCGCTCGGTGTCGGCATCGCCGCCGGCCCGCTCGTCGGCGGCCTGCTCGGCAGCATCTCCTGGCGCGGTCCGTTCTACGGCGTCGCCGCGCTGATGGCGATCGCGCTGACCGCGACGCTGGTGCTGCTGCCGCCGACCCCGCGCCCGGCGCACCGCTCGTCGATCGCGGCGCCGATCCTCGCGCTCAGGCATCGCTCGCTGGCCACGATGGGCCTGACCGGGCTGTTCTACAACTGGGGCTTCTTCACGCTGCTGGCCTACTCGCCGTTCCTCATGGGCCTGGACGTGATCCAGCTCGGGCTGGTGTTCTGCGGTTGGGGCGTGCTGGTCGCGATCTTCGCTGTGTTCGGCGCGCCGCGGCTGCAGGCCCGCTTCGGCACCGCGCGGACCCTGTACGTGAACTTCGTGCTGCTGGCCGTCGACCTCGCGCTGATCGCCTCGTTCACCACCAACCGCACGGTCGTCATCGTGGCCGTGATCGTCGCCGGCATGTTCCTCGGCATCAACAACACGCTGGTCACCCAGGCGGTGATGATGGTCTCGCCGGTGGAGCGGCCGGTTGCCTCGGCGACGTACGGGTTCGTGCGGTTCATCGGCGGCGGCATCGCCCCGTACGCGGCCGGCAAGCTGGCCGAGCGGTTCACCGACTCGGTGCCGTTCTGGGTGGGCGCAGCGGCGATGCTGGTCGCGCTGGCGATCTTCGCCACCGGCCGCCGCATGATCGACGCCGCCGACGCCCGGATGGCCGCAGACGCGGTCGGCTCGGGCGCCGCCGCCGAGGAGCGGGAGCTCGAGGGCGCGGACGGGCTCGAGTCGTTCGGTGGCGGCGAGACCGCCGAGGAGAGCTGGGAACCCGCCCGCTCCTGACCGCGGGACAACGGCCGGCGGCTCCCGAGGGAAGAGGGAGCCGCCGGCCGTTAGCTCGGCCGGACTGTGGGGGACGGCCGCGGCCGCTGCTCCGCGGCCGGCCCCCGGCTCAGCGGACCAGCCGCAGCGGCTGGTATTCCTCGAACCGGTCCGGCTCCGGGATCGTGACCCGTACCGGCGCGGGGACCGGCTCGTTGAGCAGCGTCCGGCAGGCGACGGTGAAGGCCCGCGGTGCGTTCACCGCGACCACCCCGGCCAGCCGGCCGTCCTCGACGTAGTCGGCGACCACGCCGGCCCGGGCGGTGTCCCGGCGGCGCGGCCGCAGCTCGGTCACGTGCACGTCGGCCTGGTCCGACAGCCGGCCGCAGACCTCGATGCGCAGCCCGTTCTGGTCGGACCAGAACCGCGGCAGCAGGCTCACCGGCGGCGCGTAGTCGCCGGCAAGCAGCGTCCGGGCGGCGGCTCGGCCCTGCTCCACCGCCATGATCCACTGGCCGACCCGGCGCGGCGCGTCGGTGCCGTGCCGCCGGTCCGGCCAGCGGGCCACCGACCCGGCCGCGACGACGCCGTCCAGCCCGGCCACCCGCAGCGACGCGTCGCAGAGCACGCCGTCGGACGTGTCGGCCGGGGTGTTCGCCAGCCAGTCGACGTCCGGCTTCTCGCCGGCGGTGACCACGACCAGGTCGGCCGACACGGTCTCGCCGGAGTCGAGCAGCAGCCGCCAGCCGGTGCGCCGGGGCTCCGCGTCGGCCACCTTCCGACCGAGCCGGAGGTCGATCCCGGAGGCGAGGTGCGCGGCGGTGATCAGCGCGCCGATCGGCTCGCCGACCGAGCGCGGCATGAGGAAGCGCTGCGAGTTGACCAGCACGGCGGAGCGGGCCATCGCGGTCACCGCGCAGGCGACCTCGCAGCCGGTCAGCCCGCCGCCGACGATCGCGACCCGCCCGGCGCCGCTCAGCGCGGACCGCAGCGACCTGGCGTCGGCGAGGTCGTGCAGCATGTGCAGGCCGGGACCGGTCGGCCAGCCCCGCGGCAGGGTCGCCCTGGTGCCGGAGGCGACGACGAGGCCGTCGTACGCGAGCGTCTCGCCGGTGTCGAGCAGCAACCGGCGCCCGTACGGGTCGGTGTCGAGCACCCGGGTGCCGGTCCGCCAGCTCACCTGCGGGTGGCCGCGCAGGTCGAGGACCGTGTCCTTCGGTTTCTGGTGGCCGTTGAGCAGGCCCTTCGAGCAGGCGGTCCGGTCGTACGGGCGGGTGGGCTCGGCGCCGATCGCGACCAGCTCGCCGGCGAAGCCGAGCCGGCGCAGCTCGCCGGCCGCGCTCCAGCCGGCCGCGCCGGTGCCGACCACGACGATCCGGTCGCGCGGCCCGAACGCGGGACCGCCGACGGAACGAAGGAAACTCACGACCGGCCTCCCGCGATGCCGCGAAGTCGGGGCAGGTGGTGTCGCCCGGTGTCCTGCAGCTGGTCCGGCGCCGGCAGCGGGTCCTCCGGCGGCGGGTCGGCCGCCGCGCGGCGACCGACCGACCGCAGCCCCGGCTGCGGCGCGCGCGCCGGTGGCCGGGGCACCGGGCGCAGCGCCGGTTGCGGACCGGTGTGCCCGTTCGCCGGCGCCGGAGCGACCGGCGGCAGCGAACCGGGCGGCGTGCCGACGGCCGGCAGCGGGCTGCCGTGTCCGGTGACCGCGGGCGGGCGGGTGTGCCCGTTCGCGCCGACCGGCCGAAGTCCCGGCTGCGGACCGGTGTGCTGGCCGACTCCCGCCGGCGGGTAGGACCGCGGGTCCCCCGCCGGCACCCGCGGCTGCGCGCCTACGCGCGGGAACGAGCCGCTGTCGGTGACGCGGGGGAACGAGCCGCTGTCGGTGACGCGGGGGAACGAGCCGCTGTCCGTGACCCGAGGGAACGAGCCGCTGTCCGTGACCCGGGGAAACGAGCCGCTGTCCGTGACCCGAGGGAAAGAGCCGCTGTCCGTGACGCGGGTCTGCGCGCCGTCCCGGGGGAACGAGCCGGTGTCCGTGACCCGGGCTTGCGCGCCCACGCGGGGGAACGAGCCCGCGTCGGCGGCGACGCGCGGCTGCGGGCCGGTCCCCACCGCCGGGAACGAGCCGGTGTCGGTCAGCGCCGGGCGTGGGTGCGACCCGGTGCCCTGGTCGACCGCCGCTGCGGCCATCCGCGCCAGCGAGCCGGCGTGCGGGTCGGCGTGGGTGTCCGGCACCGCCGCCTGAGTCCCGGTGTGCGGGGTGAGCGTGGTCGCCAGCGGCGCCACCGTCGAGGTGTCGGCGCCCGGCTGGGAGACCACGACCGTCGCCGGCAGCCGGCCGAGCTTGATCGCCCGCGCCGGGCAGACGACCGCGGCCCGCATCGCCGCCTCGGCCTGGTCGCTCGGCACCACCGACCGGTACGCCAGCCGCTGATCGCTGCGCAGCGTGAAGATCCCGGGCGCCTCCTGCTCGCAGAAACCGAACGAGCCGCACTTGCCCGGGTCGACTGCGACGGTGACCTCCTCGGCCCGGTGTCGCGGGGACAGCCGGTCCAGCACCGCCCGCGGCATCCGCGCGACCGGCGCGACCGTGGAGACCCCGGCCAGCACCACGACCGCCCAGGAGCCGGCGACCGCCGTCCGCACCGGCGCGGGATACATCTCGCTGCCGGAGATGAGCAGGTGCGCGGCCACCATCGTGAACGACAGGTAGCCGAGCGAGTGCAGGGCCCGCCAGCGCGCATAGCCGAGCTTGCGCTGGACGAGCACCGACAGCGCGGTGGCGATCATCAGCTCCAGCGCGACCACGCCGAGCCCGACGCCGATCGGGTCGGACCGGTCGATGAACGGAACGACGACGTCGATCGCCCGTACCTTCCCGTACGGCGCGGCCATCTGCACGATGCCGTGCACGATGCCGAGCGTCAGCCCGAGCAGGACCACGTGCATGTGGACGCTGTACACCGTCTGGTGCCGCAGCCGCGACGTCGCCCACCCGCTGCGGAGCACGGTGCCCCAGAGCGTGCCGCCCCACAGCGCGGCATACGAGACGAAACCGATCGTGGCGGCTACGAGGTGCACGCTGTCCTGTGCTGTCCGCAGCATGGAAGCGGAAATCTCCTTACCGGGTGCAAGCTGAATTCACGCTGATTTCGGAATTGTTCCGGCGTTACGGCGTACCACCGCGGGCGCCCGCGGTGGTACGCCGCCTGTGCCGCGACGCACCGCGACACAAGTTCAGCGGGCTAGAAGCGCACCCCCCGGTTGATCATGGTGGCCACCATGCTCATCAGCCGGGCCGGCATGACGTTCTCGAAGTCGTCGTGGTCGGTCGAGGCCTTGCGCAGCTGCTCCGGGAAGGAGTCCACGGCGTACGAGTCTCCTGCCGGCACCCGGTAGCTCAGCGTGATCCGCAGCTGCGGGATGGCCTTGAAGCCCGCCGGGCAGGCGCCGGTGGTGGCGTCGGCGAACGCGACGTGTGTGCGGTGGTTCGCGCTGTCGAGGTCGACGCCGTTCCAGCAGCCGGCGAAGTCGTGCACCCGCTGGACGAGCTGGCCGCGCGGGCACAGCACGTACTGGGTCGCGCTGAACCGGTTGGGGGTGCCGGAGCAGGTCCAGTGGGCCCTGGAGTTCGCCGGCCCGTTGGTGATGGTCTTCGCGTCGCCGGTGACGATCCGCAGGAACCGCGGCATGGGGACGACCTTGGCCTGGGCGTTGCCTCGGAACTGGATCGACACGGCGCTCGGCGCGATGATCTTGCCGAGGTTGCCGTCGGCCCCGCCGCCGGGCTGGTCTGCGTCGTCGCCCTCGGTGGTGGTGTCCCGGATGACCGGCCAGAAGTAGGTGGACTTGTCACCGAACCGGCAGGTGGTCCCGGCCGCGGCCAGCGACGCGTCGGTGGCGTTGCCGTCGGTGGAGGTGTTGCCGACGTAGTCGTGCATGTGGTGGGCCGCGTTGGTGACGCCCGGCGAGGTGATGAAGTTGTCGGAGTTGCGGTGGGCGCCGTCGGCGTTGCGGCCGCACTGCGACGTGAACGTGCCGCGCGAGGCGTTGCGTCCCGGCCGCGGCGCCCGCGGGACGGCCGAGGCGTTCTCGATCTGGACGTAGTCGTCGGACGTGGGCTTGACGTGCACCGGCTCGGTGCTCGTCTGCACCGTGGCGTCGGCCGCGGTGGGCTCCTCGGCAGCGGCGGCAAGGCGGATACCGATGCCGCCGGCCCCGCCGATCGCGACCACGGCGAAGACGGCAAGCATCCGCCGTCTTCGGTTGCCTCGCTGTTCCTTGTACGGCACGGGGGGAACTCCTCTCGGTTTTCTGTTCTCGGACGGGGCCGTCTGGGGTCAGGTCCAGGACCGGCGCGCGGCCAGGGCGAGATTGGCGGCGCCGACCAGGACGACGGCGACGATCACCAGCTGGGTGGTGATGGGTCCGTGCGGGGCCGGCGGGGCGAGCACCGCGGCCGGGGTGGGCGAGACGAAGCCGGTGCTCTCCAGCAGGCTCATGTGCTTCTCCACCACCTCGTTGGCCTCGGTGGCGAAGTCACGGACCATCGTGTTGCGGGTGCTGTCGCGAACCTGGGCGATGATCGCGAACACGACGCCATGGGCGCTGCGCAGCCGGTTGGCGAAGGTCTCGTCGAAGGGGTGACCGCGCTCCGAGGTCATCTCGTCGAGCCAGCCCTGCTGGGACAGGATCGGTCGGTCGGGCATCGTCACCTGCAGCTTGCGCGACGCGACGGCGACCTCCGCGTTGAGCCGGCGGTGGTCGGCGGCGAGCACCCGGCCCACCGCCTTGACCCGCTGATCGGTCGAGTGGGTCTGGGCCATGTCGCCGGCCGGAATCTCCCAGAGGCCGGCCAGCTTGACCCGGACCAGCAGGTCCCGGTCGGCCGCGGTGAGCGGTCCCCAGGAGGTGTCGGTGACCGGACCGTCATCGGCGGCGGCCACCCCCGCGGCCAACGATCCGGGGACGGCGAGGTGCCCGGCCGGGTGCCCGGTGGCGGCCGCCGGTCTTCCCTGCGCCGGTGTCGACCACCACCCCACGGCCAGCACGGCCAGGACGCCGACGGCCAAGATCGTCACAGGCCGTCGCCACTGGTGCGCGCGGCTCGGCTGCTGCCGCGCGCGGGCAGCAGGGAAAGGTCGGTGCATCCGTTGGCCCTCCGGGTGCATTACTCGTCGATGGTTCAGGGGCAGCCGTCGCCGAAAGCACGACAGCATTTCTCGAGCACCGGCGCGTCGGCGCTCGCGGGGCAAGTCGGGGTGTATAGCCACCCGGCACGGTGCGTCGCACCTGGGAAAGCCACCCAGCCCGACGGAAACAGGTCCGTCCCCCCTGAGCGGGGAACAACTTGGCAGCACAACGGCGAGGAATCAATACCCCTCACCGAATTCGTAATGGCCAACCCCGGAACGTTACTTAGCCCATCAGGGTGACGCAGGGTGGTCGTCCTCGGCAGGCTTGCTACGGTGTCCGGTCTTGATCAGCCGGGCCAGGGGCCGGCGGCGGTCTTGGTCAGCCGGCCCGGGGACCGGCGGCGGTCTTGGTCAGCCGGCCCGGGGACCGGCGGCGGGCTTGGTCAGCCGGCCCGCGGACCGGCGGCGGTCTTGGTCAGCCGGCCCGCGGACCGGCGGCGGTCTTGGTCCGCCGGCCCGGGACGGGCGGCGGTCTTGGTCCGCCGGCCCGCCGGCCGGCGGCGGTCTTGATCAGTCGGTCCAGGGACCGACGGCGTAGCGGAGGTAGACCACGTCGCCGGCGAAGCGCTGCTCGTCGAGCAGGCGCAGTCGCAGCCGGAGCCGGTCCGGCAGCCACGGCGTGCCGCCGCCGACGACCACCGGCGCCACGTAGACCCCGCACTCGTCGACCAGGCCGGCCCGCAGCGCGGTGGCGCCCAGCGTTGCCCCGCCGACGCTCAGGTCGGCGTCCGCCGCGTCTTTCATCGAGGCGACCGTGGCCGGGTCGAACGAGCGCTCCAGCCGGGTGCGCGGGGTGGAGACGTCGTCCAGGGAGGACGAGTAGACCACCTTGTCGGCGGCCCGCCAGATCTCGCCGTAGTCGCGGACCTCCGGCACGGCGTCCGGCTCGGTGCCCAACGTCTGCCAGGCCGCCATCGTCTCGTACATCCGGCGGCCGTAGAGGTAGGTGCCGATCGAGCGCTCGGCTTCGTTGACGTGCGCGTGCACGTCGGCGGGCGGCGTCGCCCAGTCGAACCGGCCCTCGGCGTCGACGGTGTAGCCGTCGAGCGAGGCGATGACGGTGTAGAGCAGCGCGGCCACGGGACGAGACCTCCGGTCAGGGACGGCGATGGGCGACGAGCGGCAGCACCGGCCCGCAGCCGGCGTCGTGCAGCAGGGCGGCGCAGGCGGTCACCGTCCAGGTCGAGCGGGCGACGTCGTCGACGAGCAGCACCGGACCAGGCGGGACTTCGCCGGTGACCGCGAGCCCGGCCAGCAGCGCGGCAACCCGGGCGCCGGAGGCGACTTCGTCCGGTGGCCGCGGGCCGGTCGCGGCCAGCACGTCGAGCAGCGGCAGCCGGCCGACCTCGGCCACGTGCTCGGCCATCCCGCGGACCCGGCGCGGGCGGGATCGGCTCGGCGCGGGCAGCACCGCCACCGGCCGCTCGTCCCACTCCCGCGCCCACCGGGACAGCACGTCGACCAGCGCGCCGCGCAGCTCCTCGGAGGGCGCCGCGTCCGGCCCGTCGACCTCGGCGATGAGG
>Ga0070680_100003890_pt1 | contig 11165 bp, 5 predicted proteins | sample KBSC73BmetaG_FD_64672 | JGI IMG/M metagenome (GOLD analysis project Ga0070680, IMG submission 64672) | Corn rhizosphere microbial communities from Kellogg Biological Station, Michigan, USA - KBS C7-3B metaG | ecosystem: Host-associated > Plants > Roots > Rhizosphere | place: USA: Michigan...
GTGCCGTTGCCCGACGGGCCCGCCGAGCCCCTGATCAGATCGTTCCCGTTCCCCGACTGATCGTACAGCTTGGACACGGTGCAGACGGTCCCCATGCAGAACGCATCCTGCATCGACGCGTCGGCATAGCCGTCGGCCGTCTGTCCGATGTCCTTCGTCATGCCGCCCGACCCCGTGTTCATGGCCGAGCTACCGCTGCGGACCTGGTACAGAGGGCCGGTGTAGCCCTTCGCCAGCGCGCGAACCATGCTGTAAGCGCCCGCGCACGGCGTGTTCGCGGCGGCGTAGATGTCACAGGGGCCGTCCATGCGGGTCCCCGATCCGGACCCACCCGAGCCGGTGCCCGACATGCCGCCCGTGGGGGCGCCACCGGAACCGGACTTGCCGCCCGGCGCCGCGCCGCCCGAACCAGAGTTGCTTCCCCCCTTGCCGCCGCCACCACCGCTGCCGGTCGCACCGCCGCTGCCGGTCGAGGAGCCGTTCTGCAGCACGATGGTGCCGGTGATCGTCGGGCTGCTGCTCTGCGGAGTCAGCGTCAGCTTGCCGCCCGCCACGCAGTACGCGTACTGCGTGTTGTCCTGCGTGATGGTGATGGCGTTGCTGGCCGTGGTGTAGTTACCGTCCGTGTTGGCCGCGGTGGTCACGAGGCCCATCGTCCCCATCTGCTTGACGGTGCCGGTGCAGGTGCAGCCTCCGCCCGAAGCGTCGACGCAGGATGCCGTGTCGTAGTAGCTCGACATGACCGTGGCGAGCTTCTGGCAGGTGACAGGAGCCATCGACAGCGTCATGCACTCGGCCGGCAGCGTGAGCGTCTCGGTGCCCGTCGTCATCGTGTTGTCGGTGAAGGTGCCATTCGCGTTCGCCGTCCAGGTCCCCGTGACCTGCAAAGTCCCGGTCACCTGGCCGGCCGGACAGGTCAGGCCGAACAGCGACCGCACGTCCATCGAGCCCGAGACGCTGAGGCAGCCCGACGCGTTCCACGTCCCGGTGACGGTGCCGCCACAGGCCGTGACGTTGGCGGTCGGCGTGCAGCTACCGCCCTGCGTGCCACCGCTCGACGTTCCGCCGCTGCCCACCTGGCCGCCGGAACCGTGATTTCCCCCGCTCCCCTGCGAACCCCCGCTGGCCGAGCTGCCGCCCGACCCCTTGCTGCCGCCGCTGCTGGTCGAGCCGCCGCTGCCGGTCGATCCGCCCGACGCGCTGGAGCCCCCGCTACCCGATTCTCCGCTGGACGTCGAACTACAAGCAGCCGAGATCATTCCGAATACGAGCACCACCACCAGATGAGCAGATTGGACCTTCATCAAACGGTCTCCTTCGAAGGGGAAAGGGGGGCGACCGTGGTGATTGTCGGTTTCGGGATGGAGTTGTCAGGAAATCGGGGCCGGCGATAGCGCGTGACAAGAAGGGGCCCCTTCGGACAATCCCCGGCATGCCGTCCGTACCCGCCCCCGCGCGTGCCGCGCGCTTCACCATCGCTCTGCTCATCGCGGCCTGCTTCGCCTCGACCGCGCGGGCGGCGTCGCTGAAACAGGTGAGCAACTGGGGTGCCAGCGGCGTCCCCAGCTACATCAGCATGTACGTGTACGTGCCCGACAAGATGGCCGCGAAGCCGCCCATCCTGGTCGTGGCGCACTTCTGCGGCGGCAGCGCCTCGGCCGTCTTCGGTCAGGCGCAGAGCGGCGGGCTGGTCTCGGCGGCGGATCAGTACGGCTTCATCATGATCTTCCCCCAGACCACCAACGCGGCCAGCTCCGCCAAGTGCTGGGACGTCGGTTCGAAGGCGTCTCTCACCCACGACGGCGGCGGCGACACGCAGGCGGTGGCGCAGATGGTGAAGTACGCCGTCAGCACGTACAACGCGAACGCCGATCGCGTCTACGCCACCGGCGACTCGTCGGGCGGCATGATGACGCAGGCGCTGATGGCCGTGTACCCCGACGTGTTCAAGGGGGGCTCGTCGTTCGCGGGCGTACCCGCGGGGTGCTGGTCCGACGGCTGGAGCGCGGCGAGCAACTGGGGCGGCACCTGCGCCGGGGGCAACGACATCCAGACCGCGCAGCAATGGGGCGACCTGGTGCGCGGGATGTACCCGGGATACACCGGGCATCGCCCCCGCGTGCAACTGTTCCACGGCGACGCCGATCCGACGATCAACTACAAGAACTTCGGCGAGGCGATCAAGGAATGGACGAACGTGCTGGGCCTCAGCACCGCGCCGACGTCAACGGACATGGGGCTGATGCTGGGCACGCACAAGGCGACGCGGCAGAAGTGGCAGAACGCTTGCGGCTACGTGACCCTGGACGCCATCACGTCGATCGGCGGCGATCATGGGCCGTCGGACGCGCTGTTCAACGCCAGCTACGTGGTCCCCTTCCTGGGCCTCGACAAGACGGACGCCGTCGATCCGGAGATCGCGGCTTGCGGGGCCAACGGCGCCGGGGGCGGAAGCGGCATGCCGGGCAGCGGCGGTGCCGGCGGCGCCGCCAGCGGCACTGGCGCCAGCGGCGGCGCGATGATGGGCCGGGGCGGGATGGCGGGTGGCGGCCCCAGCGGCGGCAGCGGGGGCCAGGGCAACAGCGGCATGGGCAGCGGCGGGGCCGCGACCAGCAGCGGCGGATCTCATGGCAGCGGTGGCGCGCCGGCGGGCTCGGGCGGCAGTGGCACCGGCGGCGCCGGCAGCGGCGGGCACGTGGCCAGCTCGGGCGGCAGCGGCAGCGGTGGGACCACCGCCAGCGGCGGCACCGCGAGTGGTGGCAGCGGCTCGGGCGGACACCCGAGCGGCAGCGGCGGCGCGTCGAGCGGCAGCGGTGGAGCGGCCGGTAGTTCCGGCGGTGGGGACAGCGGCGGCGGTTGCTCGATCGCCGCCTCCGGCGGCGCCCCCTGGAGCGCGCTGCTGATGCTCGCCATCGGCGCGGCGCTGGGCTTGCGACGGCGCCGGCGCTGACGCCGGACACGATGGAACGTCCCGCGCGGAGGGACCGCCGGCACGCCTGGACGACAGTGGTGTCGCTGGTCGCCACGGGCCTGCTGGCCCGGGAATCGTCCGCGCATGCGCAGTCACCAGCGACCGTCACCGTGTCGGTCGACGCCACCGCGCCGGGGCCGCCCATCGAGCGCGTGTGGGCCTTTCATGGTTTCGACGAGATCAACTACACGACGCTGCCCGAAGGGAAGGCGTTGCTGGCGGCGCTGGCGGCGGCGCATTCCACGCCGGTCCACATCCGCAATCACTTCCTGCTGAACAGCGGCGACGGAACGCCGGCCATGAAGTGGGGCTCGACGAACGTGTATGACGAGGACGCGCTCGGAAATCCGGTCTACGACTGGACCTTGACCGACGGGATCATGGACGCGCTGACGGACGCGGGCACGTTTCCTTTCGTCGAGCTCGGCTTCATGCCCGAGGCGCTGTCGACCCACCCCACCCCTTATCGAAACTCCAGCGTCACGTCGGTCGACGGCGGCTGCTTCTATCCGCCGGCCGACTACACGAAGTGGGCGGCGCTGATCGGCGCCTGGGCCAGCCACGCCGACGCCAGGTACCCTGACGTGGCGTCGAACTGGCTGTGGGAGCTGTGGAACGAGCCGGACATCGGCTACTGGAACGGCACGCTCGCCGACTACATCAAACTCTACGACTACACCGAGTCCGCGCTGCACGCGGTGCTGCCCGACGCCCGCCTGGGCGGCCCGGCCTCCGCGGGACCGGGGGGCAGCTTCTTCGCACAGTTCCTCAAGCACTGCGCGACCGGCACCAACGCCGTGACCGGCGCGACCGGGACGCGCCTGGATCTGATCAGCTTCCATGCCAAGGGCGGCGTCGCCGTGGTGGGCGATCACGTGGAGATGGATCTGGCAGAGCAGCTGCGCCTGCACCGCGCCGGCTTCCAGACCGTGGCCGGGGTCGCGCCGTTCAAGCAGACGCCCATCTACATCACCGAAGCCGACCCCGACGGCTGCGCCGCTTGCAGCGCCGCCGACTACCCCGCCGACGCGTACCGCAACTCGACGGCCTATGGCGCCTACGAGATCGCGACCATGAAGCACACCCTGGAGCTGGAGGCGACCATGGGTGTGACCCTGGGCGGCGTGCTGACGTGGGCGTTCACCTTCCCCGGCACGCCGTACTTCGCGGGCTATCGCGCCCTGGCCACCAACGGCATCGAGATGCCGGTGCTGGGTGCGTTCCGGCTGCTCGGGCGGCTGGCGGGGCCGCGGCTGCCGGTGACCAGCACCGGCGCGCGCACCGCCGACGACATCCTGGCCAGCGGCGTCCGCGATCAGCCCGAGATCGACGGCATGGCCACGGTCGACGAGGACACGGTGCAGATCCTGGTGTGGAACTATCACGACGACCTGGTGCCGGCGGAGGCGACGCCCGTGCACGTGGTGGCGCGGCTGCCAGGGACGTTCGGAGGCAGCGCGCGCCTGTCGCACCTGCGCGTGGACGAGGCGCACGGAGACGCCTACACCGTCTGGCTGTCGCAGGGCATGCCGGCCAGCCCGTCGCCGGCGCAGCTGACGGCGCTGCGAAGCGCGATGGCGCCGGCACCGCTGGCGCCCGATCAGACCTTGGCCGTGGCGGCGGACGGCTCGGTGACGGTCGACTTCCCGCTGCCGCGGTTCGCGGTGTCACTGTTGACGCTGCGGCCCCCGCCCCCGGAGCAGGCCCCGTCCGGACAGACCGGCGGTTGCGCTTGCGACCTTGGCCCGGCGGACGATGCGGCACCGGCCGCGGCGCTGCTGGGGGCAGCCATCCTGGCGCTGTGTGCGCCGCGCCGTCGTCACTTCAGGTAGGCCGCCAGGGGCAGGTTCTGGGCGCGGATTCCGTCGGCGACCAGCTGGGCGATGCGGACCGCGCCCGACATGTCGAAGTGCGTGTGATCGTCGCAGAAGAAGGCCCCGGCGGCGCCCCCCGTCGTCGCCGAGACGTCCGTCGCCCCATCCGCCAGTGGGCAGAACATGTTCGCGTTGTAAAGGTCCACGGTCAGCTGATGAACGTTCACCACCGCGACGCCCAGCTGCGTTCCCGCGTCGATGGTGTCGGTGACGAAGCGGCCTCGCGTCCCCTGCGCGGTGCTCCCCTTGCAACTGATCGAGCTGGTCGGGGTCAGGAAGATGGGCGTCGCGCCGCGATCCAGGGCGGCCTGGGCCATCATCGCCAGGCTGGCCTTGAACCCGGCGTCGGTCTCGTAGCGCGGGCAGGAACCACCGTCGTTGATGCCGAACTCGATCAGCAAGAAGTCTCCGGGCTTCATCCCGTCGAGCGTGCTTTGCCAGCGCGCCTGCAGCACGGGCTTGCCGGACGCGTCCAGCGTCAGATCGCAGTCCCCCGCCGCGTTCGAGGTCGAAAGCGGCGTGTAGAGCCACGAGTCGATGCTGGTGCCTGCCTTCGCGTTGTTCGCGACGGTCACGTTGCCGTTGAACAGCGGCTGGAACTGGGTGCCCCAGCCGATCGGGCAGGTCGTGCCGCCGTCGTTGGCCATCGTCGAGTCGCCGGCCATCCAGACGGTGATCTTGCCGGAGGCGCCGCCCGCGCCCGCGCCGCCGCTGCCCCGCCCGCCCCCGCCCCCGCCGGTGCTGGCGCGCCCGCCGCCGCCCACCACGCCGCCGCTGCTGGCGCGGCCGCCGCCCCCGACGACCCCGCCGCTGCTGGCGCGCCCGCCTGTGCCGGCCAGGCCGCCTGTGCCCAGCGGCGTCACGCCCCCCGCGCCGCCGCTGGCCCCCGCGTCAGGCGACAGGCCGCCCGAGCCGGGGGAGCCGCCCGTTCCCGGCATTCCGCCTGTTGCCTGCATCGGCGCGCCGCCCGTCGCCGGCGTCAGCGCGCCGCCCGTGCCCGGTGTCCCGCCCGACGACGTGTTCGCCGGCGCCCCGCCCGTCCCCGCGCCCCCGGTTGCCCCGTCGCCGCCGCACCCTGCGGGCGACACCGCCCCCCCGGCAATGAAGATGGTCAGCAAGAACAGGGGTATCCACAGCGGCTGTTTCACGGCTCCTCCGGGCGCGACGCACGCCCCGGACCGCAGTGCCGCTCGCCGGGCGCCGCGGGTCACCAGGCGTTCCAGCCGTCCAGGGTACCCCGGTTTCAGGCCAGCATGCTGCTGAAGATGCCCGTGGGCAGGGACGCGTCCCCGAAGTTGTCGGTCGGCGCCCCGCCGGTCTTCGTCACCCCCGCCGCCGTCAGCAGGGTGTTCAACATCTTGTTGACGCCTGACGTCGAAGGGTCGCCCGCCTTGCCGTCCTGGCTGCCCCCCGGCTGCTGGCCGCTGCCCACCACCAGGTACTGCCCCTGCTTGTAGAAGCCGTTCGCCGTGCCAGCCTGGATCCAGGGGATGTTGCTGAACGAGTGCGCGCCCGTCGCGACCTGGTTGCAATAGATGCTGACCCCCTGGTCCAGCAGCGACCCCGTGGGCGTGGTGTACTGCGAGACGGTGTCCAGCAGGTACTTGTAGTAGTTCAGCATCATGCGATCGATGTAGTTGTGGAAGTTGATCGCGTTCGCGACCTGCCGGTGCGAGACGTCGTGGAACTTCGCCGACTGGCCGTTGTACGTGTACACGTGGTCGTCGATGCGGTCCCCGATCTTCAGGACGGCCACCCGGCTGTAGTCCGCCGCCGCCGAGAACGCCATCAGCTCCATGAACAGCTTCACGGAGGTGTCGCGCGTCGACTGATCGTACGGCTTGGGATCGATCGTCTTCATCGTGCTGACGTCGGCGTCGGGCACCGACAGCGTGGTCCCCGTCATCTGCACCTCGATGTCGCGGATGGCGGTCAGGTGCTGATCCAGCCGGTCGCGATCGCTCTGGCTCAGATCGGTGCGCGCCAGCAGGCCCTGGATCTGCGGCCGCAGGATGTCGTTGATGCTCTTGCTGCGCGCCGCCCGCTGCATCTGGGCCTGGGCCTGCGCGCTGGTCATGCTCGAGCCGTTCCCGATCGCGCCGATGATGGCCAGGTACGCCTTGTAGGGCGAGTCGATGTACACGCGCGGCTGCTGCGGCGTCACGTAGGACACGTAGCCGGGGATGTCGAACCCCGTGCCCCCGGGCGAGAACATCCCCGCGTGCATCACCAGCGGATCCCGGCCCGGCGGGTTCTTCGCCTGCGCGATGGCGGTGTCGACCGAGATGCCCATCGCCTTGCAGTTGGTGCTGCCCGTGGTGATCTTGGCGGCGGTCAGGATCTGGGCGTCCGCCGCCGAGTGGGAGCAGCCGTTCGAGCTGTAGGGCAGGTTGATGCCGCGGACGATGAGCAGCTTTTCGGCGTAGTCCGACAGCTCGCCGGTGGACCGGGTGGCCTTGTCCGCCGTCATGCTGGCCTTGGTCAGCGCGCCCGTCGCCGTGGGCCAGAACATCTCCGGCTCGCTGCTGACGCTCAGGGAGACGCCCGCCTGGACGACGCCGTTGTCACCCACCACCAGCAGGACGAACGGCGAGCGGGTCGCCGTCTGGGCCGCCGCCTTGCGGGGCATGAACGTCTCCAGCAGCGGCAGCCCCAGCATGAAACCACCCGCGCCGCGCAACACCATCCGCCGGTTCATCTCGAATGCGTCTCGGTTCTTCATGGGTGTGATCCGATCAGGGCAGCCGATTGAGGAACGCGTCACTGGTCACGATGGCCAGCTCGAGGTCGTGCAGCGAGACCATCCCGGCGCGGGACAGTCGGGCGTAGTAGTCGACCGTCGGCTGCTCCTCGTCGGCCAGGGGGCGGCCGTGCAGGTAGCTCATCATGTTCTGCAGGTAGCAGGCATGCGTCTCCTTGGCGCTGGCCAGCAGCTGCGACAGCTCGACACCGTTCTTGAACGACATCAGCTGGCCATCCAGGGTGTAGCTGTCCGACGCGTCGACGGTCTGCCCCTGGTCCATCGTCCGGTACTCGCCAATGGCGTCGTAATTCTCGAAGGCGTATCCGAGCGGGTTGAACAGGATGCCGTGGCAGGCCTGGCCGCACGTCCCCTGGCCGGTCGTCATCTCCACCCGCTGGCGGTTGGTCAGCCCGGGCGTCACCGGGATCATCGTGCCGGCGGCCTTGGGGTCGGGCGGCGGCAGCGTCTTGCACAGGATCCGCTCGGCGATGAACACGCCGCGATGGATGATGTCGGGCTCGTTGCCCACGCCCAGGTACGACGACAGGAACCCCGCCTGGGTCAGCAACCCCGACCGGCGCGTGGGATCGAGATCGACCTTGGTCAGCATCACGGGGTCGCTGGAGTAGTTGCCGCTGACGCCATAGATGGGCGCCAGCAGCGTGTCCACGAAGCCCAGCGGCGTGGTGTAGAAGTCCTTGATGCCGCGGCCCTGACTGAACACGTAGTCGAGGAGCTGCAGCACCTCCTGCTTCATCGCCGCCGGCGTGTCCGCTTTGAAGTCGGGGAACGCCGTCGGGTCACGCGTGATGCCGTCGTACGCGCCCAGTCGGTAGACCTGCAGGTTCAGATCGTCCAGGCCGGCCGTGCCGGTGGCGCCATCGAGCAGCCGCTTCGCCTGGGCGGCGACCCCGGCCGCGTCGTGCAGCTGCCCCGCCGCCGCGGCGGCCAGCAAGGTGTCGTCGGGCATGCTGTTGGTGATCGCCAGCGCCAGCTTCGAGGCGACCTCCCAGTCGCTGAGCGGCACCTTGGTGGCGCCCGACGCCGCCGTGCTCAGCTCCGTGCGATACAGGAAGTAGGGCGACTGGAGCATCGCCTGGATGACGACGCTGGCGCCCGCCTTGAACGCGTCGACGCCGGGGTACAGCGTCGGCCCCTGATTGAAGAGCCCGACGTGGGTCGTCACCTCGGCGGCGGTCAGCGGGCGGCGGAACGCGCGCTGCCCGAAGGCGGTGATGAACGCCTTGCCCTTCCCCGCCGTGTCCGTCGGCGCATTCGAGGGGACCAGGCGCGCCAGCGCGGTCGCGTCGCCGGTGACCTTGTCGGCCAGCTTCTCCGAGGCGTCGAACAGCTGCGCGCGCAGCTGCTCGGTCACGTACAGCGCGTCGGCCTCGTCGTCGAACCCGATCAGCGCGTCGCCGGGAACGGTGCTGTCGATGTCGGAGATGTCCGTCAGCTTCAATAGATCCCGGACCGCGTTCGACCACTGCAGCCGGCTGAGCCGCGCCACCCGCGAGGTGGCGACCAGCACCGAAGCCGGGGCGGAGGACGGAATCGCGTACGGATCGTCACCGGCGCCGCCGCTTCCCTGCCCTCCCGTCCCCTGACCGCTGCCCGACCCGGCGCCGCCGGAGCCGGACGGCGTCGTCGAACCGCTGCCGCCGGAACCAGCGGACTTGCCGCCGCTGCCGGACGACGTGCCGTTGCCTCCACCGCTGCCCTTTTGCGTGGAAGTGCCGCTACCACCTGTAGCCGATGAGCCGGTGCGGGCCCCCGTGCCGGAGCCATTGACGGCGCCGATCTCGCCCGAGCACCCCACGGCGAGGGCGAGAACTCCGGCGAGCGAGGCGGTCGCCGCGAACGGGAACATCGGACGTTCGTTGCATCTGGGCCACCTGTACACGGGTCCTCCTCGCGTGAAGTCCTCCGCCCCCGGGCGCCGCCGCCACTGCCACCCCTGCAACTGTCGGTCTGCGGGCGTTTGTGCACTGTTTGGCCGCGCCGGGCGCAGCGCGTCTTGCCTTTCGCTGGCGCGCACTTTTCGTGCCACAAATTGCCCCCTCGCGACAATCACGTGGATGACGCGAAGAAGCGCTGCCCGGCGAGAGGTTCGGTGTTTGACGGCGGCCCTGTGCATCGGGGCGCTCGCGACCGGCTGTGGCGGGGGCACGGCGAACACCAGCGGCAGCGGCGGCGCGCCCAGCGGCGGCAGCTCCGGTGGCAGCCCCGGCTCGGGCGGCGACGCCCCCTCGGGCTCGGGCGGGTCATCCTCGGGCTCCGGGGGCGGCACCTCCTCTTCCGGCGGTAGCCCGGCCGGGTCGGGCGGGAAGACGGGTTCGGGTGGCGCGGTCACGACAGGGTCGGGCGGCAGCGGCGGGACTTCGGGCGGCGCCTCGGGCGGGGCGGCCGCGGCGACCGGCGGCGCCACGGCCAGCGGCGGTCGGACGGGCAACGGTTCGGGGGGCGCGTCCGCCTCAGGCGGCGCCAGCGCCAGCGGCGGCAGCCCGGGCTCGGGCGGGGCCGTCGGCTCCGGCGGAAGCAGCGCCCCCGCGAACATGCTGGTCACGTCGGCCTCGGGCGCGTTCTGGAAGACGGCCACCTGGAGCGACTCGACCGGCAACGCCACCGTCACCGTCAACGACGGCAACAGCTACCAGACGTGGGAAGGCTTCGGCGGCGCGTTCAATGAGAAGGGCTGGAGCTACCTGACCACGCAGGACATGCAGGATCAGGCCATCCAGCTCCTGTTCGGCGCCGACGGCTGCAACTTCGCCTGGGGCCGCATCCCGATCGGCGCCAGCGACTACGCCATGGATCGCTACTCGCTGAACGAGACCTCCGGCGACACGACGATGAGCAAGTTCTCGATCGATCGCGACAAGATGAAGCTGATCCCCTACATCAAGGCGGCGCAGGCGGTGAAGCCCGACATTCGCTTCTGGGCCAGCCCCTGGTCGCCCCCGACCTGGATGAAGACGGGCCCCTACAACCCGAACACGGGCGCGTCGCACTCGAACTTCGACGGCGGCGTGATGAAGAGCGACGACGCCACGATGCAGGCGTTTGCCCTGTACCTGGTGAAGTTCGTTCAGGCCTACGCCGACCAGGGGATCAAGGTCGAGGCGGTGTCGCCGCAGAACGAGCCGAACTACCAGCAGAACTACCCGTCCTGCCACTGGGACACCTCGACGTTCGTCACGTTCGTCGGCAAGTACCTGGGCCCGGCCCTGACCGGCGCGAACCTGGACACCCGGGTGCTGGACGGGACGCTGTCGAATCCCAGCGGCGACGCCGACATCGGCCAGGGGGTGCTGAAGGACGCCACGGCGAAGGGCTACGTGAAGGCGATCGGCGTGCAGTGGGGGATGGCCGACTCGGGCCCCGTCGGCACGTTGAAGGGCCTGGCCGGCAACATCCCTATCTGGCTCAGCGAGACGAAGTGTGGCGGGACGATCGGATCGACGTCGCCGGCGCCCAACGACTTCAGCTACGGCAAGGACACCTGGGGCTACATCAGCACCGCGATCCGCAATGGCCTGACCGCGTACAACGCCTGGAACATGGTGCTGGACAAGGG
>Ga0070680_100003897_pt1 | contig 11157 bp, 11 predicted proteins | sample KBSC73BmetaG_FD_64672 | JGI IMG/M metagenome (GOLD analysis project Ga0070680, IMG submission 64672) | Corn rhizosphere microbial communities from Kellogg Biological Station, Michigan, USA - KBS C7-3B metaG | ecosystem: Host-associated > Plants > Roots > Rhizosphere | place: USA: Michigan...
TACAAGAAGTGGTACCGGCGCCGACGGCGCGATGCAGAGTGGGCGTTGGTGTCGGGACCAGAGCAACTCGAGCCGCGCATGCCAGCCCTCGATGGGCCCGAAACCGGCATCGTGAACCGCGCCGCCGTCCGCGAAGCCCTGCACCTCGTCAGTACGGACAAGGCCCGCCTCGCGTTCTGGCTTCAGGACGTGGGCTATAGCCACGCCGAGATCGCAGAGCAACTCGGTGTGCCGGACGACAAGGCGGTCGAGAATCTGCTCGGTTACCAACGTCGACGCATCCAGGAACAGAGACGGAAGAAGGCTTGATGAAGGACGAGCGACATGAATCGATCGACGTGTTGATCGAACGCTCATCACTCGGAGCAGCCGAGGCGCGAAGAATGCGCGCGACCGTGTCACGCAGCACGGGCCGAACGATCGCGCGTTCGGCGACGAGCGGCCGCTTTGTTGCGACGAACGCGAAAGTGCGACGAAACAGTAAGGGGTAGACGTTCGCGGCGGACCTATCTCCCGGCAGATCGGTCCAACCGGGACCGACGGGAGATGGAGGTTGTTGTGGCGAAGGGTCATCACCGAAGCGCTGTCACAGGCAGGTACGTGACATCTGCTACCGCCGCGCGACACTCGCGCACCACTGTGACGGAGCGGGGTGCCAATCGCAGTTCTGGCACGCACTACCGGAGCGCGGTGACAGGCAGGTTCGTGACGGCGGCTACGGCAGCGCGTCATCCGAACACAACTGTCAGCGAGCACGGCTGAGTCCTCGGCCGACCCGTCCGATCACCGAGGTAGTCGTGGCGCTCATGAGCGCTTCGCCAGCCTGAGCGCGGGCGACAGTTGGCCGAATGTCATCTCTGCGCGGTCTGCACACGAACCAAACTTGTCGGGCCCCGCGTTCACAATGTCGGCGTAGCAATTGCACGTAGCCACACATGCGTCCAACGGAACAAGGCGTTCAGCCGGAGGGAGTTCACATGGCTAACGAGCAACACGACAAGACTTACAAGATCACGGTCAATGGCGTCGAGCACATCCTTAACCACGAGGTGCTCAGCTTCGACGAGGTGGTGGCCCTCGAGTTTCCGAACGCCGACCCGAACACCATCTTCAGCGTGAGCTTTGACCACGCCAAGGAGCCCAAGGAGGGCGAGTTGCTCAAGGGTCAGTCTGTGACGATCAACCAGAACACGGAGTTCGATGTCGATGACACTGGTCGATCGTAGTGACGACCTCGTTCGGCTGATCGAAGACGAGTACGACATCGAGATAAGAGACGGCAACCTGCTGGTTCATCACGTTCCATTCGTGAACAGTGAGGGCCAAGTTGAGTACTGCATCCTCGTTTCGGACCTGAGCACGAACGGCGAACGCACCATCCAGCCTGGCCGCCATGAGGTATGGGTGGTCGGGAGCGTGCCGTACGACCATCAAGGCAACGAGGTTGGTGGCATCGCTGATCGCGACCGTCTCGATTACGGAGGCGGGTTGGTGGCTTGTTGCCGGCTATCACTGAAACCCGGTGGCCGGATGCCGGTGGACTACTACGAAAAGATCAGCAACTACGTTCGGATTTTGTCGGGATACGCCCGAGGCATCGACCCGACCGCAAGCCACAAGAACTACCCGGTGCGGGAGACGAACCCAGCAGAGTCGGTCTTCCGGTACCACGACTCAGCCACGAGCCGATCGGGCTTGAGCGCCGTTACCGGAAAGCTTCGACTGGGGCCGGTGGCGATTGTCGGACTCGGCGGCACCGGGTCATACATCCTCGACCAACTCGCCAAGACGCCCGTTGCGGAGATTCATCTATACGACGACGACACCCTCTATGCCCATAACGCGTTCCGTGCTCCGGGGGCCGCGCCCCTGGAGGAGCTGAGAGAGGAACCGTCCAAGGTCGATTACTTCTTCCGAAAGTACGACGCCATGCACCGCAACATCGTGCCGCACCGAACAAGGGTCGACGAATCTAACGTTGCCGAGTTGCAGGAGATGACTTTCGTCTTTCTGGCAATGGATGCAGGTGCGGCGAAGCGAACGATCATTGAACATCTCACTTCGTGGGGCATCCGCTTCGTGGACTGTGGGATGGGTCTGCACCGCCAGGAGAACTCGTTGCGAGGGACCGTGCGCATGACGTCAGCCGTCCCGGGGCGGTACGACCATGTCGATCGCAGAATCTCTTTCACCGACGTCGCCGCCGACGAATACGACATGAACTTCCAGACCGCAGACCTGAACATGCTCAACGCAGCACTAGCGGTAATCAAGTGGAAGAAGATCTTCGGGTACTACGTGGACAGCGGGCAAGAACTGAGCAGCCTCTACAACGTGGCCCGCGGACGCCTGCTGAACGGCGAGGCCGCTGAATGAAGCAGTCAGAGTTCCGGCACGTCTTCGTGGAAAACGTTCCTCCCAATCTGGAGGAAGGAACGCTGTACATCTCGATGCGATATCGAACAGCGTCCCATCTTTGCGCGTGCGGTTGTGGAAACAAGGTGGTGACGCCCATCAAGCCGCCGAAGTGGCATCTTTACTTCGACGGGAGCGCCGTCTCGCTTTGGCCGTCCATCGGGCGCTGGCAGTTGCCTTGTCAGTCCCACTACTGGATCGAGCACGGCAGAGTGCGGTGGAGTAAGCCGTGGACGACGGAGCAGATCGAGGCGGGTCGAATTCGCGACGCCGAGGACTTGCGGCGCTACTACAGGCAGCGGACCGACGAAACCGAGAGTCCGATGACAGCCGAACACGGCTCGCATCCGGAGCCGCGCTTGCTCAGCCGCCTGTGGAGGCGACTCTTCCGGAGCTCGTAAGACACTGTCCGGCTACGACCCGACGTAATGAATTCGGGCCACGCCTACTACAGGTACTGCCACCACTGGGCGGAGTTCACCGGCCATTGGTTTCTGTACTACTCAGAGGCTCGGAAACGCGGGTTCTGCGACGCGCAGAGCTATTTAAAGGCGACCGGGCTTCAGCCCAGAACAGCGACCAACGGCGCGTGATCGCTGACAGACGACGTCCAATCCCAGTTCGGATCAACCTCCGCTGAGCCAATCAGATCGGCGAATGGCTCGGTGGCGAACAGATAGTCGTCCTGATAGGCGCTCGAGCTTCCGCTCTTGCGGTAGGTCCTCACGTGGCTGCAATCGTCACCGAAAGCGCAGGGGCAGTCGGGGATCCGTCCGCGTCCGGCCGGCATGTGATACCTGAGGCAATCCCGAAAGCCATACGCCTCAAGCAGTCGAAGTGCCGCGCCCTCGCGCTGGACGTACTTCGCGTCCTCCTTGTCGCTCCACCATGTCCCGATGTTCCAGTCACCGGCGAGAAGCACATTGTCTCCTAGCCCGGCATCGTCGAGTAGCGGCTCGAGATCGGCGATTGTTCGCAGAAGCGTCCCGCTCGCATAGCCGAACTCCATCAGGCCGTACGCGCTGATCGCTGTGAACTGCACGTCGGCTGCTTCAACGCGAGCAATCGCAACATGCCCGCGGCTGACGCACTCGAGCGGCGCAAGGCCAAGTCCACGTCCACGCCACTGACCTTCGGCCAGGCCGACGGGAGTGATTTCAACGTTGTCGGAGAAAGCGACCACGGCAGACCCCCAAGGGCGAGCCTTGCCGTCGCGGCCGGCGATGCCGCTGGGCCGAAAGACAGCACACTGTCGGCGCGGCAGCGCCTCTTGCAAGAGAGCGAGATCGGCATTGAGCTCTTCTGCCAGATACGCCCAGGCGCCGGGCACCTTCTCTTGGTTCAGGTTCCAACTAACGATCTTCATCGCACTACAGCCTTCCAGCGGCGCCGCCTCAGAACGGTGGCTCGTCGGCGAGTGCTGACGTCGTCTCTGGCGCCCACGGGTCGTCGGCCGCATCATCGTCGGCCACTTCGATATCCGGCGCGGCGGCCGCAGCGGCTGGGTCAACGCTCTTGAGGCGTTCCTTCGCGTCAGTGAGCTTCGCCTGGCACAGGTTCCTCAGCTTCTGGGCGCGCTCGTACATGTCCAGGCTGTCTTCCAACGGCACGTCTCCGGCCTCTAGCTTCACGATGAGCTCGCTCAGTTGAGACTCAGCCTGCTCGTAGGTCAAACCCGAAAGGTCGTCTGTCTTTGCCGCGTCGGTCATGCGCTCCGCCCGTGTATGGCCGGGCCCGCCCGGCTCCGCTGGGTGCCACGCTACGACCAGGCGAGGACAACCAGTGCCCGGCAGGCGAAAGTTGTGGATAACCCTCCAAGCCGAAGGCAGACAAAGCCGCGGTCTTTGAAAGTGGTCAGACGGCGCGGGCTTCCAGTTCGCCGACGGCGACCCGCAGCCGGAGCAGTTCACCCACGGTGACGTCGGCTGGGTCCCGCACCACGCGGCCGTTCGGCAGTTGCACGATCGCATAGCCGCGATCAAGCGTCGCCAGCGGCGACACGGCGCGCAGGGTCGCATCGCATTGGTTGAGGCGTGCTTCGATCGCGATCAGGAGCGCCCGCAATGCCGAGGACAGTCGCTCAGCGCGGCCCGCGAGCTGATCGGTTCGCCCCCGCACGAGACGCTCAGGATCGGCGAGCGGTGGCCGGGCCGAAAGTTCCACGAGGCGCTGTTCGAGCGCCGCAACGCGGCGTTGCGGCGCGGACCCACGTAGCCGGGCTTCGCTGGATTCGAGTTGGCGAGTCGCGCCGCGCAGCTGCGTCCGCATCGCTGTGACCAGACGGCGATCGAGGTCGTCTAGTCGCCGCTCGCGCTCGGCAATCCGACGCGCCGGTGAGGACGCGTCTAGCCTGGCGGCAAGTCCGCCGAAGTGCACTTGCCGTTGCCGGAGACCCGCATGCGCCGCTAGCGCTGCCCGCGTTCCCAGCCGGTCGAGATGAACCTCGCGTACGGTCAGCGGTGCGGTTGGCGAGGCGAGCACAGGTCTCGCGGCCAGGTGCTCGAGCCGCTCGGCCCGTCGGCGAAGTTCATCGCCGAGAAGTCGCCGGACCGTGGACCCCGACGACGACAACTGCTGTTCCCGCTGCGTGAGCGCCCGCCGCAGGCGATCGGCCAGGCGCCGCTCCGCGTCGTCGAGCCGGGCCAGCCAAGCCGCCTGGTCTGGGGTGGTGCGGGCCGCCGCATCGGTCGGCGTGGAGGCGCGGACGTCGGCGATCAGGTCGCACAGGTGCGTGTCGGCCTCGTGGCCGATCGCCGTGACAACCGGCGTCCGCGAGGTGGCGATCGCTCGGCACAGCACGTCCGCGTCGAACGTCATCAGCTCCTCGGGTGACCCACCCCCACGCGTGATCACGATGACTTCAACTGCGGGGTCTGCATCCAGTTCCCGCAGCGCATCGGCCATGGCCGCGGGGGCACCAGGCCCTTGAACGGGTACTTCGCGAACGGCTAGTTCGCGCGAGGGCCAGCGGGCCTGGGTGATCTGGGCGAAGTCGCGAAGCGCGTCGGAGTTACGGCCGGCGATGACGCCGATCCGCGCCGGTAGCGACGGCAACGGGCGTTTGCGGGCCGCGTCGAATAAGCCTTCCGCCTGGTACTTCGCCTTCCGCGCAGCTATCTCCGCGAGCAGCGCGCCAAGGCCAACGGCCCGGACCTCGATGACGTGGAACTGCAACGTCCCCTTCGGCACGTACAGCTCGGCACGGACCTTCGCCAGAATGCGCCGTCCTTCGACGAACAGCTGCGAGCAGTCAACGTAGCTGCGCTGCCACATCTTCAGCGTCATCGCGACTTGCTCGTCCGGGTCGCGCAACTGGGCGAACACGACCGCGCCGCCTCGCGAACTGACGCTGGAAAGTTCGCCCTCGACCCAGATAACGGGGAGCTTGGCGACCCGGCTGGCGAGGCTCCGAACAGCAGCTGCCACCGTGACCAACGGCAGTCCATCAGGCGAGGCAGGCGGGGTGCTCACGGTCGGTCCGGGCGAAGTGGCGCTCATGGCGGCCAAGGTAGAGCCGGTGTACGACAAGAAGACACCCGGACCCGACAGCGGCAACTCGGCCAGTCGGCCACGTGGCTTGCGCACGCCTCGCGAGAAGCCAAGCCCGCGCTGCTCTTCGCGCGTGCGCGCGCGTGACCCGCGCGCATGTGGCGACGACACCGACGTCCGCGGATCACCCGTTGGGTTGAACCCAATCGAGCCCTTGAGGTAGATGGAGCTCAGCTCATACACCGCTCCCGGGGACGTGACCTGCGACGAGCGTTGGTGATCGGTAAGTACCTCCTACTCCAATGAGAACGAAACCCCACGTCAGACGGCATGCGACAGCGCAGATGTACAAGGGTGGGCGGAATTCACCGACCAGCGGTTTCTGTACTACTCCCCCGGCTCGTTCTCCGCGGCATCAGCTGTCGAATCTTGAGGCCTGGGCGGGGGATAACTGTCACACGACTGACAGTGCGCGGCTCTGCGTCCGTCCTCCTCGCTGGGGCCACACGTCGTCGTCGAGCATCGGATGACCGACGGCTCCTGAGGCGGCGCGCTCCATCTCACCCAGCCAGAGGTGGTCGTACTGGGTGAAACTGTCGGCCCCTGAGGGCATGCTCAGGCGGACGGCGCGACCGGCGCGCCGCACGCGGAGGTGAACCTTTGGCCCCGCACGACGATCAACCCGACCACCCGGAGCACCCGGACCATCCGGAGCACCCGCCCAACCCGACGCCGCCTGGACCGCCGTCCCCACCACCGGGGCCGCCACCTGGACCGCCAAACCCCCCTCTCCACCACCGCACCGGCCGGTCGGTTGACCTGGTGTTGGCACAGCCCTGGTGGGAGCGGTTCCCCGGCCGCTTCGAGCACGAGATCGCTCTGCTCGAGGCGGCCGGGTTCCGGCCCGTGGTCGATGAGTCGGCGAAGTCGAACGGCATCGCGCGCGTCAGCGTCGTCGTGCCCGTCGACGGCGAAGGTCCGGTCGAGATGTGCGCGACTTTCCCGGATCTCTATCCCTACTTCCGGCCGGAGGTCGCGGCGCCGACACTCGACCTGGAACACCACCAACATCCGTTCTCTAAGACTCTGTGCCTGATCGGCCGAGCCACTTCCAACTGGCGGCCGCAGGACACCCTGGCCAGCCTGCTGACCGAACAGGTCGGTCTTGCCGTCGCCGCCGGCGTGGCCCACCCGCCAGCTGGGCCGGAACGCGACGCTCTCCCGGAGGAGCAACAGGCCGAGCCCTACAGCGACTACTACTCCTATGTGCCCAACGTAATGGTCATGATCGACGGGGCGTGGAAGCTCCCTGCCACCGCGACCAGCGGCACTCTCACGCTCCGCTTGCGCGGCCCGCTTCCGCCGGTCGATGATCCGGAGGCCCACGCCCTCGGCGTCGTCACGGAGATTCGCGCCGACGACGGAACGATCCTCGCAGCCGCTCCGACGGCCCTAACCCGGTTCTTCGGCAATGATCTACACGGCCGCTGGTCGCGGCTGGACGCGCCCGTCTCATGCAACGAGGCCCGCACCGTGTGGGACGTGGCCACCGCAGCAGACACCGCTGAGCCGCCGCTGACAGCGATGGGTTCGCCGCGAGCACCCGCCATCCAGGTCCGCGCTGTCGTGTTCCCGGAGGAAGTCGCGTGGCGGGAGTCGGGCGACGGCTGGGTGTTCGTTGTGCGCCAGCCCGGCATCGCCTTGCAGGTCAAGCCGTCGAAAAGACGAGGCGTGGCCGCGGGCAACAAGACGACGCCGGGGAAGCACTGGCTCGTCCGTGCTGGATATGCCGGGCCGACCGACCTCGCCGCCCGCGCGCCGGAACTCGTCGGTCTCGCGGAACGGCGGGCGGCGCTCGTGGGAGCAGGCGCACTGGGCAGCACCATCGCCACACAACTCGGACGTGCCGGCATCGGCGCGCTCGTGACCATCGACCGCGACGCACTCGACCCGGGCAACAAGGTCCGCCACGCGGCGCCCTTTCTCCAGTCCGGCCGCCTCAAGGCAACTGCGGTATCCGCTACCGTCGTCGACCAGTCGCCGTACGTCGCTTCGGCGTTCAATCCGCTCGCGATCGGCATGATCCGCGGTGAGAACGCGGGCATGAGCGAAGGCGAAGCGCTCGACAACGCGCTCGCGGACGCGCAACTGGTCATCGACGCCACCGCCGAGATCGGAATCCAGCACCTGCTCGCCGACGAGGCGCGACGACGCAGCCTGCCCTACGTATGCGTCACCGCGACCAACGGCGGCTGGGGCGGCATGGTCACTCTCATCCGCCCGGGCGCCGAAGGCTGCTGGATCTGCCTCCTTCAGCACATGACCGACGGCACCATCCCGATTCCGCCCGCCGCACCTAGCGAGTTCATCCAGCCGCCCGGGTGCTCCACCCCTACTTTCACCGGCACGGGCTTCGACCTCGACCACGTCGCGCTGCACGCCGTCCGCGTCGTCGCCGCCGCGCTCCTCGCCGACACCGAAGGACGCTACCCAGCGCCACCACACGAGGTTGCCGTCCTCAGCCTTCGGGACCCCGACGGCATACCGACACTGCCGACCTGGACCGGCCACGAGCTCACGAGGCACCCCGAGTGCCCGTGCCACTGAGCCGGGGTGTGGCCTGGCTCAAGACCGAGGTCCACACGGATCTGCTCGAGCAGGCAGACCGCCACGCGCCGTACGAGACGGGCGGTCTGCTCCTCGGTTACCGACACAGCCCGATCGAGATCGTCATCACTGACGTCATTGGCCCTGGGCCTCACGCCGACCACCGACGAACGGGCTTCACCCCCGACGCGGATTGGCAAGCAGCGGAACTCGCTCGCCGATACGCGTCCGCCGACCGCCGCATCACCTACCTCGGCGACTGGCACACACATCCCGGTGGTGGCGCTGACCTGTCCCGCACCGACCGGCGAACGCTGCGAGCGATCGGGCGGCACCCTGACGCACGCTGCCCTCAGCCGATCATGGCCGTCCTCGCGGGCGGCGAGCCATGGACGCTATGCATCCGCCAGCCTGCACGGCGAGCAGCGCCTCGCCGCGCGCTGCAAACTCTCGCCATTCAGATCTATTGGTAGGGAGCGCAAGCGGACGGGGGCGTCGCCGTGGGCGGGTCTACGAGGGGCCGGGCGACGTCGGCTCGTCACGTATGCGTCATTACACACCGCGGCTGTGCGTCGCTGTCGACGTAGAAGAACGCAGGCTCCCGTCCGGCATTCCGTCGTCGTCATGGCGATCGATAACACGTTTACTGAGTCGCGGAACTCGTCGGGATCGCGCTACCTGAGACCTTGATTTCGAACGCGAGTTTTGAACGGTGTCCCCGGGGGCTCGACCCGTCGCATACCCGAGCCGCATGGGCAACTGGTTGGTGCTCGATCTGGATGATGCTGGGCTGAGATACTGGTAGGTCGGTCAGGCACTGCTCACGGCGAGGCCGTCGATGCGAGTGATGCCGCTGCTGAGGGTCTTGATCAAGATCGTGCCGGTGCGGGTGGCGGCGAACGTCCTTTGGATTGGTACCTGGATGACCAGCGTCAACGCCTATCACCGATGCGGCAACGCGGACAGTACGCGCGTGAAGCCACTGCGACCACTTGCGTTGTAAGCCGCAACCCGGAAGTAGTAGCGGTGGCCTCCACGCAGGTTGTCAAGGGAAATAGCAAGTTTGCTTGTCCAGAGCGCATGGCGTTGGCAGTCGCTGGTGAAGTTACAAGTGGCCCACTGAAGCAAGTAACGCGAAGGCTTGCCCCCAGCGGCTGACTGTCGCCAGCTCAATGTGACGACTAACCGGCGAATGACTGCGGTGAATCCGGAGGGTTTCTGCGGTGCCGCGAGACCGCTTCCGCTGCCGCTGCCTGACACGCCACCGGGGGGCGCACTTGGAGTTGGAGTAACGCTGGGCGTTGTCGGTACTGCCGAGGCGCTACTTGTCGGCGGGGCAGATGTGGACGGAGAAGGAGACGTCGGAAGGAGCGTCGGTGAGGCGGACGGCGAGCTAGTCCGCGTTGGAGTCACGGACGGAGATGGTGACGGAGACGGAGTACGCGTGGCCGACGGTGAGGACGATGGCGACGGCGATGGCGACGGCGATGGCAAAATGTGCCCGGCCCATTGTTGGGCGGCGGTGCCATTGCAGGTCATGATCTGCACGGGGGTCCCGTTGCCGGTGGCGCCACCGACAACGTCGAGGCAGAGCCCGTTACTGGTGGTGATCGTGCCGTTCGCGTGCGGCGTCCACTGTTGAGCGCCAGTGCCGTTACACGACCAGAGTTGGACCCTGGTGCCTGCGCTGAGGTTGCCGCCGGTGATGTCGAGGCACTCGTTCGCGTACACCTGCAGGGCGCCGTTGACCAGCAGCCACTGCTGCGCGGCGCTGCCGTTGCAGTCGAAGATCTGTATCGGGGTACCGAGCGAACTGGAAGCACCAGTGACATCCAGACACCGACCTGATCCGGGGTTCGTCACCGCTGAACCGCCGTTGCCCGCGGGCGGCGTTGTGCTTCCGCCGGCACTCCAGTAGCGGACGCCTCCGACGAAGTGCAGGCCTCCGGAGGCGTACCAGCTGAAGGATTCGGTGACGATGCCGTAGTGCTCACTGGCCGCGCTGAGCACGTTGCCTGAGCCCATGTAGATGCCGGCGTGGTCGATGTAGCTGAGCCCGTTAGCCGTGTTGTAGTCGAAGTAGACGATGTCGCCCGGTAACAGGTCTGACTGGTTGGCGATCACCTGTCCGCCGCCGGAGGTCGCCTGATGCCCATCGTGACTCAGTGACGCGTTACCGGTGCCCTGATAGACGGAGTAGAGGGTCAGGCCTGTGCAGTCGAACCCGACCTTCCCAATTTGCGAGCAGTTCGAGTAAGTGCTGTCGCTACCCGGATCGTTGATGCCGACCGTCGGGCCGTTGATGTTTCCCCCGTCGAAGCAGTATGGGTAGCCGGCGTTCTCCATCTGTTGCGCCGCGTTCACAATCGCTTGGCCCTGCGATGTATCTGCCTGCGCCGGAGCGGTTTTGGCAGACAAGAGCGCAACAGCTGCAGCCATGAGGAGCAGTACGGCTACGCAAAGGTGCAGCGGCTGTCTTCTTGAGTTGGCCGCGAACGCGGAAGCCTTACGCGTAGCCATCACGGTTGTCAATGGCCAAGTTGCGGTCCCCGTTTTTGGCCAAGTAAAAGTCCCCACCTCTCGCGTTGATCAGGTGGTCTTGGGGCGGCTCCCTCCTCTGCTTCGGGCTTCGCGCATCCGGTAGCT
>Ga0070680_100003901_pt1 | contig 11154 bp, 10 predicted proteins | sample KBSC73BmetaG_FD_64672 | JGI IMG/M metagenome (GOLD analysis project Ga0070680, IMG submission 64672) | Corn rhizosphere microbial communities from Kellogg Biological Station, Michigan, USA - KBS C7-3B metaG | ecosystem: Host-associated > Plants > Roots > Rhizosphere | place: USA: Michigan...
GTGAACATCCAGCTTTGCAAGAAGTCGGTCGAACGGCTGCCCGCCGGGGTGCCGGGCGCGGTCTCGGCCCTGCGGGAACGCGAGCACACGCCCATCGTCAAGGACTGCCTGAACCGCTGCCAGCGATGCGACCTGGGCGGCGTCATCGCGGTCGCCGACGGGACGCCGCTGGCCGCCCCGACGCTGGAGGCGCTGCTCGACGATCTGGACGCGCTGGTCGCCGAAGACTTGTAGGAGGATCGGTAAGAAGAAGACCCGCAGACCAGTCGCTTGTGCGGGCCGCGGGTCGCGGCCAAGATGCCGCCATGGCGATCAAGCAGCTGAATCCGTACCTGACCTTCGACGGCACGGCCGGCAAGGCGATCGAGCTGTACCAGCGGGTCCTGGGCGCCAAGGTGGAGACCCTGCAGCGCTTCGGCGACATGCCCGGCAACCAGCAGCCGCCCGAGAACAAGGACCGGGTCATGCACGCGCTGCTGCGCCTGGAGGGCGCCGGCGTGCTGATGATCAGCGACACGATGCCCGGCCACCCGCCGCCGCTGGGCACCAACGTCCACCTGACGCTCGACTTCGACGACGAGGCCGACATGGCCGGCAAGTTCGACGGTCTGGCCGCCGGCGGCAGGATCACCATGCCTTTGCAGGACACGTTCTGGGGGGCGCGGTTCGGCATGTTGATCGACGCCTACGGCACGCCCTGGATGTTCAACTGCAACAAGAAGAAGCCCGCCTGAGTGTGACGGCCAACGGCGCGGCGAGGGACCGGTGACCGCAGCCGCCCGTCACGTGACCACGTTCGTCGAAGCGCTGGCGCGCGGCGGGTACGACGAGGCGAACCTGCAGGCGCGGCTGGGGACGCCCGACGCGCGGCTGTCCACCGACGAGCAGCGGGCGCTGTGGCTGTGGCGGGCGCGGGGCCGCGACGGCCAAGCGGTGCTGGCGCGGTTGTTCCTGCTGGAGTCGGCCGTGCCCGCGGCGGAGGCGCGGCGCGCGCTGGGCGCCGCCGGCTTTGCCGCCGCTGTGGCGCTGGGTGTGGCGCGCGTCAGCGGCGCGAAGGTCGAGCCGCGGGTCCAACTGGGCCTTCACGGCGGGCTGGTCATCGCGGGCGATCTCGAGGTCGGCGCCGCGAGCGCCCGCAGGCGTGACCACGCGGCGGGACCGAACACCGCCACGCTGCTGCTGGAGCGCATGACGATACGACGTCCGGTGACGCGGGCGCTGGACCTGGGCTGCGGTGGCGGGTATCTGGCGCTGCGGCTCGCCGCGCACGCCGGCGATGTGTGGGGGACGGATGTCTCGCCGCGGGCGCTTCGCTACGCGCGCCTGAACGCCGCCCTGAACGGGGTGGGCCACGCGCGGTTCGTCGCCTCGGACCGGTTCGCGGCGCTACGCGGGCGCACCTTCGAGCTGATCACGGGAAATCTGCCGTTCGTGATCTCGCCCGAGACGCGGTTCACGTTTCGCGACGCCGGCCTGCGCCGCGATGGCTTTCTCGAGTCGGTCGTGCGCGCGACGGGGCGCCACCTGAGTGAAGGGGGAATCGCCCAGTACCTGGCGCAGTGGGTGCATGGCGACGAAGACGAGGAACCTCGCCTCGCCCGCTGGGTCCGCGACGCCGGCTGCGACGCCCTCATCATTCGTCTGGAGCGGGAACCGGCGGACGCCTACGCCTGCCGCTGGCTCGCGGGCCCCGGGCGCCCACTCGTCGCCGATGAGCGCGCGCGCCGCATGGCCCGCTGGATGGCCTACTACGAACGCGCCGGCATCCGCGCCATCAGCACCGGCCTGTTCTGCCTGCGCCGCCGCGCCCGCGGCCGACACGTGTTCGCCATCGAGCCCTCATCGCCCGCGGCCCCGCCCTCGGGCGCGGAGATCGCGGGCTGGTTCGACGCCGTGTGAGCGACGACTCCGTCCCGACGGGCCAAAGTGTCTCATCGTGGCAAGCTTGCCGACATGAGCATCCGAAACGTGCCTCTTCGCGCGCTGGGTTTGCTGCTCAGTGGCGCGCTGATCTGGTTCCCGGCGTGCGGCGGAAAGGGCGCGCCGGCCGCAAGTGGCGGCGCGGGTGGCGCGACCACGGGGACGGGCGGGGTGGCGGGATCGCCGGGCACCGGCGGGGCGGGCGGCTCGATCGCCGCCCAGCCGGTCGTCATCTCGACCGCCGCGCGCAAGCCGCGCGTCACGACCCTGGGGGTGAACTACTGGATGTGGTCGCCGACCTATGGCGACGAGCTGCCGGGCACGGAAACGGCCATCGCCGCGGTGGCGCCGGCCATCATGCGCGTGGGCGGCTACAACAACGACGCGAACACCCCCGATCCCTTCGACGACGCGCAGCTGGATGCGGCGGTGACCTATGCGCGCGCCATCGGTGCTGAGCCGCTGATCCAGATCCCGCGCCTGGCCGACGTGAACGGGCAGCCCCCCACGGCCGACACGGCCGCGGCCATGGTGCGGTACGCGAACGTCACGAAGGGCTACGGGATCAAGTACTTCTCGATCGGCAACGAGCCCGACCTGTACGACACCCAGGGGGCCGTCGCCGATTCGTCACAGCCAGCCATCCCGGGGTATTCGCCGGCCGACTACTGCACGTCGGCGCGCGCGTACGTGGCGGCGATGAAGGCGGTGGATCCGACCATCCAGATCGTGGGGCCCGATCTGGCCTACAAGTACCAGACGAACAGCGCCAACGACTGGCTGACGCCCATCCTGACGAATTGTGGAGAGCTGCTGGACGTCGTCAGCATCCACCGCTATCCGTTCTCTCATGCGCAGGCCAGCGCCGCGGCGGCCCAGGCCGATCGCGCCGCCTTCGCCGGCACCCTCACCGCCGTGCGGGCGCTGATGACGGCAGCGGGGCAGGGGGAGAAGCCCCTGGCCTTGACCGAGATGAACGTCGCCTACGATGCCACCACGTGCGTGCTGGACGCGTCGCCCGGGACAGTCGGCGCCGGGTTGTGGATGGCCGACTCCCTGGGCGAAGCGATCCAGCACGATCTGTGGACGACCGCGGTGTGGGACATCAGCGATCCCGCGCCCTACGCGCTGGGGCTGCTGGACCAGGCGCCCGGGCACGTGGCGCGGCCGGCATACTACGCGTACGCGCTGTACGCGGCGCACTTCGGGCCCACGGTGTTGAACGTGCCGTCCACGCCCGCCGGCGTCAGCGCCCACGCCAGCCGGAACGCCGCGGACACGGCGACGGAGGTCATCGTCGCCAACTGGAACACCACCATGGCCAGCCTGGCCTTCCAGGTGAACGGGCTGGCGGTAGCGCCGGCGCCGGCGACGTTCGTGTTGCCCGCCCTGTCGATGGCCGCCATCGAGCTGCCGGACACCGGGGCGGCGACGGCGTGGGTCTACGGCGAGGCCCAGCGACGGGCCAGCGGGGGACCAGAGCCGCTGGCGCCGGGTGTGGTGCCTCCCCCGGTCACGGGCGCCGCAACGGGAGGCGCCGGCCTGATCCCCGGAACGAACTGCGGCAGCTCGGCGGCGGTCTGTCCGCAGGTGACGCTGCCTTCACCGGCGATCACCACGATGGGGAAAACGACCCAATGGCCTGCAGTTCGGATCGGGCGCGGCGGCGTGGGGCTCGTACACGTATGCGGGAACGGGCCAGGCCGCGCCAGTCGGCGTGCCGACCGCCGACGGCAACGGCATCCAGATCACCGGCGGCTTCAAGGCGCCGGTCGATCCCAGCGGGAACTACATGGGCGTGGGGCTTTACTTCAACAGCACCAGCTGCGTGAACGCCGCCGGGTACAGCGGGGTGAAGTTCGACTTCACGGGCGACCTGGGCGGGTGCGGGCTGGCGCTGGGCATGTCTTTCAGCGGCGACCTGGTGCAGGCGGACAACCCTGGCCGTGGGGCCTGCGCCTCCACGAACTGCTACGGACCTTCGGCGGCCATCACGCCGGCCACCGGGACCACCGTGGCCGTCCCGTTCGCATCGCTGACGGGGGGCATGCCGGTGGCGTCGCTCGATCCCACCACGGTGGTGACCGTGCAATGGCAGCTGACGTCCGCCCCGGCCGGCGACGGGAGCTGCTCCGCGAACTTCACCGTGGCGAACGTCGCGTTCTACTGAGGCCCATGAACCCATCGCCCTCCGCCAGAACCGACCAGGCCTCCCTCGAGATCCAGGCACCGCCGGACGTGATCTACGAGGCGCTCCGCGATCCCGACAAGCTGATCAGCTGGCTGCCGCCAGGCGACATGACGGGCCGGGTGCTCGAGTACGACTTTCGTCCGGGGGGCCGCTATCGCATCGCGCTGACCTACGGCGCTGCCGCCCCTGCCGGCGTTGGCAAGACCGCCGATCGCACGGACGTCAGCGCCGGTCGTTTCATCTCCATCGATCCCGGCCGCCGTATCGTCCAGTCGGTCGAGTTCGAATCCGCCGAGCCCGCGTTCGCGGGCGAGATGCGGATGACCTGGTTGCTTGGGCCCACGCCGGCGGGGACGATGGTGACGGTCACCGCCGACCACGTGCCGGCCGGCATCAGTCAGGCGGACCACGACGCGGGGCTGCGATCGTCGCTGCGGAACCTGGCGCGCTTCTGCGCCGGCCGCTGACCTAGGCCAGGTACGTCGCCGCCTGACGGAGCACGGCGGCGGCCTCGGGGCCGCCGGTGGTCAGCTTCTCGTGCGCCACGATCAGGCGTTTCAGCTTCGGGGTCGCCGCCAGCCGCTCCAGCTGCCGGCGCAGGACGGCGCGGTCCTTCACCACCAGCAATCGGAACAGGCGGTGGACGCGCGGCCCCGGTGCCGAGGCCGCCAGCGTCGCGAAGATCCGGCCCAGCAGATCGGTCTTCATGTCCATGTTGAAGACGACGTCGCCCAGGATCAGCGTGATGCCGTCCTCGGACTCGACGGTCATCACCCCCTCCTGATCGCCGATGCCGTCCAGGGACGACAGCACGACCGTCTCGTTCGACGGAAAGTCCTCGAAGTTCCCGTCCGCGTGCTGCACGCGCTCGACGGTGGCGCGCACGCCGCGCGGCACCAGCACCGTCAGATCGGGGTAGCGGCGCTTGAAGGCAGGCAGGTCCAGGCGGTGGTAGCGGTTCGGGATCACCAGGAACGCGGGCTTGCCCCACGCCTCGATCTCCTTCATCAGCGGCTCTTCCAGCGCGATGGCACTGTTGATGACCAGCCGGCCATCGGTCATGCGGGCGATGGCCATGTTCCGCAGCAACGACATCCCCGGGAGCGACCCCTGTACGCGCCACAGGTTCTCGGTCAGCTTTTCCAGCGGGCCGTGCGGCCGCACCACCCATTCGCTCGTCGGCTTCGCCATGGTCTGCCGGGCTTATGTGGGGATGAACGACGGGTGAGGCAAGGGCCGTCGGGCGGACCGTTGCGCGCGGGATTGACGCCGTACCAACCGGTTGGTATGTCACGTTCGTGGGGACGACCGCGAAAGACAAGCTGCTGGACGCTTCGCTGTCCGTGATCCGCGAGCAGGGGTTCGCGGCCACCACGGTGGACGACCTGTGCGCGCGCGCCGGGGTCACGAAGGGGGCCTTCTTCCATCACTTCGACAGCAAGGACGCGCTGGGCGTGGCCGCGGTCGAGCACTGGTCGCGCTACGCGGCGGCCCTGTTCGAGGGGGAGGCGTATCGGCAGGCGAGCGATGGCCTGGGGCGCGTGCGGGCCTATCTCGCGCTCCGCAAGTCGCTGATCCGCGGCGACGTGTCCCAGTTCACCTGTCTGGCGGGCACGATGGTGCAGGAAGCGTATGCATCGCACCCCGCGATCCGGGCGGCGTGCCAGGCCTGCATCTTCGGCCACGCCGGTCGGCTGGTCGACGACTTCGCCGCCGCCTTGAACGAGCGCGGCGTGCGCGGGGACGTCACCGCCGACAGCCTGGCGGCGCACACGCAATGCGTGTTGCAAGGGGCGTTCATCCTGGCCAAGGCCAGCGGCGACGGCCAGGTGGCCATCGATTCGATCGAGCACCTGGAGCGCTACATCGAGCTGCTGTTCGCCACGCCCCCGAGGACCCGTCCCAAAGCACACCCGTCACGAACAACCGCACCGCCCAAAAGGAGAAGCCCATGAATCCCGTCGTCCACTTCGAGATCCCCTACGAGAACGCCGCGCGCGCCTCGGCCTTCTATCGCGCCGCCTTCGGCTGGCAGACGCAGCAGTACGGCCCTGAAATGGGAAATTACGTCGTGGTGACCACCGCGACCAAGGACGTCCGCCCCGATGGGGTTCGCGGGTCGATCAACGGCGGCCTGTACCAGAAGAAGGCGGACTTCCCCGCGCAGTACCCGTCGATCGTCATCGGCGTGGACGACATAGAGACGGCGATGCGGGCCGTGCGTGACGCTGGCGGCGAGGTGCTGGGCACCCCGGTCGAGATCCCCGAGGTGGGCCTCTACGTCTCGTTCTTCGACACCGAGAAGAACCGCAACAGCCTGTTGCAGCCGAAGGGTATGGGGCCGAAGTAACCGGGCTCAGCCGCGGGTGAAGCGCTGCCAGGCGCCCGCCAGGCGGCGCTCGTGCGGCATGAAGGACAGCTTGTAGGCCATGGAGTGGTTCTCGCGGATGGCGAGCCCCAGGTAGAGCCACTCCATCTTCATCTTCCGCGCCACCTGCAGCTGCGTGAGGATCGAGTAGGTGCCGAGCGACAGCGCGGCGTGGGCCGGGTCCCAGAAGGTGTAGACCGCCGACAGCGCGCGCGCGCCGCGATCGACGATGGCGACGCCCGCCAGCTTGCCGGCGACCGTGTAGCGGATCTCGAAACCATCGGCGCAACTGGTGGCGAAGTAGCTCTCGTACTCCGCCGAATCGATGGGCGGGCGGCCATCGTGGTCCAGGCCGCGGCCGGTCTGGTGCGCGTGGTACAGCGCCAGCCGCGTCTGGTCGACCTCGATGGGGCCCAGGGAGACCGTGACGGCCGTGTCGCCCTTCGCCTGGGCCCGCCGCTGCGAGCGCGAGGGAACGAACGCCGCCACGTCCACGCGCAGCGCCTCGCAGGCGGTGCACGACGGACATTCCTGGTTGTACAGCATCACCCCGGCGCGGCGATCACCGGCCGCCAGCCGTTCGTCCAGCTCGGCCGGCGTCAGCCGCCGCGCGGGCAGCCGCAGCGGGCGCCGCGCGCGCCGCCCCGGCAGGTACGAGCAGTCCTCTTCCTGGTCGTGCACGACCAGCTCGGGCGGCGAGCGCGACGGCACGAGGGGCAGCGGGCGCCCGGGCATCACCTACCAGTGTAGGCGCGTCTTCAGCTCGGCGGCCAGCAGGTCCGCCATGATCTGGTTCTCGGCGGGGTCGGGGTGATACTGGCAGGCCGCCTTGTCCGACGTCTGCGGCTGGATCTGGTCGAAGAATTCGATGTTGCTGTCCCCCGCCGCCTTCCGTGCGCTGACCACGGCGGTGATGTGCCCGCGAATGGTGTCGAGGTCGCTGCCGCTCAGCAGCGGACCGATGATGCAGACGATCAGCGCGTTCGGGTACTTCGCCCGGATGGTCTGGGTCAGGCCCTGGTAGGCGTCTCGGAACGGCATCCCCGGATCGCCCTTGTTGTTGCTGATGTCGTTGGTGCCCAGGTTGATGACGACCGCCTGCGGGGCGACAGAGAAGTCCCAGGCGGGGGTGGCGCTGCCCGTCAGCGTCCGGCCGTACACCATCGGCATGGTGTTCATCATGTCGCCGCCGTAGTTGCGGTACGCGCCCTGGCCCGAGGTGGCGATGGTGCTCAACTCGGCGCCCAGCGAACGCGCTGCCACGGCGGCGTAGGTGTCCCAGTGGCTCTCGGTCGGGTAGCAATCGCTGTCGCCCAGCTTGCCCAGCGTGCCGTAGCCGCAGGTGATCGAATCGCCGATGACCTCGATCAGCTTCCCGGAAGGACCGGGGGGCGTCATCAGCGCGCCGCCGCCGCCCACCGTCAGGCCCATGAGCTGGGAGTTGCCCTGCGCGCCTTCGGTCTGCTTGTACAGCTCGACGGTGTGGACCCCCGACGACAGCGCCGTGGCCAGCATGTACGTGGACTGACCGGCGCTGGCCGAGATGACGGCCTGAGGCACGCCGTCGACGACGGGCTTGAACAGGGTGGTGGTGGCCCCGTTGTTCAGGCTCGCCGACAGCGACGTGCCCATGAACCTCGCGACGAAGCCGGTGCCCGACCACGCGAAGCGGGGATGCTGCGGATCGGTGGTGAGATCGACGCGGCCGAACCAGCGCACGCCCGCGGCGACGATGCCGGTGTCTCCGCCCGCGCCACCCCCCGCGCCGCCGCTGCCCGGCACGCCGCCCGTGGCAGGGGCGCCGCCGGTCGAGCCGCCGCTGCCGGTCACGCCGCCCGATGCGACGCCACCGCTGCCGGTCATGCCGCCCGCTGCCACGCCGCCGCTGCCGGGTTTCCCGCCGCTGGCGCTGACGCCGCCGCTGCCAGGTTTCCCGCCGCTGGCGCTCACGCCGCCGCTGCCGGGTTTTCCGCCGCTGGCGCCGGTGCTGCCGCCACTGCTGCTGGTGCTGCCACCGCTGGCGCTGGTGCTGCCGCCGCTGGCGCTGGTGCTGCCGCCGCTCGCGCTCGTGCCGCCTCCTCCATCCATGCCGCCGCCGTCTTCACCGGATTCGGCGCCGCCGCCGCACCCCGACTGCCCAAGCGTCCCCGCCAGAGCGGCAGTAAAACAAAAGCAAATTCCCATCACGAAGCGACGGCGCGCCGGAGACGACATCCATGCATCGTCTCAGGTGAAACGCGCCCGTTCAACGACTTCCGACCGGTGAGCCGCTCAGGTGACGATCTGCAACTGTCGACGGTAGTCGTGGACCAGCTCGTTGTCGGACCCCAGGTGTTCGAACAGCGCCAGCATCGCCAGGCGAGCCGCGTCGTCGCGGAACTTGCGTTGCCGCGCCACGATGTCGAGCAACTGCTCCAGGGCGCCGCGATAATCGCCCGCGGTCGCCAGCGCGCAGGCCAGCGCATAGCGCGCCGCCCAGTCCCTGTCGTTGGCGGCGATGGCGGCGCGCGCCTTGTCCGCGCCCCCGTACGCCGCCGCCTCGGCGGCGAATCCCGCCAGCCGCCGCAGCGACACCGCGCGATCGGCCAGCGGTCCCTGCTCCAGGCGCTCCAGCAAAGGCGCCGCCTCGGCGGCGTGCCCGCGCCCGAGCTCCAGTCGCGCCAGCTCCCAGGTCGCCTCGTCGCCCAGCTGGCGATCGTCGAGCACGTCGCGCAGCAACGCCGCCGCGTCGTCGCCGCGATTCTCGGCGATGGCCGCGCGCGCCTGTCCCAGCTTCACGCTCGCCTCCGAAGGGACCAGCCGGCCCAAGAACGCGCGCACGGCCTCCAGGCTCTGCGCGCCCACGAAGTCGTCCGCCACGCGCCCGCCCACGAACGCCTTCACCGCCGGGATGCCCTGGATCTGCAGCGCCGACGCCAGCTCGGGGTTCTGATCGGTGTCGATCTTGACCATCTCGACCTTGCCGCCCAGCGCGGCCACCTCGCGCTCCAGCATCGGACCCAGCACGCGGCAGGGCCCGCACCAGGGCGCCCAGAAGTCCACCACGACCGGCACCGTCTTCGAACGCTCGATGACCGCGACGGCGAAATCCCGCGAGTCGATGTCTCGCACTGGCGTCTCGGCGGGAGAAGCTGACTGGGTTGAGGACATGACGGGATTCTGAACAGCCCTGGCTCGAGCGCAAGCCGCCGCTACGGGGACATGGCTGATTTGTGACAATCGTGTGACGGCGTCGCCTGCGACAGCTCGATCTCGTACAGTCCGCGCCGATGATTGAGCACACCAGCAAGGAGTTCGATCAGGACTTGAAGATCCTGCGCACGCGACTGTCGGCCATGGCCGAACGCGCCTCGACGCAGATCGCGACGGCGATGCAGGCGCTGAACGATCAGAACGACGATCTGGCCCAGCAGGTGATCGCGAGCGACGTCGCCATCGACGCCGACGAGAACGAGATCGATCGCATGGCCATGAACATCCTGGCCACCCGGCATCCGATGGCCTCGGACCTCCGCTTCGTCACCATGGCGCTGAAGTTCGTGGTCGACGTGGAGCGCATCGGCGATCTGGCGGTGGGGATCGCGAAGCGGGCGCTGGAGCTGAACCGCCTGCCGCCGCTGGAGGCGCGCGGCGATCTGAGCAAGCTGGCCGCCATGGTGCAGAAGAACCTGTACGTGGCCATCGACAGCTTCGTGCGCGGTGACGCCGAGCAGGCGGCCGCGGTCATTCGTGCCGACGTGGAGATCGATCGCCTCAACGCCACGCTGTTCGCGCAGTTCATGGCGCACGTGGCGGCCGATCCGGCGACGGTGACGCGCGTGCTTCCGCTCAGCTCGGTGTGCCGCTACCTCGAGCGCGTCGGGGACCACGTCAAGAACCTGGCCGAGGAGGTCATCTTCATGGTCGAGGCGACGGACGTCAGGCATCGCATCGTCACGTGAACGAAGGCCATTCGTTTCACGTCCGTCACAAAGTGCACAGAGATCTTGCCACTCTCGTCACACAAGTAGCCTACGGTGGGTGCCCGGTCCGAACGGACGAAAAATGTCCCTTCTCGCGCCGGAACGCGTCCCTTCGCGGACCGACGCAAAAGCTTGTGACCCGCACCTACAAGGAGAAAGTACAAATGTCGAAGACCTCGATTCTGACCTGGGCGCTGGCAGTCGCTGGCCTGAACATGGGCCTGGGCCTGACTGCCCCACGTCTCGCGTCCGCCGCCGGGACGACGCTGAATGGCAGTGGTTCGACCCTCTCGAAGCCCTATCAGGAAGTGGCCATCGAAGAGTTCAAGAAGTCGCACAAGGAGCTGACGATCAACTACGGCGGCGGCGGCAGCGGCAAGGGCCGCCAAGATCTGGCCGACATGGTGGTCGACTTTGCCGGTTCGGACTCGCCCTACAAGGACGCCGACGTGGCGAAGATCAAGGGCGGCGAGGTGCTGTACTTCCCGATCCTGCTGGGGCCCATCACGGTCAGCTTCAACGTCACCGGCGTCGACAAGCTGAACCTGTCGGCCGAGACCATCGCCAAGATCTTCCAGCGCGACATCAAGAAGTGGAACGACAAGGCCATCGCCGCCGAGAACCCCGGCGCGAAGCTGCCTGACGAGGACATCGTGGTCGCCCACCGCGCCGACGGCTCGGGCACCACGCAGAACTTCACCGAGTACCTGAAC
>Ga0070680_100003902_pt1 | contig 11153 bp, 10 predicted proteins | sample KBSC73BmetaG_FD_64672 | JGI IMG/M metagenome (GOLD analysis project Ga0070680, IMG submission 64672) | Corn rhizosphere microbial communities from Kellogg Biological Station, Michigan, USA - KBS C7-3B metaG | ecosystem: Host-associated > Plants > Roots > Rhizosphere | place: USA: Michigan...
TCGTCGACCTCGCTCATCAGGCCGCAGTAGGTGGCACGCATCTGCGCCACCTGCTCTTCGGTCATCTCCGAGCCCAGGCCCTTGCCGTCCTGGAAGAAGCTCGCCTGCTTGACGTTGTTCACATAGTAGGCGAGCAGCGGATTCTGTTTGGCCTCCTCCGCCGCCGACGCCGCACGCACGACTTTCGGCATGTCCTGCGGCCGGTACATCGCGTTGTAGGGTGCCGACGCGATGAACGGCGGGTGCGGGCGGTAGTAGCCCAGATGCAGGAACCACGGCTTGCCGGCGCGGCCGCGCAGGTAGGTGAGGCCGCGCTCGGTGAACCACGCGGTATCCGACAGTTCCTTCGGGATCACCGCCGGCTGCGGCGTGGCCCCGCCAGCCGACCGGCCCTGCGGCAGCCATACGTCGTCGCGGTTCTTGGGCAACTCGAAACCCTTGTTCGCCACCCAGCCGAAGTAGGCGTCGCGGTTCTCGAAGGCGCCGACCGAGTGGAAGCCTTCCATGATGTCGCCCAGCACGAAGAAGCGCGGATCGTTGGGCGCCGTGGTGCGCGGGTCGGGTGTCGTCGTGGTGTAGCCGACCAGCGCCGGATCGTAGCCGCCGCGCCGCAGCTCGTGCGCCAGGTTGGTGAAGCGATTGGACAGTGGAATGGTGTTCTGCACGGCGCGATGGTTCATCAGGTACTGGCCGGTCAGCAGGCTGGCCCGCGCCGGCCCGCACGGCACACACTGCGTGAAGTGGTTGCGGAAGGTCACGCCCTCGGCGCACAGCCGGTCGATATTGGGCAGCTTGAGATAGTCGGCGCCCAGCTTGGGCAGCATCAGGCCGCGCCACTGGTCGACCACGATCAACAACACGTTCTTGGCGGGCATGCGATTCCTCAAGGTTGGACCGGGGCGATAATACGCTAAAGTCCGGATAAATCAGTGGAGGAGACGGCACGTGGCGAAATTCAAGATCGTGACGACGGCGGGCCCCGGCACCGGCGTTCCGGGCGCCGACCATTCGCTCGAGATGGAGGCCCTGGCCGGCATCGGCGCGGAGATCGTCGAGGTCAAGGGCGGCGAGGACGAGCTGGCCGCCGCCGCCGTCGACGCCGACGCGATCTACGGCAAGGGCCGCCCGCGCATCACCGCCAGGATCATCAATGCCGGCAAGAAACTGAAGGTCGTGTCGCTGGCCAGCGTCGGCGTCGATTCGGTCGATGTCGACGCCGCGACCGCGCTCGGCATCCCGGTCACCAACTGCCCCGACACCTTCATCGAGGAAGTGGCCGACCACGCCATGACCCTGATCCTGGCGAGCTGGCGCCGACTGGTCGAGCACGACCGCATGGTGCGCAAGGGCGAGTGGGCCAAGGCGCGCCCGCATCTCTATCAATTCCCGCGCCTCATGGGCATGACCCTGGGCTTCATCTCCTTCGGCCACGTCGCGCGCGCCGTCGCCAAGCGCGCAGCCCCCTTCGGCTTCCAGATGCTGGCCTATGACCCCTACATCGAGGAGCTGGTGATGAGCGACTACGGCGTGCAGCCGGTCGGCTACGACGAACTGCTGCAGCGCTCCGACATCGTCTCCATGCACGCGCCCGGGACCAAGGACGCGCACCATCTGATGAAGGAAGCGCAGTTCAGGAAGATGAAGAAGACCGCGCTGTTCGTGAACACCGGCCGCGGCTCCACGGTCGACGAGCCGGCGATGATCAAGGCGCTGCAGGAGGGCTGGATCGCCGGCGCCGGCCTCGACGTGCTCGAGACCGAGCCGGTCGGCCACAACAATCCGCTGCTCGGCATGGACAACGTCATCCTGACCGCGCACGTGGCCTCGGCCTCGAGCCGCTTCGACACCGCCCGCAAGCGCCGCGTCGGCGCGGAAATGGCGCTGGTGCTGCAGGGCAAGTGGCCGCGCGCCTGCGTCAACCCCTCGATCCTGGAGAAGTCCAGGCTCGAGCGCTGGCAGCCCTTCTCGATGGAACGTGGCCCGGGCAACTGAGGCGTTTCATCGGGGACAATCTCGACAAGGCGGGCATCTCCAAAGCGGCGGCGGCCCGATCTTTTACCCTGTGCGTTATACGCTTGACGTATAATCATCGACGGCATAAAATGTCGCCCGATGATCAGATCGTTTCATGATCGCGCGACCGAGAAGCTTTGGATGGGCAGCTTTGTCCGGCAGTTCGGCGGCATCGAGAAACAAGCTGTGCGAAAGCTCGACATGCTGCATCAGGCCCGCGACCTCGGGGATTTGCGCGCCCCGCCGGCCAACCGGCTGGAAGCGCTTTCCGGGGATCGCCGGGGCCAGCACTCGATCCGCATCAACGACAAGTGGCGCATTTGCTTCAGATGGACGAAGGAGGGACCGGAAAATGTCGAAATCGTCGACTATCATTAAAGCGGTCGCGACTCCCAATCGCGTTACCACCCATCCGGGAGAGGTGCTCGCCGAGGAGTTTCTGAAGCCGCTCGGGCTTTCGGTGAACGCGCTCGCCATGGCGTTGCGCGTGCCGGCTACGCGCATGGGCGCAGTGATCAAGGGGGAGCGGGCAGTGACCGCAGACACGGCTTTGCGATTGGCGCGCTTCTTCGGCACCAGCCCGGAATTCTGGGTGAACCTGCAAGCGATGCACGACCTGACCAAGGCACGACAGGAAAGCAACGCCACGATCGCGCGGGACGTTCGTCCACGCGCCGCATGATGCTGCCCTACTCTCGGCGGAGCGTGCCACTCCAGTGGCGCTCTCCTATGAGGGGAACCTCACCCGGTCGCCGATCGCGCCTTCACATTCGGGCAGGCTGGCGAACGGTCCGAGGATGACGTTCTCACCATCGTCGACGGCGTACCAACCCGCTTCGGTGACATTGTAGTCACCGACTTCCGCGTCGGCGACGTGGCGGGCGATCAGGTCTCTGACCTTGCTCATGCCCAGGACGTAAGCATCCCGCGGTGGGTATCAAGCCCGCCGCGTCCAGTCCTGGGGATTGGCGGCGCCCGGCGGCATCTCGCCTTTCACCAACGCCTCGACCTGGCGCACGGTGTCCATCGCCTGGCTTTCGCTGGCGGGGGGCGTCAGGCCGCCGATGTGTGGCGTGGCGATCACGTTGGGCAGGCGCGCCAGCTCCGGCGACGGCATCTGGTCGGGCGCGCGGCCCACGTCCATGGCCGCGCCGGCGATGCGGCCCTCGGTCAGGGCCTTCGCAAGTGCTGCCTCGTCGACCAGGTTGCCGCGCGACATGTTGATGAAGAAGGCGTCCGGCTTCATGCGCGCGAAGGCCGCGTCGTCGAGCAGGTTCTCGGTTTCGGCGTTGGCGATGGCCAGGCAGATCACGTAATCGGCACCGGCCATCAGCTCGTCCAGCGGCAGCTTCACGAATCGACGATCGTCGACCTGGGCGTAGGGATCGCTCACCGTCACCTTCATGCCCAGCGCCGCCAGCACCGGCGCCAGCGCGCGCGAGATGCGGCCGTAGCCGACGATGCCGACGGTGCTGCCGGCAAGCTGGCGGCCGACCCTGATCTCGGGCCTTTGCCCTTCGTGATAGGCAGTGATCGCGCGGCTCATCCCGCGAGAAAGCTCGACGAGGAAACCCACGGTGAGTTCGACCACCGACGGCACGAAGCCAGCCTCGGCGTGCGTCACCAGCACGCCCGCTTTCGAGGCCGCGGCGACGTCGATGTTGCGGATGTCGATGGCACTGCGCATCACGACCCTGAGCTTCGGCAAGGCGGCGAAGACCTCGGCCGGCACCGCCGTCGCCCGATCGGCGATGATATAATCGGCGTCCTTGGCGGCGGCAATCACGCCCTTGGGATCGAGCGGCGCATCACCCTGGTGCAGGACGACGTCGACCAGTGCCCGCAGGCGCTCGAGCGCCGTCGCGCCGTAGTAGGTCGTGCGCGCCAGCGGCGCGTGGGTCAGCAGCAGCTTCATCATGCCGGCAGACTAGCTCAATACCCCGGCGCGTGCGGCAGCCACCTGTTGACGCTAGGCGCGCTGGACGCCCGGCCGGCCGGCTTCGACGGTGAAGCGCACCGCGGTGTCGATGCCCGAGCCCTGCTCCTTGACCGATGCCAGGACGCGGAACGACACCGTGGCCGCCGTGGGCGTGAGCGCCACCACGCCGTAGCCGTTGGCGCCGGTCTTGCCGTAGCGCAGGTGCGGGTTGCGGGCGAGCCGGTCCTTCACCGCCTGCGCCGACGGCCCCTGCGCGGTGATCGACCCGCCGACGAACTCGGTGGCGACCAGAGGCGCCTCGGCCCGCCCGAAGGCGCGCGGCAGGTCGGCCGCCCAGAACGAATGCACGTCGCCGCCCAGCACCAAGGTGTCGCGCACCGGCGAGGCCGCCACCGTCTCGAGCAGCCGTTGCCGCGCCATCGGATAACCATCCCAGCCGTCGGCCCAGTAGGTGTGCGCGCCGTCCTTGCCGCGATCGACTTCGGCCATCAGCGTCTGCTGGGCCAGCAGGTTCCAGCGCGCCGAAGCCTGCTTGAAGCCCGACGCCAGCCACGCCTCCTGCGGGGCGCCCAGCATGGTGCGCGCCGGATCGAGCCGCTCGGCGCAGTCGGTCAGCATGCGGTTCCTGATCTGCTCGGCGTGGCAGGCGTTGTGCGAGCGGTACTGCCGGTCGTCGATGACGAAGAGCTCGGCCAGGTCGCCGAAGCGATAGCGGTCGTAGAGCCGCATCCCCGCTCCCGCCGGCCGCATCGCGTTGGGCAGCGGCATGTGCTCCCAGAACGCCTGGTAGGCGCCGGCGCGGATCTTCAGGAACTGCTCGGGATCGGCGTCGGTGGGCGAGATGTCGTCGGCATAGTCGTTGGCCACCTCGTGGTCGTCCCAGGTGACGATCCACGGATGGGCGGCGTGCGCCGCCTGCAGGTCGCGGTCGGATTTGTAGAGCGCATAGCGGTCGCGGAACTCGCGCAGGCTGGTCGGCCGGCCGGTGCCGTGATGGCGCACATGCTCGCGGCCCCACGAGATGTCGTAGATGTAGTCGCCGAGAAAGAGCACGGCGTTCAGCTCCTCGGCCGCCATGTGGCGCTGCGCGGCGTAGTAGCCCTGCTCGTACTGCTGGCACGAGGCGAAGGAGAAGCTGAGCGCCTTCACCCTCTCGGCCACATCGGGCGCGGTGCGCGTGCGCGCCACCGGGCTCTGCTTGCCGGCTACCGTGAAGCGATACCAGTAGAAGCGGTTGGGCCGCAGCCCCTCGACGTCGACATGCACCGAATGGGCCCACACCGCCTCGGCCGTCGCCCGGCCCGAGCGCACCGGCTTCTGCATCCGCTCGTCCTCGGCGATCGTCCAGTCGACGGCGACGGGGGCGCCGAGCGGCACGGTGGGATCGTCCGCCAGCAGCCGCGTCCACAACACGACGGACGTGGCGGTCGGCCGGCCGGAGGCGACGCCGAGGCCAAACGGATCGGCGGCGAGCGGCGTGTCGGCGCGCGCGAGGGACGGCAACCAGAGGGCCGGCGCGAGGACTGACCCAAGGCCGGCGATGACGGAACGACGCTGCATGGCGGCAGTTTGGGCTGCGGAAAGCGGCACTTCAATGACGGTGCGCGGTTCTGCTAGGGTCGCGGCCTTCGAGGAGGAAACAAACATGGCCAAGATCGCAATCGTCACCGGCGCCGGCAGCGGCATCGGCCGGGCTTCTGCACTCGCTCTGCTGAAGAACGGCTACAAGGTCGCCCTGGCGGGCCGGCGCAAGGAGGCGCTCGACGAGACCGCGGCGATGGCCGGCAACAACGCGCCCAACGCCATGGCCGTGCCGACCGACGTCACCAAGCGCGACGACATCCTGGCCCTGTTCGCCAAGGTCAAGGCCGCCCACGGCCGCCTCGACCTGATCTTCAACAACGCCGGCGGCGGCGCCCCGCCCGTGCCGCTGGAAGAGTTGCCCTACGAGACGTGGCTGAACGTCGTCGCCGCCAACCTGACGGGTCCGTTCCTGTGCACGCAGGAAGCCATGAAGATCATGAAGGACCAGACGCCGCGCGGCGGCCGCATCATCAACAACGGCTCGATCTCGGCGCATGCACCCCGTCCGTTCTCGGTCGCCTACACCTCGACCAAGCACGCCATCACCGGTCTCACCAAGTCGACCTCGCTCGACGGCCGCGCCTACGACATCGCCTGCGGCCAGATCGACATCGGCAACGCCGCCACGCCGATGACCGAGCGCATGACCAAGGGCGTGCCGCAGCCCAACGGCACGACCATCGTCGAGCCGCGCATGGACGTGCAGGCCGTGGCCAACGCCATCGTCTACATGGACAGCCTGCCGCTCGACGCCAACGTGCAGTTCATGACCGTAATGGCCACCAAGATGCCGTTCGTGGGTAGAGGTTAGGCTTCATTGGAGCGCGCCACTGGAGTGGCGCGCTCCCCTGATCAGTACCCCGGGTCTTCCAGGTTGAGCAGCGGGAAGGCCGAGTGGACGTGCGGCAGGTTGGTGGGCATCGCCGCGCCGATGTAGCTCTTGTCGAGCTGGGCCAGGCTGGTGACACCCAGCAGGCCCATCGCCTCCTTCATCTCTTCTTCCAGCAGCTCGACGACGCGCTCGATGCCGGCGGCGCCGGCGGCGGCGAGGCCGTAGCAGTAGAGCCGGCCGATGCCGACCCAGTCGGCGCCCATGCAGATCGCCTTCACGATGTCGGAGCCGCGGCTGAAGCTGCCGTCGACCACGACCTTGGCCCTGCCCTTCACCACGTCGACGATCTCCGGCAGCACCGCCGCCGAGCCGCGGCCATGGTCGAGCTGGCGGCCGCCGTGGTTGGAGCAGTAGACGCCCCACACGCCTTCCTTGACCGCGAGATCGGCATCCTCGGCGCAGCCGATGCCCTTCAGCATGAACTTCACGTCGGGGAACTGGTCCTTCACGCGCTTGAAGTTGTCCCACGCGAAGGCGGCCTGATGATCCTGCCCGACCGCCGCCGTGCGCCATGACTTCACGAAGCGCTTGGCGATGTCGCGCTCGCGGCGTGAGTAGACCGAGGTGTCGACGGTGATGCAGAAGGCGTCATAGCCCGCGCCCATCGCCTGCTTGACCCGCTCGGCCACCCACTTGTCGTCGCCGCGCACATAGAGCTGGTAGATCTTGGGGCCGTTGCCGCCCTTGGCGATGTCCTCGAGCCGGAGCGTCGTCACCGAGCTGATCAGCATGCCGACGCTGCCCGCACCCGCCCCCTTGGCCACGGTGATGCCGCCACCGGGCTCGAACGATTCGAGCGAGCCCACCGGCGCCAGCAGCACGGGGATGCGCAGTTTCTTGCCCAGCAGTTCCGACGACGGATCGATCCTGGAGACGTCGCGCAGCACCCGGGGCTTGAAGGCGATCGAGTCGAGCGCCAGGCGGTTGCGCCGCATCGTCGTCTCGGTCTCGGTGGCCCCGATCAGATAGTCCCAGATGTTGGGATTGAGCCGGATTTTCGCCGCCTTGACGATCTCGTGAAGCGTCGCGAATTCGTTTTCCAGCCCACTGCCCATGGTTCCCTCTCCTTGATCGGTCTAGGATTAGCGCAACGACACGCACGACGCACGGAGGAAGCGATGGCCGGTCAATCTGCCGCCGTGTTGCACAGCGAAGCGAAAATCCGCATCCGCCCGCTCAACGGTTTCATCGGCGCCGAGATCGAGGGCGTCGACCTGCGCCACCCGCTCACACCCGCTGCGTTCAAGATCGTGCACGACGCCTTCGTGAACTACGAGGTGATCGTGCTGCGCGACCAGGACATCACGGTCGACCAGCAGATGGCGTTCGGCGCGCGCTTCGGCGAGCTGTCGATCCACCCCTTCTCGCCCAACCTGCCCGACAAGCCCGAGGTCATCATCCTCGACTACTCGGCCGACAATCCGCCGGCGCTGACCGACATCTGGCACGTCGACGAGACCTTCCGCGAGACGCCGCCGCTGGCCACCATCCTGCGCGCCAAGACAGTGCCCGAAACGGGCGGCGACACGCTGTTCGCCAGCATGAGTGCCGCCTATCGCGGCTTGAGCGAGCGCATGAAGCAGCACATCCACGGGCTGGAGGCGCAGCACGACTTCAAGCCGTGGCGGCCGCTGTTCGGCGAGAGCGACCGGCCCAAGCTGCGCCAGCTCGAGGACCGCTTCCCCAACCCATGGCATCCGGTGGTGCGCGTGCATCCGGTGTCGGGCCGGCGCGTGCTCTACGTCAATCGCCAGTTCTGCACCCGCATCAAGGGCCTCAAGGCCGACGAGAGCGAGGCGCTGCTCGAGTTCCTCTACCGCCAGGCCACGATCCCCGAGTATCAGCTGCGCGTGAAGTGGCAGCCCAACACGCTGGTGATGTGGGACAACCGCTCGGTCCAGCACTATGCCGTGCACGACTACTATCCGGCGCGGCGGACGATGGAGCGCGTGACGGTGACGGGTGACAGGCCGCGCGGCGTCGAGGGCCCCTACAGCGCCGACACGGTGCCCGCCAACGGCACGGTGAAGCCCGCCGTGGCCGAGGGTACCCGGCCCGGCCCCAGGCGCGCCTTCGACCGCTATTAGGGCTCCCCGCCAGAGGGAGAATCGGCGCAAGAATCGGCGACAAAATCGCCGGCCGATGCAGCCTTTGCCCGCCCCCTGCGTCAAAGTGGGAGAGCGCCCGCACCATTGACCGTAACGGCTTTCAACGATTTCATCGTCGGTGAGATCGACCCTCGGAAACGGGGCAATCAGAACATCGGGAGCAAACACCGAATGACGCGCAACAGGCGAGGCTGGACGATGAAGCGCCGCGATTTCGCGGCCACGGTGGTCTTCGGCGACGTGATGGGCCGGGCGGCCTTCGCGCGGGCCGACGTGCCCGCCCTGCAGGAAGTGCCGTCGCTCGCCGACAAGGTGAAATCGGGCGCGCTGCCGCCGGTCGCCAAGCGCGTTCCCCAGCAACCGTCCGTCGTCGAGGCGTTCTACGGCGGCGAGGGCCCGGGCAAGAACGGCGGCGAGTGCACCATGCTGATCGCCGCCGCCCGCGACACCCGCCTGATGACCCTCTACGCCAACGCGCGGCTGATCGTGTACGACGACACCTTCAAGCTCCACCCCGACATCCTGGCCAGCTACGAGGCCAAGGACGGCCGCGAATTCACCTTCAAGCTGCGTGCCGGCCACAAATGGTCGGACGGCCAGCCCTTCACCACCGAGGACTTCCGCTACTACTGGGAGGACGTCGCCAACAACAAGGAGCTGACGTCGGGCGGCCCGTCGCTCGAGCTGCTGGTGCACGGCCAGCCGCCCAAGGTCGACATCATCGACGAGCTCACGATCCGCTACACCTGGGACAAGCCCAACCCCTACTTCATCGAGAGCCAGGCGCGCGCCAATCCGCTGTGGCTGTTCCGGCCGGCGCACTACCTCAAGAAGTTCCACATCAAGTACACGCCGCTCGAGGAGATCGCCAAGTCCTCCAAGGGCGGCCAGAAGCCGAACTGGGTGCAGATCCACCGCAGCCTCGACGTCATGTACAACAACAACAACCCCGACCTGCCGTCGCTCAACCCGTGGGTGCTGACGACGCCGCCGCCGGCGCAGCGCTTCGTGTTCGAGCGCAACGCCTACTACTACCGCATCGACGCCAAGGGCCAGCAGCTGCCCTATTTCGACCGCGTGATCTTCACCATGGCGGCGGCCAACCTGGTGCCGGCCAAGGCGGGGCTGGGCGAGGCCGACCTGCAGTGCCGCTACCTCAACATGCGCGACTACACTTTCCTGCGGAAGAGCGCCAAGACCTCGGGCGTCGACGTGCGCCTGTGGGAAGAAGGCTCGGGCTCGCAGCTCGCGCTCTATCCCAACCTCAACGCCAAGGACGAGGGCTGGCGCGCCCTCAACCGCGATGCCCGCTTCCGCCGCGCGCTGTCGCTGGCGATCGACCGCGACGAGCTCAACCAGGTGATCTATCTCGGCCTGGCCAAGACCTCGAACAACACGATCATGCCGCGCTCGCCGCTGTTCAAGCCCGAGTATGCGACCAAGTGGGCGACCCACGACGTCAAGCAGGCCAACAAGCTGCTCGACGAGGTCGGCCTGCAGAAGCGCAACGAGCTGGGCTTCCGCCTCCTGCCCGACGGCCGCCAGGCGACCATCGTCGTCGAGCACCAGAGCGAGGAGTCGAGCGACACCGACTCGCTGTCGCTGATCGTCGACCACTGGAAGAAGGTCGGCATCAAGCTGCTGTTCAAGCCGCAGTCGCTGAACAACTTCCGCCTGCGCGCCTTCTCGGGCGAGGCGGTCATGACGGCCTATGCCGGCATCACGACCGCCGTGCCGACGATCGACACCAGCCCCAAGGAGTTCGCGCCGACCATGCAGGGCGGCCTGCAGTGGCCGCGCTGGGGCATGTTCGTCGAGAGCAAGGGCAAGCAGGGCGAGAAGTGCGACATGAAGGAGGCCAGCCAGCTGCTCGACTATCTCGACGAGTGGGAGCAGTCGGCCGACCCCGCGGTGCGCCGCAAGGCGTGGGACCGCATCCTCGAGGTCAACATGGAGCAGGTCTTCTCGATCGGCACGGTGAACGGCATCCTGCAGCCCATCGTGGTCAGCCCCAAGATGCGCAACGTGCCCAAGCAGGGCTACTACGCCTGGGATCCGGGCGGCTACATCGGCCTCTACAAGCCCGACACCTTCTGGTACTCGAGCTGACGTTGGCGTTTTAGCCGCTGCGCGGCCAAAAGCGCCTGGGTGGCGCGGTAGTCCGCGACGCCATCGACGCCAAGCGGCGCGATCGCTGAGAATCGGAGAGGGCGGCTGCGTGGCACCCCCTCCGTCGGCGATGACGCCGCCACCTCCCCCGAGACGGGGGAGGCAAGGATTCGTTTTCCTCCCCCGTCTCGGGGGAGGTGGCGCGGTAATCCGCGACGGAGGGGGTGCCGCGCGATCGCTCTCACCATGATGCGATCGTTGCCGCTGATGGGAAGTCCTCATGCGACAATCATAAGCGCGTCGCGGCGGAAGCCCCAATCTGGTCAACATCGACGATACGTCGTTGGCAGGCTTGAAACGAGCGCGTGCCGAGAAAGAAGTTACGCCGCCGGGGTCGGCTCGCCGAGCGACAGCATCAGGCGGTTGGCCCAGTTGAAGAACGAGGCGGCGTTGATGACGTCGACGATGGCCTCGTCATCGAGCCCCTGCCCGCGCAGCGCATCGACGT
>Ga0070680_100003906_pt1 | contig 11141 bp, 15 predicted proteins | sample KBSC73BmetaG_FD_64672 | JGI IMG/M metagenome (GOLD analysis project Ga0070680, IMG submission 64672) | Corn rhizosphere microbial communities from Kellogg Biological Station, Michigan, USA - KBS C7-3B metaG | ecosystem: Host-associated > Plants > Roots > Rhizosphere | place: USA: Michigan...
CGCGGCCTCAAAGGCTGCTTCCGCTGTTTTGTACGAGCCTTCCTCTTTTCCATCATGTTTGATCGTCCAGCCGTCGCCGCCGCGAACGATATCGTAAATTGCACTCATGACTGTTTCTCCCGCGCACTCGGGCCTTGAATTGTTACAGCTGTTTTGGGTTAATGATATTTATCGCTTAGACCCTGTGCCATCTTCAAATGACCTTGAAGCACCGGCAGAGTTTTGCTCGCCCAGGATTTCAAGGATGCATTCTCTCCACTCTTGGCATAGCGTTGAAAGAGGGACACGACATCTTTGTGAGCGCTGACTTGATCGCTCATGTATTGCTTGTTGAAGTCTTCCCCGGTCAGCCCTTTGAGCTTATCGAGCATGCTCTTTTGAGAAGTAGTCATCTCCGTTGGCAATTCTGCTTTGACGGTTCCGCCCTGTACCATCGACTTCAAATCCGATGACGTCTTGGTGTGATCGGCGACCATTTTTGCGGCGAAGGTCTTTGTTTCGGCGTCACCCTTTGACTGCGCCAATTGGCTTGACTGCAATTCGAACATATCGCCCGTCGCAGCTTCTTTCACGAAGTCGCCAGTCGTGGGGCTCGCGCCTATCATCGAATTGATACCCGTCTTTTCTCCGACCGATTGAGCCATTGCTGCGGGCGCGAGAAACGCTGCAATCGCGATTGTTGCGAGAAGCTTATGGATTTTCATGTCACTACTCCCGGGGGGACATCGACGTCGAAATGACTGTAGGATAATCGCTTCTATTTAGCTGATTTTTTCTTCGGCACTTTTTTGCCTTTCTTGCGGGCCTTCGACAAGCCAATCGCAATGGCCTGCTTCCGACTTTTGACCTTCCCACCCTTCCCGCCCGGACCCGTTTTGGCCTTGCCGCGCTTGGCGCGCTTGACCTCACGTTCCACCTCCTTGCCGGCGCCCCGCGAATATTTCCGCTTTTTTGTCGTCTTGCGCTTCTTGGATTTCTTCGCCATGCGTCGCCTCCGATTTGTCTTCGTTGGCCGTAACGCGGCGGTTTGCTTACGAGTTCCACGCCGCCGAGGAATCTGAACCAAGCAACGGCCAACAGAATGGCAAGCCCTTTGGTCGGCTTGGCAGCCGAATTTTGTCTTACAAACTCGCGGCGGCCATGCCGTATCGGCATCCCAGCGATTAGCGAAACGGGCGTTTCATTTTTATTCTCGGAATGTAGATAGATGAAAAGATAACGGGAGTCGGAAATCTTAAATGACATGACGCTATCTGATAAAATTATGAAAATCGTGAGCAATGAGCCGGGCCTGACCGAAGTGGAAATCGCCGAAAAAGTTTACCGTCGACGGGGCCGGCACGTTGACCGCCAATGCCGCCAGCTTTTGAATGAAAAGCAGTTGGAGCGGCATGGCAAAGGCGGTCCGGGGCGGCCCTTCAAATATTATCCCTACGGCACCGGGGGATAATGAACGCCTCAACGCCCTTGCGAGAGATGGTTTGTGGGAACGATCTTTAGCCGTCGGCCATGGGTGGCATGATCTGCTCAAACGTGCATTGACGCGGTTTTTTGTCGGGTCGCCAACGCATGAGCTTGGTCCCGTGGCGGAAGCGATCGCCGGTGACGTGATCGAAACGAACTTCGACGACGAGTTTTGGTCGCAACGGCTCCCACTCCCCCGTTCTCTCTGTGCTCCAGCGGCTTGGCCCGCCAGGAGCCTTTCCGGTAAAACCTGGCGGTTGGCGCAACGCTTCGAGCCGTCGCGTCAGCGCTTGGCGCTCGTCGTTCGAGATTGTTGAAGTAAAGCCGACATGATCGAGCTTCCCTTCATCGTTATAAAGCCCCAGCAACAGAGACCCCACTTGGCGGCTTTTGCTCTCGTAACGATATCCACCTACGACGCAGTCTGCGGTCCGCAGCTTCTTGACTTTGACCATCGCGCGCGCACCGGCTTCATATGGCCCATCCGAACGCTTCGCGACGACGCCATCAAAGTTGCCCCGGCCCGCTTCGCTAAGCCAACGCTCGGCTTCCCCTCGATCGCGTGTAAAGGGAGAGATCGCCAGGCCGCGCGAGGCTTTCGCTCTTTTCACGAAAGCCTGGAGAGCCTTTCTGCGATCGGTAAGCTGGCGGTCAAGCAACCGCTCGCCGCCCGGCGCCACCAGCATATCGAACACCACAAATCGCGCCGGCGTTTCCACCGAAAGTTTTCGAATACGGGTTTCGGCCGGATGAAGGCGCATTTGGAGGAGATCGAATGCAAGGTGCCCCCCGGTTTCGATCACAAGCTCTCCATCAAGTACAAAGCAATCGTCCTTAAGTCCGCCAAGCAAGGCGACAACTTCCGGGAAGTACCTACCAAGCGGCTTGCCGGATTTGGCACGAAGGTCCACTGCGTCGCCCGCCCGGAACGCGAGGCAGCGAAAACCATCCCATTTGGGTTCATACTGCCAATCGCCTTCCGCCGGTAGCGCGGCAGCGGAGCGCGCTTCCATCGGAGCCGTGTCCAATGGCAAATCGAACTTGGGAGAGCGACGCGCCTTGGGCGCTCGCATTTTGGCCGTTTTGGCGGTTCTCCTTGCGCTTGGCTCAGCCATTATAATGATCCTTTGCGAGACGACGCCCTAAGACCATCGCGACAAGACATCCTCCATATCGGCAGTCTCAACTTGCTCGCTGTAACGCTGATGATACAGCTTAAGAAGAGCATCATGTCCTTCGTCCGATGAACTGCATACCGCGTCCCGCACGATAATAACGCGATAACCGTAATCGATGGCGTCGAGCACCGTGGCCAGGACGCAAACATCCGTTTCGGATCCTGTGATAATTAAGGTGTCGACCTCGCGCCGTCTGAGTTCCTTTACGAGTTGCGGCTCGGAAAAGGCTGAATACCGCGTCTTGTCGATCACGGCGGCCGGTGGCGCCAAGCGCGCAAGCGGCGGCATCAGTTCAAGAAGCTCAGGGGAGATTCGGCTGCGCGTCGTCTGCGGCCAGCGCTGATAATATCGGCGCCACATGCCCGGCATATCTTCTGGGCGCATCGGCGTCATAAAACGCGTGAAGATAGTCCGCGCAGGAAACCGGCTCGCGATTTCTCCGACGACAGGGAGGACGCGCTCCATCCAGGGCGTCGCCCATGGTCCGCTCACCGAAAAGATTCTCTGCATATCGATGCACAGATGCACCGCTTTATCGGTCAGTGGGAGATCAAGAAGCCCTTCGCCCATGCCAACTCAACATCCTATCGAATAACTACTTTTTAAGGACCGATAAACGCCCGCTCCTCTCAAGCCGAGCCTCCTTCACCTCTGACGGCACGGCAACGCCCTCCTGACGCAAATCCTCCTGCAGGTCGTCCTCCGAAACATGCTCGGCTGACAACGCAGAACTTAGGACCTCACCGTCCTTGATGAAAACGGTGGAGGTGCCCTTTATAAGATCACTAAATCGAGGAGAGCTTCGTGCGACAGCAGAAAAAATCCAGTGAACACCGACCAGCACCACTTCTGCACCGAGCGAAGGAAGAAGCGGCGCGCCACCGGTTATGGCCCTCGCCGCGATCGAGCCGATGATAATAACGAGAATCGCATCGAACACGGTCGCCTTGCCGAGAAACCGCTTCTTTCCAAAGCGCACGATCGCGATCAGGGCGATATAGATGAGCAGGGCGCGGGCGCACATTTGGCCGACGCCCATTTCTTCCGATTTGAGCGTCAGGCCAAAGATTGCGCGATTGAGATCGAGCAGCGTATCCATCGGCTCTAGAGAATACGCTGTCCGATCACAAAGAACATCTCGAATTTAGGCCGCTTCTGCCCGCTGGTTGACCAGCGTTTCGGCGAGTTTTGTCAACGTCGCATCCGTCTTCTTCTCTTCCTCAAGGGTGGCTTCAAGGAGCCTTACGGCGTCCTTCAGGCCGAGCTCGTTGGCCCAGGTCCGCAGCGTGCCGTAGCGTGAGATTTCGTAATGTTCTACCGCTTGAGCGGCCGCCAAAAGGCCGGCATCCAGAGCTGGCGAACCCTTGAAATCGGATATGATCTCCTTGCCTTCATCGACGATTCCGTTGATGGCGTCGCAGGTTTTGCCGCGGGGCGTTGCCTTGATGAGCTCGAACACTTGCTCAAGACGCTCGACATGGCCTTCCGTCTCTTCCTGGTGCTTTTCAAAGGCGGCCTTGAGGTCTTTGGACTGCGCCGCCTTCGCCATCTTCGGCAGAGTGGAGAGTATTTTCTTCTCCGCGTAGTAGATGTCCTTCAGCGTCTCATGGAACAGATCATCGAGCATTTTTGGCTTTGTCGTCATCGGACGTCCTCCAGTTTGTTTCAAAGCAACTCAAGCGGAGCACCCCTGTTCCGTGCGCATGAGCTTTGGCTACCTAGCAAAAAGACTGGCCCGCGTGCTGTTCAGCCGTAGCCACGTCCTCACCAGCCGAGCATCCCGCACTGGGCCTGGTATCCGGAAGCCACCCTCCCCGGCGATACAGGCTCGCGGTTGGGCACCGTCCGTCCATCCGATTTTCCGCCGGGAACAACAAAAGGGCAACGTCAATTGAACGGAGGAGATTACCCAAGGTCAACACTGAGAGATTCGCATGAGAGCGCTGACGTGGCATGGGAAGGGCGATATGCGCTGCGAAGCCGTGCCCGACCCCAAGATCCAGGACCCGCGCGACGCCATCATCAGGTGACGGCATGTGCGATCTGCGGTTCCGATCTTCATATCTATGATGGCGTCATTCCTGGCATGGAACATGGAGACGTTGGGGGGCACGAGACCATAGGCGAAGTCGTCGAGGTCGGTGCCGGCAACAAGAAGCTAAAGATCGGCGATCGTGTTGTCGTACCTTTCACAATTTCATGCGGCGAATGCTTCTTCTGCCAGCGCGGCCTCTATTCTGGATGCGAGCGTACAAATCCAGACGCTCAAAAGGCGTCGAAGCTCTGGGGGCACTCCCCAGCCGGCCTGTTTGGCTATTCACATTTGCTGGGTGGCTATTCGGGCGGCCAGGCAGAATATCTCCGCGTGCCTTACGCAGATGTCGGACCGATCAAAATTGACAACGGGTTGAGCGACGAGCAGGTCCTGTTCCTGTCAGATATCTTCCCGACAGGCTATATGGCGGCCGAATTCTGCAATATCCACGGCGGCGACACAGTCGCGATCTGGGGATGCGGTCCCGTCGGCCAGTTGGCCATCCGCAGCGCATTTCTTCTAGGAGCCGAACGCGTCATTGCCATAGACACAGTTCCGGGGCGCCTCGCACTGGCCCGCCGGGCGGGTGCTGAAACCATCGATTTTATGAAGGAAGCCGTCTACGAACGAATCCAGGATTTCACCCACGGCCGTGGCGCCGACTCCTGTATTGACGCGGTCGGCACCGAGCCGGAGACGCGCGCCAGCGCCGATTCCATTCTCGACAGGATAAAGGTTGCAACGTTTATGGGGACTGACCGCCCCCATGTCTTGCGCCAGGCCATCCATTGCTGCCGTAATTTCGGAACGATATCGATCGTCGGGGTCTATGGCGGTTTTCTCGACAAGATGCCCATGGGGTCTGCCATCAACCGCGGCCTCACCTTTCGGATGGCCCAGACGCCCGTCCAGCGATATCTGCCAATGTTGCTGGAGCGAATTGAAAATGGCGAAATCGATCCCTCTTTCGTCATCACGCACCGCGCCAGTTTGAAACAAGATCCAGAACTCTACAAAACATTTCGCGACAAGGAAGACGGGTGCATCAAGGTGGTTCTCAAGCCATAGCGGACCTCTGTCCTCATAAAACACAGCTCAGTGCTCAGCACAGATTATGACCTGCTAATTGCGGCGGATGAGCCGGCCATTGAAGCTTTCCTCTCCTTTGTCGTTCAATGCTCCGCCTGCCGGCTGGCCAGCCTAACTTCCAGCCCCAGGAACAACAGGCGATCCATTGAGTTCTTTTGCCGGCGCAACCAAGGCACCAACCTCCGGGCTTCGGCGTCCAGGGCTGCGGCGGCTTGGGCCGCACCGTCGGGGTCTGTAAAGTTGCGGGCGAAAGCGATCGGAGTCCGTTTTACCCCGCTTAGGGAATTCAGAAAGGAACTGCGGAAACGCTCCATGGCGGGAGTTTCGGGAGATAATCAGCAACAGTAATGTCTCTCCTGGCGCCAGCGCCTTGGTTCAATTCTCCAATTATTCGACCCTCGGGGTTCCTCCGTTGCCGAGGAGCGCTTACCGGGTACGGCTTTCAGGCCCCATATTGCCAGCAGGAAAAATGAGGTTGTTTCCAACACTGTTACGTAGTCGTTTTCTCGCATATCTACTTTCGTGTAATGGATTGAGCCTTCGGTCCCGGCTCGGTATGCCAACAAGTGCTGCCCCGATCGCCCGACAACAGGATGCAACAAATGAATTCCCCAGATAATTCTCGACGTGGCGGAAATTTCTTTAGCCGCTGCGCCAGCTATGTCTCCACCGCGGCAGGAAAGCCCATAGTGTTCGCTATAGCCGTCTTGACGATTATCGTTTGGGCTGCCAGCGGGCCGATGTTTGGCTATTCCGACACTTGGCAATTGGTCATTAATACCGGCACCACGATCATAACATTCCTGATGGTTTTCCTGATTCAGAATTCGCAAAATCGTGACGGCGCTGCAATCCAAGTCAAGCTCGACGAATTGATCCGGGTGAGCACCGCGAAAAACTTGTTCGTCGGGATCGAGCATCTCGGCGATGAAGAGATCAACCGACTCAGAGATATATGTGAGGCAAGGGCCAGGAAGACACCTTCGACAGTTGAACAGGTTCAAACCAAAGCAGAGGATGCAGCTGCAAATGTGAGTTGAGGCAGAGTGCCGAGGCGTCGGCTACTCATGTCGCAAAGCTGGTGAATTGACAACGTGCGTAGTGGAGGCGAATCGATCGTAAATAAAGCCTTGCCTTCCCGATCTAGCAGCGACGCCTTGTGCAGCCCTTCGCTTGGCGGTACCACCCCACAGCTGGAAAAGCAGAAAAGGCTCCTCGATGGCTGTGGTTCTTATCGTCGAAGACGACGAACAAGTTCGGGTTCTGGCCGAGTCTGTGTTGCAGGATGCTGGCCATAGCGTCATCGCCGCAACGGGGGTAGAAGGCGCTACGGCGTTGTTACAAGCAGATCAAAAAATTGACGTCGTGTTCGTTGATCTAACGCTCGGAAGCGATCCGGAAGCGGGGCTAAAGTTGGCTCACGATGCCAAGGCCAAGCGGCAAGAGCTTTCCTTTCTTTACACAACCGGCTCGGGTGTGAACGCCGGAATGCAGGCCATGTTCGTTAAGCCATTTCTGTTTCTTCCCAAGCCTTACACTCTTGAACAGCTGACCCAATCAGTCGAATTTCTTCTAATGAAAGCTCAGCCCCGCCAAAAGGCCGGTTGGCCCCCGTCCCAATCTGGCTAAGCCGAACGTAATCTTATGTCGCGTCGCAAGGCCCGCTCACTTTTTGCCGAAGGCGGGGTTCCTCTCCCCCGTGGGCCGATGTTTTCGCAGAGGATCGATGGTGGCTGCTAACTCTGGTCTACCGCCTCTCCTATCGGACATTGGTGGGCAGATTTTTGTGAATGTGCGTGGCTGCTATCGCAGCATGGCCCGTTGCAACCGCGATCTGATGCAAATCAGAAACGACGTCGCCCGCTGCATAGAGCCGGTCTACTGTCGTGCGTTGATGCTCATCGACCTTGAGGCAGCCCACTTCATTCACTTCTGCGCCCAGTTCCGTTGCCAGCGCTGAACGGACTCGACAGCCCAACGCCGGATACAGAATGTCGAATTCAAGAGCTTCGGTGTCCTTGATAAGGGCGCGAATTCCACCGTTATGGCATTCCAATTTATCGACGAAATCTACAACTTGCACGCCGACCTCAGAGAGCGGCCCTACGCTGGCTTCATCAGGTTTTCTCCCGACTTCGTGCAACAGCGTTACGTCCGCGGAATAGGTTCGCAGAAATTTAGCCTTATGGCAGGCATCGTCACCCAAACCGAGAACCGCAATTCGTCGATCAGTGGCCTCGAATCCATCGCATACAGGACAGTAGCGAATAACGCCGCGAGCAATCGCCTCATCGAGTCCTTCGATACTGGGATGTTCATCAACAATCCCAGTGGCCATTAGGACAAAACGAGCACCCACTTCGTCTTCGCCACAGGTCACAGCAAATCCCGATTGATTTCTCACGAGGCCCGTTACCCGGTCGGGACGAATGGCAATTCCATAAGCGCTGACTTGATCTTCGAGAACGCCCAGCAATTCTTTGCCGGAGATCCCGTCAGCAAACCCGGGATAATTGTGGCTTTTAGGTATAAGAGCCGCCCGACTCTTGCCGCTGTCGAACACTATAACATTGCGTCGATAACGAGCGAGATAAACCGCTGCCGTCAGCCCTGCCGGGCCCCCGCCGATAATGACGCAATCATAAATTCGTCCACTCATAATCTTCGGTCGCTCATTGCCAGCAATTTTGCGGAAGCATAATATAGCGAAGGTTCTGGTGCCTAATCAGCAGCAACACGGCCAGTTTGATCGCTAGACCCGTCGGAATTTCTAAGGCAATCGGTTATGCTAAGGAATGAGGCCTACCAAATGGTGAGCCTCATTCTTTTCCAGGTGGGTTCTATTCAACACTCGCCGGCATCTTGGCGACTGACATGAGCGGCTGAGCCACTTGATCGAGCAGCTGGCCGGCATTCTGCTCTTCACCCAACGACATGGTCAGAAGCTGAACTATACCGGGCTGATGAATCTGCAGGGCCAGATTGCGTGCCGTCGTGTAGGCCGCGATCTCGTAATGCTCCACACGAAGGGCCGCTCCGATGAGAGAGAGATCGGCCGGGGCATCGTCCTTCTTTTTGCCCTCGTCCATGACCTCGTCGCCTTCTTCCACGAGACCTGCCATTCCTTTGCATGGCTTGGCCCGTGCGGGCGCTCCAAGAGCTTTAAGACACTCATTGAGCCTCTCGACCTGTTGCTCGGTCTCTTCAAGGTGAACCTCAAACAGGTTCTGCAGTTGAAGTGTCCGCGCTGCCTTTGCCATCTTCGGTAGAGCCTTGAGCAGTTGCTTTTCTGCGTGAAGAATGTCGCGAAGTTGATCGACGAGCAGCTCTGTCATTGGTGCGAGATCGCTCAAGTCGGAACTGGAGGCATGAATCGCTGGACCATCGGAGTCGATGCCCTTCATGTCTTGAAAGGCCGGAGCCTCAACGAACTCCCAAGGCTCGCCCTCGTTCCAGGGACCGCGGCCGTCGATCTCCCCATGGTCACCTTCACCAGTCGAATCATTGAAGAATTGATCCACCAACTCGGGAGTGGGAGCAATACGACCAATACTGAACGGCGGCCTGCCCATCGTTTCCAATGCAATAGCGAACGCTCGCATGTGGGTGATTTCACGGGTCATAAGAAACTGAAGCGCGTCCTTGGTGCCTGAATCCCGACAGAATCCAATAAGCCGCTCATACACAATCTTGGCCCGAGCCTCTGCTGCAATGTTGCTTCGAAGATCAACATCCAGTTCGCCAGTAACCTTGAGGTAGTCGGCCGTCCATGCATTGCCCATCGAATTGAAGAGATTGACCCCGCCGCCTCCGGCAATGGCGATAAGCGGGTCGGCCTCAGCCTCCTCGCGAACAGTCTTGAGGGGCTTAAGATGCATGCGTGCGAGACAGCCAACGATCTCGAGATGACTGAGTTCCTCGGTTCCGATATCCATGAGCAGATCTTTGCGGCCAGGATCCTCGCAATTGATTCCTTGAACGGAATACTGCATTGCCGCCGCCAGTTCGCCGTTTGCGCCTCCGAACTGTTCGAGCAGCATGGTGCCAAAGCGAGGGTCGGGCTCATCGACACGGACCGTGTACATGAGCTTCTTTACGTGATGATACATTGAGCGATACCGGTTGGGGTGGGCCGGCATATTTGCCAGCGCAATGGTAATGCCGGCCGCACCGCCCAGTTCCTGGCTAGATGATCCTCACTGAAAAAATGCCAAAACTACGTACGAAAGTAGACCTGAATCGTCCCCTATAAGCCCAGCATGGCCACGCAGGCCAGCACCGAAGATGCATCAAATTGCTCTCTACGATGGCGAAGCGTCGCCTGTCGCCGCTCCCGTTCGGTTGGCGGAACGGCTCCTGCGTCAAAGGTTGGTCCTGAGGTCTAACGTGCGGAAATCTTCGTGCCTCGTGACACGACGGACAGGCTTCGGGCAGATATCGACAGTGGCACGACAAACGAAAAGCAGCCGGGGTCGGATCCTGCTGCCGCGCCTCTGGGCACAGACGACGAAGCCGCCGGCGCTCGCCCGAGCGAAAGCAGGATGGCAACGACACGTGCCGATGGGTCGAGTAGCGCACAAACGAATGTCTCGCGGGACAATGACGGGATAGGTCATGATCTGGCGCCGGGGCGACTAAAGGCGGCCCGCCAAGTTACACAATGCACCGGCGGGCCGGACCCCACTTAGGACATAACCTCAGCGCCGGCTATTCCCGGCATCGGCGATAGCAGTTTCGAGCTCCTCATGTGCGACACCTTGGTCCAGCCCGGAGGTGAACGTCAGACGCATCTCAAGATACCCGTTCGCGAGGATGAAGAAGCAAGATAAAGGCGCTGAGACACAAAAAACCAGCCGCGCAGGATGAGCGGCTGGGTTTTCGCAATCCGGGACGAACCGCGCAACGATGCCGGGGTCAGAGGGTGAGGTTCAACCCCGGCAAGTCATAATGTCCAAAGCGAGGGAACAACCCGCAATTCCTGATTAGTTCTCTCGGATTACATCGCATGGCTTGCTGATGGAGCCCTAGACTAAAAGGCGGAAACTGGAATGTCGATCCAACCGGAAACAGATTTTTATCGTTGATGGCCCAAGCCAATCCCCAGTTTACCTGCCTTTTGGCGGACAGAACCTTCGGTGCGCTTCAGCGCCTTAGCAACCTTCGCGACCGGCGTGCGCGCCTTCGAGTGCGCCTTCAATTCCTTCACATCGTCCTTCGTATACTCGCGACGAACAAGTTTCTTCCTTGCGATTTTTTTAGCCACCTGATGCTCCTTCCTATTGGAAGGAGACCTTGTAGCAACAGGGGTGCAAACTCACAAGCAACTGATAAAAAACCCAGCGGCGCCGGACACACAGCTGGGTTTTTCTCGTCGA
>Ga0070680_100003907_pt1 | contig 11140 bp, 10 predicted proteins | sample KBSC73BmetaG_FD_64672 | JGI IMG/M metagenome (GOLD analysis project Ga0070680, IMG submission 64672) | Corn rhizosphere microbial communities from Kellogg Biological Station, Michigan, USA - KBS C7-3B metaG | ecosystem: Host-associated > Plants > Roots > Rhizosphere | place: USA: Michigan...
GAGAGCGTCTTCGCGCCGAGCTCGGAAGCGCGCCCAGCGGCGACGGCGGCGGCGGCACGCGCCTTCTCGCCATCGAACTCGTCGCGCTTGCCGAAGCCCACGACGATCACTCGCTTGCCGTCAACGTGCGTGACGGCGAGCTTCTTCAGTCCGCCCTTGGCCTCGCCGGAATCGACGAGTGCCTGTAGCTCGGGCTCGCCGAGGGACTCGCCCTCGAACAGCCCGACGATGCGGGTATCTGCGTCCGTGTCTCCCGGCGCACCCCTGCGCGCGCTTACCCCGACCTGTGGCATGAGCGGGGCAGTGTATAGCCCCGATGGTGCAGCCTCTGTAAGAGACCGACTCTCTAGAGTTCCTGCCCCAAAGCGACCCAGGGAGACTGACCAGCCCATGCCCAAGACCGTGATCCTCGGCGCCGCCCGCACCCCCTTCGGAAAGCTCGGCGGCGGCCTGTCGACTCTCGATGCCACAGAACTCGGCGGCACCGCCATCGCCGCGGCGCTCGAGCGGGCTGAGGTAAAGCCAGACCAGGTGCAGCACGTGGTCTTCGGACAGGTGCTGCAGGCCGGCCAGGGCCAGATCCCGAGCCGCCAGGCCCAGATCAAGGGCGGTATCCCCAAGGAGGTGTCGAGCGAGACCGTGAACAAGGTCTGCGCCTCCGGCCTGCGCTCCGCGGGGATCATCGACCAGGCCGTGCGCGCCGGCGACCTCGACCTCGCCGTCGCGGGCGGGATGGAGTCGATGTCGAAGGCTCCGTACCTCCTGAAGGACGCGCGCTTCGGCTACCGCATGGGCGACGCCAAGGCGCTCGACGCCATGGTCCACGACGGCCTGACCAACCCGTTCACGGACAAGCAGATGTTCGTGGAGGCCACCGAGGTGGGCGACGAGCTCGAGCTCACGCGCCCCGACCTCGACAAGTTTGCGCTGCGCAGCCACGAGCTGGCGGTCCAGGCAACCGACGAGGGCAGGCTGCCGGAGGAGATCGTGCCGGTCACCATCAAGTCGCGGAAGGGCGAGACCACCGTGGAGATCGACGAGGCGCCACGCCGCGAGTCGAGCCTGGAGGCGCTGGCCAAGCTCCCCGGCCTGCACGGCAAGGACGGCAGCCACACGGCGGGCAACTCGCCCGGCGTGAACGACGGCGCCGGCGCGCTCGTGCTCTCGTCGGACGAGTGGGCCAAGGCCAACGGCCGCACCCCGCTCGCCACGATCGTGGCGCAGGCCGCGGTGGCCGACGATTTCCCCTACCTCGCCCGCACGCCCGCCAACGCCACCAAGCTGGTGCTCGAGAAGGCGGGCATCTCGATCGACGACATCGACCTGTTCGAGATCAACGAGGCGTTCGCCAGCGTGGCCATCAACTCGATGCGCATGCTCGGCGTGGACGAGTCGAAGGTGAACGTGAACGGCGGCGCGATCGCGCTCGGCCACCCGATCGGCGCCAGCGGCGCGCGCATCCTGATGACGCTCGCCAACGAGCTGCGCCGGCGCGGCGGCGGCCTTGGAGTCGCGGCCATCTGCTCCGGCGGCGGCCAGGGCGACGCCGTCATCCTCGAGGTCAACGGAAGCTAGGCGGTCCATGACGGTCGACGGTGGCGGCGGGAAGGCCGCGGCCTTCTTCGACCTCGACAAGACGCTGATGGAGGGCTCGAGCGCCTTCCAGTTCGCGCGCGCGGCCTACAAGAACGGCCAGCTGAGCCGGCGCCAGCTGGCGCGCGACGTCTGGGCCAACGTCAAGTTCCGGCTCGAGGGCTCGACGGACGAGGCCACGGCCGAGCTGCGCGACCGCATCTTCGAGTCGCTGGCCGGCCAGCGCGTGGTGGACCTCCAGCGGCTCGCGCCGGACGTGCTCGCGGGCGTGCTGCCGCGCCTGTACCCGCAGATGCTGCACGTGGCGTGGGAGCACCAGGACGCGGGGCGGCCGGTGTTCATCGTCACCGCGGCCTCGACGGAGATGGCGGAGATCCTCGCGCACGTCCTGCATTTCGACGGCGGCATCGGCAGCCGCTCGGAGGTGCATGACGGCGTGTACACCGGCAGGCCGGACGGCGTATTCACCTACCGCGAAGGCAAGGCTGAGGCGATCCGCGAGGTGGCGCGCGAGCGCGGTATCGACCTCAGCAAGTCCTTCGCCTATTCGGACTCCGAGTCGGACCTGCCGATGATGCGCGCGGTCGGCCACCCGGTTGCGGTCAACCCGGACACCGAGCTCGAGCGGGTGGCGCGCGAGGAGGGCTGGCAGATCATGCGCTTCGACAAGCTGGGCCGCCGCCTGCGGATCGCCACCGTGGCGGCCGCGCTCGCCCTCGTGGGCGGAGGAGGCGGCTACGCGGCGGCGCGCCTTCGCCCGCGCCGCCGCTTCAACCGCCTTCGTTAGGGCGCTACACCCTGTGGGTCACGAGCCGGCGCTCGCAGCCCTTGGTGCGCTTCATCTCGTTGTGGTTGAGGCGCACCGTGTCGCGGCCCTTGCCGCAGTTGATCCGCGAGGGGCGCCCGGCGGTTGAGGAGTTCACCGCGTCGTTCCCCGCACCCGCCGACACGCGGTCCCTGCCGTTGTCGGTGTTGATGTAGTCGTTGCCGGCCCCGCCGATGAGCGCGTCACCGCCGAGGTCGCCGCTGAGCTTGTCGCGGCCGACGCCGCCGCTCAGATAGTCGTTGCCAGAGCCACCGCTCAGCTTGTCGCTGCCCTTGCCGCCGTAGAGGCGGTCACGGCCACCCGCGCCGCTGATGATGTCCTTGCCGGTCTGGCCGTACTCGCGGTCGTTGTCGCTCGAGCCGTCGATCTGATCGTTGCCGCTGCCGGCCTCGATGCAGTCGTTGCCACGGCCGCCGGACACGCGGTCCTTGCCCGCCAGGGACATGATCCGGTCACGGGCGTTCGTGCCCGTGATGTGGTCGCCGTGCTTCGTCCCGATGATCACGTCCGCGATCTTCAGCGACTTCTTCGAGCACGGCCCGCGGTTGGCGAGCTGCGACGGAAGCAGGCTCGGCGAGGTGATGAAGCCGCCGCCGGAGTTCGCTCCCAGGATCGTCACTCGGACGGTCTGGTTCGGGTTGTTCCCGTTGCCGCCGCCCTCGCCGGGCACCGGCACCTCGATCACGCACACGCCGCCCACCAGCGTGCTGCCGGCGGGGCAGCCGCCCTCAGGAACCGTCGGCGAGCACGTGAGGCCCGCGGCGCCAACCCGCGACTCGGCCACCACGGCGTCGTACACCGTCGCGCCGCTCGGGTCGGTGATCTGGACGTGCACGCCCCGCCGCACCAGGCCGTTCGCGTCCGCAGTGACCTCGTTGAAGTGCACCTGGATCAGGCCGCCCACCGGGCTGCCGTTCAGGCCGTCGCCGATCTGCGTGAGGGTCGAGTCGGTCGAGACCGGCTGGCCGTTGATCGTCACGGTGCCGACCTGCCCCGAGGAGTTGAACGCCGGGGTCGTGCCATTGCACGTGGCCGTGGCGGTCGACTCGACGCGGTCGACCGTCAGGGCGAAGCCTGCGCCGTTGCCGATCGAGGCACTGTCCGCGCCGGACGTCGCCTCGAGCGACTGCACGGGCGCCGGCACGTTGTCCGGGTCGATCGACGTGCGGGCAAAACCAGCGCTGACCGACAGTCCCGACTGGCCGACTCCCTGGGTCGCGTCCGAGTCGGCGCAGCCGCCCGTGGGCGTGTTGTTGGCCACGATCGGCTCGACCGGAGTGGGCGTGAGTCCCGTGACCGCGGCCGCGCTTGCGCGACAGGTCCATACGGGTTGGGCCGCCTGCGCGGCGGACGATGGAGCTAGCGAGAGCAGCATCCCTGCCCCGACGGCCACCATTCCTGCCAAGTGGTGAATCCGCGACATCTATGCCTCCTTGCGCGCCCGACAACGGCTGTCCGTGCCGTCGCGCCTAGGTATTTGAGTGGTGAGTACCCCTGCCCTGCGAAGGGTTTGTTCCTGAACCCGGCGCGCCGAAACTCGTGGCGCTCGTCACATTCAGGATCGGCCGAAAAAGGCCGTGCAGAGCGGAATCCGCGCTACCTCAAAGCGGCGAGCCGCTCAGACGGAGATGAGCTCGTCGAGTCCGTCCTCACGCGTGCGGACGGGGCGGTAGCCCAGCTCCTCACGCGCTCGGCCGATGTTGATCGTGGTTTCGAGTGAGGACACCCAGACCGCCATCCGGGTGAGCGGCGGCGAGCCCTTGAGCGGCAGCAGGCGCCAGAGCATCTCGCCCGTCGCGGCGCCGCGCCTGGCGGGCGCGAGTGGCACGTTGCGGTCCGGCGCGACCACGCCCTGGGTCCCCAGCAGCTTGGTCACGAACTCGCGGAACTCCACCGGCTCGCCGTCGGTCACGAAGTACACGCCGCCCGGCTTGCCGCGCTGGGCGGCGAGGACCAGGCCCTCCACGGCGTTGTCCGCATGTGTGGTCGAGGTGAGGTGGTGGCCGCCGCCGATCCAGGCGAACCTGCCCGCCTTGACCATCTCCACCATGCTCGGCAGCAGCGTCGTATCGCCCTTGCCCCACACGAAGCGCGGGCGCACGCACACCGTCTCGAGCCCGTCCCCGTTGGCGTCGTGCACGAGCTGCTCGGCCTTCGCCTTGCTCGAGCAGTAAGGCGACTTCGAGTCCGGCCGCAGCGGCGCCGACTCGTCCACGTTCACGAGCGGCTTGCCGGCCAGCAGGACGGCCTCGGTGCTCACGTGCACGAGCCGCCGCACGCCCGCCGCCCGGCAAGCGTCGATCACATGCGACGTGCCGCGCACGTTGATCTCCTCGAACTGCCACTTGGGTCCCCACTCCGCCACGTGAGCCGCCGCGTGGAAGGCCAGCTCGGCGCCGTTCGCCGCCGCCTTCAGCGAGTCGAGGTCCGACAGGTCGCCCGGCATCGGCTGGGCGCCGAGCTCCGCCAGCAGCTCGCCGGAGCGCTCGGAGCGGGCGAGGGCGAACACCACGTTTCCCTCGTCCACGAGCCGCCTGATCAGCTTCTGGCCGATGAAGCCCGAGCCGCCGGTGACGAAGACGGTGGCCACCGCGCCATCGTAAAGCGCTCGCGGCCACCAGACGCACGCACTGAAGCTGACCCGCTGAGTCAAAGCCCTATGGGCTATGGGCTATGGGCTACGGGCTATGGGCTAAGGGCTATGCCCTAACACCGCGCCCATCGCCCATACACTCTCGAAGATGGCCACGGCCCCACGCGCGATGACGGCCGCCGAACGCTGGTACCGCGAGAAGTTCGCGGAGAAGCCCGAGCGTGACGCGCTCTTCACAACGATCAGCGGCGAGCGAGTCGAGCCGCTCTACACGGCGGACGACCTGCCCGAGGCAGAGCGGATCGGCTTCCCCGGCGAGTTCCCGTACACGCGCGGCGTGTACCCGTCGATGTACCGCGGGCGCCTGTGGACGATGCGGCAGTTCGCCGGCTTCGGCACCGCGGAGGAGACGAACGAGCGCTTCCGCTACCTGCTCGACCACGGGCAGACGGGTCTCTCGACGGCCTTCGACATGCCGAGCCTGATGGGCCACGACTCGGATCACCCGCGCAGCCTCGGCGAGGTCGGCCGCGAGGGCGTGGCGATCGACTCGCTCGACGACATGGCGATGCTCTTCCGCGGCATCCCGATGGGCGAGGTCTCCACCTCGATGACCATCAACGCGCCCGCGGCGATCATGCTCGCCTTCTACGTCGTCGCGGCCGAGAATCAGGGCGTGCCGCCGGAGCAGCTCGCCGGCACGATCCAGACGGACATCCTCAAGGAGTACATCGCCCAGAAGGAGTGGTGCTTCCCGATCGACCCGGCCATGCGCCTGGTCACCGACATGGTCGAGTACTGCGCCCATCGCATGCCGCGCTGGCATCCGATCTCGATCTCCGGCTACCACATCCGCGAGGCCGGCTCGACGGCGCAGCAGGAGCTCGCCTTCACGCTCAAGGACGGCTTTACCTACATCGAGTGGGCGCTCGACCGCGGGCTCGACGTGGACGACTTCGCGCCGCGCCTCAGCTTCTTCTTCAACGCCCACATCGACTTCTTCGAGGAGATCGCCAAGTACCGCGCCGCACGCCGCATCTGGGCCAACGAGCTGAAGAACACCTACGGCGCGAAGAGCGAGCGATCGCTCCTCATGCGCTTCCACACCCAGACCGCGGGCGTGTCGCTCACGGCGCAGCAGCCGCTCAACAACATCATCCGCACCACCGTCGAGGCGCTGGCCGGCGTGCTGGGAGGCACCCAGTCGCTGCACACCAACAGCTACGACGAGGCGCTCGCGCTGCCGACCGAGGACGCGGTGCGGATCGCCCTCCGCACGCAGCAGATCATCGCCCACGAGACCGGCGTGACCAACACGATCGACCCGCTCGGCGGCGCCTACTTCGTGGAGGCGCTCACCGACAAGCTGGAAGAGGCCGCCTACGCCTACTTCAGGCGCATCGACGAGCTGGGCGGCATGGTCAAGGCGATCAAGCAGAACTTCCCGCAGCGCGAGATCGCGGACGCCTCGTTCGAGTACCAGCAGGAGGTCGACGACGGCAAGCGGATCATCGTCGGCGTGAACCGCTACCAGGTGCTGGACGACGAGGAGATCCCGATCCTGCGCATCGACCCCGCGCTGGAGACAAAGCAGATCGAGCGCGTGAAGGCCACTCGCGGCAGGCGCGACTCCGAGGCCGCGGAGGCGGCGCTCACCGCGCTCAAGCAGGGCGCCGGCGGCGACCAGAACCTGATGGAGCCGCTGCTCGACTGCGCCCGCGCGCACGTGACCGAGGGCGAGATCGTGGAAGCGCTGCAAACGGTCTTCGGCACCTACACAGAAACTCCGGTCTTCTGATCGTGTTCAGACACCGGATGCGCAGGCTTCTTGCCCTCATGACCATCGGCGTGATGCTGGCCGCCGCCGCCGTGGCCTACGGAAAGACGAAGAGCGTCGGCATGGGCGACAACTACTTCTTCAACGGCACCGTGAAGATCAAGAAGGGCAGCTCGGTGCACTGGCACTGGTCGAACACCGAGAACCTGCACAACGTGGTCCTGCGCGCCAAGGGCGAGAGCTTCCACTCGAAGACGGGCCACAGCGGCAGCATCACCCACACCTTCCGCCACAAGGGCACCTTCACCATCATCTGCACGAAGCACAAATCGGTCATGCGGATGAAGGTCAAGGTCATCTAGACCGCACCCGCCAGCCAGCCCTAAGCTTTCGTGTTAGTCTCACTAACATGAAAGGTGAGGCCACCGGGGAGAAGCGGCCGTATCGCATGCAGGCCCGCGCCCAGGCCGCGGCCGAGACCGAGCGCCGGATCTTCGCCGCCGCCCGCGAGCTCGTGGCCGAACGGCCGTTCGCGCAGGTCACGCTGGACGACGTCGCGGCCCGCGCCGGAGTGTCCGTGCAGACGGTGATCCGCCGCTACGGCTCGAAGGACGGCCTGATCCGCGCCGTTGCCCAGCAGGTGCGAGCCGAGGTGCACGAGCAGCGTTTCGAGGCGCCGGTGAGCGACATCCCCGGCGCGGTGTCAAATCTCGTCGAACACTACGAGGCCACCGGGAGCGAGACGTTCCGCCTGCTCTGCCAGGAGGAGCAGGTGCCGGTGCTGAGCGAGGTGCTCGACGTGGGCCGCGAGCTCCATCGCGAATGGGTCACGCGCGTGTTTGCGCCGTGGCTCGAGCCGCTGTCCGGCGCCGAGCGCAAGCGACGCACCGCGCAGCTCGTCGCGATCTGCGACCTCCTGGTCTGGAAGCTCCTCCGCCAGGACCTCGGCCTCAGTTCCAGGCAGACCGAATTGGCAATCCGAGAAATGCTCGAAAGGGTTCTTCGATGACTCGCTTCCTCGCCTACACATCGCCCGCCCGTGGCCACCTCTATCCGCTGGTCCCCACGCTGCTCGAGCTGAAGCGACGTGGCCACGAGGTCGCGGTTCGCACGCTCGCATCGGAAGTGGGCCTGATGCGGGAGCTCGGCTTCGATGCCGCGCCGATCGACCCGGCGATCGAGGCGCGGCAGATCGACGATTGGCGCGCAAAGTCGCCGGTCGGAGCCCTCAAGCTCAGCCTTGCCGCCTTCTTCGAGCGCGCCCGCCACGATGGCCCCGATCTGCGCCGGGCGATCGAGGAAGAGCGCCCCGATGCGCTGCTCGTGGACATCAACACCTGGGGCGCGCTGACCACCGCGTCCACCGGCGACCTTCCGTGGGCGAGCTGGTGTCCCTACTTCCTGCCACTGCCCTCCCGGGACGCCCCGCCCTTCGGCCCCGGCTTCCCGCCGGCGAAGGGACTGGCCGGACGGTTCCGCGACAGGCTCGCCGGAGCGCTGCTCATGCGCTTCTACAACAGCACCCTGCCGGCGCTCAACGACGTCCGTCGCGAGTTGGGCGCCGCCCCTCTCTACTCGGTGGCCGACGCGCTGCGAGAGCCGCCGCTCTTGCTCTACCAGACCGCCGAGCCGTTCGAGTACCACCACTCGGACTGGCCCGACCGCATCGTCATGACCGGGCCCGGTATCTGGGATCCGCCGGCCGAGCCGCCGGCGTGGCTGGCCGAGATCACGAAGCCGCTCGTGCTCGTGACCTGCTCCACCGAGTTCCAGGACGACGGCAGGCTCGTGCGGGCCGCGCTCGAGGCGCTCGCGGATGAGGACGTGCAGGTGGTGGCCACCACGGCCGGAGTCGATCCGGCGGGCATTGACGCACCGCCCAACGCGCGCGTCGAGCGCTTCCTGCCGCACGGCCCGCTGGTGGAACGGGCGGCGTGCGTGATCTGCCACGGCGGCATGGGCATCACGCAGAAGGCGCTGGCCGCGGGCGTGCCCGTGTGCGTCGTTCCCTTCGGCCGCGACCAGCTCGAGGTCGCCCGGCGCGTGGATCTGGCAGGGGCCGGGACGAGGCTCGCGGCGTCGCGGCTCAACCCCAAGCGACTCAGGGCCGCCACGCTCGAGGCGATGTCCCGGCGCGACGGCGCGCGGCGCCTGGCGGATGCCTTCGCACGCGCCGGCGGGCCCGCTGCGGCAGCCGACGCGCTCGAGCACGAGCTGGACCGGCAGCCCTCGGCGGCACTTTGAAAATCGGCGAAAAGTAGACTCCCGCGCCCTGAGGCCGATGGAAGGCAGCTCCCAAACAGCACCGAGCGCTCCCCAGAGCGGTCGCAAGATCCGCGTGGTCGTGGCGAAGCCCGGCCTGGACGGGCACGACCGCGGAGCCAAGATCATCGCCCGTGTGCTGCGCGACGCCGGCATGGAGGTGATCTACACCGGGCTGCATCAGACGCCCGAGCAGATCGTCGCCACCGTTGTCCAGGAGGACGCCGACGCGATCGGCCTCTCGATCCTCTCCGGAGCGCACATGACGCTCGTCCCGAAGGTGGTCGAGCTGCTCAAGGAGCAGGGGATAGACGATGTGGTGATCACCGTGGGTGGGACCATCCCGTCGGAGGACATCCCCGAGCTGAAGAAGCTCGGCGTGGCCGAGGTCTTCACGCCCGGCGCCCCCACCCACGAGATCGTCGACTTCATCCGCAATGCGGTGTCGTCAAGCGATTGACTCGTCAGTCAAGTGGGTAACATCCCCGCGGCTGACAGCCGATTCAGCCCTGACCGAAGGAGCCAGACTTGAAGATTTGCGTCCTGGTCAAAGAGGTCCCGGACGCCGCCGTCGAGAAGCGCATGGATGAGAGCTCCAAGCGCCTCGACCGGAGTGGCGAGAAGAACCTGAACCCCTTTGACACCCACGCCATCGAGGCCGCCATGCAGATCCGCGAGGGCGGCGCGGTGGACGTCGAGGAGATCGTGGCCGTGACGATGGGCCCCGAGAGCGCCGTCCGCGCGCTCCACAAGGCCGTCTCGCTCGGCGCCGATCGCTCCGTCCACCTCACCGACGACGCCCTCGCGGGATCCGACGTGGTGGCCACCGGCTACGCGCTCGCCCAGGTGCTCAAGTCGGAGAACCCCGACCTCGTGCTGCTGGGCCAGCAGTCGGACGACGGCGAGTGCTACACGATCGGCGCCGTCGTGGCCGACCACCTGCAGATGCCGTCGCTCACCCAGGTCATCAAGATCGACGTGAACGAGGGCAGCCTGCGCTGCGAGCGCCAGGCCGAGTACGGCTACGACACCGTGGACGTCCAGCTCCCGGCGGTGATCTCCGTCGGTGACGCCATCAACGAGCCGCGCTACCCGTCGCTCAAGGCGATCATGGGCGCGAAGAAGAAGCCGCTCGACACGAAGGCCGCAGGGGACGTCGAGATCGACACGAGCAAGGTCGGCCAGGACGGCTCGAAGACCGCGGTCCTCGCGATCAACCCGCCGCCCGAGAAGGCCGGCGGCGAGATCATCGAGGACGAGGACACGGACGAGACCGTCGAGAAGATCGTCGCCTGGCTCGATGAAAGGAAGCTGCTGGCATGAGCGGGATCCTCACCTACGCACTCCACTACGAGGGCGAGTTCAACAAGAACTCGCTCGGCGCGGTATCCGAGGCCGCCAAGCTCGCGAGCGAGCTCGGGCAGGAGGCCCACGCGGTCGTCGTCGGCGACGACGTGACCGAGGAGCTGGCCGCGAAGCTCGGCAACTACGGCGCCTCGAAGGTCTACTACGCGTCTGCGCCGGTGGGCATCGCCCAGCCGGTGGTCGACGTGATGGCCAAGCTGATCCAGGACCACGGCTACAGCTACGCGCTGTTCGGCGGCGGCCTGCTCGGCTTCGAGATCGGCGCGGGCCTGGCGGCCCGGCTCGGCGGCGGCGTGACCATGGAGGTCACGGCCGTGAAGGTCCAGGACGGCAAGCTCGTGGCCGAGCGGCCGATCCTCCAGGACTCCGCCATCGTGGACGTCGACTACGCGGGCGAGCCCGGCGTGATCATCGGCCGCCTGAACGCGTTCGAGATCGCTGAGAGCGGCGGCAGCGCCGAGGTCGAGAAGGTGGACGTCGAGCTGTCCGAGTTCTCCACGCGCGCCACGGTGGTCCAGCGCGGCGAGCAGCGCGGCGCCGACGTGAACATCGAGGACGCCGATCTGCTGGTCGGCGGCGGCCGCGGCCTCGGCAAGGCCGAGGGCTTCAAGCTGGCCGAGGACCTTGCCGACGCGCTCGGCGGCGCGGTTGCCGCCACGCGCGCGGTGGTCGACGCCGGCTGGTACCCGTACGCCGCTCAGATCGGCCAGACGGGCAAGACCGT
>Ga0070680_100003913_pt1 | contig 11133 bp, 10 predicted proteins | sample KBSC73BmetaG_FD_64672 | JGI IMG/M metagenome (GOLD analysis project Ga0070680, IMG submission 64672) | Corn rhizosphere microbial communities from Kellogg Biological Station, Michigan, USA - KBS C7-3B metaG | ecosystem: Host-associated > Plants > Roots > Rhizosphere | place: USA: Michigan...
ACCTTCGTCGTGAAGCTGCCCCTGATGGTCGCCGGCATGCGCGAGCAGGCGGTGGCGCAGGCCAAGACCAGGCCCCCGGACCGTCCCTCCCTCGTCGGCGTGCGTATCCTCGTGGTCGATGACGATTCCGCCGCGGTGGAGCTGGTGCAGGAGGTGCTGGCCCAGGCGGGGGGAGAAGCCCGAGGCGCGGTGACGGCGGACGAGGCGCTTCGGACGCTCGAGCGCTGGCTGCCGGACGTGCTGGTATCCGACATCGAGATGCCGGGCGAGGATGGCTATACGCTGATCCGCAAGATCCGCGCGCTCTCTCCGGAGCGGGGAGGAAAGACGCCGGCGGTGGCGTTGACCGCGTTCGGCCGGCCGGAAGATCGGATCCGGAGCCTCATGGCCGGATTCAACATCCACGTCTCCAAGCCGGTGGATCCCGACGAGCTGACCGCGATCGTCGCGAGCCTGGCGGGCCGCGCAGGATGAGCCCGTCTCGCGACGTCCGTCTCTGGACAGCGCCGGGCGAACACGATAGTCTCTCCCGGATGGCGGACCGAGCAGGCGATCGCGAGGCTCCTGATTCAACCGCGGGACACGGGGCGCGAAAGCCCATCATCGCGGTGTTCAACTCCAGCTCCGACACCGTGGACCTGCTCCGCACGGCGCTGGAGACCCAAGGCTTCCAGACCGTCATTGGTCATATCCCGGAGGTGAAGAGCGGCAATCTCGACCTCATCGCCTTCATCCAGGATCATGGCCCGGCGGTGATCGTCTACGACATCTCCCCGCCCTACGACGCCAACTGGACGTTTCTCCGTCTGGTCCGCAGCGCAGAGCCGGTGAAGAGCCGCCCCTTCGTCATCACCACCACCAACAAACCCGCCCTCGATCGGATGGTCGGTGAGACGGACGCCCTCGAGATCATCGGCAAGCCCTACGATCTGGACCAGGTGGTCGAGTCGGTGCGGGCCGCCCTGGCCCGGACACCCTCCGGCTGAACGCGCCCCCGGTGAGACTCGCCGGGAAGGTGGCCCTGATCAGCGGGGGCGCGCGCGGGATCGGCGCCGCCATCGCGCGGCTCTTCGTCCGGGAGGGCGCGCGCGTCGTCATCGGCGACCTGCTCGAGGCCGAGGGGCGTCGCGTCGAGGCCGAGGTCGCCGCCGCGGGTGGCCAGGCGCTCTTCGTTCCCCTCGACGTCACCAGCGAGAGCGACTGGGCGCGCGGAGTGGCGACGGCCGGGAGCCGCTTCGGACGGCTCGACATCCTGGTCAACAATGCCGGGATCGGCGGCGCCGGCCGGCTCGAAGATACCCGCGTGGAGGACTGGAATCGCGTGATGGACGTCAATGCCAAGGGCGTCTTCCTCGGCACCAAGGCGGCGATCCCGGCGCTGCGGGCGGCCGGCGCCGGGTCCATCGTGAACATCTCGTCCCAGCTCGGTCTGGTCGGGATGGACGACAGCAGCCCGCAATATCAGGCGTCCAAGGGGGCGGTGCGGCTCCTCACCAAGCTCACCGCGCTCCAGTACGCGAAGGAGCGTATTCGCGCCAACTCCGTGCATCCCGGGCCCGTCATCACGCCGATGACGGAGGGGCGCCGGGCCGATCCCGCCATCCTGGCGCGGATGACCTCGCGCATTCCCCTCGGCCGCTACGGCGAGGCCGAGGAGATCGCCTACGGCGTGCTGTATCTCGCTTCCGACGAGTCGCGCTTCGTGACCGGCAGCGAGCTCGTGATCGACGGCGGCTGGACCGCGCAGTAGCCGCCGCCGACCGCGGCTCCGGCTACTCGGGGCTCGCCAGCTCGTCGGCCGCCGACCGCAGGACAACCAGCCGCGCCGGCTGGCTCCCGGTCCGCTCGAGGCGAACGATGTCGCCGGGGCTCGCCGGGACCATGCCGCCCTTCGCCACCGTGATCCACTGCCGGTGCTCGGCACACTGGAATCGGCCGGACGCCTGGTCCACCTTGAGCACGGTCATGCGCTCGGTCTGCAACCGCTCCGTCCACCCGGCGGCGAGAGCCGTCGAGGCCGCCACGAACACCACGCCCGTCGCCATCATCAGACCCCGGATCCGCATCGCCGACCTCCCTGTGTGAGTTACCGTATCTTGAACTGCCGTGAGCAAAGGCAAGGAGGGTGCCACTGTTTAAGTATCTGATCCTACAGATGTTCTTGGGCGCTTCGGGCTTGGCGCCCGGGCATTCGCCGGTGAGTTGCCCGGCCGGCCGGGCGGAACGACTATGCGGTCTCGGGCGTCACCTCGGGCTCCTCGGAGCCGATCATGCGCGCGAAGTTGGCCACCAGCGCGGGGTGGTGGAAGGTGCCGACGCGCTCACGGATGATGCCGAGCGCCACCGCGCGACCGCGGGCCTTGTGGTACGGACGGATGGTGCAGATGGCGTCGAAGACGTCCGAGATGGCCGTCATCTGGCTGGCGAGGGTGGGTTTCCGCGGCACGCGCGTCAGCGGATAGTTGGGCCGTCCGTCATAGCGCATGTGGTGCTCGTAGGCGACGACGATGGCCAGCGGATGACTGCCCTCGATCCCGCAGAGGTGGAGCGCCCCCACCTCGGCGTGGCTCTTCATGATGGCCCACTCCTCTCCCTCGAGCTTTCCCGGCTTGTTCAGCACCTCGAGCGGGATCTTGAGCTTGCCCACGTCGTGCAGCAGCGCGGCGACCCCGATGGCGTGGAGCGCCTCGCCCGCGAACCCGAACGAGCGCGCCTGGGACAGGGTGAGGAGCGAGACATTGACCGAGTGGACGAAGGTGTAGTCGTCGTGGGTCTTCAGCGGCGCCAGCGGCAAGACCTCACGCGTGGCCGAGGACAGCGCCTCCATGAGGCTCCACACGATCTCCTCGAGACGTCTCAGCCCCGCGCGCCGGTTGGAGCGAAACTCCCCGAACGCGTCGCGCGCGCGCTCCACGCTCGCCGAGGTCAGGGGCTCGACGCCGACCTCGTCCCCCGGACGCGACGCCGGCCCCTCGGCGCCGGGCGTGGCGCCGCCTGCCCGCTCCACCTCGACCCGGCCCGTGATGATGTGCTCGCTCGATTGAGGAATGCCCCCCACCACCATGGGCGTGAGAAAGTCCAGGCACTCGGCGGCGGTCACGCCGCGCGCGATGGTCAGGCGCTCCACGCCCCGCCGCGCCAGGAGCCGGATGAGCTGCTGGTGGTGAATCCCGCCCTTTCGCAGCGGCTGATTCTCGACGATGAGCTCCCCTCCCACCACGAGGAAGGTGAGCGCGTCCCTCTTTCGATCCGCGCAGGCCGCCTCCACGCTCTCGATGAGTCGCTCGATGCTGGCGGCAACCGCGGGGTGCCCGGCGGCATAGAGGGACCGCGCGTTGATGGCGGCGGCGATATGGCCGATGAGCCGCTCGACCGGCCGCGGCACGCCCGGCGGGGAGCCTTCCGTCATGGGCCCTCCTCCGGCACGGTGCGCGGGGTCGACGTCCTGGCCAGACGCTCGCAGATGGCGCGAATCACCTGATCCCGGGACCTCCGGCCTCGTTCCACATACGGAGCCCGGATCTCCTCCGGGTACACCTCCAGGAGCCGATAGGCGGCGCGGCGCTCCTCCACATCCACCAGGGGCACGCGCCAGTCCCGGAAGAAGCGCTCGAGCCGCGCCAGCACCTCGGGGTCGGCGACCTCGGGAACCGTCTTGAGCGCCTTCAGCGCCCGGAGCGCCTTGAGGCGCAGCGACCGCTTGGTCCCGAAGGGATCCCATCGGCGCAGGATCTCGACGAGCGGGTCGATGGCCTCGACGATGCCGTGCTGCCCGGCGAGCGCGATCGCCGCCTCGGCAAACTTCGGGTCCGGATGGTGGAGCGCGCGCGCCAGCAGCCCGCGCGATACGTCGGACTCGACCGCCAGGAGCGTGATGATGGCTTCGAGCCCGACCCGCGGGTCCGGATCCCCGGCGCAGCGCTTGATCTCTTCGAGCGACGTCCGGTCGCCCACGCGGCGAAGCAGGACGATCATGTTCCGCACCACGAACCAGCGACTGTCCGACAGCAGGCGCCTCGCCTCGGGCACGACGGCGAGACCGAGAGAAGCGGCGAGGTCGAAGAGCTGGAAGCGACGGGCCCGGTTGGTCTCCGCGCTGAGCGCGGCGAGGAGGCCGCGGGCGGCGGAGGACCCGAGCTCGCGGACGAGGCTCTGGATCTGGCTGTGGGTCAGATGGTCCGGTGTGCCCGCGGACGCGAGGAGGGACGAGAGCGGGAGCGCGTCGATCAGGCTTCCCACGAGGTACGCCCGGCCGGCCCGCTGCTCCGGCGAGAGGCCCTCGGCCTCGGCGAGCGCGCGCACGCCCCGGATGATCCCGAGGGCTCGGTCGAACCGCGTCTCATCCAGCGCGCGCTCGAAGAGAATGCGGAGCCGCCCCACCACGAAGGGCGGCACCGTCTCGGAATATGCGGCGGTGAGGTCGAAGAGCGTGGTCACGAGGCTCGCATCCACCGCGTCATCGGTGAGCGTGTCCATCTCCGGTCCGAGGGCGGCGGGATCGGCGGCCCACACCGACGCAGTCATGAGGTCGATGGCAGCCACCTGGGCGAGGAGCGCCCGGTAGTCCTGGGGGTTGAAGCGGTCCACGTCCTCGTCCTCGAAGAGTGCCGAGACCTCCGCGATATCCGCCGAGGCGCTCGCCAGGCGGTCCGGGATGGTCGGCTCCCCGCGGGCGGCGGCCAGGGTCTGGATCATCCGGAGCGCGTGCGGCGAGAGCCGCATTCCCTCGGCATTGAGGCGCCGGAGCGAATGCAGCACCTGGTCGGGCTCGAGGTGCCTCACCAGGCTCTGCAGGAGCTCCGGGGACCGCTCCTCGGCGTCGAGGGTCTGGAGGGCCGACGCGAGCAAGGGCTCGCGCACCTCGGCGGGAAGCGCGCGGAGGAACTCCGCGACCTGGCGGAGGGCCACGTCCCTTTCCGGGCCCTGGACCCGGGTGAGGTGCTCGGCCAGTGAGCTCGCGAGGGTCCGGATCGTCGCGCCGCCCCCTGGGCCCTCGGCGCCGCCCCCGCCTCCGTCAACCGCTCCGCCCGGGCCGCCGGCCCGGCCCAGGGCCGCGGAGTCGTTCAGGAGATCCGCCACGCCGGTCGCCGAGTACGACTCGGGCCCCAAGGCCGCGGCGCCCTCGGGGCTGAGGTGATTGCCGGTGGTCAATGCGGCAATCAGCGTGTCCCAGAGGGATACGGCCGGGCGGGACTCGAGGTCCGTGAGCCGGTCGCTGATGATCAGGCGGGTGTAGTCGATCGAGGTGATGGTGATGCCGTCGACACCGGCCGCGCGCAGCTCGTCGCCGATCGGCGTCCGCTGGGGGCCTCCCGGCGCGTCCGCCAGAAGTCGCAGAAGCTGCTCGAGGTCGCGGGGAGCGACGTCTTCCTCGATGTACAGCAGGGCCGCGTTCCGGCGGTAGAGGGCCTCGGCAAACGCGCCCACATTCACCGACTCGATCTTCTTCGATCTGTACAGAAGACCGTCCCGGGTCACTCCCAGAACCAGGCGACCCGAGGTGGCCATGAACGTGGAGAGGCGCGCATGCGCGTTTTCGAGGGAGGCCGCCCGGGCGGGATGCCCGGGTGGATAGGCGAACAAGTTCTTCCAGGCAGTGACGAGGAACGCCACCGCCTCGAGGACAGCCGGCTCAGCGCCCGAGCGTTCCATGTGGGGTTGGCTCGCTCCTTCCGCTACCATACGCCGAGCGTCGACGTTTCGCCCTATAGCGCAGGCGGCGCCGTGGGGCATGTCTTGACCAGGCACCGCGCCCGGCTTGACGGGAGGTTCGGTCAAGCCCAATAATCCCGGCGGCCCCAGGCGACAGACGCTCGAGCTTGAGCCCGCGCCCAGACCGTCACGCGGGGGCTCTCCACACTCCGCCGCGCCTGAGGAAAGGTGGACCCGGATGACGAACGAGAGCGTTCCTCGCGAACCGCGAACCCCCACCTCCCGGCGCCGCTTCATCGCCGCCGGCGCCCTCGCGGGTGGCACCGCGGCGCTGGCGTTCCCCGCGGTGATCCGCGCTCAGGCCCCCATCAAGTGGCGCGTCCAGACCGCGTGGAGCTCCGGCCTCGCCGGTTTCACCGCGTTCAAGAAGTACTGCGCGAACGTGAAGGTCCTTTCGGAGGGAAAGGTCGAGTTCCAGCCGCTTCCGGCGGGGGCCGTGGTCGGCACCTTCGAGATGTTCAACGCCGTGAAGGGGGGCGGGCTCGACGCGATGCATGTCTTCACCAATTACTGGGCGGGGAACATGCCGGTCACCGCGTTCCTGTCCTCGTATCCGCTCGGGCTCGACCGGCCCGACCAGTGGGAGACCTGGTACTACGAGCTGGGGGGAATCCAGATCGCCCGGAAGGCGTTCGAGGCCCACAACATCTTCTACGTGGGCCCCATCCAGCATGATCTCAACATCATCCACTCCAAGGTCCCGATCCGCTCCTTCGAGGACTTCAAGGGGAAGAAGATCCGCTTGCCGGGGGGGATGATCGCGGCGATCTTCGCGAAGGCCGGGGTCTCCACCACGATCCTCCCCGGAGCGGAGGTGTACGGAGCGCTGGACAAGGGGGGGCTCGACGCGGCGGACTACACGGGTCCCGCGGTGAACTACGGCCTGGGCTTGGGGCAGATCGCCAAGTACATCATCCTGGGGCCGCCCTCGACCCCGTGCCTCCACCAGCCGGTGGACCTCATGGACCTCACGGTGAACCTGGGCAAGTGGAACGCGCTCCCGAAGCATCTTCAGGATGTGGTGATCGCGGCGACGCGCCAGCACTCCTGGGATCAGTACGCGTATATCCAGAAGGAGAACATCGCGGCCTGGGACAAGTTCAAGGCGCAGGGGGTCCAGGTCATCCGGCTCTCCGAGGCCGACATCGAGAAGTTCCGGCGCTATGCTATCCCGATGTGGTTCGAGTGGGCCAAGCGGGACCCGCTGGCCAAGCAGGCCTTCGCGTCCCAGCTCGCCTTCATGAAGACCATCAACGTCGGCTACGTCCCGGACTCAGGGCTTGTCGACATCGACGGGAAGACCAAGCTGACCCTCTAGGCCGACTCCTCCGGCGCGAGCTCTCCGATGAGCCGGCGCAGCTCCCGCGGGCTGTAGGGCTTCGACAGATAGGCGACCGCCCCTGCCGCGCGAGCCTTCTCCTCGTCGCCGGCCAGCGCGAAGGACGTCATCGCGATGATGGGGATGTGCGCCGTCCGGGGCTCGGCGCGGAGCTGCCGCGTGGCCTCCAGCCCCGACAGGCGGGGGAGCTGGATGTCCATGATGATGAGGTCCGGCAGCGCCTCGAGGGCCGCCGCCACGCCGGCCTCGCCGTCGGTGGCCTCGATGAGACGGTAGGAGGAGCGGCCCAGGAGATCACGAACGATCTTCCGGTTGAACTCGTTGTCCTCGACGTAGAGGATGGTCTTCACGCCGGCGCCTCCCGCTCCACCGTCACGGGCATCGAGATGAAGAAGGTCGAGCCCTTCCCGGATTCACTTTCCACCCAGATCCGCCCGCCGTGGAGCTCCACGAACTTCTTCGTGATGGAAAGCCCCAGCCCCGTCCCGCCGAACTCCCGCGTGATGGTGGCGTCCACCTGCCGGAACTCCTCGAAGATGTGTCCGAGCTGCGAGGCGGGGATGCCGATGCCGGTATCGGAGACCCGGAAGAGCAGCGCCCCGTCGCGCATCTCGACCCCGATCTCCACCCGTCCTTCGCGGGTGAACTTCAGCGCGTTCCCGGCCAGATTGACCAGGCACTGCGTGATCCGCTTCGCGTCCCCCTGGCAGAGCGGCAGGTCCGGCGGGATGACGGTGACGAAGTCCAGCCCCTTCTCGGCGGCCAGCGACCGGAGGGAGGTGCGCACGGTATTCACCACATCCTCGACCGAGTAGACGTCCAGTGCGAGGTCCATGCGCCCGGCCTCGATCTTGGAGAGGTCGAGCACGTCGTTGATGAGCCGGAGGAGCTGCTTGCCGCAGGTGTTGATGTCGGCCACCGGCTCTCGAATCTCAGGCGGCACCTCGCCGTAGACGCCGTCCGTGATCATCTCGGTGAACCCGAGGATCGCGTTCATCGGGGTGCGGAGCTCGTGGCTCATGTTGGCCAGAAAGTCCGACTTGGCCCGGCTGGCCTGCTCCAGCTCGGTGTTGAGCATTCGGAGCTGTTGCGCCGCGCGGCGCTGATCGTCATAGAGCTGATGCAGCTCCCGGCTCATGTGGTTCATGCGGGCGGCGAGGGCGCCGAACTCGTCGCGATTCGCGACGTCGATGCTGGCGCTGAAGTCGCCCTTGGCGACGTGCGCGAGGAATCCCTCTGCCTCCCGGACGGGAAGGATGAAGGACCAGGAGATGACGAACCCCAGCAGGAGGGCGAGGAAGATGGACGCCGCCGCGAAGGCGCCGATGAGGAGGAGGGCCTCGCGGCTCGCCGCCGCCACGCTCGGCCGGAGGCGATCCATCCCGACCTCCTCGGTCTGGACGATCCGCGTCACGAGTGTGGAGATCTCTCGATACAAAGGATCGCTTTCGTTCAGGTGGAGCGCCATCGCCTCCTCCACCTTGCCGGACCGGGTGAGTCGCGCCACCTCCCCCACTGTGCTCAGCACCTGGGTGTTGACCTCGCGAATCCGCTGAATGGTCTGCTGCTCGTCCGGCGGGGCCGCGCGCTCGAGGACGCCCAGCGTCTCGCTGAAGCGGTCACTCTGGCGGAGGACGCTCTCGATCGTCACCTCGTCCCGGACCAGCACCGCGTTCCGGATGACGTTCATCTGCACGCCCAGGGTATGCGCGATCTGGCGGGAAGCCTCGACCCGCTGGTGGGCCTGATCCAGGAGCCGGCTCTGGCGGGCCACGCTGTTGATGGCCTGGAGGCTCATCGCCCCCATGGCGATGAGAAGGAGCGCGATGAGGAGAAACGCGCCCAGCAGCTTGGCGTGGACGGACGCGCGGATGCGGGCGACGCGCCGAACCAGGGCGCCCAGCGGCGAGCGGGTCAGGAGTAGACGAGCAAAGCGCTCGCCGACGCTCGGCGCCTCGGGGAGCAAGTCCGGTTGATCGGCGTGGTTCATCGACTCATGATCACCGGGTCACCTCATTGGTCCCTGGTCAGGCCCATCCCTGAGCCCACCTCAAGGGCTGGCGGGAGTCTAGCAGAGGACGCGAGGTTCTGGCGCGCCGCCTCCACTTCTGGAATAGTCGCCCCCGAGCACAAGGAGGACACACCGATGGCGACAGAGCGGAAAGCCGCGATCGTGACCGGCGCGGCGAGCGGCCTCGGACGGGCCATGGCGCTGGGCCTCGTCGGGAGCGGCATCGATGTCGTGGCCGTCGATCGAAATGCGACGGCGCTGGCGGCGCTGGCCGCCGACGTGACCGGCACTCCGGGCTCCGTCCTGCCCTTGCCCGCCGACCTCGCCCAGCCTGATGCGTTCGAGGGAATCGTGGCGGCGGCACGCGAGCGATTCGGACGGATCGACGTGCTGGTCAACAACGCCGGCATCGGCCAGGCGTCGGTGCGCGCGGATCAGCGGCGCAATCCGATCCGGTTCTGGGAGGCCACCCCCGAGCAGTGGAGCCGATTCCTCGCCGTGAACGCCACCGGCCCCATCATGATGGCGCGCGCGGTCGTACCGCACATGCTACGCGCCAAGCGCGGACGGATCATCACCGTGACCACCAGCCTCGGCACCATGGTGCGCGCGGGCTATCTACTGTATGGCGCGAGCAAGGCCGCTGCCGAGTCCGCCACCGCCATCATGGCGGCGGATCTGGCCGGGACCGGGGTCACCGCCAACGTGCTCGTCCCCGGAGGCGTGACCAATACCCCGCTGGTGGGGGACGACGCGGGTGATCGCAGCAAGATGCTCCAGCCGGACATCATGGTTCCACCACTTCTCTGGCTGGTGTCCGACGCCGCCGACGGCGTGAATGCCCGGCGGTTCATCGCCGCCGACTGGGATCGAGCGCTGCCGCCCGCGCAGGCCGCGGAGAAGGCGGGAGCGCCCATAGCCTGGCTGGGGATCGCGCGGATGCCTATCGAGCCGAGGTGAGGAAGGCCGGGGCCGGCCGGCTAGCCGCGACTGGGGAAGTCGTCGCGGGTCGCGGTGCCGTTGCCGGGGCTCAGATCGAGTCGGAGCGTGGATCCCGGGCCCACCTCGATCTTGAGGCGCCACTGCGGCTTCCCGGCCACGCGATCGGTGAGCATGTAGGTGCCCGGCATCACGTTGCTGAACCGGAAGCGGCCGTCACGGTCGGTTCGAAGGACGTGACGCTCCTCCTTCGTGGGGCTGTCGGGCTGGCCCACGAGGTGGAGCTGCATCCGGGTCTGTGGCTGCCGCTGATCCGCGCTGCCCAGATAGGCCTGGCCCTCGATGGAGCTATTCCCGCCCGGGTCGGCCTCGCTTTGAGTGGCATCAGCAGCCGACGGGCGCAGGACGCCCGCCGCGATCAGCCAGCGGCGGGCTCCGTCGACCTCCGCGGAGTCCGGCTTTCCGTTGGCGAGGACCCACTGGAACTCACGGATCGTGTCGTCCCGCCGGTTCAGGTTCGAGCTGGCGACGCCGAGCCCATAGTGGGCGGAGACGCTGCCGGGGCGACGATCGATGGCCTTCCGATAGAGAACGGCGGCCTGCGCGTAGTCGCCCCGGTCGAGGGCGGCGGCGGCCAGCGTCTCGGGATCCTCCACCGCCACGGCCGGCGGTGGAGGATTGCGGCAGGCGCCGACCAGGAGGGCCAGCGCCAGGATCGCGAGGAGTGCGCCGCGGCGTGTCAGTCCGAGATCTCCTTGTACGTCCCCGCCTTCACGGTAAAACGCGGTATGAATCCTTCGCCCCGAGCCTTCTTGCAGTCGTAAATGATACTCGCATTGCCGCCGGTGTTCGTGTCGATAGTCGTCGAGGAGGCGTCCTGAATGTTCCGGCTCATCATCGCGCCGACGATCTGGCCGGTCCCGGTGCCCGTGTAGGTGAAGTCGTTCTGGACGTACCCGAAACCCCACATCTGGAAGTTACCGCTGATGGCCAGCGTGCCATTGACGATGAGCCAGCCGTGGAAGATGCCATCCGCAGAGGCGGGCGCGTTTCCGTGGATGGTGAGGTTCGCCATGTCGCTCGGATCGCTGGAGTTGGTGACGGGGCCGCCACTCACCGAATCCACGAAGAT
>Ga0070680_100003914_pt1 | contig 11133 bp, 8 predicted proteins | sample KBSC73BmetaG_FD_64672 | JGI IMG/M metagenome (GOLD analysis project Ga0070680, IMG submission 64672) | Corn rhizosphere microbial communities from Kellogg Biological Station, Michigan, USA - KBS C7-3B metaG | ecosystem: Host-associated > Plants > Roots > Rhizosphere | place: USA: Michigan...
GGCTCAGGCTCCGGCTCGGCCGGCGGCGGCGGCTCGCGCATCGGCGGGAGCCACGGCGGTCCCTCCGGGTAGATGCTCGCCGGCCGCTCCGGGGACGCTCCCTCCGGGACGTCCACCAGCGAGAGCTCGATTCGGCCCTCCTCCGGAGCCACCCGCACGATCTGCACCGCGATCCGCTCGCCCACCTCCAGATAGTCCTCCGCGTGCGAGACCCACTCACGGCTGATGCGCCTGCTCGGGAGGAGGCCCCTGATCCCCGGATAGATTTCGACGAACGCCCCGAAGTTGCGCAAGCCGTCCACGAGGCCCTCGACCACCATCCCCTCGCGGTACTGCGCGGTCAGGCGCGCCCACCCGTCCGGCTCGAACGGGAGCAGTGACGCGGGGATGCGCCCGGTCTGGGCTCTCCCCTCCCCGACCCGTACGCGGACGCCCTGGCCGACGCGCACGACCTGATCCGCATCGAGGCCCGCGAGCTCGGTCAGGTGCGACCTGTGCACGAATGCCCGGTGCCCGCCCGCGAGCGTCAGCTCCGCCCCGGCTCCGAGCACGCGCGTGACCACTCCGGCGAGCTCCGTGCCGGGTTCGGGGGCGCCAACCGGCGTCCCGCCGCGGGCGAACGCGGCCGTGACCCTTCGGATCGCGTCCGCGGACTCGCCCGCATGGTGGACGAAGAAGAGCGGGTGCGCCGCCGGGTCCTGCGCCTCGCCGCCGAACGGCCACCAGATCCGGATCGCGCCGCCGTACACGTCGAGGCGAGGCGGCAGCAGATCGGTCAGCTCCCACGAGCGGTCGCCGGTCGCCATGACGTAGAGGCGGGCCTCGGGGGGCAGCGCCTCGCGCAGCGCCGCGACGTCGACAAGCGGCTCGGACGCCCAGGACGGCACAGTCGCGCAGACGACCGCGTGCTCGCGCCCGGGATCGAGGATGTCGCGCGCGAGCGCATCGACCGCGGCGGTCGTGGTCACCTCGATCGCGTCAGGCCCGTCCGTGCCCACCGGGAGACTCATGCTACGCCGGCCGTGCCGCCCACCGCCGCCCGCACGCGGGCCTCGAGCCGGCCCGCCTCGCCAGGGCCGAAGCGGCCCGTGACCAGCGACCCATCGTGCGCAACGTGGCACCAAACCGTCTCCACCCGCTCCGCGCCCGCCCGCAGGGCGGCCAGGGCGTAGATCTCCGCCTGGAGCGCGTAGCCGGGATCGTCCGGCCCGTGAAGCGTGCCGGTCTTCCAATCGACGATCAGCACCGTCCCACCCGCCTCGCGCGCCCAGACGTCGGCAACGCCCTCGACGGTTGCGCCGCCCACAGCGAGCAGGAACGGCCACTCGGCGCGGATGTCCCCGGCGGCGGCCAGGCGGCGGCCGATCTCGCCGTCGCGAATCGTCCGAAACAGCGTTTGCGCCCGCTCGTCCTGCCAGCCGAGCGTGGGCGCGCGCCAATCGACGTGCTGGATCGCGTCGTGGAACCTCTCCCCGAACGCCCGCGCTCCGGGCAGCCCCGCACCGCCGGCGATCGCATCGGCGGCGTCCGTCTGCGGCGCTTCGAGCGACGAGTAGCTCACCCGCACGCGCCGGAGCGGGTCGACGACCGGGAGCGCCGCGATCGGCTCCGGCGGCGCGCCCGCCTCCGCCACGACCGGCATGTCGGCGCCGCTCACGACCTGCCCTTCGACAGGCGCCACGTACCGCACCGCCACAGAGGCCGGCGGCGCCTGGGCGATCCAGCGCATCTGCCCCTCGTACGCCCGCGTCCCGTCGGCCCGGAAATACGCCCGGCCGATCACGCTCAGGTGCCGCTTCGCCCGCGTCATCGCCACGTAGGTGATCCGCCGCTCCTCCTCGTCGCCGAGCGCGTTGTCCTCCTCGCACAGCGCCTTGTAGTCGAAACCGCTGCGAAGGTCGAGCCCGTCGGGACGGCAGCGGATTCCGACCCGAGTCCCGTCCTGAGAGACGAGCACCGCCGGCCCGCCGGTCCCGCCCGAGTTCGAGCAGTCGGCGAGCACGACGGCAGGAAACTCGCGGCCCTTCGCGCCGTGGACCGTCATCAGCCGCACCGCGTCGAGCTGCTCGTCGACCACGACGGCCTCGCCCGGGTCGGCGCCGAGGTCGACAGCCCGCTGCATGAATCGCAAGAACCCGCGCAGGTCGGAGCCGCGCACCTGGCCGTACCGCTCCGCCATGAGAACCAGCCGGCGGAGGTTCGCAAACCGGGCCGGGCCGTCCGGCAGCCCGAGGGCGGCCAGCTCGTAATCGCGAAAGCGCAGGCACTCCTCGACCAGCCCGCCCAGCGCCATCCCTGCGCGCCGCGTCCGCAATGCGCGGAGGTCCGCACCGAACGCACGGAGCGCCGGCACGAGGTCGATCGCGTCCCAGAGCGCGCCGCTCGCGCCCGCGGCCTCACGCAGCGCCAGCAGGTCGTCGTCGGATGCGGCGACGTAGGGCGACGCGAGCACACGCACGAGCTGCTCTTCGTCGTGCGGGTTCTCGACCAGCGCGAGCAGGGCGAGCGCGTCCGCGACCTGCTCGTGCTCGGCGAAGACGTTTCCGCCGATCAGCACGGTGGGAACGCCGACGGAATGGAGGGCGGCGTCGTAGAGGCCGATCCCGGTACGGGCGCGGAAGAGCATGACGATCTCGCCCCAGCCGAAGCCCTCCTGGTCATGCAGGCGCCGCACGACGGCGGCCGCCTCGGCGGCCTCGTCCTCACGGGTCGATCTCCGCGCCGGGTCCTCGACGACGACCAGCTCGACCGGGTCGGCCGGAGTCGGCTCGGGCGTCACTGCGACCTGCAGCGGTTCGAAGCCCGCCAGGATCCCCCGGAACCAGTCGTTCAGCGGCTCCAGCACCGCCGCCTGGCTGCGGTAGTTCTCGCGCAGAGGGAAGGTCGCCGTCCGCGCCTGCGCCTCTCGGAAGCAGGCGACGTCCGCCCACCGGAACCGGTAGATCGACTGCTGCTCGTCACCGACGCGGAGCACCCGCTCGGCATCCTCGCCGAGCAGCGCGATCAGCTCCTCCTGGAGGGGGTTCACATCCTGGGCCTCGTCGACGTACGCGCGCCGGAACCGGTACGCGGCCCGGGCGGCCGGATCGTCCCGCAGGACGTCGCGGGCGAGCAGCTGGAGATCCTCGAAGTCCACCGCGCCGCGCTCCTCCTTCAGGCGCGCGTACTCCCGCCCCACGCATGCGACATATTCGGCGAAGGCGTCGAGGTGGGGACGGCAGGCGTTGTCCGCCAGGGTGGCGATCGCGTCGACCACCACGCTGTCGAACTCGGCACAGACGGATGCGAACTGGGCGGCGACGGTCCCTCCGATCTTCGACATGCGCAGGTCGGCACCGGCGTCGGCGCTTGCGAGCGCGATCGCCGCCTTGCGGCGGCGCGCCGCGCTCATGCCCGGCGTCGCCAGCACCGCCTCCGCTGAACGCCGCAGCGGGGCCGGGTCGAAGACCGACGCGGCCGGGACCGGTACCGCCGGCCGGGCGGTCCCGGCGGCGCGGCCGCGGTCGAGTACGGAGCGGGCGGCCGCCCGTGGGTCGGTGAGCGCGCCCAGCATCGGGACGAGGCCGGGATGCTCACACGTCTCCGCCGCCGCGTCGAGCGCGTGCTCGAGCAGCATCCGGCTCTCGAGCTCGTCCAGCACAACGAGGTCCGGAGCGACCCCGGCCGCGTGTGCCCGCTCGCGCACGATCCGGCCGCACAGCGCGTGGAACGTGCCCACCCAGGCACAGGAGAGGTCGACCGCCGGCTCCGACATGTCGCGCCCATCCACGAACTCGGCCTGGATCCGGCCGACGAGATGTGCCGCCGCGGCGTTGTTGAAGGCGACGACGAGGATGCGCTCGAGGGGGATGCCGCGAGCGGTCACGTCCTCGAAGACGGCTCGCGCCAGAAGCGTGGTCTTGCCGGATCCGGCGCCCGCCGAGACCACGCCGGACTCGTTCGAGTCGAGGATCGACCGCTTCTCGTGCGAAAGCTGCGTCAGCGCCATACCAGTCCGTGCAGGCAGTAGCGAGGGCAGTCGTCCGGCGGCGGCGCGAGCTCTCCGGCGCGCATCTTCGCCACGGCATCCCGGGCGCCGGAGACGGCAGCGTCGACGCGGTCGCTCCAGCTCTCGGCGGACTCGAGCCAGGCGTCCTTCACCTGGTCGTAGGGCCGTGCGTCGAGGCGCGCCCGGACGTCGATGCCGTCGTTCATCACCGCGAGATAGGCGCCGCCGCCGGGCTCGGCGCCGAACGCCCGTCCGGCCATGAGCGCGTAGAGCGGAATCTGGAGGTAGACCTCGCCGTCCTGGTCGAGGCGCCGCCCGCTCCGCTTGTAATCGACGACGACCACGAAGCGGCCGTCGGGGGACATGTCGATGCGGTCGCACGTGCCGGACAGGGTGACTCCGGGCACGACCCAGTCGACCTCGAAGTGATGCTCGAAATCGGTCGGGACGAAGCGTGGACCGCGGCGCGCCTCCTCGGCCAGCCGGTGGCCGAGGCGCACGCCGAGCGCATGGACGAACGCGTCGAACTCGCGTCCGGCGTCCGGCGGCCGCACGGCGATGGCCTGCTCCTGCAGCGCCAACAGCATCGCCTGCCGATAGCGATCGAGCGCGGCCGGCACGCATGCCCCCACCCCTTCCGCGGCCATGCGGGTGAACGTGCGCTCGAGCACCTTGTGGCCGAACGTCCCCTCCGCGGCCGGATCCCACTCCAGCTCCAGCGGGCGCGGCGCCAGGACGCTGCCGACGAACCAGCCGTACCCGCAGCCTACGAACCGCTCGAGCTCCGTCACGCGCACCCGATCCCGCACCACGCCACGGGTGAGACCGCGCCTGCGCGTTCGCCGGCTGAGGGCGGCGGCGACTGCGGGCAGCGCCGGGCGGGCCTCCACCGCGAGCCGGCGCTCCTGCTCGCGGGCGGAGACCGCGTCGTCGAGCGACGGAACGAGACCCGTTACGCCACGCCGGATCGGCGGAGGCGCCGCGAGCAGGCGCCGCGACTCCACCCAGTAGGGGGACGGCGCGAGCTCGCGGCCGTCGTCGTCGGCGAACCGCCGGACAAGCGTCAGCCGCTCGGTCGCACAGGCGCACGCCGCGTGGAAGCGCAGGAGGGCCTCGCTCGTCCCCGGGGCTCGCAGCGGCAGGAGGCCAATCCGTTCCCGCATGCCGTCGGGCAGGTATGGATCGGGCGTGGGCGAGGCCGGGAGCGTGCCGTCCTCGAGCCCGAGCACGATCACATCGTCGAAGGAGACCCCGCGGGCCTGCGACAGGTCGAGCAGGGCCACTCCCCCAACCGGCCCCGACTCCTCGGGGAACCCGAGGTCGGCGAGCAGCGCGCCCAGCCGGCCCGGCAGCACGTCGCCCCGTGCGGCGGGGCGGTCGTCCTCGGGGAGCTCAGCGGCTGCGCCTCCGAGCACGGCCAGGGCCGCGTCGTCGAGCAGGTCGGACGGTGACGGCGGGCTTGACGAGGCCGGCTGCAACCGCTCGTGCCCAACTCTGACGAGATATGCAGCTTGAGTCCGCAGGGGCTGACCGCGCAGGCCGCGAAGGGCGATCGCCGGCTGGATGGCCTCGCCCTGCCAGCGCGCCATGAGCTGCCCGCGCGACGCGGGCGACCCACGGCGCATCGCGGCTTCGAACGCATCGACCGCCGGAGGGTCTGCGCCGGAGTACGGGCTGCGGAGCCAGGCGACCAGGCGGTCGACCGACTCGGGCCCATCCTCGTCGAGGGCGAACGCGAACAGCGAAACGAGCGCCCGCGCGAGTGGTGAGGCGGCGAACGGGCGGCGCACGCGGTGGCGTGCCTCGACACCGGCCTCCGATAGCGCGGTGCGCAGGCCCGCCAAATGTTCGGTGAGCCGCGGCGCGACGATCGCGATCCGGTCGGGCGGCGTTCCCGCGCGGAGCGCGGCGACGACCCGCTCGGCCGCCATGCGGTGGGCGACGTCCGTGCCGGCGGCTTCGAGCCAGTGCACGCCTCCGGCCGGCTCGGGGTCGGCGCGCTCGAAAAGACGCCGCTCCAGGATCGCAATTCCGCCAATTGGCGGACGCGCCGGATGCCAATTGACCGAGTCGGCGTCATCCAGCCAGCGCCGAACACGCGCATGGCGGGCGGCGAACACCGGCCGCCCTTCCTCGTATGCGAGGCCGGCCTCCACGGAATTGCGTCTGGCAAGCGCTCGCAGAAGGGCCCACTCGATGGGCGCGTAGTCGTCGAACCCGACGACGAAGAGGGGCCCGAGCTCGACCTCCTCCGCCCGATCGACCGTCTCCCACTCGGGCGCGTCGGGCGACGGGATCGCGGCCGTTGCCGCGTAGATGTCGGCCGCCGTGCGAAGCGGGGCGAACGCGCTGCGCTCCGCCGCCGCGGCGAATTCCGGAGGGTTCGACCGCGCCGCCCGGAGCTCGAGGATCAGCCGCTCGAGCGGGGCGACGTGACCCGCTCCGGGCGGATCGAGCTGCTCCGTGATGGCGCACCGCAGGGCGAGTCCGTCACGCCGGTCGGGTTCCGGCAGCCCGGTGGCGGCGCGGGTGCGGCCAAAGAGCGTTGCGAACGTTCCCGCTCTGCATCCCCAGACGGCGCCGTTCGCGGTCGCGATCTCGAGCGCGCGTCCGAGCACGATGTCGTCCCGAGCGACCAGTGTGCCGCCGCCGTCGCGCCAGCGTTCGATGAGCAGCCGATCCACCCCGCTCGAGCGGGCGCCCACGTGCAGCATCATGCCCATCCGCCGACCTCGATCCTACCGCCGATGGGCCCGCTCCCCGCAGAAGCGCGCTCTACGTCGTCGCAGTGACGGTCAGCGTCACCGTCGGTCCCGGAACGGTGATGGTGACCGGCGGGCCGAACACGGTGGTGGTCGGTCCGGTGACGGTCTGGACGACCGTGGTCACCGTCGTGTGATCCACGGTGGTGGTGTGCGTCTGCGTGTCGGTGGTCGCGATCGTCACCGGCACCTTGACGGTGCGGTTCACGTCGACCGCGACCGTCTTCCCGCTGATCACGGTGCTCGCGGGAAGCTTGACGGTGCGTGCGGGGATGTGAACGGTCTTGCCCTTGACCTTCACCGTGAGGGCCGGCGTCGTCACGTAGCGGCTGCCGTCGATCGTCACGACCTTCCCCTTCACCTTGACGGTATTCGTGAGCACCGCGGCGTTCGCGTGGCCGCCCACCGCGCCGCCCAGCCAGAAGCCGCCGATGATCAGCGCGAGTGCTGCCACGACGCCGGGGATCGCGTACCACGGGCGCACCCGGTGACGGATGCCCGTGAGCCCGCCGCCGTGCTCGTCCATGGCATCCAGCAGGCGACCGCGCAGGTCTGCGAACTTGCCTCGCATGAGAGTTGGAAGACTCTACCATCAGTCGATGGGAGCGGTTTGACGAGTTATCCACCGGCTCACGGCCCCCACGGCTCGCCGCTCATGCGTACGCCGAGAGCTGGAGCAGCTCGCCGTCGAGCTCGAGTCCGGTCGCCGAGACGAGTTTCGTCGCCGTCCGCAGATCGGTGCCGAGCCCCGCCGACCCGCGCCGGGAGAGGGGGACGAGCGAGAGCCGATGCAGCATCCGGTTCACGGGCTCGATCCCGGCGGCGGGCCGGTCGAGCTGATCGAGGGCGTCCATCAGGTAGCCGTCGAGCAGCTTGCGATGGTGCTCGGCGTACGCGTCGGGCCGCGACAGGTAGTCGAGGCACGTGTGCCCGTCCGGCAGGACGAGAATCACGCCGCACTGCCCCGATCGCGCGGGGAACGCCTCCCGCAGCTCGTGCAGCGCGGAGCGGTGGTGGGCGAACATGTCGGCGTGGGCGGCGGTCGGCGAGGCGACGCCGCGGCGGGTCGACTGCTCGTCGATCGCCCGCCAGACCTCGCTCTGGGCCGCGCCGCGAATGAGCGGATCCGACGCCAGCATGTGCGCCTTGCGCGCCCGCAGCTCCGGGCCGGCCGTGTGCTCCGCCGCCGCAAATGCGGCCGAGCGCATGCGCCACCGCCCGGCCTCGACGCAGCTCACCGGGATCGGCGTCTCCGACCGCGGCGCGACGAGCACCGTCAGGTTGAGGATCCGGTTCTGCTTGGCGCCGATCAGCTCCTCGCCGTCGTAGAGCAGCACCTGCTCGTCCAGCGGGTTTGAGACCACGAGCTCCGGCACGCTCCCGTCCGGCCCGGTCTCGGTGATGCGCACGCCGCGGCGCAGGCCGTCGGCGAGCGTCGCGTACGCGGCCTCGGGGTCGCGGCGGGGGTAGAGCGGGATGACGGTGATCCCACGATGGACGGTCGGTTCGTCGAGCTGGGCGGGCAGGGTGATCGGCATCAGGCGGGCCTCCTCAGATCCGGTCAATTGGCGTTCGGCGAATGCCAATTGGGTTGCGGGGGGCGGGGTTGGGGTTGCGGGAGGAGACGTCCGCCGGACGCGCGCGATTCTTACACGCCCCGCCAGCGATCGACCTCGGCCTGCAGGTCGACCGGCAGCGCTTCCATGTAGCCGAGCGTGACCAGGCGGAAGCCCATCGCGACGTCGGAGACGCCGAAGCGCGGCGCCAGGGCAATCGGGTTGGGGCCGTCGCGGTCGGCGTCCTCGCGCACCATCGCCTCGGGCATCAGGAGCTCGGCGGCGAAGCGGTTGGCCTCGCGCTCGCGGGCACGCTCGGTGCCCTGGGCGGTCTCGACGTCGGCCGGCCGGCACAGCACGGCCGCGCCGTCGGAGTGGAGCAGGTGGTGGCCGATCTCGTGCGCGACCGTGAAGCGGCGCCGCGGCGCCGGCTCGTCGCGGCGCACCCAGATCTCCCACCGCGCCGGCAGGAGGAGGCCCGAGAGCTGCACGTCCGGCGCGAGACCTGCGATCGGGCCGAGGTCGTCCGCAGTCTGCACGTGCAACCGGCACAGGCTGGCCGCGAGCTCCTCCACGTCGAGCGGCGGAACGGAGGCCGCGTATGTCTGGCAGAACCGGGCGAGCGCGTCCCTCGCCGCGGCGACCTCATCCATCGGCGCCGGTGAAGAGGTCGTCGATCTCGGCGTTTCGCTCCGGGAGCGCTTGGCGCACCGCGTCGATGTCAATTGGGGGCGTGGCCGCCGGCGGTGCGACGCGGTACAGCGGCATGCTTGCGGCCGCTTCGGCCGGAGGCGGCGCGATCCGCCGGCTCAGGTCGAGCAGCGACTCCGGCACCTCCAGAATCCTCGCCAGCGCCTCCACGACTCGCGGGCGCACTCCCCGCGGATCCAGCTGCCCGGTCTCGATCTCGTGCACGTACTCGCCGACCTGTGAGCGAGCGTCGGGATGTCCCAGCAGGTCGGCCAGCCGCGTGACCAGCGCCCCGCGCGTGGTCCGCGTGCGCTCTCGGAGCTCCGGGATCAGCTGCACCCATGCCCGCGGCGGCTCGCTGGCCGGGTCGGCGGCTCGTCCGTCCACCTCGGCCTCGCTCACGTCCTGGCGGGGGTTCGCCGAGAGGAAGGCCGCGAGCATCGCCGCCAGCGGCTCGCGTTCTGCCTCGCTGACCGAGGCGATGGTCGCCGCCGGATCGGGTTGCTCCTCCCGCTCCCACGCGGCGACGAAGTCGTTGAACGCGGCCTCGGCGCTCACGGTCTGAGCTCCTTGCGCATCCGGTCCATCGCACGGAAGAAGATCACATCGACGTTGCCGCGGCTGATGTTCAGCCGCTCGGCCATCTCGTCGCCTTTCAGCCCACCCCACAGGCGTCCCCAGACGATATCGCGCTGCCGCTCGTCGAGCACCGACAGCAGCTGCTCGACGACGACCGCGTTGTAGCCGTCCTCGTCGTCACCGACCCCATCGAGCTCGTCGAGCGACGCGCCCTGCGGCTTGCGGGTCTGGAAGTGGGTGGCGATGACGCGCCGGGCCATGACGACGAGCAGGCCGGCCGGGGTCTCGATCGGCGTCTGGCGCGTGTAGACGACGCGCACGAACCGCTCGTAGACCGTCGACTCGAGGTCGTCCACCATGTCAATTGGCGTCTTGGAAGCGACAATTGCCCGGATGAGAGCGCGATTCCGCTCATACACCAGCGCCACACACCGCTTGGCGGTCTCCACACCGGCAGCGCCCGCGGCATGGGACTCGCGCGCGTGCGCGACCAGTTCCGCGTCGGACATGCGCTGGAGCGCGTCGAAGGAGGTCGGCCGTTTGTTCCCCACGGGCGCGAAATCTTAAGCCACATACGCAAGAGGTCGCGGTGTCGCCCTCGCGGCTTACGCCCGCGGCTGATTCTGCGCTTAGAAGAGTCGTCTCATCGGCGGATCCGCATCGCGGTGATCCGGGAATCGCTTCAGGCCGACGCCCGCGACCTCGCCGCTGGCCGGATGCGCTGCGAACCGCGGCATCGAGGACCGCAGGTACCCGCGTCCCTGGCCGGCACCCCGCTCCGCCGCCACCGTCGTTGCCGTCACCAGGTCGGCGCACTGGAGGCCGATGGAGAAATGGCTCGGCGCCAGGAACAGGCACTCGACGATCCGGTCGAGCCGCATAGGGCGTGCCGTCCTTCTGCAGTTCGCGGAAGAACCGGCGGAGCCGTTCATCGGTTGGCGAAGTGTCGTTTGCCAGAGATCGCGGAGGGTGAGCCGGTCCGTGTCGCGCACCGCGAGCCCGCCCAGCGCGAAGAGGCCGCCCTGATCCAGGCGCCCGATTCATCGACGAACAGCATGTGCATCCGCGGATCTGCGCACCGTCCCGCCCTCCGACGCCGCACGGCTTAAATCACGTCCTGCGCGTACGCAGATACAACGTTGGCACGAGGAAGAGGTTCAGGAGCGTCGACGTCGCCAGCCCGCCCAGGATGACGAGCGCCATCGGGTACTCGATCTCCGCCCCAGGGATCTCGCCCGACATCACCAGCGGCACCAGCGCCAGCCCCGTCGCGAGCGCCGTCATCAGGATCGGCGCCAGCCGCTCGCGCGAGCCGCGCAGCACGAGCTCGGGCCCGAACTCCTGGCCCTCCTCGCGCTCCAGATGCTGGTAGTGGTTGATCAGCAGGATGCCGTTCCTCGCCGCGATGCCGAACACGGTCAGGAACCCGACCAGCGAGCCCAGCGAGATGATGCCGCCCGCCGCAAACGCGGCCAAGAGCCCGCCCACCAAGGCCAGGGGCAGCGTCAGGAACGAGAACGCCGCCACCCGCCAGCTGCCGATGCACGTTTGCAGGAGC
>Ga0070680_100003915_pt1 | contig 11132 bp, 11 predicted proteins | sample KBSC73BmetaG_FD_64672 | JGI IMG/M metagenome (GOLD analysis project Ga0070680, IMG submission 64672) | Corn rhizosphere microbial communities from Kellogg Biological Station, Michigan, USA - KBS C7-3B metaG | ecosystem: Host-associated > Plants > Roots > Rhizosphere | place: USA: Michigan...
GCGGAGCGGGCGGCCTGCGCCTCCACCATCCGCGCCTGCTCCTGCAGGAGCCCGATCCTGACCTCGGCGAGCTTGGCGCGCGAGCGCTCGCGCAGCCCCCAGGCGAGCGCGGCTACGGTCGAAGCGCCGGCGAGCAGCGCGACAATCAGCATCAGGTTCATGCTGCGTTCTTAGCCCGCCCGGTGAGTCGGGGCCACTGCGGCGCTCAAGCCGGCCGGCGGGCCCGCAGCGCCTGGGCGATGGTGCCGTCGTCGAGCCAGTCGAGCTCGCCGCCGACCGGCACGCCGCGCGCCAGCATGGTCACTGCGACCGCGGTGTTCGCCAGCCGCTCGGCCAGGTAATGCGCGGTGGTCTGGCCGTCGACCGTCGCCGGCAGCGCCAGGATCACTTCGCGGACCTCCTCGCCCGCGGCGCGCGCCACCAGCGGGCCGATGCGCAGCGCCTCGGGCCCCACGCCGTCGAGGGCCGAGAGCAGGCCGCCCAGCACGTGGTAGCGGCCGCGGAACGCGCCGGCGCGCTCCATGGCCCAGAGCGCCCCCACCTCCTCGACCACGCAGATCAGCGCGGCGTCGCGGCCGGGATCGGCGCAGATCGCGCAGGGATCCTGGGTGTCCAGCGCGCCGCAGAGGTGGCAGGTCTTCACCCGCGCTGCGGCCTCGGCGAGCGCGTCGGCGAGCGGGGCCAGGAGCTGGTCGCGGCGCTTGAGCAGCGCCAGGGCGGCGCGCCGCGCCGAGCGCGGCCCGAGCCCGGGCAGCTTCGCGAGCAGGCCGATCAGCCGCTCGATCTCGGGTCCGGCGGATTGGGCCAACTAGAACAGCTTCGGCATGCCGGGCATGCCGGCGAAGGGGCCGGCCGCCTGCTTCATCAGCTCCTGCTGCTCGGCGTCGAGCTTGCGCTTGGCGTCGGCGTGGGCGGCGACCACCAGGTCGGCCACCACCTCAGCCTCGCCCGGCGCCATCAGGCTCTCGTCGATGTCGACGCGCGCGAGCTCGCCGGTGCCCTTCAGGACCAGCTTGACCATGCCGCCGCCGGACGTCCCCTCCACCTCCATCTCGGCGAGCTTCGCCTGCGCCTCGGCCAGCTTCTGCTGCATGGCCTGCGCCTGCTTCATGATCGCGTTCAGATCCTTCAAGGCTCAGTCCTCTTCGCTGTCGTCCTCGACCGGCGGCTCGGCGGCGGGCTCGGGACTGGCGATGTTGCGCACGCCGACGATCTCGGCGCCCGGAAAGGCCTGCAGCACCTCGCGGACGAATGGATCGGCTTCCACCTCGGCGCGAACTTCCCGCTCCTGCCGCTTCTGCCGCTCCCAGGCGCTCTCGGCCCCGCCGCCGCCGTGGGCGGCGATCAGCCAGCGTTCGCCGGTCCACTCCTTCAGCCGCCCGACCAGGCGCTGGGCTAGGTTGGCCGGCGCGCCGGGCGCGGGCTCGTACTCGATCGCGCCGGGCCGGAAGCTGATCGGACGGACGTAGCGCTCGACGTCGAGCTTGAGGGCGATGTCGCGGCGCTGTTCGATCAGCGCCAGCATGTCTTCGAAGGTGGCCAGCGACACGACCGGGTCCTTCGCCGGCTGCACCTGCATCTGGGGCGCCGGGCTGCGCGCCGTCGCAGCCGCCCCGCCGCCAGAGCCTGCGCTCGCCGCCCCGCCCGAGCCGCCGCTCGGAGCGCCGGCCGGCAGCGGCTCGCCCGACTGCAGCCGCTTCAGCGCCTCCTCCGGCCCCGGCAGATCGGCGGCGTAGGCCAGCCGGATGATGGCCATGTCGGTGGCGGCCGCCGCGTCGGGTGCGCGGCGCACCTCGTCATAGGCCTTGAGGGTGAGCTGCCACAGGCGCGCCAGCGTCCCGGCCGAGACCGCTGCGCCGACGGCGGTCAGGCGCGCGGCCTGGTCCTTGGGCAGCACCAGCGCCTGCGGCCCGATCGCCTTGGCGACGGAAGCGCCATGGCAATGATCCAGCAGATCGAGCATCACCTGGTCCGGGCTCGCCCCGAAGCCGTGGAGGGCGCGGAAAGTCTCGATGGCGGCGCCCGGCTCGCCTTTCATGATCTGCTCGAAGAGGCTGATGGTCTGCGCCCGGTCGGCCAGGCCCAGCATGTCGCGGACTTCTTCGGCGGTGACCGTCTGGCCGGGCTCGGCCTGGACGATCGCCTGGTCGAGCATCGACTGGGCGTCGCGCACCGAGCCTTCCGCGGCGCGGGCGATCAGCATCAGGCCGTCGGCCTCGACGCGGGCGCCCTCGTTCTCACAGATCATCTCCAGGTTCTTGACGATCGCCTCCAGCTCGACCCGCCTCAGGTCGAACCGCTGGGTGCGCGACAGGATCGTCACGGGCACCTTGCGGATCTCGGTGGTGGCGAAGATGAACTTGGCGTGCGGCGGCGGCTCTTCCAGCGTCTTCAGGAGCGCATTGAATGCGCCCGTCGAGAGCATGTGCACCTCGTCGATGATGTAGACCTTGTAGCGCGCCTCGACGGGCGCATAGCGCACGCCTTCCAGCAGCTCGCGCATGTCGGCCACCCCGGTGCGCGAGGCGGCGTCCAGCTCCAGGACGTCCATGTGCCGGCCCTCGATGATCGCCCGGCAGTGGCGGCCTTCCTCGCGAAGGTCGAGCGTTGGTTCATGGACGGCGGCGGTATCGTAGTTGAGGGCGCGCGCCAGCAGCCGCGCGGTGGTCGTCTTGCCGACGCCGCGGACGCCGGTCAGCATGAAGGCGTGCGCGATCCGGCCGGTGGCGAAGGCGTTGCGCAGCGTGCGGACCATCGCCTCCTGGCCATAGAGGTCCTCGAAGCTGCGCGGCCGGTACTTGCGCGCGATGACCGTGTAGGCGGCGGAGTCCTCGACTTGTCCCGCGGAAGCCTCCGGCGAAGGCGCACCGCCGAACATGTCGCGCGCGTTGGGATCACGCTCTGGGGTATCGTCGTCGAGCGTGAGGTCTTCGTCCGCCATGGCGCCTTGGAGAGGATGGGTGGAGACCGGACAGCGACCCGGAGCGAAACTCGTTACGGCTGCTTCCTTCCGGACCTGACCGGGTTGGCGAGGCGTCCGCCCGCCGCCGATCTCCGCCTCCTATATCGCCGCTGGCGTGGGGTTCCGCAAGCTGAGGCGCGGAGCCGCAGCGGTATGTCATTTTCCCGAACGTCGTCCCCGGCCCTGTGCCGGGACCCGCAGCGGAGATGAACGGCTGAATCGGAGTCGATAGGCGGCCGGTACGAGCCCGGCCCTGACGGACGGTTGGGGTTTGAATGATGGCGCCCTAAAAGCCCGCCATGCCTCTCGACGTCTTCAGGAACACCTTCGCCGGCAACCCCCTCGACCGCGCGAGCGACCGCCGGCCCGACAAGGCCTGGATCGCACGCCAACTCGCCGCGCCCGACTCGCTGGCGCTGGCGCTCTGGAACGGCCGCCCGCTGGTGGAGCCCAGGAGAGAGGGCGGCCATCAGATCGCCTACCTGCCCGCCAGGATGGCCGACGAGCTTTCGGAGGGCGGCGAGCAGCTGCTGTTCCTCGGGCTCTGGAAGGAGACCGCGGTCTTCGCTCTCGATCTCGACGGCGAGGCCAATCCGGCCGACGGCGGACCGCTCGCCGGGATGGGCGCGTTCGAGGACCTGCGCCGCGTGGCCATGAGCCTGCCGCCGGGCGATGCGGCCATGGTCGCCACCGCCAAGGCGATGTTCGAATGGCGCCGCCGCCACCGCCACTGCGCGGTCTGCGGCGAGCCCACCGTCGCCGTCGACGGGGGCTGGAAGCGGCAGTGCCCCGCCTGCGAAGCCGAGCACTTCCCGCGCACCGATCCGGTGGTGATCATGCTGCCCTACCACGGCGACCGCTGCATGCTCGGCCGTCAGGAGGCCTGGCCGAAAGGCATGTTCTCCGCGCTGGCCGGCTTCCTGGAGCCCGGCGAGTCGATCGAAGAGGCCTGCGCGCGCGAACTCAATGAAGAAGCCGGGCTGCACGCGGTGAAGGTCCGCTACCACTCCACCCAGCCGTGGCCCTATCCGTCGTCGCTGATGATCGGCCTGATCGCCGAGGTGGAGGACGAGGAGGGAACGCCCGACCAGACCGAGCTCTCCGAGGTCCGCTGGTTCACCCGCGAGGAGGCGAAGCAGCTGATCGCCGGCCAGATCGAAGGAACCTTCGCCCCCCAGCCCCTCGCCATCGCCCACCAGCTCATCAAAGCCTGGGTGGAAGAGTCCCTGCCTTAGCCGGGAGGGACATCGAACGACTACGGCGTTGGCGGGTATATACTCGAGCCTCAAACCCGGAGCCTCGTGATGACCTTGCGTTCGAACCTCTGGCCGGCCCTGCTCGGCGCGCTGGCCTTGGCCGCCCCTGCAGCCCGGGCGGCGGACAATCCGAGCGCGCATCGGGACTGCTTCCTGAGCAACGACTGGCATGGCTGGAGCGCGCCGGGCGACGGCGACGTCATCTACCTGCGGGTCCGGATCAACGACATCTGGCGCGCGGAGCTGACGCCTGGCAGCCACGTGCGCAAGTACCCCGACGAGTTCCTGGTCAACCGGGTGCGGGGATCCAGCTACATATGCTCGCCGCTCGACCTCGACCTGACGCTTTCCGACCGCCACGGCATGCGCCGGGGGCTGATCGTCCGCTCGCTAAGGAAGCTCACGCCTCAGGAGATCGCGGCGATTCCGAAGAAGGATCTGCCCTGACCGCGGGCGATCAGCCTCGGCTGCGGAACGGATCGGCCGGATAGACGCCGAGAATCTCGAACTTCTCGGAGAAGAACTGCAGCTCCTCGAAGGCCAACGCCAGGCCGCGGTCCTCGGGCCGGCCGTCGACTTCGGCGTAGAAGAAGGTGGCCGTCCAGGCGCCGTTCTCCATGTAGCTCTCGAGCTTGGTCATGTTGACGCCGTTGGTCGCGAAGCCGCCGAGCGCCTTGTAGAGCGCCGCCGGCAGGTTCCTGACCCGGAACACGAAGCTGGTGATGCAGGGTTCGGTGAACGGCGGCGGCGGCGGGTTGGGGTCCGCCGTCATGATCAGGAAGCGGGTGGTGTTGTGGTGCTCGTCCTCGATGTCGCGCAGCAGGATCTCGAGCCCGTAGATCTCGGCTGCGAGCGCCGGCGAGATCGCCGCCTTGGCCGGATCGGGGTGCTCGGAGAGCAGCTTGGCGGCGCCGGCCGTATCGCCCGTCGCCTCGGTCTTCAGCTTCAGCCGCCGGATGGTCTTGCGGCATTGGCCGAGCGCGATGGGCATGCTCATCGCCGTCTTGATGTCCTCCAGCTTCGCGCCCTTCACGCCCATCAGCTGGAAGTGGATCGGTTTGAACCGCTCGCCGATGATCTTCAGGCCCGAGGACGGCAGCAGGTGGTGCACGTCGGCGACCCGGCCGGCCGTGGAATTCTCCACCGGGATCATGCCGAGATCGCAGCTGCCGGTCTTCACCGCCGCGAACGCTTCCTCGAAGGTGGCGCACGGAACGGGCTGGCCGTCGGGGAACGCCGCCAGGCAGGCCTCGTGGCCGTTGGCGCCTAGCTCCCCCTGGAAGGCGATCCTACGCTGGGTCATGCCGTGGCCCTCGCATGGGCGCGGGCGCGCTCGAGGTCGGCCGGGTTGTCGACCGAGATCGGCGGCTCGTCGAGCACGGTCGTCCAGATCGACATGCCGAGCTCCAGCGCCCTGAGCTGCTCCAGCCGCTCGCGCATCTCCAGGGGTGACGGCGGCGCTGCGGTGAAACGTTCCAACGCCTCGCGGCGGTAGGCGTAAACGCCGTGGTGCAGCCACACCGGCGCGTCGCCGTAGAGCACGGAGCGGGTGAAGTAGAGGGCGCGCGCGGTGCGTCCGTCCGGCTGCATCGAGGCGACCACCTTGGGGATGTCCGGGTTGAGCCGCTCGACCGGATCGCGCTCGGCCACCATGATGGTGCCGATATCGCACGCCGGGTGCTCGGCCAGCAGCCCCGCGCAGGCGGCGAGCGCGGCGGGATCGAGGAAGGGCATGTCGCCCTGCAGGTTGATGACCACGTCGTGCTGGCTCCCCGGGTCGAGCTCGGCGAGCGCGGCGAGGATCCGGTCGGAGCCGGAGGGCAGGTCCGGATCGGTCAGGACGGCGCGTCCGCCGGCGCCTTCCACGGCCGAAACGATCGCCGCATCACCCGCCGCGACAGCCACAGGACCGGCCCCCGCGGCCTCGGCTTGACGCAGCACGCGGACGATCATTGGTATGCCGCCGATGTCCGCCAGGGGTTTGCCCGGCAGACGTGTCGCGGCCATCCGCGCGGGGATCAGGACGATGGGGTTCATGGGGCCAGCGGGCGGGTTGCGCGAGCGCCGGTAGCGTGTAAGAGAGCCGGGCGCAATAAGGGGCGGGATTCCCGCACGGTCGCCGGCCTCGAAGGGCCGGTCGTGGAGAGGGCCGACGAAGGATCAATGGCGAGCGATCTCACGTTCAACAAGGTCGCCGGCGCGGTGCTCGCGACGGGTCTGGTCATCGTGGGCCTTCGGGCGCTTTCGTCGGGCATGTTCACCCCGGAGCAGCCGGCCAAGCCGGGCTACAAGGTCGAGGTCGCTGCGGAGGCGGGCGCCGAGTCCAATGCGCCTGAGGTGCCGCCCGATTGGGGCACGGTGCTGCCCAAGGCCGACGTGGCCGCCGGCCAGACGACCTTCGCCAAGTGCCAGGCCTGCCACAGCCTGACCGCCAACGGCATCGGTCCGGACCTGATGGGCGTGGTGGGCCGCAAGCCGGGCAGCGAGCCGGGCTTCTCCTACTCGCCGGCCATGGAGGCGTTCGCCGCCAAGCAGCCGATCTGGGACTACGACCACCTGTTCGAGTTCATCAAGGGGCCGCAGAACTACATCCCCGGCACCAAGATGACCTTCGTCGGCCTCAAGAAGCCGGAAGACCGCATCAACGTGATCGCCTTCCTGCACACCCAGGGCTCGCACCTGCCGATTCCTGCGCCGAACCCGGCCAAGGCCGCGGCGGCCGCGGGAACGACCGGGCCCGCCGGTGCGGCCGCACCCGGCGCGGCGGCTGGCAACAAGCCGGTCGCGACCGGCACGACCGCGGGCGGCCCGACGGCCGGCGCGGGCCAGGGCGCCAAGGCCGGCGGTCCGGCCGGCCAGGGCAAGAACGCCGGGACCAATGCGGCCCCGCAGCAGCAGGGCGTCTCCGGCCCGGGCAAAGCCGGCGGCGACACCGCCAAGCACTGAGCTCCCTAGAGAGGCGGGATTCGTCTGAAGCTCGTCGGCTCGCCGTGGCCCTCGGCGGCGATGCGCGCGATCGCCTCGTCCAGCGGCTCGATGGCGACCATCATGTGATGGCCGTTGGCGTGGACGATCCGCTGGGCGTCAAGGCCGATCGCCACGTGCGCCTTCCAGAACACCAGGTCGCCGCGGCCGAACCCCGGCCTGTCGATCGCCTGGCCCACCGCCTCCTGCTGGTCGGTGTCGCGCGGGCAGGCCCGGCCGCAGGCGAACAGCGCCTGCTGCACCAGCCCCGAGCAGTCGAGTCCCAGGCTCTCGCGGCCGCCCCACAGGTAGGGCGCGCCCAGGTGCCGCTCGGCCACCGCAGCCAGATCGGCCTCGAAGGCGCCGATCGGCGCCAGGTGCTCGGCGGTCATCCAGCCGGCCCCGCGGATCTTGCGCAGCCGTCCCTCGGCGGCCTCGATGCTGACTAGGGCGTTCAGGGAATAGGGGCCCCGCGCCCGGGTCTTGATGCTCGGGCCCTCGAAGGCGTAGGTGCGCAGGGCCGCGATCCGGTGGGTCGGCGCAGGGCCCGGCGGCCGCAGCGCCTCCGCTCGGACGAATCCCACGTAGCCGTCGCGCCGGGCCTGGCCCCAGACCCAGCCGCTCGCCTCCTCCTCCAGGACATCGAAGGCCTCGCCGAACAGGATCTGGTCCATCTGCTCGGCCGAGGCGTCCGGGCCCGCGTGGACGCCGGCCGCCGGCGCCGCGCAGATCATCGGTTTCGGATCCAGATACACCTCGGCGGGCACGACGCCCTCGAGCGCACGCGCCGCGACCCCGTCGCGCAGCGGCGTGGTGCGCGGGTCCAGCTTCACCCGAAACGTTCCCTGAGCAGGCCATAGAGCCCGCGGATCGCCTGCGCCTCGGCGCCCGCGGGCCAGCCGGGCCGGCCCCGCGGGTTCCAGGCGAAAATGTCGAAGTGGGCCCAGGCTCCCTCCGGGGCGAAGCGCTGCAGGAACAGCGCCGCGGTCACCGAGCCCGCCTGCGCCCAGCCGTCGGGATCGTTCTTGATCTCGGCCACGTCGGACTCCAGCGCCTCGGCGTAGGGTTTCCAAAGCGGCATGCGCCAGAGCGGATCGCAGGCGGCCTCGGCGTGGCGGGCGATATCGGCGGCCAGCTGATCGTCGTCGGTGTAGAACGGCGGCAGCTGCGGCCCGAGGGCCACGCGCGCGGCGCCGGTGAGGGTGGCGAAGTCGAGCGTCAGGGCCGGTTCCAGCTCGGCCGCGCGGGTCAGCGCATCGGCGAGGATCAACCGCCCCTCCGCGTCGGTGTTGCCGACCTCGATGGAGAGCCCCCGCCGCGAGGCGAGCACGTCGCCCGGGCGCATCGCGTCGCCCGAGATGGCGTTCTCCACCGCCGGAACCAGCACCGCCAGGCGAACCGGCAGCCCCGCCGCCATCACCATCCGCCCGAGCGCCAGCGCGTGGGCCGCTCCGCCCATGTCCTTCTTCATCAGCCGCATGCCGGCCGAGGGCTTGATGTCGAGGCCGCCGGTGTCGAACACCACCCCCTTGCCGACCAGGGCGACGCGAGGGGCGTCCGCCTTGCCCCAGCTGATCTCGATCATCCGCGGCGCGCGCTCGGGAACCGCGGCGCGGCCGACGGCGTGCACCGCCGGATAGTTGGCCTCCAGCAGGCCCTCGCCGGTCACGACCGTGATCTCGGCGCCGTGCTGCTCGGCGATCTCGCGGGCGATGGTCTCGATCTGCTTGGGGCCCATGTCGTTGGCGGGAGTGTTGACCATGTCGCGGGCGAGCGCGCAGGCATGCGCCACCTGCCGGACCTCAGCGGCGTCGAAGCCCTCAGCCAGCAGCCGGGGCTTGTCGCTCGCGGGCTTCTTGTAGCGATCGAACCTGTAGCTCCCGAGCGCGAAGGCGAGCGCGATCTGGTCGGCCGCGAGCCCCTTCGGCGCCCGCGCGATCCGGTAGGTCCCGGCGGGCAGCTTGGCGGGCAGGGCGCGGAACGCCAAGGCGTCCGGCGTCTGTCCCAATCCGAACAGCACGCTGGCCAGCGCGCCGTCCCGGCCGGGGACCGCCAGCACCTGACCGGCCTTGCCCTTGAATTCGGAGATGGCGGCGTAGGCCTTGGCCGCGGCGGGAGCGGCCGCGAGCGCCGACTCCGTCTCGCTCTCCAGCAGCGCGCGCACCGGGATCGCCGGACCTTCGGCGGTGTCGAGGATGACGTCGGACATGGGCGACCCGCGGCTTGCAAGGAGGTCCACCCTGTCGCGCAAGTCCCGCCGGGCCGCAACCCGCCCGGGAGCGGATCGGCGCGCGCTGCGCTCAACCGCCGTCCCGAAAAAGCAGAAGGCCCCCGCGCCTGGGCGCGGGGGCCTTCCTTGCTCGTCTACGCGAACAACGACTACGGCAGAGCGTTGTCGATCTTCGTGAAGGTCGTGTTGAGCTTCGAGCCGACGGCGGTGACAGCGGTCACCAGCACAACGGCGATCAGCGCGGCGATCAGGCCATATTCGATGGCCGTGGCGCCGGATTCGTCCTTGAGGAAACGCGTGACGTACTTGGACATGACTTGCTCCTTCTAATCGCGGGCCGGCGGCGGGAGGGGAAAGGACCACCGCCTGCTCGTCCAAACGCAGGAGCAATTTCGCCGAACGCGTTTAATTCCCAGTAAACACCAGAGTATTCGTGGCGGAATTTCTTTGGTTTACTGAAATTAATCATGAGCATCTGTTAAGCATACGACCTATTCTTGGCCGAAAAGTCTCGTAGATTCAATGGGCGTTTCCGCACGGAACCCCGCTCGCGGCCTATTGGAGCGCCTTGAAAAAAACGCAGGCCGAGCTGACTCGCCGCGGGCTGCCGCCGTGATCAGGCCGCCCGGCGGCCTGCGCCGCGCACGAACAGCAGCCCCACGAGCCCCACCCCGAGGAGAAGGACGATGCTCGCAAACCCGCCCTGCTGGGTGTGCGTCACCCGCGTGCCGATGTTGACCAGGCTGGGCGCCAGCCAGGCGGTCGCCACGCCGGACAGCGCATAGACGCCGAAGAAGGCGCCGGTCTGCTCGGGCGGAGTGAGCCGGGTCAGGGTGGTCCGCGCCGAGGCGTACTGGCCGGTGATGAAGATCGCATTGTTGAAGCCGATCAGCAGGTAGATGAGGTCCGGCCAGGTCCGGTACACCGGCCCGTCCCACAGCGGCGCGTGCGCGTGCGGATCGAAGTGGACCACATAGAAGATGGTGTCGGGGCGCATGCCCAGCAGCGCGATCAGCCCCAGCATGGTCATGAAGATCTCGATCCGGAGCGCGTTCTTGGGCCCGAGCCCCGCGTCCAGCCAGCGGCCGACGAAGCCGCCGAACACCGCAAGGACGGAGAGGATGACGCCGGTGATCAAGAGCTCCAGCGGACCCCACTTCATGACGCCCGCCGCCAGGACGCCGAAGAAGAACAAGACGCCGTTCATGCCGTCGACGAAGAACATCCGGCTGGCCAGGTAGACGACCGCGTCCTTGAAGCGGCGCACGGTCTTCAGCATCCGCCAGAGATCCTTGGCCCCGTCGGCGAGCGCCTTCAGGGCCGGGACGCCGGTGCGCGGCGCATCGGGCGTGAACAGCAGCAGCGGGACGACCCCCAGCAACAGGATCCCGGCTGCGAGCAGGGCGGTGACCCGCTCCGGCTCGTGGCGGGCGGGGTCGAGGCCGAACAGCGGGTGGGCGGGCACCCAGCCCCAATGCACCTTGCCCGGCAGCGCGAACGCCCAGGCGGTGAAGGCGAGCGCCAGGACCGAGGCGCCGTTGCCGAGCGACAGGGCCAGGCCCGAGGCCTTGTGGGCGCCCTCCAGCCCGGCGGCCCTGACCAGCATCGAGTTGTGCAGCACCTCGGTGTAGGAGAACAGCACGTTGACCACCATGGCGATGAACATGGTGGCGGTGATCGACAGCCCGCTCTGGTCGGGCCTGGCCCACCACAGCGCCGC
>Ga0070680_100003917_pt1 | contig 11128 bp, 12 predicted proteins | sample KBSC73BmetaG_FD_64672 | JGI IMG/M metagenome (GOLD analysis project Ga0070680, IMG submission 64672) | Corn rhizosphere microbial communities from Kellogg Biological Station, Michigan, USA - KBS C7-3B metaG | ecosystem: Host-associated > Plants > Roots > Rhizosphere | place: USA: Michigan...
CCGGATTACTACGAAGTATTAGAAGGATTAAGCCCCGGCGACAAAGTAATTACGAGCAGCTATGAGAACTACGGCGATATGCAGGAGCTCGTATTAAAAAACAATTAAAATAAATAACAACTGATATGAAAAATTTTAGATCGATGCTGCTTTTTCTGCTCCTGTTATTTTTTTGCCTGGGCACACAACAATGCTCTTTTAAAAATGCGGAGTATTGCCAAAATGCTTCATCAAAAGTTCAATGCAACAAGCCCAACCTCATTCCTGAAAATACCCCAGCCGGAATTTTTCCGGGCGATGACCTGATAATTAAGATTTAATCAATAGTATAAAAAAACAAAACATGATAAAAATTACCAACCTCGAAAAAATCTACCGCACAGAAGAAGTAGAAACTGTGGCATTAAACAAACTTTCTTTTTCTGTAAAAGACAAGGAATTTGTTGCAGTGATGGGGCCTTCCGGATGTGGCAAATCCACCTTGCTTAATATACTCGGATTGCTAGACGACCCTGACAGCGGAAGCTTTTTGTTCAATGGCATCGAAGTGGCGCATTTTAATGAAAGAAAAAGAGCCGACCTGCGCAAACGTAATATCGGCTTCGTTTTCCAAAGTTTTAACCTGATAGATGAACTTACTGTTTTTGAAAATGTAGAGCTACCACTAATTTACCTTGGCATTAAATCTGATGAACGAAAAAAACGCGTGGAGGAAGTGCTCGAAAAAGTTCAAATTATGCACAGGAGGAATCATTATCCACAGCAATTATCGGGCGGACAGCAGCAGCGTGTGGCCGTAGCCCGCGCAGTGGTAAACAAGCCGAAATTAATTCTTGCCGATGAGCCTACCGGAAATTTAGACTCTTCTAATGGAAACGACGTGATGCAATTATTGATCGAACTGAATGAACAGGGAACTACCATCATAATGGTAACCCACAGCGAGCATGATGCCAGCTATAGCCACCGGATAATCAGGATGCTGGATGGCCAAACCGTTACAGAAAACATCCTTGCATAGCCGGTGAAAAAGTCCCTTTTACGCTCAAAAAAAATCGATTATTTATTTGTTTACTGATTAGAAACCGCATCCCGCCGGAATCGTAAGCCTATTTATAGATTTTTATTCCTATGATTCACAATTATCTAAAAACAACGTTCAGAAATCTTTGGAAGAACAAAGGTTTTACCTTTCTGAACATTTTCGGGTTGGGAATAGGTATTGCCTGTGCGTCCCTCATATTTTTGTGGGTGGAAGATGAAATTAATTTCAACAATTATTTCAGCAACAAAGAAAACCTGTATAAAATAAAAGACAGCCAAACGTATGATGGTACTACGTTTACATTTGATGCTACGCCCGGCCCTCTTGCCGCAGGTATCAAAACAGAAATTCCCGGAATAAAAAATACCGCGAGATCCTCGTGGGAACAGCAATCTTTATTTTCCCTTGGCGATAAAAATATCTACGAAAGAGGAATGTATGTTGATTCCTCCTTTTTGAAAATGTTTCAGTTAGAATTTGTACAGGGCAATGCGGGCACGGCTTTCCAGCAATTGCATTCATTGGTAATCACCGAAAAAATGGCTCATAAATTTTTCGGAAATGACAATGCTATTGGCAAATCATTGCGGGTTGATAATAACGCCAGTTCGGTAGTAACGGGGGTAATTAAAGATTTGCCGGAAAGTGTTTCGTTCCAGTTTGAATGGCTCGCTCCCTTTAAGATTTTTGAAAATCAAAATAACTGGCTTCAATCGTGGAGAAACAATGGCGTACTTACCTACGTTGAATTGCAACCCGGCGCAGATACTAAAGCCATTAACCGGAAGTTGTATAATTATGTGCAATCCAAAGCCCGGGACGCCGAAGCCAAAATGTCAATTTACCCGATGAGCCGCTGGCGCTTATACGATAGCTGGAAAGATGGAAAAGAAGTTCCGGGAAGGATCAGGTATGTACATCTTTTTAGTCTTATCGCCTGGATTATCCTGCTTATTGCCTGCATTAATTTTATGAATCTTTCCACAGCCAGGTCAGAAAAAAGAGCGCGCGAAGTAGGAGTACGAAAAGTGCTGGGCGCCGGCAAAAGCAAGCTGGTTGGCCAGTTTATAGGCGAATCTGTTATCATGGCTTTGATATCAGCCGTGGTTGCTGTCTGTATTATATTTGCGGTATTGCCCGCTTTTAATTCTTTGGTGGAAAAACAATTGTCCATCCGATTATTTCAGCCGCTTCACATTTCTGCATTATTAGCCATCGCTTTGGCTTGCGGATTGGTGGCCGGAAGTTATCCTGCATTTTATCTTTCTTCATTTAACCCGGTGGCAGTGCTAAAGGGAATCAGGATAAAAATGAATGGCAGCGCTGGTTTCATCAGGAAAGGGTTGGTGGTCGTTCAGTTTTCTATTTCGATTATTCTTATAATCAGCACTATCATTATTTATAAGCAAATTAATCATGCTAAAAACCGTTCCCTTGGCTATGACAAAGAAAATCTTATCTATCTGCCTTTACAGGGAAAATTAAAAGAACATTTTAACGCAGTAAAAAATGATCTTGTACAAACCGGCGTAGTAAAAGATGCTGCTTTGAGCCAGAGCACTGTTTTGCAGCTTGGCAGCAATACGGGCGATTTTCAATGGCAGGGAAAAGATCCGGATAAACAGGTTTTAATTACTGTAGAATCGGTCAGCCCTGAATACACCGCCACCATGGGAATGCGGATAGAGAAAGGAAGAAATTTTTATGATGATCTTAAGTCTGACTCCGGTAATATAATTATCAACCAAACTCTCGCCAAAATTATTGGAGATAAAAATATAATCGGTTCATTAATTACCAATGGCGACAATAAATTTACCGTGGTAGGTGTTATTGACGATTTTGTATATAACAATTTGTATTCACCTAGTTCTCCTTTGATTCTTTTTCCTGATACTTCGGGCACCAATTTTTTAACCATTCGCCTGAAAAAAACATCAAACGTTGCAGGCGCTTTGGCGAAAGTGGAAAATGTTATCAAAGCGAATAACCCGGGATTCCCGTTTGATTATAAATTTGTGGATGATCAATTTGACCAGTTTTTCAAAACCGAAATGCTCATTGGTAAATTGGCAAGTGTTTTTGCATTCCTTGCAATTTTCATTTCCTGCCTGGGCTTATTTGGCCTGGCTGCCTACACTGCAGAACGCAGAACAAAAGAAATTGGCATAAGAAAAGTGCTCGGTGCCTCCGCAAAAGGACTTGCGGGTTTGCTTTCAAAAGAATTTTTAATCCTCGTAATGATTTCATGCCTCATTGCTTTTCCCATCGCCTGGTGGATGATGCACAACTGGCTGGAGGGTTATGAATACCGGATTCCGATTAGCTGGCCTATCTTCCTTGTCGCAGGTTTGCTTGCTATGCTGATTGCACTTTTCACAGTAAGTGTGCAGGCAATAAAAGCGGCATTGGCCAATCCTATTCAAAGCCTGAGATCGGAATAAATCTTTGCAAAATAAAATTCAAAGATATTTCCTGCTTTACTGTTTCGAAATTTTTTGATTAAATCTTTTTATTTTCTTACGACCTTCATTGTCATAACTGATTAAAAGATGAACCCGATTAAAGTGATAATCACCGGCGCAACAGGAATGGTGGGCGAAGGAGTTTTATTTGAATGTTTGCAGAACGAAAAAGTAGGCGAAGTATTAATTGTTTCACGAAGGCATTATGATTTGCAGCATCCAAAACTAAAAGAATTAATAGTTCCTGATTTTTTCAGCCTTCAGCAATACAACGAAAATCTTAAAGGATACGATGGTTGTTTTTTCTGCGCAGGAGTTTCATCCATTGGAAAAAATGAGGAAACCTTCAGGCATCTCACTTATGACGTAGCGCTCGCGTTCGCAAAGTCCATCCTGGCGTTAAATCCGGATATAGTTTTTACTTATGTTTCAGGAGCGGGGACAGACAGTACCGAAAAAGGTAAATTGATGTGGGCACGGGTAAAAGGTAAAACCGAAAACGATTTGGCTGCCTTACCTTTTAAAGCAGAATATAATTTCCGCCCCGGCATTATGCAGCCTTTTGAAGCGCAAAAAAACTGGAAGCCTGTAGTGAAACTTCTGGTTAAAGCGCTAAAATTTTTCGTGCGGAAAAAAGTATTAACTCTGCAGGAAGTCGGCCGCGCAATGATTAACGCGGTCACGGTTGGCTATCCTAAAAATGTTTTGGAAATAAAAGATATTAAAGAGCTTGCAAAAAAATAAGTATAATGGATGAAATTGAGACGCACCCGTTTAAAGCTTTTGTTCCTGCGAAGGCTACGGTGCTCATCGTTGGAAGTTTTCCGGGAAGAGACATTACGCATAAAAAATTATCAGACGACGAATGGTTTTATGGAACAAAAAGAAACCAGTTCTGGAAAATTATTTCCGGTGTTTATCAGGAAGAATTACTCACAAAAGCAGACAAGCAAAAGCTTTTTGAAAGACATGGAATAGGTATCGTTGATATTTTTTTACGGATAAGAAGAAAGGGAAACAACAATACCGACAGTAATCTGGAAATAGTGGAATACAACGATGACGCGATTAAAAAAATTCTTGAAAATAAAAATATCAAAACGATTTTCTTTACCAGCCAGTATGTTGGAAAAAGTTTTCTAAAAAGATTTCCGGAAACAAAGAACGGAAAAAACTTGCCCTCTCCTTCTCCAAGATTTGCAAGAATGAGCCTTGAAGAAAAAATAAAATTTTACAAAGAACAGTTGCCTGCATAGGTATGAAAATTCTAAAAAAATTTGATGATCATTTGTAAGCTGCCGCTGCAAAAGAAATAGAAAAATGTTTTATTCTGAAGCGAAAACAGTTTAGAAAATTGAACATGTAAAAAACAGATTTATGGAAAATGTACTTTGGTGCATCTAAAAAAAAACAGAAAGGTTTAACTAAATTTTAAGTTATAAAATCACTATTGCAAAATTCAAATGCATGACTTTTATAATCTGATTTTCAATTATTTCAAATGATTTCATGAAAAAAATATCCATTGCCGTCCTCATTACTTTGATAAGTAATGTTTCATTTTCCCAAACAATTACTATTTCAGGACAGGTAATGGACGAGCATGAAGATAAGCCGGTAAGCGAGGCAGTAGTGGCTTTGCTCACACCCAAAGACTCCTTTTTATATGCATTTACGCGAACAGACGCGAACGGAAAATATGAATTAAAAAATGTGAGCCCGGGGAAATACATTTTAATGACTTCCCAGCCAAAATATGCAGACCTGCTCTCGGATATCGATGCAGAATCCGCTACTACACTTCCCGCCACGCGGCTTATGTCGAAAGCAGAGCTGCTGCAGGCGGTGATTGTAAAAACCGGTTCACCCTTAAAAATTCGTGGCGATACAACCGTATATACCGCAGATAGCTTTAAAGTAAGCGCGAATGCAAATGTGGAAGAGCTGCTAAAAAAATTACCGGGCATACAGGTAGATAAAGATGGCAACATAAAGGCTATGGGCGAAACGGTACAAAAGGTTTTGGTAGATGGGGAAGAATTTTTTGGAAATGACCCGGGTATGGCGGTAAAAAATATTCGCGCAGATGCTGTAAAAGAAGTGCAGGTGTTTGATAAAAAAAGTGAAGAATCAGAATTCACCGGCATTGATGATGGTAAAACGCAAAAAACAATCAATCTGAAGCTGAAGGAAAATAAGAAGACTGGTTATTTCGGAAAAGTAGATGTGGCGGCGGGCCCTGAAAAACATATAGACAACCGTTACAACTCCAATCTTATGTTCGGTTCGTTTAAGGGAAAAAGAAAGTTATCGGCATTTCTTTTAAACGGAAATACAGGGGAGAATGGCCTTAGCTGGGAAGACAGGCAGAAATATGGCGGCGATGATAACTTTTCGCTCGACGTAAATGACAATGGCGATTTGTCGTTTAGCTATACCGGCAACAATGATGATGAGCCGTATGTAGATCCGCAAAACGGTTATATGACGAACGTAAATGCTGGCTTGCAATACAGCAACAAATGGAATGATGAATATAATTTGAATCTTTCGCCCAAGTATAACAGTCTGCGGTACACGAATAATAAAATCACTTTCACACAAACGCAAATTGGCGATTCGGTTTTAAATGTGAATTCAAATGATAACAGTAGTGTAAACCGCTACAACTTTCTAACACATGGCGTATTGGATACAAAACTCGATTCGTTTAACTCCATAAAAATAATTGCCAATGCTAACTTCTATCATACAGAAGGCAATGATATTTTGCATTCGGAAACAACCGGCAATAATGGTACATTAAAGAATACCAGCGATCGTAATTTGGGCACCAACAGTGATAAACAGGGCATTTCAGGCAATATCATTTTTAAACATAAATTTAAAAAAGCGCGGCGCACTTTGTCCTTTACCGGAAACTGGTATGCGCTTGACAACAACGGAACTACGTTACTGCAATCATCTAACCAGGCCTATCTCGACGGAAATCTATCAGGCAGGCAAGTCCTTAACCAGCAAAAAAATTATGAGCAGGCTACACAAACTTTATCAGCAGGAATCACCTACACAGAGCCGCTTAACAAAGAACTCTCGCTCGAATTAAAATACCAGGTGACTTATAATGCGGGCAAAAACAACCAAATTACCTACAGCTACCAGGACGCTTCGGGTAAATATGATTACCTGGTGGATTCTTTATCAAATGATTTTAAACAAAACATTATTCAAAATATTCCTTCGGCAAGAATCAATTTTGCGAATAAGAAATTAAAGCTCAATGTTGGTTCAGGCTTTGGATTTACTCATTTTGACCTGAAAGACATTACTTTTGATAAAGATTACCTGAGAAATTATACCAACTTCTACCCTTCTGCCAATGCCACGTATACTTATAAACCCAACCACAGCGTCAGGTTTAATTACAATGGTTATTCAAGGCAGCCAACCGTTAACCAGTTGCAGCCTTTAAGAAATAATACAGATTATTTTAACCAGGTAATCGGCAATCCTGACCTGAAACCTTCCTTTAATCATAACTTCAGTATATCGCACCAGGATTACAATTTTTTAAAAGATATCTGGGTTTATCAATATGTCAGTGCCAATGTTACTCAAAATGCGATCACCACCAGCAGCACTATTGATCTTGATTCAGGAAAAACCATCTCCCAGCCTATCAATGTGAGCGGAAATTATAATTTCAATTTTTATGGCGGCTTAGGTTTTAAAGTGAAAAAAATTGACACCCGTTTTAATTTTTCACCCGAGATCAGCCTTAGAAGATATGCCAGCGTAATTAATAATGAGAAAAGTTTTTCTAAAACATTTTCGCCGGGCCTGAGCACTTATATTTCAAAATCGAAAGAGAAAAAATATGATTTGGCCATCTACGATGAAATGAATTATAACAGCAACACGACTACTCAAAACAATACTAAAATTCAATATTACACCAATAGATTGTCTTTTTACGGAACCGTTTATTATAAAAAAGTTTGGTCAATAATTACGGATTATAATTATTATTACAGGCAAAAGACAATTCAATCTGACCAGGATTTAAAAACCCACATTTGGAATGCAAGACTACAGCGGACTTTCAAAAACGATGAATTCACTGCGTATTTTTTAGTAAGAGATATCCTCAATCAAAATGTAGGCATCGATCGGAACTTTTATGGCAATACCTATACACAACAAATCAACGACAGGCTGAAAAGATATTTTATGATAGGCTTTACATGGAATTTTAAAAATAAAAATTCTAAATAATACAAATACCAGCGTATGAAAATCAAAATATTTTTATCCGTAATGCTTTCCTTCTTCTTTGCTACTGCGCATTCACAGATATTTATCGGCAAAGCGAAGATTGAATATGAAGTGAAAGCGGATGTAAAGAAAACAATGGGTAATGATTCATGGGCTGAAAAACTTAAAGATCAAATACCACGATTTAAAACGGGATACTTCACCTTAACCTTTGATAATGACAAAAGCATTTACCAGTTTGATCGTTGGGGACTGCCGAAATTGCCAAATTACATGATAGAGGGTGAAGACCTTGAAAAAGATTTTTTCGATTTTGCAAATGGCAAATACACTGTGCAAAGAAATGTAGAAGGAAGTGTAGTTACGATTATTGATTCTATACCAAAACTGAAATGGAAATTGGTAAATGAAAACAGGGAGATTGCGGGGTTCAACTGTCGCAAGGCTTATGCAGTGCTGCTCGACAGCATATATGTGTTTGCTTTTTATACAGAAGAAATTACTTTGCCTGGCGGCCCGGCCTCCTTTCATGGATTGCCGGGAACGATACTGGGCATCACGGTTCCAAGATTGTATACCTCATGGATTGCAACAAAAGTAATGGTGAATGGTGTGGATGTTAATTTAATCAAACCGCTTTCAGCAAAAAAAACCCTTACTAATAGTGAGTTTACCTCTTTGGTTATGGAGCGCGCCAAAGATTTTTACATTCCCGACGATCCGGACGAAAAGAAAGAAGCGGAACAACGAAAAACCCTGTTTATTTGGGAGGCGTTATTATAGATACAGGCTTCAGAGCAAAATAAAAAATCAGCATATTTGTTGCTTTATTGCAAAATCTTTCAATCATTTAATCCTCTTCCATCTAAAATAACAGGAGTGTATTTTTCAATTCTTTCTTCACGTGTTTTGGATTGTTTGGCAGAAGAAAAATAAAGAAGATAGCCCCGTTGGCGGCCCGGCGTGAGCGCTTTAAAGGCTCTTTTTAATTCAGGGTTTTTTCTTAATTCTTTTTCAAATTCTTCAGGCATATCAAATTCCCTGGTTTTCTTCAAAGGCACTTTTAAGCCGGCCTTCTCAATTTGTATCGCTTCCCTGATGCAAAGTATCAACGCCTTCTGTTTTTTCTTTACTTCCTGCAATGAGGTAAACCGCGCCTGCCTTGCTGCTTGCACGTTTTCTGTTTGCTGGATTAAAATATGATCCGGATCTTTCAGCAAGGCACCTTTAAAAAAGAGTACCGCGCAATATTCTTTGAACACATGAATCAAAACAATGTTCTTCTTTTCAAACGTATAGCAGGGGCAGCCCCATTTTAATTCTTCATTCAATCCGCAATCAAGAACGATCTTTCTCAATTGCTCAATTTCTTTTTGCCACTTTGTACTTTTATCAAAATAAAAATCAACTTTTGGGTTGGTGTTGTTCATAAAAATTTTTTTGGTTTTTAGAAATTGCGATGAAAGGTGTTACCACTCCAATATTACACCCGCAGCGAACCGCGGAATCCTCTTGCGGCATAATACGAATCGGCTCCGTTGTGATAGGTAAAAACGTGGTCGTACCTGCGGTCGCAAAAGATCGCCCCGCCATGCTTCCTGATCGCCTCAGGTGTTTTTACCCAGCTTGAAGTTTTTAAATCGAATTTGCCCAATTGCTGCAAATAGCGATATTCATCCTCGTCTAACATTTGAATTCCCATTTCACGAGCCATGTTGATGGCGCTATCTGCGGGTTTATGTTCTTTTCTTTTTTCCAGCGCCTCATGATCGTAGCAAAGGTTTCTGCGCCCCTTTGGGCTTTCGGCGGCACAATCATAAAATAGGTATTCACCGGTTTTTTTATCAAAACCGGTCACGTCAGGTTCTCCGCCGGTTTCTTCCATACTGTTAAGTGATTTCAACTTTTCCGGATGGGACTGAAGCCTTGCCAAAACTTTTTCCCATTCCAAACCTTTGTGCCGTCCGCTGTTTTTAAGGAAACGCGCTTCTAAAACTTTTAATAACTCGGCATATTTTCCCGGCGATGAATTTTTTTTATGGTTATTCATTTCTGAATGCTTTATGTTTTATGATCTTATTTTAGTGGGCAAAAACAAGTCGTCTGCCTGCCGGTCTGAAATACCACGATACTATTGTGAGGATCAAAAGTAATAAAGACGGAAATAATTCCATTGCGGAATCGCCGATAGCAAGGTGCGAAAAAAAAGCGCCCGTCATAATAAAAAAGAAACCTGCATAGGCCCATTCCTTCACCACCGGCATGCCGGGAACGAGCACCGTAATAGCGCCTAAAATTTTCCAGGCGCCCAATATCATCAGCAAATAAGCCGGGTAACCCAAATGAGTGAGCATGTCTAAACCGCCCTGTCCATCCTTCTTCATCAATTGCACCAGGCCGGTAGAAACCATGCCCAATGCAAGCCATATCGTTGCTACCCAGTAAATAATCTTACCGGCTTTGGTGTCTGCAAATCTTTTGTTGTTCATGATGCTTATTTATTTTTTAATTTACTTACGATTTCCTGCAGGCGGTTGTGAGCCATATTGATTCCATACGCAAAAGGCAATTTCAACACCTGGTCTCTTTGTGCAGCGGATTCATAAATCACATGCATATTGAGTTTGCTAACGTCGTCAGAAATTTTTTCAAATTCATACACCTCAAGCTGAACGCCAAACGGCGAATTGTCCATTTCAAAAGTGCGGGTAATTTTTTGATTGGGAAGGAATTCGTGTATCACACCGGAAGCGCCAAAAACTTTATTGCCGTTTTTGTCTGTTGTTTCGAACTGATAGTTGCCATGCTTCCTGCTTTCCAGTTTCAGCACTTTTGTGCCCATCCATTGCGCAACAATTTCCGGGTCTTCATACGCCTTGAAAAGCAGCTCCAGCGGCAAATCGAATTGGCGTGTGATGGTTACGTCCTGTTTTCCTTCATCTGCCTTTACGTTTGTTTTTTGTTCCATACGGTTTTATTTTTTGGTTTTGTATTTTTTCATTACGCTTTCGAGCTTATTAAAGCGGTCGTCCCACATCTTGCGGAAGGGTTCAATAAAATCTGCCACTTCTTTCATCTTTTTTGCGTTAATGTGATAGGAAATTTCCCTGCCGTTTTGTTCCTGTTGCAGCAGTTCGCATTCGGTAAGAATCTGAAGATGCTTTGAAACCGTGGGCCTCGCCGTATCAAAGTTGGCGGCTATGGCCCCGGCCGTCATGGATTGGGAAGCAACCAATAAAAGTATGGCCCTGCGTGTAGGATCGGCTATAGCCTGGAATACATCTCTTCTTAAATTCATTGCGTAGCTATTTGGCTACAAATATATATGAAGTCATTTAGCTAC
>Ga0070680_100003921_pt1 | contig 11123 bp, 8 predicted proteins | sample KBSC73BmetaG_FD_64672 | JGI IMG/M metagenome (GOLD analysis project Ga0070680, IMG submission 64672) | Corn rhizosphere microbial communities from Kellogg Biological Station, Michigan, USA - KBS C7-3B metaG | ecosystem: Host-associated > Plants > Roots > Rhizosphere | place: USA: Michigan...
CGCGGATTTCCACGTTGCGCTTGCCGACCTGCAGCACCTCCTGTCCGGGGCCGTGGCCGCGCACCTCCGCCGAGGGCGAGTACACGCGCAGGAACTCGTACGGCAGGCGGAAGCTGCGGCCGTCGGAGAAGGCGATCTCGAGGACGCGCGACTTCTGGTGCAGCGTGATCCCGGTCGGAATCCTTTCGGTCATAGGAGGACGCGCTCGATGCCGCCGGCGTTCGCCCGGGCGACGAACTCCGGCAGCCAGTTCTCGCCGAGGAGCCGGCGCGCCATCTCGACCACGATGTAATCGGCTTGCGCGCCGGTGTCGTCCTCGAAGCGCGCCAACCCCTGCAGGCACGAAGGGCACGAAGTCAGGATTTTGACCGCGCCGCCCTCCGGCGCCAGCCTCGCCATCGACTTTCGCAACGACTCCTCTTTGCTGAATCGGACCTGCGTCGAGACGTCGGGGCGCGTCATCGCGAGCGTGCCGGATTCGCCGCAGCAGCGCTCGGAAAGCTGTACGTAGTCCCCCATCAAGCCGTTCACGACTCCGAGCGGCTTCGCGGTCTTGATCGGCGTGTGGCAAGGATCGTGATACAGGTATTTCACTCCCGCGGCGCCGTCGACCTTCACGCCCTTCTCCAGCAGGTATTCGTGGATGTCGAGTAGGCGCGCGCCGGGAAAGATCGCGCCGAACTCGTACTTCTCGAGCTGGTCGAGGCACGTGCCGCAGGAAACGATCACCGTGCGGATATCCAGGTAGTTGAGCGTGGTGGCGAGACGATGGAACAATACCCGGTTCTTCACGATGATCGCGTCGCCTTTCTCCGACTCGCCGGCGGCGGTCTGCGGATAGCCGCAGCAGAGATAGCCCGGCGGCAGCACGCACTGCGCGCCCACCTGGTAGAGCATCGCCTGCGTGGCGAGGCCCACCTGCGAGAACAGGCGCTCCGAGCCGCAGCCGGGGAAGTAGAACACCGCGTCGGAGTCCTCGTTCACTTTCGCCGGGTCGCGGATGATCGGCACCACTCTCGCGTCCTCGATGTCGAGCAGCGCGCGCGCGGTTTTCTTCGGCAGCCGGCCCGGCATCGGCTTGTTGATGAAGTGCACCACCTGCGCGCGCAGCGATTTCTGCCCCGTGGTCGACGGCGGCGCCGCGGTTTGTGGTTTCGTCAGAGATTTCAACAAGCGATACGCCAGGCGCTGCGCGCGGTAGCCCCAATCGATCATGACCGTGCGCGCGAGCTTTACCGCGCGAGGATCCGTGAGGTTGAGGAATACCATCGAAGCCCGCGTGCCGGGGTTGAAGCGGCGCTTGCCGGCGCGGCGCAGGTAGTTGCGCATGATGATCGAGACGTCACCGAAGTCGATGTCCACCGGGCATGCCGGCTCGCACTTGTGGCAGACGGTGCAGTGATCGGCGACGTCGCCGAACTCGTCGTAGTGCGCGAGCGCTACGCCGCGCCGCGTCTGCTCCTCGTAAAGGATCGCCTCGATGAGGAGCGAGGCGGCGAGGATCTTGTTGCGCGGCGAATACAGGAGGTTGGCGCGCGGCACATGCGTCATGCAGGGCGGCTTGCACTTGCCGCAGCGCAGGCAGTCCTTGATCGCGTCGGCGACGCGCCCGAGGTCGGTCTGGTCGAGGATCAGCGATTCCGCGCCGATCAGCGAGAAGCTCGGCGTGTACGCGTTCGCGAGATCGCTGCCGGCGAGGAGCTTGCCGGTGTTGAAGCGGCCCTCGGGATCGACCTCGGCCTTGTAGGCGCGGAATGCCTCGATCTCGGCGGGCTCGAGGAACTCGAGCTTGGTGATGCCGATGCCGTGCTCGCCCGAGATCACCCCGCCCAGGGCGCGCGCGAGGCGCATGATGCGCGCCACGGCATCGGTGGCGCGCTGGAGCATCTGGTAGTCGTCGGAGTTGACCGGGATGTTGGTGTGCACGTTGCCGTCGCCGGCGTGCATGTGAAGGGCGACGAACACCCGGCCGCGCAGGACGCGCGCGTGGACGCCCTCCGCGCCCTCGAGGATGCGGCGAAACGCGGCGCCGTCGAAGATGCGGCGCAGCTCCTCGCGCACCTCGGCTTTCCACGACAGCCGCACGCGGTAGGACTGGAGCTCGTCGAAGTAATGGTCGAGGTCGGCGGCGATCGCCTGCCAGCGTCCGCGCACGCGGCGCAGTAGCTCCAGCGCACGCCCCGGACGCTCACCGAGAAGCTCCTTGTCTTCGACGATCAGCTCGCCGGAGAAGTACTCCTCCAGGGCGTCGAGCAGCGCAAGCTTGTTCTGGATCGAATACTCGATGTTGATCCGCTCGACGCCCTCGGTGTACTCGCCCAGGCGCTCCAGCGGAATCACGACGTCCTCGTTGATCTTGAAGGCGTTGGTGTGCTTCGCGATCGCCGCGGTGCGCGCGCGGTCGAGCCAGAAGCGCTTGCTCGCCTCGGGCGAGACCGCGATGAAGCCCTCGCCGCCGCGCGCGTTCGCGATGCGGACCGCCCCCGAGGCCGCGGCGGCGACCGCGTCGACGTCGTCGCCCACCAGGTCGCCGATCAGCACCATGCGCGGGCGCTCGCTGCGCCGGGACTTGGTCGCATAGCCGACCGCCTTCACGTAGCGCTCGTCCAGGTGCTCCAGGCCGGCGAGCCGCGTGCTCGCCGATTTCTCGATGTAGTTCTTGATCTCGACGATCGCCGGGACCGCCTCGCGCGCCAGGCCGAAGAACTCGAGGCACACGGTGCGCGTGTGCGACGGCATGCGGTGCAGGAGAAAGCGCGCGGCGACGATGATGCCGTCGGTGCCCTCCTTCTGCACGCCGGGAAGCCCGGCGAGAAACTTGTCGCTCACGTCCTTGCCGAGGCCCGCCTTGCGGAAATGCGCGCCGGGGATCTCGAGCACCTTCTCTCGCAGCAGCTTCCTGCCGGCGAGGAAACGCAGCCGGAACTTCGCGCTCGGCGCGTCGTGGATCTTGCCGAGGTTGTGCTCGAGCCGCTCGACCTCGAGCCACTCGCCCTGCGGCGTCACCATGCGCCACCACACCAGGTTGTCGATCGCGGTGCCCCACAGCACCGCCTTCTTGCCGCCGGCGTTCATCGCGACGTTGCCGCCGATGCACGAGGCGTCCGCCGAGGTCGGATCGACCGCGAACACGAGCCCTTCGTCGTCGGCGGCTTCCATGACGCGCTTGGTCACCACGCCGGCGCTCGCGCGAATCGTCGGCTGCGGCCGCGAGACGCCCGGCAGCTCCAGGTGCTCGATCGGTCCCAGGGCCTCGAGCTTCTCCGTGTTGATGACCGCGGCGCGGCGCGTCAGCGCGATCACGCCGCCGGTGTAGCCGGTGCCGCCGCCGCGCGGGATGATCGTCAGCCCCAAACCGGTCAACTCGCGCACCAGCGGCTGAATCTCCTCCTCGGTGTCGGGCGTGAGGACGACAAAGGGCATCTCGACCCGCCAGTCGGTCGCGTCGGTGACGTGCGAGACGCGCGCGAAGCCGTCGAAGAGGATGTTGTCGCGGCGCGTGACGCGCGAGAGCCGGCGCATCACCTTCGCGCGCAGCGCCCGGGTGGCGCCGAAATCCTCCTCGAAGCTCTCCACCGCCTCGCGCGTGAGCTCGAGGAGCCGCGCCACCTTGAGGTTGCCCGCGCGGCGCGCTTCGATCTCCGCGAGGCGCCGGCGCATGCCGCCGATCGCCTCGGCGCGGCGCTTCGGCCGGTTGACGAGCTCGTCCTCGAGGTAGGGGTTGCGCTGGATCGCCCAGATCTCGCCCAGCACCTCGTAGAGCATGCGCGACGAGCGGCCGGTGCGCCGCTCGCTGCGTAGCTCCGAGACCAGCTTCCAGCCTTCCGCCCCCAGGAGCCGCAGCGCGATCTCGCGGTCGGAAAACGAGGTGTAGTTATAGGGGATCTCGCGAACGCGGTTCATTCCGCTCCAAACACATCGCGATAGCTCGCATAGAAGCTGGCAAACAAGGTCGGCAGCAGAACGATCAGCAGGGGAAAGACGAGCGAGATCGCCGCCACCCTGAAGGAAAGCAGCATCAGCACCGAAAGCAGCGCGAGCGGCAGCGCCAGGACGAGCAGCGCGCTGGCCGCGCCGTAGGCGAGGAAGGCGCGCCAGTTCATGAGGCAGGCGAAGAAGCTGAAGAACAGCGCCTTGGCCGGCGCCGCGCCGTGCCAGGCGGCGAGCGGCGGCGCGAACCAGAACATCATGAGCACCGGCAGGTAGAGCGCCGCCGCGCAGGCGAGCGCGGCCAGGAAGTCTTCGGACTGCAGCACTTCGTCCGCGGGCCGCTCGCCGCCGAGCATCCAGGTCGCGAGCGCGCCATCGTCGGCGAGCACGCTTGCGCCGAGCACGATGCCGAGGCACACGAAATACAGGCCGCCGAGGACGAGCTGGCTTCTCGGGTCATGGCGGAAGCCGTCGAAGAGAAGCCTGAGCTCGACCGGCCCGCGCCGCGCCGCGGCCCGCGCGGCGGCCATGAAGCCCACCGAGAACGCCGGCACGAGGATCGAGGCGGCGACGATCCCGGCGAGCGGCACGATCGAAAGCAGCGTCATGATCAGCCAGTAGGCGAAGACGAGCGCGATCCACGCGAGCGGCGCTACGCGGAACAGCCGCCAGCCGTCGAGGAGCCATTGCGCGCCGCGCACCGCCTGCACCACACGAGCCTGCATCACGCCATCCACGGCGTGCGCCCTGCGATGCGCGACTCGAGCACGCGGCGGAAATGCTCGGGATCGTGCGCGTGCACCAGCATCCCGGGCCGCGGCAGATGGAAGTCGTGCAGGCGCGAAAGCCAGAAGCGCAGCGCCGCCGCGCGCAGCATCGCCGGCCACGCCGCGCGCTCGAGGTCCGTCAGCGGGCGCGCCGCGTGATACGACGCGAGCAATCCCTTCACCCGGGCGTTATCCAGGCCGTACTCCTTCGACAGGCACCAGTCATTGGCGCACACCGCGAGGTCGTAGAGCAGGCAATCGACGCCCGCGAAATAGAAATCGATCACCCCCGAGATGCGCCCGTCCTCGAACAGCGCGTTGTCGCGGAACAGATCCGCGTGCACCGGCCCGCGCGGCAGGTCGGGAAAGCGCTGCCCGGATTGAAATTCCAGCTCCCTTTCGAGCAGCGCTCGCTGCGGTTTTTTCAGAAAATCCAGGACCTCCTTCGCGGCGAAGCGCCACCACTTCGGGCCGCGCGGGTTCTCGAGGTACGCGCTGTAGGAGCGGCCGGCGAGGTGCATGCGCGCGAGAAGCGCGCCGAGCTCTTCGCAATGCGCGACGCCCGGCTGCTCTAGCGAGCGCCCGGGGAGCCGCGTGACGAGCGCCGCGGGCTTGCCGTTCAGCCGCCCGAGGTACTGGTCGGAGAGATCGGCGATCGGCGCCGGGCAGGGAATGCCGTGGCGCGCGAGATGCGCCATGAGGTGCAGGTAGAAGGGCAGCTCTTCCGCCGGCAGCCGCTCGAACAGCGTGAGGACATAGCGGCCTTGCGTGGTGGTGACGAAGTAGTTCGTGTTCTCGATGCCCGACTCGATCGGCTCGCAGGAAGCCAGCCGGCCGACGGAGTAATTCCGCAGCCAGTCGTGGAGCTCAGCCTCCGAAACGGACGTGTAAACCGACAAGGGACGGTAATGCTAATCCCACGTATGGATCGGCCACATCGGCACGCGCACGCCGTCGTCGAGCGAATCGCGGCGCATCCAGTTGCCGTTGCCGGTGGTATCGACGAGGTAGTAGGGCTTGCCGTTCGGCGGCGTGACTTTCAGCATCACCACGCGGGCGCCCTGGCGCACTTCCTCGACCTTGTCGCCCTCCTGGATCGGAATGCGCACCGCGGGCTCCTCGAGCGGCATCTCCGGCGGCGGCGGGGGCTCCGGCAGCGGCTCGAGCTTGGGCGGGGGACGTTTCTGTGCAAGAGCCGCTGAACAAACGATCAGGAGCCCCACGAACAGCGCGCGCCGCATCGTTTCGATTCTACTAGAGGTTCAGCAGCACCTCGCGCTCCGCGGGCGACGGCGCGAAGCCGCGCTTCTCGTAGAACGCGAAGATCGCATCGACCACGTCCTGCGGCTTGTCGTACACCTGCACGAGGTCGAGATCGGAGGCGTCGATCATCCCCTCGGCCGCGAGGCGCTCGCGCATCCAGGTGATGAGGCCGCGCCAGTAGGCCTCGTTCACCAGGATGATCGGCATCTTGCGCGTCTTGCCCGTCTGCACCAGCGTGAGCGCCTCGAACAGCTCGTCGAGCGTGCCGTAGCCGCCCGGCAGCACGATGAACGCGGTGGCCACCTTGGCGAACATCGCCTTGCGCGTGAAGAAATGCTTGAAGCGCAGCGAGATGTGCTGGTAGCGGCTCGACGGCTGCTCCATCGGCAGATCGATATTGAGCCCCACCGCGAGACCGCTGCCCTGGAAGGCGCCGCGGTTGGTCGCTTCCATGAGTCCCGGCCCGCCGCCGCAGACCACGGCGAAGCCCGCGTCCGACAGAAGCCGCGCGGTTTCCTCGGCGAGCTCGTAGTACGGCGTGCCCGGCTTGACGCGCGCGCTGCCGAACACCGAGACCGCGGGATGGATGCCGACCAGGCGCTCGGTCGCCTCGACCAACTCTGCCATAATGCCGAACACCCGCCACGCCTCCGGCGCTGGGACCTCTTTCGCCAATTCCGCCAGCTTCGGCTGTCTGTCCTGATTCATGTCGGAAAAAAATCCTGAGAAAACGTTGCTGCTGGTTGATGGCTCTTCGTACCTCTATCGCGCGTTCCACGCTCTGCCGGGGCTGAAGAGTCCCAAGACCGGAGAGCCGACCGGAGCGATCTACGGCGTGCTCAACATGCTGCGCAAGCTCGCGACCGATTATAAGCCGGCGGCTCTCGCGTGCGTGTTCGACGCCAGGGGCAAGACCTTCCGCGACGCCGAATACAGCGAGTACAAGGCGAACCGCACGCCGATGCCCGACGAGCTCGCGATGCAAGTGGCGCCGCTGCACGAGGCCGTGCAGGCGCTCGGGTGGCCGATGCTCATCATCGAGGGCGTCGAAGCCGACGACGTGATCGCCACGCTGGTCGAGCAGGCGAAGCGCGCCGGCTGGCGCAGCGTGATCTCCACCGGCGACAAGGACTTCGCGCAGCTCGTGGACGAGCGCATCACGCTCGTGAACACCATGTCGAACGAGCTCCTCGACGTCGCAGGCGTCAAGCGCAAGTTCGGCGTCGCCCCGGAAAAGTTCCTCGATTATCTGACGCTGATCGGCGACCAGATCGACAACATCCCCGGGGTCGACAAGGTGGGGCCGAAGACCGCGGCCAGGTGGATCGAGAAATACGGCTCTCTCGAGGGCGTGCTCGCGCACGCCGACGAGATCACCGGCCTCGCCGGCGAGAACCTGCGCAAGATGCGCGACTGGCTGCCGAAAGCGCGCCAGCTCCTCACCATCAAGCGCGATGTGCCGCTGCGGGTTTCGATCCCGGATCTCACGCAGAAAGGCGACCCGGGCAAGCAACGCGCGCTTTACGAGCGCTTCGGCTTCAAGACGTGGCTGAAGGAAGTCGAAGGCGCCGCCGTGCCTGCAGCGCCGCAGCCGGCGGCGCCCTCGGGCAAGGAAAAGCGCCACTACCGCTCCCTCCTGACCGAGGATGAGCTCAAGGAGCTCGCGCTCAAGATCGAGGCCGTCGATCTCGTGGGCTTCGACACGGTGTGCGTCGGCGAAGACCCGATGAGCACTCGGCTGATCGGGCTTTCGTTCGCGTTCGGCGACGAGGCGGTGTATCTGCCCTTCGCGCACGACTACCCGGGCGCGCCCGCGCAAGTACCGATGGAAGTCGGATTGAACCTGCTCAGGCCATGGCTCGAGCGCGCCGACTGCAAGAAAGTCGGCGAGGACGTGAAGTTCGATCGCCACGCGCTCGCCAACCGCGGCGTGCGTCTCGCCGGCTGCGTGCACGACACGCTGCTCGAGTCCTATGTGCTCGAGGTACATGAGCGCCACGAGCTCGGCATGCTCGCGCAGCGCTACTGCGGCTGGACCACCCTGAGCCTGGAGGAGGTCGTCGGCAAGGGCGCCGGGCGCATCGCGCTCTCTTCGGTGGAAATCGCGCGCGCCACCCAGTACGTCGCCGAGAAGACCGACTGCGCGCTCGCGCTGCACGAGATGCTGCTGGAAAAAATCGTGACCGACGAGAAGCTCAATTTCGTCTATTCGAAAATCGAGATGCCGGCGCTTCCGGTGCTGTGGCGCATGGAGCGCAACGGGGTGCTCCTCGACCGGGCCAAGCTCGAAGCCCAGAGCCACGAGCTCGGCAAGGAGATCCTGGCGCTGGAGCAGAAGGCGTACGACGCCGCCGGCCAGCCGTTCAATCTCGGCTCGCCGAAACAGATCCAGGAGATCCTCTTCGACCGGCAGAAGCTGCCGGTGAAGAAGAAGACCCCTTCGGGCCAGCCTTCGACCGATGAAGACTCGCTCGCCGAGCTCGCGCTCGACCATCCGCTGCCGCGGCTGATCCTCGAGCACCGCGCCCTCTCCAAGCTCAAGTCCACGTACACCGACAAGCTGCCGAAGAGCATCAACCCGACGACGGGGCGCGTGCACACCACGTACTCGCAGACCACCGCGGTGACCGGCAGGCTCTCCTCGAACGAGCCCAACCTGCAGAACATCCCGATCCGCACCCCGGCGGGCCGGCGCATCCGCGAATGCTTCATCGCCCCGAGCGGCTCGAAGATCGTGTCCGCCGACTATTCGCAGATCGAGCTGCGCATCATGGCGCACCTCTCCGGCGACCAGAACCTGCGCCGCGCCTTCGCCGAGGGCGAAGACATCCACCGCGCCACGGCCGCCGAGGTCTTTGGCGTACCTCTGCCGCAGGTGGATTCCGATCAGCGGCGGGTCGCGAAAGTGATCAACTTCGGCCTGATCTACGGCATGTCGTCGTTCGGCGTGGCGCAAAACCTCGGCATCGACCGCGGCACCGCGCAGACCTACGTGGAGCGCTACTTCGCCCGCTTTCCCGGCAGCAAGCGCTACATGGACCAGACGCGCGCCCGCGCGCGCGAGACCGGCTACGTGGAAACGGTGTTCGGCCGGCGGCTCTGGCTTCCCGAGCTGCGCAGCGGCGCGCCGGTGCGGCGCCAGGCCGCCGAGCGCGCGGCGATCAATGCGCCGATGCAGGGCACGGCCGCCGATCTCATCAAGCTCGCGATGATCGCGGTGCAGGGTTTTCTGGAGGAAGAAAAGCTCAAGACCATGCTCATCATGCAGGTCCACGACGAGCTGGTCCTCGAGGTTCCCACCGCCGAACTCGAAATCGTGAAGACCCGGCTGCCCGAGTTGATGCAATCGGTTGCCACGCTGGAAGTGCCGCTCGTCGTCGGGGTCGGCGTCGGCGACAACTGGGACAAGGCCCACTAAAGAGCGCCGAACACCTTCCGCACGATCGACTTGGCGGCGCTCGCTGGGTCCTTGCGGATCTTCTTCTCCTCCTCCGCGAGCATGAAGTAGAGGCCGTCGAGGGCCTTCTGCGTCACGTACTCGTCGAGGTCGGCGTGCTCGGTCTTGAGCAGGCCGAAGGCGGCGGCGGGCTTGGCCACCTCGCGATAGCGCTGTGCGACGCCGACCTTTTCCGTCGCCTTCACGACGATCGGGTGGAAGCGCTCGTGCAGCGTCTGATGCGTGGTGCGCTTGAAGTATTCCGTGGCGGCGGTGTCGCCGCCGGTCAGGATGCCTTTCGCATCCTGCACGCTCATCTTCTTCACCGAGTCGACGAGCAGCTTGCGCGCTTCGGGCACGGCGGCCTCGGCGGCGCGGTTCATCGCCACGACCAGCTCGTCGACCTCGCTCGAGAAGCCGAGCCGGCGGGCGAGCTTTTCGGTGCGCTCGAGCGACTCGGGAAGCGGGATCTTCACCTGGGGGTTGCCGAGGAAGCCGTCGAGGCGTCCGAGCGTTGACACCGCGGTGTTCGCGCCCTGCTCGAGCGCGGCCTTCATCCCCGCGACGGCGTCGCGCTGCGTCAGACCCTCCAGCTGGCCTAGGGCCGGCGCGGTGCACGTAATGAGGGCGGCTGCGAGAATTTCGCATCTCATGAGAGCCAACATTATCGTCGGCCTGTGCGCCCTCGCCATGGGCATAGTTGCCGCGGCGGCGATCGCCACGGTCTCAGCGCGCACGCTGATGAAGCCCGCGCCCGCAGCGCGCTTCACCACGCTCTCGGGCGAGACTTTCTCCACTGCCGAGCTGCGCGGCAAGGTGGTGCTGGTGAACTTCTGGGCGACTTATTGCGGCGCCTGCCTCAAGGAAATGCCGCAACTGGTCGACACCCATCGCAAGTTCGCGTCGCGCGGCTACGAAACCATCGCCATCGCGGTGCGTCACGACAGTCCCGAGCGCGTGGCGGGCTTCGCGGCGAGCCGCGCCCTGCCCTTTCCCATCGCCTTCGACCGGACCGGCGAGCTCGCGCAGGAGTTCGGCAACGTGCGCATCACGCCGACGAGCTTCCTCATCGACAAGCGCGGACGCGTGATCTGGCGCGCGGTGGGTGAGCCGAACTGGAGCGAGCTTCACCAGCGCGTTGAGAGCGCGCTGGGACCCTAGATCCCGGCTTGGTGGGCCTGCTGGTCCGCGTGGTAGGAAGAGCGCACCAGCGCGCCGACGGCAGCGTGCTTGAATTGGAGCCGTCGCGCCTCCTCCCCGAAGCGTTCGAATTGCTCGGGAGGCACATACCGCTCGACCGGCAGGTGATGCGGCGAAGGCTGCAGATACTGGCCGATGGTCAGCATGTCGACGTCGTGCGCACGCAGGTCGCGCATCACCTCGACGATTTCCTCGTCGCGCTCGCCCAGGCCGACCATCAGGCCCGACTTGGTCGGCACCGCGGGATGGCGCCGCTTGAACTCCTGCAGGAGCCGCAACGAGTGCGCATAGTCGCCGCCCGGGCGCGCCCGGCGATAGAGCCGCGGCACGGTCTCGAGATTGTGGTTCATCACGTCCGGCGGCGCGGCATCGAGGATCTCGAGCGCACGCTCGAGCCGGCCGCGGAAATCGGGCACCAGGACCTCGATCGCGGTCTGCGGCGAGCTTTTGCGGATTTCGCCGATGCAGGCGACGAAATGCGCCGCGCCGCCGTCGCGCAGGTCGTCACGGTCCACGCTCGTGACCAC
>Ga0070680_100003922_pt1 | contig 11121 bp, 6 predicted proteins | sample KBSC73BmetaG_FD_64672 | JGI IMG/M metagenome (GOLD analysis project Ga0070680, IMG submission 64672) | Corn rhizosphere microbial communities from Kellogg Biological Station, Michigan, USA - KBS C7-3B metaG | ecosystem: Host-associated > Plants > Roots > Rhizosphere | place: USA: Michigan...
AGGTCGTGCGCATCTTCCAGCAGCATTGCCAGTCGTGCCATCACGCGGGCGACGTCGCGCCGTTCTCGCTGACGTCGTACGAGGAGGCGAAGCCGTACGCGCCGCTCATCAAGCTGATGACGCAGACGCACCAGATGCCGCCGTGGAAACCGACGCAGGGCTGCGGCGAGTTCGCCGATGAGCGGCGTTTGTCGCAGAAAGAGATCGACACGATCGTGGAGTGGGTCAACGGCGGCGCGCCGGAGGGCGATCGCGAGGATCTGCCGCCGCCGCTCGATTTCAGCAGCGGCTGGGCGCTCGGGCAGCCCGACGTCGTCTACAGGAATCCGGAGCCGTACACGCCGCCCGCGCAGGGCGATACGTATCGCTGCTTCACGCTTCCGACGAATCTCACGAAGACGACGTACGTGCGGGCGATCGATACGCATCCCGGCGATCGCGAGACCGTGCATCACCTCATCAGCTTCATCGACACGACCGGGGAGTCGGCGAAGCTCGATGCGGATGATCCGGGCCCGGGCTACACGTGCTTCGGCGGTCCGGGCTTCGCGAATCTCGGCGGCACCCTCGGCGGATGGGCGCCGGGCTCGCGTCCGCTGGAGATGCCGGAAGACGTCGCGTTCGAGCTGCCCGCGAACTCGCGCATCGTGCTGCAGGTGCACTATCACCCGCATCACGGCGATCCCGAGCCCGATCAAACCGAGTTCGCGGTCTACTTCGCGAAGCAGGAGCCGCGCGCGACGATGCGCGTGATCCCGGTCATCAATCAGAACTTCACCATTCCGCCCGGTGCGTCGAATTTCAAAGTCGACGCCGAGTTCCCGATCCTCACGCCGTTCCCCGCGAAGCTCTGGTTCGTCGCGCCGCACATGCATCTCCTCGGCAGAAAGATGAACGTGCAGATGACCATGCCCGGCGGCGAGACGAAGTGCCTGATCAACATCGACGACTGGAACTTCAACTGGCAGGGCGCATACCGCTACCGCGAGCCGATCGACATCCCCGCCGGAACGAAACTCTCGCTCAGCGCCTGGTACGACAACTCCCAGGCGAACCCGCTGAACCCGAACAGCCCGCCGAAACCCGTGTCCTGGGGCGAAGCCACGACCGACGAAATGTGCATCGCGTTTCTCGGCGTGACGATCGAATAACCCGTGAGCAGTGACCCCTTTCGGGTCCAGATCTCGTGCAAGAATCCGCGTGTGCCTACCGTCAAGATTATCGATTCGTATCGCTTCTTCTTCTCGAGCAGCGACGGAAGCGAGCCGCCGCACGTTCATGTTGAGTACGACGGACGAGTAGGAAAATTCTGGCTGGATCCCGTCAGGCGGGCAAAGTCAGGACATCTTTCAGAGCACCAGCTCCGGCAAGCGGAACGTTTGGTGATACGCCACAGGGTAGAATTCGTCGAGGCATGGAATGACTTCTTCAACCACTGAACTAGTACCCCGCGCCGTTCGCGTCGTCACAACAGACGCCGAGCTAGTGGTTCACTTGCATGACGGCCGCACCATCATTGTGCCGCTGATGTGGTATCCGCGCCTTCTTCATGCCACTCCCGAGCAACGCGCTGAATATCGACTTCTGGAGGACGGTGAATACATCCACTGGCCACATATCGATGAAGATCTGACTGTTGCCGGGCTCCTACGCGGAGTTAGAGCTCCTCAGAAGAGAGCCGTCTAGCCGTCCTTTCGTAGAACCCCACCTCCACCGCGCGTACAATCCTCCCGACAATCCCATGTCAGAGCGTGGTCCCGAGTCGTCGAGCGTTCTCCGCTTCGATCTCGCTATTCAGCGAAATCATCTGCTCGTCTACACGCTCGGGCTCCTCACCGGACTCGCCGGCGCGGCGCTCGGCGTGTTTCCGGTCGACCTGCGCTGGGCGTTCATCGGCTGGATCGCCGGCTGCGTCCACGCGACGATCTTCTATTTCCTCTTCCGCAAAGGCATCAACCGCCGCTATCTCAATCCGATCTGGCTCACCTTCAACGTCATCCTCGTGACGATGGGCATCTACACGACCGGCGGCGTGAACAGTCCCTGGTACATCTGGTATATCGCCGCATCGTGCGTCGCCGCATTCGCCAGCGGGAAGCTGGCCGCGTACCTCGTCGGCCTCGGCAACGCGATCGCCTACATCGGCACGCTGCTGCTGATGAAACAGGTCTCGTTCTGGGACGACGCGATGCTGCTCGCGATCACCCGGATGCTGTTCATCTCCGGCGCGTCGTACTTTTTCCTGATCGGCGTCGCGAACCTGCAGGAGAAGCGATTGCGCATCCGCCAGCTCGAGGCCGAAGCATCGCGGCGCGTGGACGAGCTGACACGGGTGACGGAGGAGCTGGCGGACGCGAACCGCCGCATCCGCGAAGCCGACCGGCTCAAGAGCCAGTTCCTCGCGAACATGTCCCACGAATTGCGCACGCCGATGAACTCGATCATCGGCTTCTCCGAGATCCTCGTGGAGCGTCTGGAGCATCGCGTCGAGACGAAGCACCTCGGATTTCTGAAGCACATCCACGCCTCGGGACAGCACCTCCTCGGCATCATCAACGACATCCTCGACCTCTCGAAAATCGAAGCGGGGAAGATGGAGATCTATCCCGAGTTCTTCTCGATCGGGCCGGTGGTGGAGAGCGTCTGCGCGGTCATGCGCGGGATGGCGAAGAACACGCCGCGATTCGTGATCGATCTTCCGCCCGACCTCCCGCAGATCGAGACCGATCTCGCGAAATTCAAACAGGTGCTCTTCAACCTGCTCTCGAACGCCGTGAAGTTCTCGCCCGCCGGCGCGCCGGTCACGGTGACGGCGAAATTCGACGAAGGCTCGATCGCGATCTCGGTGCGCGATGAGGGCATCGGCATCGACTCCGCGCATCACTCCGTGATCTTCGAAGAGTTCCGGCAGGTGGACGGCACCGCGCGCCGCGAGTTCGGCGGCACCGGACTCGGACTCGCGCTCGTGAAGCGCTTCGTCGAGTTGCAGGGCGGCCGAGTGTTCATCGACAGCGTGCTCGGGAAGGGAAGCACGTTCTCGTTCATCCTTCCCGTCCGCTCGCGCGCCGCGGTGATCTCGCGCATGCCGGAGGCCGCGCCGCCGGGACCGCGCCCCGATCGCGTGCTGGTCGTGGAAGACGATGCGAACGCCTACGACCTCATCGCCGCCGCGCTCGGGTCGGCGGGCTATCTCTCGATCCGCGCGCGTCACGGAGACGAAGCGGTGCGCATCGCGCGCGAGTTCCGGCCCGCCGCGGTGACGCTCGATCTCGTGCTGCCCGGCGCCGATGGTTGGGAAGTGCTGAAGCGCCTCAAGAATGACGACGTCACGCGTGAGATTCCAGTCGTGATCATCTCGATGATCGACAATCGCGACCTCGGTCTCGCCCTCGGCGCCGACGACTATTTCGTCAAGCCCGTCGACCGCGACCGCCTGCTCGACCGCGTCCGCACGATCACCGCGCGCGGCAACAACGGCGCGAAACCGCGCCTCCTGGTCATCGACGACGACATCGCGGTGCACACGCTCCTCAGCGAGGAGCTCGGCTCCCTCGGATTCTCGCTCGTACCCGCCTACTCGGGCGAAGAAGGATTGCGCGTCGCGCGCGACTCGAGCCCCGACGTGATCATCCTCGACCTGATGATGCCCGGCCTCACCGGCTTCGACGTCGCCGAGTCACTGAAGGAAGACCCGCGCACCGCCAACATCCCGATCCTGGTGCTGACATCGAAAGAAATCTCATCCGAGGACCGGGAGCTGCTGCACGCGAAAGTCTCGAGCTTCGTGCAGAAAGGCAACTCCGCCCGCGACCACCTCCTGCGCGAGATCAAACGGGTGACCGGCAACGCCTAGCAAAGCGCTTCGTAGGCCTTCTTCGTCACCGCCGCGATATCGCTCTCCACGTCTTCATCGCGCGACTTCGCGTTCTTCGTGAAGATCGCAATTACGTAGCGCCCGTCGATGATCCCGACGTCGTTCATCGTCCGCGGCATCGTTCCGGTCTTGTGCGCGACGACCGTGCCCTTCGGCACGCCGGCCTTGATGCGATTCGGTCCCGTCTTCGTCTCGGTCATCCAGCGAACGAGCTTGTCGTGGAGCGCGGGCGAGAGACCGTCGCGGCGTTGCGCGATCGCGATGAACAGCGCGAGCATCGCGTCGGGCGTCGACGTATCGCGTGCATCGATCATGTAGCGGTCGACTCCGCCGGGCTGCTTGAGCTCCGCGGCGATGTCGCGTTCCTGGCGATCGACGCGAACGTCCTTCACGCCAAGTTCCTGCATCCGCCGCGTGACCGCCTGCGGCGTGACGATGCGCAGCAGCGCGTCGCACGCGGTGTTGTCGCTCACGCGCACCATCTGCTCCGCCAGCTGTTCGATCGTCATCACGATCGGCTTCCCGTTCGCGCGCTCGCGCAGCGGACTCCATCCCGGCGAGAAATCCTTCGGCTCGATCGTGATCACGCGATCGAGCTTCTGCGTGCGTAGCACTTCGAGCGCGATCGGAACTTTGTAAACGCTCCCCATCGGAAACCGCTCCGCGTTGCGAATCGCGATGCGGCGTCCCGTTTGAAGATCGACGGCGGCGACGCCGATCACGGCGTCGCTCTTCTGCGGCGGCAGCTGGAAGATCGCGGCGAGAACGAGCGCGAGCGTCATCATCATGCCGCGGACGATAAACAGCGATTACGGCGAAATCAGGGCGAGCGGAAGGCTTTGTCGTAACCCGTCATCTCGACGTACCCCCGCCCGCGCACCGGCGTCCCGCCGAACGATCCGCTCACGTCGATCGCGCCTTCCCAATACGTCACGCGTGTCGATCCCTTCGTGACAAGTTCCTGACTCTCGAGCAGCGGCGTGAGTGTCAGCACAACGCTGAACGGCGGCAGCTCGACGCGCCAGCCCATCGGATACGTCGCACCGCTCTTCGGCGACTTCCATTTCGACACCGGCGTGATGCGCATCTGATCGCGCGCGATGTGAATCACGCGCCCGTCGCTGGTGACGAGCGATCCGGACGACGTCACGTCCGCGCTGCCGTCCTTCCGGCGGATCACGTAGAGCATGATCTCCGTGTCGTTATCGAGCTGGATCGAGAACCAGTCCCAGCCCTGCTGGTTCTCGCGCAGCACCGAGCTGCCGAACTCGTGATCCATCCACGCGTCGCCCTCGCAGCTCATGCCGTTGACCGTGCCGGTGACATCGAGCGCGGTCATCGAGTAGTAGTGCGACGCGTAGCCCGCGCCGAGAGCTTTCACGCTGATGCCGTTCTCGCCGTGCACCGCGGGCGGCTTGCGCGCGCGCAGCGTGAGATCGATCGAGTCGTTTTCTTCGCGCGCGACCAGCCGCCACGACCCATCGCGATTCGTCGTCGCGCGCCACGCTTCGTTGAACACGTCGAGCCGCCCCACGGCCGCATCGGCAGTGAACGGCGACGCGCGATTCATCTTCTCGTAATAGCGAAACGACTTCGCTTCGACGTCCGTGATCGCGAAATGCGCCGGCATCAGATGGCGCAGGTCCCACCGCGATACGGTCTCGCCCTGCGCGACACCGACGCGAAAGAACGTCAGCTCGAATCCAAACCGCCGCCCGCTCTCCGTGCGTAGATGACCCGTGTAGTACCACCACTCGGTTTTGTACTCGGGGTGAGTTCCGTGGTCGCGGGGGAAGACGTACTCGTAACCTGCAGCGGCGGCGCGGAATGTTGCTGAGAAGGCAGATGGCAGATGGCAGATGGCGATTGCAAGGACGGCGATCCAGGCCGTCCAGGGCTTCTGCCATCTGCGATCCGCCATCTGCCTTCTATAATGTCATCTCCCATGGCCGAACAACCGCTTCCTCCTTCCCGCGCCCGTTTCCGGACGCTCGCGGCGGAGACGAACATCGCGATCGATCCGGACGATCTGCTCGCACTCGCCCGGCGTTATGCCGATCAGGGGATGTACGACGAGTCGATCCACCTGTACGAGATGGCCGAGAAGCTCAAGCCGGGCTCGGTCGCGCTGCGCATCAACCTCGCGCGGGTGCGCGATCAGAAAAAAGAGGCCGAGGAGACGCGGTACTCGTCGGTGAAACACGAGCTCCTCGTCGAGCGCGGGCGCGACGAGATCGACTCCTCGCAGTACGTGGGACTCGCGCAGTACTACATGGCCAAGGACCAGACCTCGAAGGCCATCGAGCTGCTCGAGATCGCGAAGCTGAAGACGCCGAACAACTACCGCCCCTTCGAGATCCTCGGCCGCCTCTACTACTCACAAGGGGAATGGGACCTCGCCTACGAAGAAATCTCGAAAGCGCGCAAGCTCAATCCGTTCGACCGCGGGCTCGCGGAGATCTCCGGACGGATCCAGTTCGAGATGAAGGACTTCGACCGCGCTCTCGACGACTTCATCGACGCGTTCCTGCTCGCCACCGATCAGAAAGGCGAGTCGACCGAGCCGGTGCGCCGGATGATCAACACGCTCAAGCGCATCCACAGCATCGAGTCGAAAGTCCTCAACAGCCGCATCAAGGAGCGCGTCGAGCAACTGCAACTCGCCACCGAGCGCCTCGAGTTCCGCAAGGAGAACCTCTTCCGCCTCGAGAGCCGCAAGGACCTCAAAGAGATCATCCAGAAAATCACGCGCGCCGCGGAGAAGCGCGAAGACCTCATCGTCATCTCCCACGACCTGCGCAAGCTCAGCATCTTTCAGCACATGAAAGACGAGCAGATCTTCCGCCTCTCGAAATTCGCGCGCGTCGAAGGCTTCACTACGACTGATTACGTCTTCCGCGAGGAAGACCGCTCGATGGATTTCTACGTCGTCAAGGATGGGAAGATCGACATCCGCAAGGACACGCCTTTCGGCCCGCAGATCCTCGGCACGCTCACCACCGATCACATCTTCGGCGAGATGAACTTCATCGACCGCACGCATCGCTCCAGCGACGCGGTCGCGGTCGAGTCCTCGGCCTGTTACACGTTCTCGTTCAGCGCGCTCGATCAGCTGATGGACGAGGACAAAGAGCTCGCGGTCGGACTGCACTGGGCGTTCTGGCGTTCTCTTTCCGAGAAAGTGCGCGGCGCGAACGAGCAGCTCAAGCTCTTCTTCCAGGAGGATGCGAAGAAGGGCGCGGGACGCAAGCGCGTCGACGGCAAGCGCGAGGTGCAGGCCGTCACGGTGAAGTCGGAAGACAAGGTGGATCTCTTCCGCGAGCGCGGCTTGTCCGCGGCTGAAATGAAACTGCTGGCGACGTTCTCCAGCGAAGAGCGCTTCCGCGAGGGATCGATGATCTTTCGCGAAGGTGAAAAGGGCGACAAGCTGTACATCGTCCTCGACGGCCGCGTGCGGATCTCGAAATTCATCCCCGGCGTCGGCGAAGAAGCGCTGACGGTGCTCGACCGCGGCGACTTCTTCGGCGAGATGGCGCTGATCGACGACATGCCGCGCTCCGCCGACGCGAAGTCGCACGAACAGGACGCGACCGTGCTCTCGATCGACCGCGCCACGCTCAACGAGATCCTGTCGATGGACCCGCACGCCTCGCTGCAGTTTCTCAATCTTCTCTGCCGCATGATCAGCCGGCGTTTGCGCGAGATCAACGAGAAGATCGTGCAGTGGAAATACATGTCCGGCGGCTTCTGAGTTGCTCTTCTTCGCCGGCTTCCTCGTCCTCTTCGCCTGCCTCTGGCTGATCTTCCTCCCCGTCGAGCGCGCGATCGAGCGCGTGCTGGCCCGCGTCGCGCACTGGACGACGCACTCTCGTTATCGCGACTACGTTCCGGTCGCGATCGTGCTCGCGGTCGGCATCACCGTCACGCTGATCGCCGGCGATGCATTCGAAGATCTCGCGGATCTCGTGCGCTCGGAGAGCCCGGCGTTGCACCGGATCGACTCGGATGTGCACCACTGGGCACGCTACACGCGCACGTCAGGATCGACGCTGTTCTTCACGACGATGACGCTGATCGGCACGCCGGTGCCGCTGGCGATCATCGTCCTCGTGATCGTGGGATTTTTCTTCGCGCACGGTCATCGGGGACGCCCGGCTTATCTCGCAATCACCTGCGGCGTGGGCGCGCTCCTGAATCTCGGACTGAAATCGTATTTCGAGCGCGCGCGCCCCGATCTGGCCGAGGCGCTGCGACATGCGAGCGGATACTCGTTCCCGAGCGGACACGCGATGGGCTCGACGATCGTGTTCCTCGCGCTCGCGTACGTCGCGATCCGCACGCTCCCGAAATGGCGCTGGCGCGCCGCCGCCCTCGCACTCGCCGTCTCGATGATCCTCTCCATCGCCTCCTCCCGCATCTACCTCGGCGTACACTGGATCTCCGACGTCGCCGCAGGCATCAGCGCGGGCCTTGCGTGGGTCGTCACCACGACGATCGCCTACGAGACGTTCCGCAGGATTCGGCTCATTCGTGCGCTTCGCGAGAAGCGGATGAAAGAAGGGTGACCGCCCTCTCCAACTGCTCGTCCCGCCCCTCCCGCACGCCCTTCAACGTCCGCGACAGCGGAATGGTGGGCTGAATGCCGACGCCGTGGTGGCGGGAGCCGTCGTGTTTCAGCACTTTCATGCCGGTGAAGGCGACGCGGTAGCCGCCGGGGAGCGCGACGGGGTTCACGTTGCCGTTCGTGCCGGCGGTCGGTTCGCCGAGGATCTCGCCGAGGCGGTAGTGCTCGACGATGCCCATCACCGACTCGGCGTAGCTGATCGCGCGGCCGTCGGTGAGAAACACGATCCGGCCGCCGATGCGCGGCGTCAGCGGCTGCAGGTCCCAGCGGCCGCGCGTATCGAACTCGGTCATGCCTTCGTGATCGGGACGCGTCACGATCGGGATGTTCCAGCGCGCGGACTGCATCGGTTGATCCGACAGGTGCCGCAGAAACGTGGGCCCGACCCGCGGGTAACCGCGCATGTCGAAGATCACGCCGCGCGCACTCGCCAGCTTCGGGAGCACTTCCTCGAAATCGTTGTCCTCCATGCGCGTGAGGTCGAGGTAGAAAATCCCCGGCTCGATCTCGTGCACTTTCGGCGGACGCGGCTCCGCGATCGTGGGCATCAGCGTGCGCTTCACGGTAACGGTGCGCGAACCGACGCCGAGGGAAAGCTCGGAATCCTGCGCGCCCGCGCGGAGCGCTTCAATCGCGCGGTAGCGCTTCCACTGCGGCGTCGCGCTGGAGATCATCGCCTCCTGTTCGCGCAGCGCATCCGCGCTCGGCTTTCCATTGACGCGATCGATGACGTCGCCCGCTTTCAGACCGATCGACTCGTCGGCGACGTACGTCACGACGAGCTTCCCTTCGATGACGGAGAAGAGCAGCGGCGGGACGTATCCGCCGCGTTCGGATCCGTGGCTCACGAATCCGTGTCCGTCCTGGATCGCGGCCATCATGTATCGAAGCGTGGCCAGGAATTCGAGCTCGCTCTTGTCGGTGGCCGCGCGGGTGAGCGTCGCGCGCAGCGTCTGATTCCAATCGACGCGGACGACGTCGAAGTACGGATAGAAGTGCTGGAGCACGTTCCAGAGGATCACGACACCAGCGAGCCGCGTCGCGCGATCCTCGGCGGTAAACGTCATCGGCAACGGCGGCTGCTTCGCCGCAACGGCCGGAAGCGTGCCGCCCGACGTCGCGAATACGGCGAGCGGGATGCGCGCGGAGACGCCCGCGCCGAGGCTCGCTTCGAACGGCTTGGCCGGATCGACCGCATCGGTTTGGACCCGCTCGCTGGCGTAGACACCGCCGCCGCCTTCCTGTCCGAAGCCGCGGTGATGCCACGTGAGCACATGGGCGCCTTCGGGCTTCGTGACGGCGGCCGGGCGGCGGGGCGGTTTCGCCGTTGGAAAAACGGCGACGGTGGGCGCGAGCGGGCGGAAAAACGTCTCGAGTTTCCGCGCGAGCTCCTCCGCGTTCTTCGCGCTTTCGACAGCGCGTACGCCTTCGACCGCGACGCGGTCCCACGCGGCGCTCGCGGCCTGATCGCTAGGATGGAAGTGGCGCACGTAGCCGAAGAGGCGCGTGAACGCGACGACGTTCGCGAGCCCGCGCTCGGTCAACGCGCGCGGCCCCTCGGGAGCGACGGCTTCGACCTTGCCGAGGTCGGTGAGCGTGACGTCGTCAAGCATCGCCACGCGGCCGTTCAGAATCATCCCGAAATTGAGCGTCACGGCATCGCTCGCGACGTCGCCGGTGATCTCGACGTACGTCCACTCCGGCGATGTCACCGGCCGGTTGCCCATGTTGTCGAAGAAGCCCATCACCTGATCGGGACGATCGACGCGCAACCAGAGCTGCGCGCTGCCTTCGCCGGCGCGGACGGCCGCGCGCAGGCGCACCCATTTGCCGCGGTGCGGCGTCGCGTCGATCGACTGCATCGCGTTGCCGAACGGCGACGCGTCCTCGACGCCGCTCATTCGCGTGAGACGCGCGAACTTCGTCCCCTGCTTCGCCCCGCCTTCGACAGTCTGCGCTTCGTAGCCCTTCGCGATGATCCATGCCGGCGGCGGCTCGCCGGGCGCGCCTGCTTCGAAGTCGAGGTTCGCCGGCTGCGCGTACGCGGCGATCGGGAACAGGAGAAGCGCGAGGAACGCGAAGATTGTCTTCATCCACCCTCCGACGTGCGGTGAAGAGAATTGGTTCTCAGTTCTTCACCGCCATCTCTGGCTTTCGGCCGAGTTTGTCAAAATAACCCTATTCTCCCATCTCGCCTCACCCTACTCTTCCGCTCCGAAAGGAGCATTACGCTTTGAAAAAGATAATGATTGCAGCATGCCTGCTGCTCGCGTCGGCCGTCGCGGCGAACGCCGACTGGACGACGATGAGCATCGGCACGCAGTACCCGACCTGGCACCAGGCGGGTTACACCTCCGAGACGATCGATGACGTCATCTACATCACCGAGCGGGTCAACGGCACGCTCATTTCGCCGTACGACACCGACAACAGCTGCCCCGGCGGTACCACCGGAAACCGTCGCGGCTTCCGCAGCCAGACCTTCGCCAATCCGCACGTGATCGTGAACGACAAGGGCGAGTGGCTGATCCAGGGCTACGGCGACGTCTTCACCGAGAGCACCGCCGACGCCTGCACCGGCATTTCTCCCGCGCCGTTCAATCAGTGGGTTGCCGACGCGGTG